>Ga0209671_1000895_pt1 | contig 22588 bp, 16 predicted proteins | sample WorMetHERISLAND2_2_FD_187401 | JGI IMG/M metagenome (GOLD analysis project Ga0209671, IMG submission 187401) | Marine gutless worms symbiont microbial communities from Max Planck institute for Marine Microbiology, Germany - Olavius geniculatus... | ecosystem: Host-associated > Annelida >... | reverse complement strand
GTATTATTGACAGTATATACCCGTTCACTAGGTCACTGCGTGCGTTCGGGTACACTAAATTACATATTTGCTTACTTACTTACTTTGGGCCGAATTCATTCGAGCCGATTTTCATATGCACCTGTTACGAATTTTAGTTAGTCTTCTGTTGCTGTTGTACTTCCTGTTGCTATTGTGGATCACATTTGCGACGTCTAAGCCTTCACAGCACTGGCTAAAACCGAAATCGAAACCGACCGAAACCGCAGTTTTTCCCCTAGAATCGAACCGAAATCGACCGACTTAGGCCAATGTGTAACCGTAACAACACTACTAACCACATTAAAGTCTTTGTTTTTGAGGACCACTTCAATGTGGCATAACCTAACCTGGTAACTTGCAGAAAATGAGGTGGTGAACTTGGTGTTTAAAAATGTGATTTGATTGTAATGAGGCTTTTAGAAATAATCATTATTAGCGAACGATATATTTTCGAAGCTGTTGCATTTTAGTGCTTGAGTACCGTACTCGTGTTATTTGTTTATGTCGTTTGCAGGGAATTCTGGGAACAATAAACAGTGGAAAGTCGGCGCTGGTCCATCGCTATCTGACAGGCTCCTACATGCAGGAGGAATCTCCGGAAGGTAGGAATTCCAAGTGCTGTCTTCTGTGAGTAATATCCTGAGTACTTTTCAGAATTGGGGTATAAGCATGTAAGATTAGGTTTTTAATCAGTCATGTGGGACTTTGGTGATATTGTTCTAGAGATGAGATGAAATGAAAAAGTGCTATTACTGCTATTGCTGCCATTGCTTTTAATTAGCCAGCTTTTCTGGATTTTACTCAAGTTATGTTCTGGTCTCCGAAAGAGACACTGTGGGATAGCTGCACAATTTTTTACAGTCCCATAGACGACTATGATTTCTGGTCCGATAAGCTTAGTTAATGGTGGTGCCAGTGTTTTGAGATTAAGTGATTGCACTACACTGTGTTCAGAAAAAAACACCCGCTCACGTTTTTTTGTATTTCCGTGGAAAATGTTTAGAATTCCACAAAATGCTCAGGGAATGTTTAGGAGGAAACACATATTCCACCAGTAAAAGTTTAATGTTTTTTTTGCCATCGATGACGTCATGATAACTTCAAACTTCTGTGTTTGTAAATTATGGGTTTTATCGTTGAAGACAAACTTTTCATGATACGTTAAAACACGTTGATTTATCACTGTGCTGACTGAACCCAAAAAATGCTAATCTGTCATGAATGCAGTTTTCATTGTGAACTATTTTGGTGGTTTATCTCCTTGGCTTAGTGCGAGATACTCAATTTTTCTGATGTCGATAAGCGTATGCGCAGTGCGTCACTGCGTGGATGACCACTTGCTCGCTATCAGTCGAATGCCTTGATACTGCAAGTCTTGTGAATTTTTTTTGGTTTAAAAGTTTTGTTCCTAAAATATTCAGTTGTCTGTCCATTGTCTAGAAACATCTTGCACAAACGTATGGCTTCAACCTTTGCTGACTTACAACATTACATCAGTCTTCAACTGTAAAATCATAATTTCCAAACAGAAGTATGATGTCATCGGTGACAAAAAATATTCAATTTTTTTACCGCGAAAATACTTGATTTTTTTTAAATAGTCTCTGAAAATTTTGTGGAAATCTCAACATTTTCCATGGAGATATAATTCAAGAAAACGCAAGCGTTTTTTTCTGAATACAGTGTAGAGACTGACGCAGCATACTGCAGTGCATTCTGGTGGAGCTCTAAGTTAGATCATTGTTTTGCTGACTGACGCTGAGTCTCCCTTGGCCCCAGCATTGACATTCGTCTTTCTTAGGATTTGGTCGATTATGAATGTGCTAAAATGTTTTTTTCCTCGAAAACCCCTATACAGATCTCGCTGAAGTTTGGCTTCATTTCCTTCCAGGTAAGGGTCAGCCTTCTTCCAATTTGAGTCTTGGTTTGCTGTTTGATTTCAGAGGAGAAGTAGAAAAAAAGAAAAAAAATTATAATAAAGTAGAAAAACAAAGCAAAAACTTAAGGCCTCTCCTCCAGACTCCCATTAGGCCTCTCCTCCAGACTCCCATTACTACGTACGTGACCTACGGGTGGTCTAAGTAGGGCCACCAAAGTATAGTTAGGTGTTCCTTTTCATTCAGTCTCTGATATTACGCAGATTAAAGACAAAGATAAGCCCATTGAAAGTGTGGAATAGGTTTCGGTTCATGTGTGTTGATGACATAGAATAATGAAATTAGATTAAGTGTGTGTGTGTGTGCACTTTGCTTGTGTTAGGTGGGAGATTTAAGAAGGAAGTTGTTCTTGATGGACAGAGTTATCTCCTGTTGATCCGCGATGAGGGTGGACTACCAGAAATGCAGGTGCTGCTCTTGCATCATTTATCAATTGTTTGTTTTGCCATTTTGGTAGATTCGTGGGATGCAGTCGCATTTCAGTTTGTTTTTTGTTTAACTGTAAATTTTTTTCTGGCATTAATACCAGTTATACCTGCACAGCATGGAGACTGTACCAGTTCGGTCTACTCTTTGTTTAGCCTGCTTGCAGTAGGTAAAGCATTGTGAACTAGAAGGCACTCGTGAGAGTGCATATCTCCGCCAAGTGAAGTGATTTACTACTATTACTACTACACTTACAAATACAACAACATCTACTACTACACGATACAACAAGGAAAGGGGAGTGAGAAGGAAGAGCCACTTTGCGGAGGGAGGAAAAAGTAATAGCTGGTGTTGCTGCTTGCGTTGTTGGTGCAATGATGTCATTGCCATTGAGTCATCATGTGCACGACAGACAGAACGGCCAATCTCTTAATCTCCTCCAGTGTTCACTGCAGTGACACTATGATAGTGTGGTGGACTGCTTCGGCTTATGTGATGAAGGGATGGAAGGCTGAGTTGACCTTGGTATTGGTTATATACTGAAATGGTTTACCTGTCTGCACCCATCCAAGTAGTAAGCACTTGATAGAGACCCAATCTAGAGTTGAACCAGTGACCTTGTGATCTGAGTTCTTCAAGACCCTGCCATTACACTACCAAGTCACCATAAACGTTTAAGACATGCTGGCTTGGGTCGGCATCTTGTAACAGTTGTATGTCTTAATCCACAAGTTTGATAGTTCAAAGGTTTGATAGCCCTAAGGTGTATACTGCAACAATATGCATTTTCACTAGCTCTAACCCTAACGCTAGCCCTGCTTTTAGTTGAGAGGAAATGTAGAGTCAGCATTTGTAGAAGAGTATAGGAAAGAACCCTAACACTTTCTGACTATCAAATCTTCGGACTACGGTATCGGACCTTTGGATTATTGAGCTGCCCCCCTCCTTTTTGTAACAGTACTGAACCTCGTGTGTTGGTGTCTGGATGTCGTTGTAGTTCACACACTGGGTCGATGCAGTCATTTTTGTCTTCAGTCTGGAGAACGAGATGAGCTTCAACGCCATCTACTCGTACTACACCAAGATGGCGCAGTACCACACTAACATTTCTGACATCCCGATCATCCTGGTCGGCACACAGGACGCCATCAGTGAGAGTAACCCTCGGCTCATTGACGACACTCGGGCGAGGAAGCTGGCCAGCGACCTCAAGCGCTGTGCTTACTACGAGACCTGTGCCACGTATGGGCTCAACGTCGAACGGGTCTTTCAAGATGGTGAGTGAGCGTTGGAATTGCCTGAAGCTTACCTTATTTTACCTTATCTTCAGTGTGGCGGGCTGTTACGCCTGCACAGCACTGAGGCCGCATCAGTTCAGCCCAATCCGCATCCCCAAAGTAAACAGCTTTAAAGCCGTGGAGGCTGTGAAGCCGAAATCAGCGATAAAGCTGAAGGTTAACGAATACATTAGCACTGGCAGCATGTTTATTGTTATGTATCGCTTCCACGGAAAGCTGGTTTGCATTTGGATGGCTTTTGGCTTGCAAATTTTAGAAATCTTTCGGGTCTTTGGAGCACTAAGCTACTGTGACTGTGACTACACCACTGTGACAGGGTGGTAGACTATGTTGGACGAGTTGGCTTCGATCAATGCTTTAAAATTTGGAACGTGACATTGTGTATTGCTGTAATTTATTACTTTGCATTATGTAAAGTTGATCTTGTTTATTATTATTATTATTATTTTTTGTTTATGCTACTATTTTCAGTTTTTTACGCTTTTGTGCCATAATTATTCAGACAGTTAGTGAGCTGTTTATGGTCCGGGTTTATTAAACAAAACTGTGTTAAAATATTTTCAGTAGTAGCACAAACAGCAGCTCGGGAGAGTTAACAGTCAAACATATGAAACAGCTTACTTATCCAGTGACAGTTAGTTTTTTGCACATTATGTCGAACATAAAACATCACTGCAACCACGTGTAACATACTATTGTTAGTATACAAGCAGTGCAGTAGTGTTATTGTTTGATATCTTTCAGACTTTCATAGCGGTATTATAGAACATAGCTCTAATTGGCAAAAATCTTTGTGTCCTCAGGATTTTTGAGCAAATGAAACATTTGAGTAGAAGAAGAAATCTTGAAGTTATTACAAACAGTTGTTAATTTGTTATGCATTTTGAGGTATTTGGTTCGGCGTCATTTCATTGGGCTGGTGTGTGTCATATTTTTAGCATGTCAGAAGATCATTCAAGCACGTCTGGTGTCATCTGGTGTTCTGATTGGTCGTTCGAACACACCCAATCACATCGGACCTGTGGGAGGTCCATCTGTACGCAGCTACCAGACACAGCAGTCTGGTCCGCCGTTACCTCCGCACCCGTCGGCCCACAGTGGGAGTGGGGCTGCTAAGAGCTTTGATGCACAGAGTCATTCGAGCTCCGGGTCTGGTAGTGCAGTTCCCCCTCCGGTCACTCCGACCGGAATGACTGCCGGCGGCCACGTCAGGGTGATTATCTCAAACCATCCTCTCTCTGCTTTTTAGCTAAATGAACATTGCCTTACAGTGGGTTTTCACGCAAAGGCGTTATATAAATCTTGTTTTTATCACATACGTTTTTTTCAGGCAAATTCGTTTGACTATGGATTATCTTATAGCTGTCTCCATTGCTTCCGCTCTGGTATCATCGCGTCTTGATTATGCCAACTCTGTGTTAGTCGGCTGCCCACAAAAACATATAGCCCATCTACAGCAAGTGCTTGCTAGAGTTGTCTCGCAGCAGTCCACTCCCTTCTTACATCCACCGACCTTCTGGAACAACTTCATTGGCTCCCTGTCAAATGGCGAATCAAGTACGACCTTGCTTTTTCCACTAATAGAGCTATAAATACCGGTAATCCACCTTATCTTGCAGATCTTCTACATCATCACAAATCTATAAGGTCACACACGCTCATCTTCAAGCCATCAACTTGATGTTACACACCATAACTTGTCTTTTGGTTCTCGTGCATTTCAAGTTTTTGCACCACAAGTACATAATTTCATTCCTCTTCATATCCGTCAAGCTCAAACACTCGCATCTTTCAGACGTCACCTTAAGACTTATTATGTTCAGTCCGTTTATCTTGCCCCATAGCACCTCTCTCCAGTGCGCCGTGATTCTCTTGTGAGAGATGGCGCTATATAAATTGGCACTTACTTACTTACTTACTCTTTATTTAAAGAAAAACAGACCGACAGACAGTATTGGTGACATGGCATAGTGCAGTGGTGCTGCATTGTGTTCAATCAGTGAAGTTGCGCTACGCTCAATGGATAACATGGTTTTCATGCATCCTTGAAAGTCCTTGAAAGTTCTGGAATTTTGTCAGTATATTAATTACAATATGGGCAATATGTTGTTGATCTTTCACTGTTACTGTCATATTTGTGCATTTTTCTATGTCTTAATTTGAATGTATAATTAATCTGTTGTTAGTTGGAGGAGTGGCATTATTGATGTAGATGATATGTGTGTGTGTGTGTGTGTTAAGGGTCCATCTCCACCATGTCATGAAACTAGTCATAATCAGCGTGAGAAAGAATATCGACAGGATCGAAGGCATCCACGTTATCGCGACGCGGATCGTTCACACGTCTGTATACTTCACATTTACACTGAGACTGGTTTTTTATTCACATTAACACTGCTCCTTGCATTGTATTTGCTCTACTACAATGCTTAACTTTGAAATATTTTCTATTTCATAAAAGTATACTTGTTTGGCGAAAGATTTTATTTTCACCTAGTGACATTAGTGATTGGCAACATTTTAGTGGCAGTGTGGATCGTGATCTGCATTCGGTGAAATTTTTCTGGTGACCTAGTAATGATATATTGTTTAATAGAGCTTTTTTTGCAGCACAAGTGATTTGATTACGCCTGTTGCTGTATGCTTCGCCATTGTGTGGTCTGACGTCTTTGTGGTCCCTGGTTAAACTGTTCCGGAGATTCGGATGCCATTCGACAGTTACTCGTGTAGTCCAGGACATATTGTGTTAGATACAGGATTGAGAAAGGGTATATTTGAGGGTTGAAACCCCATCCTAAACAGGAAGTTGCAAATTGCTGCAACCAAGTTGTGAATAGAACAGCAATTCGACTTTTTGCCAAATAACTGTGGTCTTTGTCTTTGATTAGACACTCAGGTTGAAACGTTATAAGTTATATCTAAAATTTGTCAGAATTTCTTGAAAGAAGGCAACAGCAGCAGCTGCCGAAGCATCAGCAAAGATAGGCTATTAAACTAAAGACTGGATTCTGATGGATTTTACATGTAACTTATATTTTGAGCCCTGTTTGCTTAGGTGCCGATTGATGACGGCGGGGGTCGGATACCGCGCAGTCAGCAACGGCATGCAGTGTCGGTGCCAATACCCACGGTACCACCAGATGCTGTGCAGCCGCAGCTGATGTATGCCGACCTGCCTCCTATGAACATGCAGATCGCTCTAACAGATCCACAGGTTAGATGCTGTGTCGAATCGTATCAAAGTTCGCTTGTGGCTATGGTGTGTGCATACAGCAAGCAATGCATGCAGTGTTGAGCTTGTTTTTTTCGTTTTTCTTATTTTCGTGCACAAGTTTTCATTTTATTGATTTCTGCGTGCACTTTTTGTTGTTTTTAACTTAAATTTGTGTGTGTGTTTTGTTGGTTTTTGTAGGTGTCAATTTTTCATTCATTTTGAGCTTGTTTTGTAGTGATATGTTTTTCTGAAATAGTATCGTCGTAAAATCAAGTTTAGTTTTTCCGGCTGTCTTCATCTTACATAACATTATGTTATATACCATCATTCTTTGCATTTTTGTGCCTTTGCCAACCTAGTAGCACTGGAGACGTTATGTTTCCAGAATGTTCGTGCGTGCGTGCGTCCTAAACAAACATTTCTAGCAAGATATCTTGGGTGTTTGTTGACAGAATTTGACCAAACTTTCACCACTAAATGCCACTAAATAGGGGTGATAATGTGGGTGCAACTTTTGGGGGGCAGTGACCCTTTAAAATTTGCGAGCACAAAAACGTCCAAAATTCATTGTGATTTAGGACAACTTTTGACTTTGAGGACAAATATCTATGGAACGGATGGAGATATTGACAAGCGGTAAACGGCATTGGTGAACTTTGGTCCACTAACAATGACAGTTAGTTGGCTAAATGTTTGCCTACCTTAAGTCAACACTGCACGTTTAGCGTATGCTTATTTATTTGAGGCTGGTTACGAGGGAAATTTCAAGGGCCTAAACTTTCACCACTTAATGGGCTTTGGCATGAGGATGAATGCATCAAATTTTGGGTAAAAGGTCAAAGTCACGATGGGGTCAAATATGCCCTAAAATGCACTTTTTGGCCTTGTGACCTACAAGTTACATGTTGGCGGATGCATAATAGTCGACGGAATCGTAAGCACCATTTAGCTATTAAATGTGTTTGCTTATTTTTTATTTGAATGTGCATGTGTGTGAGATGCGCACATCTGCGTTTGTTTTGCTGCTTTTATCCATAGAGATCTTACTGCAGCCGACACCGTGTGTGTTTTTCTGCACTATGCATGTTGGCAGCTTGTTGTCGCATATTGTTGGTACTAGGCTGGCGGAGATGTCTGGAACAGCCTCACATCCCCCACGGCCACTCCGGTTATGTCACGAAAGCTTTCCTCGTCCAGCGTCAGCTCAGCCAGCACACGGCCGCTTCCTCTTCCCCCAAAGCCGAATTTGTTCATTGTAAGTTACTTAGCTCGCTTTGGAGGAGTACCAGTTTCCCATAAGTGACTTGTCTTAGTGTTGATTTCATCATACCAACAAGTAGCATATTGTACTTATTTTCTTTCACAAAATGTGAAGAAATACGTCTTTTTTTCCACAAAATTTGGCTGGCACTTACTTATTTCATTTGCCTTAGAATCTTAGTGCTAGTTAAAGGAGCAAAGTTTGGATTAAGTTATACTGTGGAAAAGCTGTATTTCTGAGCAACATGATATCGCAGTAATGGACTCTGACATCTTATAAGTATAGGAGCAGAAGTAGTCGCGTAAACTGATAGGTTACAGCCATCGTGGCATATGTGGTTGTATCATTGCCATTGGTGCTATGATTGCTCAAGGGATTTGTAACATAAACTATTTTTTCTTTCGCTGCATATTTGCCGTACCTTTGAGAACGGACTGCATTGCTATGATTCTTATTTTGCACAGTGCATTTTTGTTAGTGTAGTGAGTGCATTTTCAGTTGTGTTTAAGTGTGTGTCTCGCTACCGGATTCTTTGCATGTGTGATATATTTTACCACATTTACACTTTGCATTACAATGTCTTAACGTCTGCTGCTATCTTCGTTATTCCAGTTTTCAGTTCCAAATGTCGGGGCAATATTCTAACTGAGGATGCATAGAATAGATGTGGTTTCTGAAACTTTCCAAGAGCCAGTGTTTTCTTGTCACTCGAGTATTGTTCGATAACTTTTCAGCAGGCTCATTGTGTCGGAGTATGACGATTGGTGTAATGGCCATTAACGGGTGGACCATCAGGTTTGATAAACACTGATAGACCTACATTTGTATACATTCCACTTACATTCTGTCTCATTTTGCCGAATTTTTTGGCATTTTTGAAGTTTCTCCTTTAAAATATTCGTATGTTGGTAATTGATAACCATTATATCAGCTGCGGTAGAACAATAATTTGTTGCTATATTTATCCCAGATCAATATATTTTACTTGCTTTTTGAGTATAATATCTTGTTTGTTATCAATGCCAGTACTATTGATTGCCTGAAAAACATTTCGTAAATGACATGTTGAAGGGGACTTTAAGCTTGAGTCACTCGCCTCATTGCTACCATGCTTTACGTGTGATAAATTTCCAGTCGTATGCCATAAAATTGAGTACTTTTGGACCAAGGTTTTTGAAAAAAAATGCTGTGTGAAAAATACGGAAAGAACGATTTTGAAACAGATTCTGAGTAGCTGCTCTGAAATAAGTACTGAAGAACTAATATATGCTGATGAAATAATGTCATTGTTCATCGAAAGCCGAGAGTTGTGGTTCATATAGCACTGCAAACGTTAACTTGAAAATATAAAGTGACACGTCGTTTGATGGTGGAACTGGTGGAATGTTTGTAGAAGGCGGAGGAAGAGAAACTGGTTAGAAACAAAAATGGAGAGCTTGGAAGCGGCCGAGCTATTCCACTAAAACAGGTAACATGTGTTGATATGAAAACTTTATTTTTTAAAATTTAATTTGATGATCTTCACTAAAATCACTACCTCACACTGTATATTTACGTACAAGGTTCTTCACGGACGTGTGCCGTGCTACGTGGGCCAGCTCGTTCTTGTTGGGATTTGCTTGGCCAACACTAGACTGTGTTAGACTCACACAGTTTAGTGTCATACAGACCATTCACTGTAATGTTGGTCAGAAGTGGTTCTTTTCAATTGTGCCAAAAATGTTTTTTAATATCATTATGCATTCATATTTTTCATATTTCACAAGGTAGTGTATAAACACATTAACCGTGTGGTAGGATATATAATGATCACATTATCGCAAATTGTCTGCAGAGTGTGCCAGTGAAAGAATTTTTGAAATCGATCAATAATTGGCGAAGCTATGGACAAAAGTAAGGTGGCACATTTTTTTGGCCCACCCTGTATGTATGCGTATTTTTTGTGTGTTTGCAGGGCATTCTGTACAAGAAGAGCAGCAAGCCATTGAGTAAGGAATGGAAGAAAAAGTATGTAACTCTGCTGGAGGATGGCCGGCTAACCTATCATCCTAGTCTCCACGTACGTATGCCACGTGTGACTTTATATCCTTATCTTACAGGCTGTTACGTCTACCCAGCGCTGAGGCCGTATGAGTTCAGCCCAGTGTGCATCCCTGATGTAACTGAAGGTTACTGCAAACAGCTGTTAAGCTGAAATCAGCGTTAAAGTAGAAGATCGACCATGACCAGTGTATTAGCATGCAGTGCGTTTGCTCATAGTGCTGCTCTGCACTTGGTTCGTGTCTTTCTTTCAAATGTTACAAATCTTTCAAGTCTTTGGAGCACTAAGGTTCAGTTTTTCCATCGCCAATCAAATCAAATTTGATCTCCGATTTTCTGATCTTCGATTAACTTGATGTTCAGAATTGATCGTCGATCAACTGTGTTTTGTTTTTACAGGCATTTTCGATCTCCAATTACGTGATCGGCAATTAGCTGATCAGCCGTCAAGTGAGCCTACTTGATGCCAATCTGATTGGCTGACAGCTGACATCGATTTGCAGTGTTGTGCTAAATTACCCAGCATGTGCTGCAAGTGGACGCCATAGCCAGTAAACGTTGTCATAGCAATGATATCAACGATATCGTCCATATAGTCTGCTGTCAAAATACGTTCTATCATAAATCAATACGGGAACGTCTGTCCATATTATTTTGTCACAAAACACTACACACAGTACAAATTGATCAGCAGTCATTGACCGCCATGCCTGGAACTTTATTTTAATGCGGGAATTGCCGTTCTCACCGGCGAAGGAAAGCAATGTTTTTGGTGCGAATAAGCAATGAACTGCGGATCGCCATGTTTAATCGTCAATTATCTGACTTGATCGGCCAATATGCGGCCATCAACTTGATGGGAGATTTGATGTATGATCAGTCGCTAATTGGCAATGGAAAAACGATTATAGAGATGATCTCAGATCAAGTCCCAAAGTTGATCGGAGATCAATTTGATCGGCCATCAAATGTGCATGGAAAAATGGGACCTAATTTGGCAGAACATGCTGGGGAATGCTGCCTTATTATACTTCACTTCTTTCCTTATAGCAAACTGCTGTCATAGAGTGTTGCCATACTGATGACTTCTCGCCAAGTGTCCATGTTCTTAGCCTATCTCCGTGCAGTGTGAACTCTGAAATTATACTACTCTGTGTTAATTAAATCTACAAGATGCTGTGTATTTAGCAGCATCGATTGCAAATGTTGTCTTTATTCTCTTTCTAGGTACAGTACTTTTTTACGTGCGAAAGCAGCTACTGCTTTAGCACGTCTTAGCCATCACAATTCTGTCCGTCTGTCCGTGTTCGTCACACGGATGAATCAGTCAAAAATGGTGCAAGCTAGGATCACCAAAGCTTTACTGTCGGCTGCCTGGAAGACTCTAGTTTCAGGAACCGTAAAGCTTTTCCATAAATTCAAAGGAGGTCACCTCGAACGAGGGTGCTAAATGAGAGGGGTGGGGAAAATTTGCGATTTTAAGCCAATACAGCTGTGCAAGATTGGTTGTCTGTCGCCCTCTGGTGACTGTAAAAGAAACATTGTTGCTAGGATGGGTGAACTAAGATTTTTTTGCTGGGCTTTCAAACATGCACCGCTGTTGCGCTTTTCCCTTTAGCTGGGCTAGCTAAAGTGTTAGCTGGGCTTTTCTTGTTATAACTAGAAATACGTTCTGTGGAACAAAGTATCTGTCTCATTGACACGCTGTATAGCCTAGCAGCTGCGTTTGATGCTGTTGTGAGCCTGCAGCCAATTTTGTCTTTGAATAAAAACGGTTGGTTGCCATGACAACTAGGGTCTTCATGGGAGAAATTTACATGACACCATTGCATAGCCTGGGCCCGAAAATAGGGGTGTAGGTGAAAACAGTGCAATTATTTCTCACGAGAGCCGAGTTGTAATCAATTTTTGTCCCAAAATTTGTTGCCATGGCAACAGGGGTCATCAGGGGAGAAATTTAGATGACACCATCGGATAACCTGGGCCTGAAAATAGGGGGGTAGGTGCAAACAGCTCACAACTATTTTTTACGGGGTCCGAGTTATACAGCTAGGAAATCTCCATTGGCTGTAAGGCAAAATTTCGCAACTTTTGAATGGTTGCTATGGCAACTGGAGTTGATAGGGGGTAAATTTAAATAGCACTGTTAGATTGCCCGACCCAGAAAATAGGGATAAGGGGGTAGGTAAACACAGTGCACAGTTATCTCTTACAAGGACCGAGTTATACCGCTTCGAAGTCCCTATAGGCCGTAATGCAATTTTTTTTTAAATTGGGGGTAAAATAGGGGAAGGCATTATCAGATTTTTATCTCAAACAAACTCGGTCTTACTTGTCGGGCCTCAAATCACTGTGCAGAATTTCATCAAAATCGAATCAAAATTGCGGTCGTAGGAGTGTTTACAGACAGAATGACAGACTGACGGACAGACGCAAGTGATTTATAATCTGTCCTATGCTATGCTATAGCAATGGGACAGATAGTGCTAATAGTGCAGATGTGTATATCAGTAAATATGAATGAGACTGTTGCATGTGTTAGGACTACATGGACAATGTTCGTGGCAAAGAAGTGAGTCTGTTGCGTACGACGGTGAAAATTCCCGGCCAACGTCCACGGGGCTCAGAGGCAGCAGCTAAACCAACACAGCAGTCCAATGGACAGCCTGCAAGCCAAGGTGAATGGTTCATTTTAATAGTCTAAAGGTCACCATGGTTAAGATCGGTTAGTGTTGGAGTTAGTTTTGTTTTTAACAAGTACAGCTTTGTTTTTGCCTAAAACAGGTTTTTGGCAGCTCTTTGGAATGGCAGACCTGAATTTTTTAAACAACCAAAGCTTAAGTTAGTAGTATGACTGTCAGTTGAATTCTCTGGGGTTAGAGCTGATTCTGATCTGTAGGCAGACTGTTGTCGGTGGCGTAGCATGGTGGTAACATATTGTATCGAATCACGTCACGTGACCCAAAAGGTCAAAGTCGTGACCCCATTATTTTTGAGGTGCCGTATCTCCATAACGGTGCAAGATAAACGCATGGTGGCGATGGACGTTTATAGTGAATCGAGTGGTCTCGTGACTGGCAATGTCTATTGTTTAGTTAAAGTAATAGAGAAGGATGAAAGGATCATTGCTGCTGTTCATTTTAAAATTAAACTGTTTGATTTTTTTTTACCAGTCTAAACAGCTCACTGATTATATTCATACGGACACATACTGTAAACTATCGAAATGCATTGGACAGACTCCGTGTTTGTATGAACATTATCTTGTTTCGTACTAGGATGGGTGACTCTCTGTGGCCAGGTAAACCATCTTGGTACACAACTAGCCAGCCAGCTAGGCTTCTACTTTCCATCGGATGCTGAAATCAGTATCAGCTTTTGGGCTGAGTAGTAATAAATGGCGTTGGTGAGTGTAGCATTGTAGCTGCCAGTTTAGGCTGATATGTGGCTCGAGCTGATCGGCTTGGTTCAGAGATAGGCGGCTGCCTGGTGCTTATGCTAAATTCGTCACATGAACTCTTACAGTGGCAGTGCCACGATGACAACACCATAAACATTGTTTTTCGCTATTATCAAATATTATATAGATTACTATTAGTAGTCCAAACCTGGTCTGTGGTCGATTCTGCCATTTAACTCTGCCTGCCTGCGGCTACGTTCCAAATTGCAGTGTTCGCCGTCCTTCTGCCATTGATTAGAACCATCCGTTTGTCATATTTTGTCAGTATTTTGACGATTTAAGGACTGGATATGTCGACATTGTGGTGAGGAAGTGGCTATTTGGGGTTGAACCTACAGCCAAAGTATGCAGTTGCAAACAGCTCTGCCACCTGGTGAATGGAAACGATGAGTGGTGATTTCACATTTTACCAGATTATGTTGGTTTATGTTGCATAATCTGCTGGTGTGTGTATGTGTTGAGGTGGTGGAGAAGCTGTAGATGCAGATTCTCTGGTCATCTCCAATTCATCCATCGGCTCAGGTTGGTACCATTTTGTTGGTTCATTATATTGTTGCCAGCAGATTGGCAAATGTTATCGCCATGCACACATATTATATAGATTAGTTCGGCCAACATCCTAAGCTACTAACCACGTGGAACGATCTTCATTTTTATTGCTGGCAATTAGACATTCTGCTCGAACAGAAAAAGACCAAGTTTGATTTTAACTCGTTCTTAGTTTTCCGTTACCACTGGTCGGGCCGCTGGAAAGCCAACTGCCTTGTGATAAGTGGTGTTGTAGATGCAATTTTAAGAACCAGTTTTTCTTTTAATCAGCGCATTTTTGTAGGTTTAGGCTGGTCTGCAGATGTTAACTTGTGTGTATTAATGTGTCAGCAGTTCTTATGGGCTGGATGCCCAGGCTTTCATTCATACAACCAATGTCTTAAGCTGTGAAAGATAACTGCATCCGACAGTAGATCAATTCATTCCACTGCTATCAGAGAAGAAGCCAGTTGTAACTATAGCGTCTTAGTTGAGGCATTTACAAGTTACTAGTAGTTAAATTTTGATGTGTCATTTTTTGCGCATCTTGCTTCGAATCTGATGTGCTGAAATTATATTCGGTAAGAAAAAGTGACAACAGCACAGTGCATGCAAGAGTTGTTGTACTTATGATTTATTTATGTGATACACTCATCACAGCATCTGATAAAATCAAGCTTTGTGTTTTTATTGCATTCTTCTAGGTTTTAGTTTTATTATGTCATCTCCAGTGCAGTACAGCATGACAGTTTGTAGAAATATTGTGTTCAAGTATATAGATGTCGTTTGTATTCTTGTTGGCTACTTTGTATGTATTATATGCAACAGCAGCTACTGCTGTAACACGTCTTAGCCATCGCAATTCTGTCTGTCTGTCTGTCCGCTTGTCTGTTCGTCACACGGTTGGATGAGTCAAAAACGGTGGAAGCTAGGATAACCAAATCTTCACCATCGGCTGCCTGGAAGACTCTAGTTTCAGGATCCGTAAAGCTTTTCCATAAACTCGAAAGGGGTCACCCCAAGTGAGAGTGCTAAATGAGACGGGGTGGTAAACATTTGTGATTTTTTAGCCAATATGGCTGAGCGAGACCAGTCATGCCGTCTGGCGCCCTCTGGCGACTGCAAAAAAAACATCGTTGCTAGGATGGGTGGACTTAGATTTTGTTTTACTGGGCTTGCACCACTGTTGTGCGTTCGCTTTGCGTTAGCTGGGCTTTTCTTGTACGTAATTTTTGTTTTGCATGTTTCATTAGTGCAACTAATTTTTGGTAATTGTGTTTTGTTTTGTTTTCTTATATTACCGTCATCTCATGATCTGAAAAATCTGTGTTGGCAATTGAAATAATGTTTTGGAAGCAAATTAGTCAGGTTAATTGGTGTCTTTTATCATAGGCAGCTAATTATAACAGTTTTGTTTTTCTAGGTCAACTCAGCCTAGCCATCCCTCAGTGGTTAGGTGCAGCGAAAACTGGGATTTGAAGAGGCACACTGTGTGATGCACTGGCCCCATATTCTTAGACTCGCAGTATAGTGTAATTTGTTAATGTAACATTAGGGTGTCACACTTGTGTTCAAAACGTTGTGGCTTTAACTTCCGGTTGGATCATAATCAACTGATTACTGTTCGGATGGGTTACTGTCTGTGGACAGGTAAATCATTTTGATATATAAGCAACTCCAGGGTCAACTCACCCTTTCATTCCTCGTAATAGGTAAATCGAGTACTGACCAGTCTAGCTGGTGTTAAAGAGGGGTGCATTCACCTGTGTCGAATGGCAGGCTGTGATCGCATATAGCAGGTGATGCTTCATAGCTCCGCGAGGGCTTTTCTATAAACAACTATACGTCTGTATATAAACTGTTGTCTGGCTTAGGGCTAAGGAAACGGTGATCGGACTGCCACTGTGAGTCTTATGGCTTGAAAAGGACTTTTATGTTTTTGCGTAATGTGCAATGCAGGTTTTGTGAATGGTTCTGAATTTGCCGATCCGTGTACGCCAGCGCCTGCAGCCGGGCTTCCCGTGACAAGTTCTGCATCATCGACACCGCCGACGGCAAAGGCTGATTTACCGAGTGTCAAGAAACGTCCGAAGCGGTCCAAGAGTGGTGCGAAGGGTGACAGCAATGCAGATGCCGGTATGTTGGATGTATTATTAAACATTGCGACTGTAATCCAGTTGTATGAGAGTGGTACTTTGAAGTTAAATTTGGTGTTGGCTTTGTTGAGAATAAGTAGGATATCCAGTCGGTGAAAATGCTCTTTAAAAATTCTCAAACATTCACTTTCGCACACCTTGCACATCTTCACTGTGAATGACCTAAAGTGTGTATAAACTGTATAATAATAATAGCTAATAGTACCCTACGGATATGGATTTCGCCGGGAAATCCGCCGGAAAAATTATTTGAGGGGATTTTTCCGGTGGATTTTTCCGGCGGATTTCTGGCGCATTTTTTTGGAAAAATCCGCCAGAAAAATCCTCTCAAATAAGCTAGCTGTAACCCCAACTTTACTCTAAAACTACTACTAACCCTAACTGTAACTTTATCCCTAGCCATAGTCATAATAGTAATAATAAAACCTATTCCTCTACTCGAAATACTAGCGCCCTCTTGCGAATTTCTTTGTATGATTTACATTTACATTTAATATACAATCACTAATATCGACGACGAAAACGTGTTTTAGATGACGAAAGCATGCTGAGTAAGCGATAAAATAACACAATAATAATTTACAGTATTAACTGAAAAAATAAAAAAAGTATACAGTTGGATTTGAACCTGCAACCTACAAAATACGAGATCGATAGCTTACGCACTAGGTTACAGATACAACGAAGAATACCTCACTACAGACTTTGTATAAACATTGTCCGGCTAGTAACGCACAGTTATGTCACATGACACATGCCGTTCTATTTATAGCTCCATGTCGTTTACTCCCAGTATTGGTCTCTGTATATGAAAACGTTAAAATCACGATAGTCTGTGCAACAAAAACTCGTCGATATCAGCAGCGGAAAGGTTGGTTGAATACGATGTAATCTGGCGCAAATGTTAGAGCTGTGCCGTGAATGTTTTGTAAGCTCGGCAATTTTTCGTCCGTCAGATTCATCTGAATCAGGGTCGATCGAACGCATCAGATAAATGTATGTAAACGGTAGTCCAGTCGCAGCAACATGACTGACAGGCAGCTAGCGACGTCATCGAAATGCCACGTATATCATATCGCGGTAGCCTATATGTGACAGCCGCATGTCAGTACGGAGCAGTTGTTTTGTATGTTGGCGATACTTGGTTAGGAGAATCTATTCCAGAGGTCAAGACCAGCTATGCTTCCTTCAGCTTTACGTACATCATTATCGACGTCATCGTCGTCGTCGTTGTTATTAACACATACATGTACACTGTACAGATATACAATAAAAGATAATTCAGTAAAAGAAATACAGAAAACGCAAAACGCGAGCTTATGTAACACATACGAATAGCCACAAGAAGTCCAGCTATCACGGATTTCCGGCGGATTTCCCGGGCCTCATGTTCAATGATTCCGGAGGAGAGAAAAACATAATTGTGCACAATAGTTGAAAGCAGTGTTAGCAGTATATTTATATGGTAGATTTTCTATATACCACATAATGTTGAACTTCTGTGATAGTTTTGTGTGTAAAGTGTTTCATCATCAGTTTGTTGAGATAAAAAAAGTAAAGCATGCCGTGCTTCTTTGGGGCATAGGTAGGGTGCTCATCTTTCTTTCTATGGCCGTTGAGCCTGTAGGTGGATAGACCACTTGAGTCCGTGACGCATATCCAGTGTGACGCCAGACCTTCCTAGCCGCAGAGCATCACCACCCTTTGACTACTGGTACCAAGTTATACTGCTTGGTTAACAGAGGCACGTGTGTGTGAACAACTTGCCCAAGGTCGTTATCTGGTAGTGTCCCGGCTCGGAGTTGAACCAGCAACCTCACGGTCACCAGTCTGACATACCACCAAGCCACACCGGTTTGTTGAGAAGCATTAGCTAATCTAGTAGTTTTTTTTTTGCTGTCGGCCGTGTGACAGATTCCGACGGTTTCGAGTTCATGGTTGTTTCGCTGGACAACTCGACATGGCACTTTGAAGCTCAGAGCCAGGAGGTGAGGCCGATTAACAGATTAAGTAAGTAAATTTGTAGAGCACACAATGCTGGCGAGAATACCTCCAAGTCTGTGTTTAAGCAAGTAAACTTACTCATAATGCAAAGTCATTACTTGTGGTGACTACAAAAAGAAACTCTGCATATTACTAGCACTTGAATGCCACTATCGAAGTGTGCCATTGCAAATCAGTTCATAGGTTACTCTTACGTGTTGTATTTCTTTTATATTCTGTCCATATCTGCAATGTTATTGTAAAGGTCAAACTTCCTGTTCCGTTATTATATGTACGTGCAATGCCTAGAATGGCCATCCCCAAAATGACCTACGTTGTGTTGGGCGGGAAGTAAAACCCTATTCACTCACTTACTCACTCAATGTTATTGTATTGTGGAAATCATGTTAACACATCAATCCCTAATCCTTTGATCTCGGAATCCCATTTCGGGATTAGGCTTGCAGATTAATCGTTACTTACTTAGTATCACTAGTTGTCCTACTGGACTTATTTTGTGCATACACTGTAGCAGACCCATATTTGTAGTATATTGAACTGTAGGAAGTGACTCTGACTGTCAAGATGCAACTTACAAGCTCTCTTTGCATGTATGAATAATTTCCATGAAACTGCTATAATTGCTATTTTATAATCTTAGCACTTGAAAAAAAAACATTTTTGGAATTTTTGTAATCCCGGAATTGGGACGCCGCCAGTACTGGGATTTCAAATTGGCTAAAATGGCTGGGATCCCTTGATTCGGGATCCCGGGATTGCAGTCGCTAGTAGCGCCTCTAAGCTATGGATGATGGGCACCATAGCAAACGTTACCATATGATATGATATATGATTTGCTGTCTGTGTAAGTCTAGTGTGCTTGCGAGTGTGATTGTGTCGAATGTTTTGCTGCAGGAACGTGACGAGTGGGTTGCCGCAATAGAACAGCAAATCTTGTCGAGTCTGCAGTTAAATCTGAGTGATAAATCAAAGGTCTGTTGCTTTATTTTGCATGATTAACTTTGGCTGCTCTTTATTCTTCAACTGTGGACATAAACTGGTTCTTACTTTGGAATGTGGAAGAATTGAGGAGGTAAATTATGTTTTAGGTTTATTTTAGAGGTATTTTTCTCTGTCCTTGAAATTAGTCATTTGTAAATGGATTTTGATGGACTTTTTGCTGTGGGAGGGGTTTGGTGGCATTTACCTTGTTGGCCTTTTGCAGCACCATTTATTGTTTCACCGAAGTTATATGCTTGTGCCATAGTTCCCAGTGTTGCATTATCACTTCCACTGAAGGTTTTTAGTTTCAGAAAGGTTTACGTTCTTGTAATGTTTGTAGTTTTTATGAACTGAAAAATCATAAAATGGTGATATTATTCAACAGCACATTGACAGTTAGACGATGTGATGTTGAGTGATATCACCTTTTTATGAAAGAAAAACCTGGAAAAAACTTCTACAAACCTGAAAACTATCCAGAAATCTAGGTGCTGTAATTGTTAGTGTGTTGGACTTACAGTCAAGAGGTCTTAGGTTTAACTTCCAGTCAGGTTGATATCAAGCGCTGGGTGACTGTCAGCAGGCAGATAGACCATCACAGTATATAACCAACATCAAGATCAACTCAGCCTTCTATCTCTTTGGGGTAGGTAAATCGAATACCGTCCTGTCTGGTTGGGGTTGACGCAGGGCATTTTCACCTGAGTCTGGTGGCAGCCAACACTCTGTGATCCCATATGGCAGGTGATGCTCGGTAGTTTGGCGATGGGTTCTCTGTTAAGAGCTATACACTACCTTTATCTTTACTCCTGGTCTCTGCAGAGTGTGTGTGCATCATGCTGCAACTAATGGTTGAATTACAGGAGCGGTTGCAAGTACAGTCAGCACTCAGCAGTGTAAAAGTTTACTACGAGCTATGAATTTTTATGTTGTAACTGACGCAGGGCAAGAACGCTCCGGTGTCGGATCGTAACATCATACAGACGATTCGATCGGTCCGTGGCAACTCCATCTGTGCCGACTGTGATTCTCAGAGTATGCCGTTCACTTTGTCTGTTGTCGTTGTCTCTGTTGTTGACAGGTGTTTATTTTCATATTAGTTGTATTTAGGTGTTTATTTTCATATTAGTTGTATTTATCTAGTAAATTTTCTCACATGGGAACTGAGGGGTTGCAAGGGAAATGGATGGCCATGGAAAAACTGGATCAGATGAGATCTGAAGTTGGGAAGAAGCCAAAGAACTGGTGACAGATGGAGCAGAATGGTGTAAATGTGTCGCCCAATGCATCCACTAGGTTGCATGTTGAACTAAGGTTCAGGGTCTAAACAAAATTTCTGTTTTCACTGTTGCAATTTGAAACTGCTTAACTCATGTGTTGATGTGCTAAGAAACTACAGTACTTGCTCGACTTCAGTTCTTCGTTTGTGTCCAGTTGTATTTCAGTTTTGCACATGCATGGTCCTTTACTCCTTTACTTGCCGCCATTTAGTGTTCACAAGCTGAATGCTTCTCTACAAAAAACTAGAATTTGATGGCTTTCAGCAAAATGTCAGGCAGGATATTGACCAAGTCAGGAAAATGTTAGTTGGGTAATGTGAAATAGGTTATTATTGTTAGCTTCACATTTGGGCAACTACAGCCGGCTTGGTAATACAATTGTGTTTAATGTACTGTATGCTACTGTTTTTTTAGAATGCTTTGAATTTGTTTGGTTTTATATGTGAAGTGAAATGGATGCTTCTGACAAGTGTCATTTTGATTTGGACACATTTGAGTTTATAAAATTAATGTTTCACTGAAGTATTTTAATATCATCAGTGTTGACTGTTGAGTGGTCTTCTACGGAACTGAAAACTAGTGACATCAGCAGACAGTCTTTTAAACGGTGCCTTAAGACGTGGTTTTTTGATTGTGCCCATACAAAACAGGCATCTCTGAGAATACTGTTGTTTAGAGGTACCTTGCAAATTTACATATTGATTGAGTGATTAATATTTGTGTTGACAGATCCTGACTGGGCAAGCCTCAACCTTGGTGTTCTCGTCTGTATCGAGTGTTCCGGGGTCCATCGAAACCTCGGCACTCATCTCTCACGCATTCGCTCACTAGACCTTGATGAATGGCCGTAAGTTTGCTGCTCAACACGTTCAGTACCTTCATTGTCTCGGTGATGTTTATGGGCTAGAAGAGGGGTTTGCTGCCAATGAGATGTTTTGCTAAAATTATCTACATTCGAGTGGCCGCAAGCCTGGAAAACTTCAAATACTGAGTGGATTCTCTGAAGCTGGAAAACTCTTGGAAAACTAAGGGAATTATCAGGCAATTCTGCGCAACCTCGGGGAAAAATTATAACAAACAAAACAGCGTCACTAGATGCGTTTTCCAGGTTGCACAAGTGCTTTGAAATACATTACCAGCTGGAGCTCTGCTTTGGACCCTGCAGGCGAGTTTTCAGTGCTCTCCCGATTACCATAATTACATTACTTTTTATTGCAATAACCTGTGCAAAAGTAAGTTTATGGCTATGGAGAAGCTGGAAAAACCCAGGTAATTTTTTCCTACTTTATGACCACTCTGTTTGGGTAATGGCCAAGCGGGAGTAACTCTGGAACTGTAAGCAATTTAGACAAAAATGAAAGTTAGTGCTGTTAACATTACTATTAATGTTAAACTTGTGAGTAATGGAGATCGATATTTTTGCTCATTATCATCATAAGTCTGAATTATTTCTGGTTGCGGTTGTCACTGTTGATTTGTAATGTATTTATGTCTATCTCTGGCACTACTACTGGGAAAGTTGTTGAATTTTGAGTTTTGAAAAGGGTAGCTTTTGGAACGAAAAACTTTTGATTTAGGTCCAAATATTTTTGTCTCTGTCACCATCATTTTCTCGCCATGTTATGATGGCACTTTTGCTGATGCAGTTATTGCCGTTTTTGGCATTTATGGTCATCAGTCAAGAAACTCAGGCAAAGGTGATATTATTCAGCAGCACATTGACACACAGTCAGTGTGATGCGGGCAATATCACCTTTTGTAATTTTTGCTGTTTTCGATGTGCAAGTCCTTAAATGTTGCCATTGACAAGTGTATAAACTAATGTTTTGTACATTTATATGTGTTTAATACCCTGTTTACACGAGGAAGCATACATAAAGCACGCATAAAGCAAACATATTCTATATACATGTGCATGACAGGTACTCTAAGTTTGCTTGATGTATGCTTCCTCGTGTAAACGGGATATAAGTGTACTTATT
>Ga0209671_1000893_pt1 | contig 22608 bp, 19 predicted proteins | sample WorMetHERISLAND2_2_FD_187401 | JGI IMG/M metagenome (GOLD analysis project Ga0209671, IMG submission 187401) | Marine gutless worms symbiont microbial communities from Max Planck institute for Marine Microbiology, Germany - Olavius geniculatus... | ecosystem: Host-associated > Annelida >... | reverse complement strand
GAGTTAAGCCACGCTGCCCTAGATAGGCAGCGGTGGGCAGCGATAGTAACAATGGCGTCAGACACCAACGGGCATTGAGCCCACGGTTGTCGATGATGATGATGATGAATTTTGCAATGTGATGATGCAAATTAAAGGTCAAGAAAGTGTTGAAAGTAAAGAAGAATTCTGCTATCACTGCAAGCCACCATGCAACAGGCATGATGTCAATGATACTAATGTACATGATAAACTGATGACGATATGTGCTGTACTATACTATACTATCATCTGTCTTGTGCTGCATGTTAATATAGCAAATGAAATATACATCAAACTGTACTGTAAGTTCAGTGTATTTGATGTCCATGGCTCATCTGCAGTCTGACAGCACCTGTGAAGTGACAGGCCGACCTCCGCCGAGGATGCTGCTACCGCGTGGCCAATATAAGACTTACTAATGGTGAAATCTTGGATAATAATGTGGAATCAGCAGATAACAACAAAAACAAGAAGCCCAGCTGTCTCTACTATAGCCAACCACACTGGTTGTCAGTGACCTTCAAGGCCATCCAAGGTCGATGATTTGCAGATAATTTAAAAGCCAGTATGCGACTTCCTATTAGTGATCAATAGCAACCTAGGCCCTATCTCTCACCGTTTCTGAGATATGGCCAGTTTTCCATTGAAAAACAAACATTTTTCCTACCCTGCGTCCATTCAACCCCGGATTTGAAAATGTTCCCCTACCATTAGTTGGCTAAAATTTTGCATGCCCGAGTTTAGCACACACAGCTATTATTCGTGTGAAAAGTTTTCCCTACGACCTACCCAGGGTACATCCGTGACGGATGGACGTACAGATAGATGGATGACAACCATGCCAATAGCTCGATCGTTACTCTAGTGTGGTCGGCTAAAAATCCGAACATTTCCTCCTCGGACCATACTCAACATTTTCACAAAATTTCACCAAAATCCGTTTATAATTTGAGTAGACAAAAGTTAACTGACTGAAAAACAACACTCTGCTGCTGTGCTTCGGCGAAGGTAAAAAGCGACATTGGTTATGAAGTCGCACAGACACGCACCTCACATGAACACCAGTAGACAGCATTGGGTTTCATCACAGCAAATCAGTTACAAATAGCAAGTAGTGACACAACAAACTAGCTTCAGATGAAAAACAAACAACACCACAAAATTTAGCATTTTTAACAAAAACAAAACAAAATTCACAAATTTGGACGAATTTCGGACAAATTTTCAGACAAAGGTTTTGGATGGAGGAAAAATGACAGTTTAGATGACATATTTGTTGTGTCCTTAGTCATGAATCTCTGATTAGCAACTACAGGGTGTGCCAGAAAATCACCCAACTTTTTTTGGCAGAATTTCATCAGATTTCCACCAAATTTGATAATTTTTGGCACACAAGATAGCCAAGATGATAGAAATATGTAAGTTACATTCACTGTTCACCTCACGTAGTTTATCTCAATGCACTACCGTGTAAAACGCAGATGCTCCAAATTGTTACATTTCACAGTGATTATCAGTATCAGACTGTGTACTTTTTTTATTATCAATTTGACAGAGAGTGCCATGTGATGTAATAATTTTGTGGTATTAAATATTTTATGCTGAAAATAGCAGACAACAACATAAGTGACTGATGAGCTTAAAAGACATTTTATCCATGAATGAGTGTTGTGCATTTTGATCAGTTGATTGTTAATGCTGCTGTCAGCCATGGCATCACGTCTAAGCCATTATATACACTTTGGGCATGAATTGTGATAACTTGGAAGCAAGTTGTTACACAAACTCATAATTATGCTGAATAAATCACATTTTAGTTTATCGTGGGCTTAATTAAGTCATTAAAACTTTAATGGAGACAACAACTGAGCATTATGCAACAATTTAGAGCATCTGCGTTTTACGTGGTAGTGCGTTGACATAAACTAAGTGAGGTGGACATGACAATGACTGTACCTTACATATTTCTATCGTCTTGGCTATTTGTGTGCCAAAAATTATCAAATTTGGTGCAGATTTGACAAAAGTTCTGACAAAAACAAGTTGGGTCATTTTTTGGCACACCCTGTATGTATAGAACTTATGTATAGAATTAACTGGGGCAAAGGTAATAATAAATAATAAATCAATGATGAAAAATTCAGTCACAATGGTACACTTAGTTAACACTTTACAAATCAAACATACATTAGAACATTAAGAGTATGTGGGATCGTACCCGCAAATCTGTTGCATCTTTGTGGTTCACTTCAGCACTACAGGCGGCATCAGAGCATCCACAGCTTGTAGTGCAAATTATGATTATGGGGCTTACAATTCCTAATATCTCCCCAACCTGTCAGGGCTTGAGCCCATTTAACACTGCATTCCCCTGTGTGTTACTTTGGAGGAACAGGAATGTCCAAATTAAGTACCATTTTGTACTTATTTATGGAACGACCCTCGTACATTGTAGAGCAGACACGATCACGAGTATGGCAGACAACAGACGTACAGACCATGCCACAACTTGCACTAGGCAGCTGACGACCGACGACCAGAGCTGTCTTATCAACCTTGGGAGCTCTGGGCCCGCCAGCTGGGCTGACGGGGATGGTCTCGAAGGGGAAAGGGAATGGTGAAGGAGTATCCCCCATCTGCAGCTGATTAGGGGGTCTAGGGAGAGTCATTAACTCCCTCATCACGGGTCTGGAGCAACCTGGGGGCCCTGAACATATGGATACTCGAAGCTCTTCACCATTTTGTCTATAATGTCGCAGTAAACTAGATCATAGATGGTGGTTACGACTCCGTTGACTATTATGCCTCCCCAACATGTGACTACTAAGCCAAAAAGTGCATTTTGGGGCATATTTGACCCCACAGTGACTTTGACCCTTGACCTTTGACCCCAAAATTTGACACGTTCATCCGTGCCACAAAGTCCGTTAGTGATGCGAGTTACACCCAAGATATCGTGCTAACAATGTTTGTTTGGGATGAATGCATGGACGGACACGCACACGCATGAACACTTTGGAAACATAATGCCTCCAGCCACTATGTTGGCACATGCATAACAATATGTCAGTCACTCGGGGTCCCTCAAACTCGGGGGCCCTATGCCCAGGCCCACTGCATACCTACCACTGACAACGTCTGATCAGCATGACATAGATCATCATCATGATCATCATCAGTTAAAAGATGCTTAGAACTCATCCCAGCATCAGCAACCGCAGACCCCCTCTGAGCAGTTGCCATGAAAACAATGCCACTGACAGTATCACATCCAAATCACAGGACCGGAATGTACTCTACGCAGCAGGCTCTTAAATCACAGGACAAGAAACTAGACAGATGCTTGCTTCAGCCAGTCAGAGGTCGCAGGTCAACACGAACTTTTTCGTCACTGCTCAGCATGCCGATCGTCGGGTAAAACCCGCCCTTCGGTATCCGAACTTCCCGCTTTCCGATCGTTTTTCCATTCCGTGTAAAAAACACCTGCACACACAATAGTTGCACAATGCAGTAAAGCTAGTGGATGCTGAACAAAACACAGATATCTTCTTTCAAAGCACAACTGTAATGTCTTGATACTCGTACGTCATAACCACAATGGTGGTGTGATGCACTCATACATTAATTAATGTACATTAAGTATATTAATGTGGCCAAATTTTTAAGGACAAGCACACAGTCTACAGATCAAAATTGAGGTTTTGGTCTTGCCTATTTTATTTGGTTTGAATAACAACAAGCCTACTCCACGGCATGATCGCATGATGTGGTTTACACTTAGCATATCTGGTTTACAGTGCCAGCAAATGCAACAAGCTTCCATCAGACATCACCTCTGCACCATCACTCTCGGTTTTCAGACAGCGCCTCAAAACTTTCCCGGTTCATCATGCATGCGCAAACCTTCTTATCTGACACTTTGCTCATGTGACCCTGAAACTAACATTATTCAGGCCATCTTAAACACTGCTACGACAAAGACAATCTATACCTGTACTTTGGTGCCGTTGTCGGGGTTCTGTCGTTCCCACCACTGTTCATCCTCGGACTCCGATGAGCTGAATCCCCCAGCTTCACCTGCACCCAGCTCGGCATCCAGATCAACGTCAGCATCCAGCGCGCCGTTTACAGCGCCAGCATCAGCAGCAGCAGCAGCATGGCCGAGTGCTGCTAGAGACGCTTCATCCATGTCATCCCATTCACGACGATAGTCACGCGGAAACAAAATACCACAGCCCATCACATCTCCTGTGCATACAGCACTACAACAATTAGCTACTACGCTGTGTCTCAAAAAAAGATCCCCAACATTTTCGATTGTAACCTGAAAAAGGATTATCAGACTTTGATAATTATCGGCATGAACATTCCTGACACAACCGGCCAGTCAAATATTGAGACAGTGTATAAAGATGCCATGCTTTACACAGCAGTCAATAAGCATCACAAACTACACAATAAATTTTGCAACAGTCACAGGACCACGTCTTCTGCACACATCAAAGTACTGAGTGAGTGAGTGAGTCTACTAGGAGATTTTTATGTCGCTGTCAACACATTATAGGCCATTCACTTGCACTGATACAGATAACAAATCAACAGCAAGAATCAAAGTAACAACAGAAAAACCCGATTAATAATAATAAAGCTATCTAGAAATGCGTACAAAGAAACATAATATTAAAAAACAAAATATCTACAAACACACACACATGCACACACACACAAACAACAAAACCCTGGCTTAGGTGCCTTTTATATGATCCAGTCAAGAAACGTACCAGACCTATTCCACTAGACCCACACAGAGCTGGTTATTTTGTAACAGAATTAACGAAGACAAGACATTTTGTTTCTTTTTAAAGTACTATCGAACACAATGCATTAGAAGCTTTCTTGGAAATTACCAGTACATGCTGCACGTATGGTTTCCTTTATTACTTTAGGACATCATTATTAGCAATTGTGCATTGCACAAGACAAGCAGACTAAGCCGAAATGAAGCAGCATAACAGACCTTTGTTACACTCAGGACCGAATGGCTCACCAACACCACAGCCAACAAATATCTTTCCATCATCTACAAAACACACAGCAATCTAGTCCACACAACAACCACGAACAGTGCCCAACCCAGCAACAGAGTCAACACCACTGCACCAGTCTGTGCGACTGTTAAACTGTGAGCCAAAAACTCAAAGCACTGATACGGCACACAATTTCGGTCAATTGAACTCAGGTTCAAGCGGTCTGACTTCTGGGAAAGTTGTTATCAAGTGGTTATTACACGGATGGATGACAGATAAATTATCTTGACATATATCCAACCACTAATGTCAACTCAGCTTTCCATCCCTTTGTGGTAGGTAAATCAAGTAGTGACCTCAAGCCTGCTTCACTGGGGTTAAGTCTTTACATATGTTGGGTGGCTGTATGATCCTATCTGGCAGGTAACGTTCCACAGCTGCAAGATTCCACTATGAGCATTACTCCTTCGATATTGCTAGTCCAACAATGCAGAACTCACTTGCATCACCCTACCGCCATACCTACACCACTGCCATTTATTGACGTTTGCCAAGATACATTTTTGTCATTTTCAAGCAAAAAAAAAGATTTTCTGGCAGTGGTGTGCCGTATTAGTCAACATTTCGCTCACACATTTACTGACCTACCAACACGACCCAGAAGCATAGAGACAGTTATTGGACAGACCTGCATGATAGGCGATGGATCCTTTGTTCCAGCCGGGATGCCGATGCCTTGGATAATTCTACCCATACACACATCAATAGGACACACCAATATGGCAAAATAGTGAAAAACCACTGAAACTGCAAGACACATAAAACAAAAAAAATGATAAAAACAAAATGAGAAGATGGTGGAATGCATCTAAAATCAAAGATACTGATGGCTTCATAAACACAAATGCTCATAATGATCCTTTACGAACAACACCAACAGAATTAGAAACTAAATCTAAGTCAAAACTATAATCATGCATTGCTGCAGAAATAAAGAAGCAAGCAGAGTTGTTATCAGAGCATTTCAGCAGTCCATGTACCCGTCGAGCAAGTCCAATGGCAACGTAGCAGTTTTCACCGGGGTCCACGATCTGCAGCTCAAAGTAATGGTAGCGCGTTGTCAGCGGATGTCTGGCCTGGGCTAGGCCGACGTCAATAATGCTCTTGCCTCGGCCAACATACTCCAATAGCTGCGCCACACACATCAGCATCACCAATTCACCATAATCATCATCAGCAGCAGCATATACAAACGAATTAGCCCATAAAAAACTGCAGTCAACTCCTCTGTATCGGTTGCATACCAGTGACGTTCAAAGTCATACGACATAAAAATTAAGCCAAAGGAGAAAAATCTACCTCATCCATAGCCAGCTCATAGTGCAAATGGTGCAGGAAACAGACTTTGATAACAGAAAAATTTCAAACTTTGAATGCCTCACAACATTGCCCTTGCATCGGGTCATGTTACACACTATTGTGTAGCACTCATCGACCTCTACTTACACACATAATTTCGTTCAAATCGAACAAACTTTTGCGCAATAACAAACGGATGTATGGAAGTAGATACAGATGGAGACCAGCTGTATGAGATGCACTCAATCGAAGAGTCCACCTAACACTGACTTACTAAATCTTCAGCAAAAAATGCAACTGACAGAAAGTCTTACGAAAAAGCTATGCAAAAACTAACAACAACTGATAACTAACAGCTGATTTGCACGAGAAAATCAAAATACAGAAGTGCTTGCTGCTTGCTGCCATCATTACTACTGACCCACGGATGTTCACAGCACCAACTATCTGCCAAACTTTACAAAGAAGTTAAAAACTCAGTTTTTGCTGATGCATATTCATAAAGCAATACCAACCTCATAACCAGCACATATAAATAATAAGTTATATTTTAAATATTTTATGCATTCACAGCACTATACAAACCTGCTTTTTACATGCGACAGCAGCTACTACTGCTGTAGCGTGTCTTAGCCATCGCAATTCTGTCCATCCGTCTGTCCGTCAGAATCAGATGAGTGGATCAGTCAAAAACGGTGCAAGCTAGGATCATCAAATCTTCACCGTCGGCTGCCCGGAAGACTCTAGTTTCAGGATCCGTAAAGCTTTTCTATAAATTCCACAGGGGTCACCCCCAGCGAAGGCCCTAAATGAGAGAGGGTGAGAAAAATTTGCAATTTTCAGAAAATAAGTCGCTGTATCTCAGAAACAGTGCGAGATAGGATCTAGGTTACTATTAATCACTAATAGGAAGTCCTACACTGGCTTTTGATTAGCACCAAAAGCAATGACCTTGGATGACCTTAAATGCCAAAATACAGGTTTTTATGGATTTTTTGACAATTTTTGGCTGCGACACACATTCCAAAAGCGAACTGTGCCGAAATTAATAGAGAGAGATCGGGACAACCTGCGTAATGCATATCAAACTTTGAGCATTCAAATGTAGTTTCCACTAGTTTACATTTTCCCCCCACTGCATTCAAGGTATTCTCCAAACGGGGGCATCAAACTTGGGCACCCCCTTCAAAATACTCGCATTCAGCCACTCATACGGCAGCAGCCACGCAAGAAGGTGGCGCCATCTGGCGTATGTGAATGCATCGTTCCCAATGTCAATTGCTACTACCACTACAACCTGTCCGTTGATGCGGATGTCATGTAGCCTGGACCAATCCTCCTCACAGCTATCAATTGACATCAGAGTCACGCCGCTGTGCTGCCACTCCGCGTCCAGGTTGAGACGGACTTCCTCACCCTCTGAGTGCATGCCAACTGCCGGGTACAGACCTTCAGCCGGCAACACCGTCAACACTGTCCCAACCTGGATCAAGCAAATGTTAACAGTTAAAAACTATCTATAGCTCTTTATGTGAAACACATCACAGACCTATTGAGTGTCGCCTGTCATATGCCACTGACACAAGTGAACGTGCTACATCCAAACCGCAGGCACCCAGCCCCAGATGGATAAAAGGCTCAGTTGACCTTAATGTTGGTTATATACTAAAATGTTTTACATGTCCGCAGACAAGTAACCAATCCAAGTACTAGCCACTTGATAGCAACTTGACCTGAAGTCAAACCCATGCCCTCTTGATAGTAAGTTTGACTGTTTGACACCCTGGCGTTTTAAGTAATCAATGACTTTCTTCAAAAAATACAAAATTTGGGGCCACCATTTTGAGGGAATTCAGGAGCAAAATTGACATTCTAAACATCCACATCTCCTCTGTCAAAAATTTGCAGCTGTCTGTTGGAAAATTGCAACTTCTTGCCATCAACCTTTTTAACCCACCCACAGCCACAGTGCCTCTGAAGTGATACTGACATACAATCTACATTATCGTTACTTTTACTGTTACTATTAGTATTATTACCCAGTATGTGGAAAACAGACCTCATTGCCATTGCGAGTGAAAACGACGGGGACCATGCGACGTTGTGGGTCATCATTAATGACTTCAGTGAAGTTGATACCACATCCAATCTTGTCTCCTGATGCGCTCGAAGGACCGAACGCACGACCGTGAGCGTTCGACTTGAACAACCTACACAGGCACAGCAGATGGTGATAGTAACACAGATATCTGTCCAATTCTGAAATAATGAACAACAAACATAAAACTAGAGAGCATTCAGAGAGGCCAAACCACCACTGAAAACGTGCTTTTAGGCAGAATCGCTTTAGCAGTGCAAGCGATTCTGCCTATTACTACACATTTCTCCGTGGTGCAGTCTGTCTCTCTATCATCTATCACATTTTGTGTACCCTCCCAGTAGAGAAGATTTGGGGCACGCCCATGCCCAACCACTCCAGATGTTTTGTCAAGAGTCCGTTTAAAAACTGTCAGAGTAAAACGGTGAAAAACAAAGATAAAGCATGTCAACTGTAAAAAGCAGAAACATCGGTGCTGACGTTTCTGCTTTTTACAGTTGACAGTTGACAGAACTGTACGAAATGTGGCCATCACCAAATTGCCAGGAGTCTTTAGCACCGACAGGAAACTAGGCCTATTGCTACCGGTAGTTTGCAGTTGGCTCTGAAGCCGCTCGTCGCGCCTGAGCCGGCTGTCCGGCAAGTGATCTGCCACACAATAAGCGATTTTGTCAAGGTTATTCACGCCCAGTGACCTTAACCTCTTGCTTTCCAAACTAAAACTTAGCACACTGGCTACTTATCAATTCTTCACCAACGCATGCCATTTTCAGCTGTTCCAACACCATTTGTTTTTAAGTTAGGAGCCTCTACGGACACGTAACCGGGGGGGGGGACTTATCCAGAATAATTCAGACCACCATGTTCTGTGTTGCCACGTCGACATGACCCTCGGTCATCGTTTCCCCCTCCTCTCTTCCCCTCCCCCGATCGTAGCTGACGCCGTCGTCCATGTTGCCCTAGAAGACGGCTCGGCCAGCTTCGTGGGGACAACAACACACCGCCTGCAGACCTCTGGAGAGGAGCCTTTGTCACGTGGACACTGGCGGTGACGGTGAGGCTAAAATCTACGCCGACTATGCATTAACCACAACAACGGGACAGACGGGCGGACGGACAGACAATACGCATAATGCCGCCTACAGTACGGTCACGCTATAACCTTGAATGCGCTCGGCGTGCCAGTAGAACGAAAAGCAAAATGTTTGCGACGACAACTAATGGACTTTAAGTGAGTCTGCCAACATCAGCTATAAACAACAATTATAGAGGCATGACAGCATAGCACGCTATATACTTAACCGCTTATAGAAACTGCGGAAGGCGGCGCCAAACAAGTTCGTACAGGACATGACTGCGGCTGAAGCTTGGCATCATCATCATCACCTTGATTAACTTGAAGCACTGACGCTAGTCTGTATGTATCAGTACAACGTACAGGTGTCTGTATCTGTCACTTCATTAAGCCCGCGTCACACTAGACAGTTTCCATTCAGCCCGGACTGCACTCACTTCGATCTGTCGCGGATTCCGCGACGAACGCAGACAACACAACTCCGTAAAAATCGAAGACCTACAACAAATCCATGCTCGACCAATCGAAGCAGCGGAGACGGCGTTTTGCCGTTAACGCTCGAACATCTGTGAACGAAGTTACTGACGACAATGTGGTTCACGCGAAACAGCGATTTCCGTCTCGTCTGACATCGGCTTCATACGAGCAATATATCGACGCTGTTCAAGATCGCGCCGGACACCTGCATGGCAAACGTCGCCTGTATACTAACTGTCGCACTATTACTAACTGTATGTATACGTCTGCTGCACGCGAGTACAAATTATTTTTGCTCGAATGTACGATAGCGCGATAACGCGGTTCCGTGTCGTCAAATCTTACAGCATAGCTGCGAAATCTCGGGCTTCCAAGTCGCTCGGTCGACGGAACATACGCACAGCGACACCGAGACACAAAACTAAACGACGTACAAAAGATTGGCGGCGGCGTTTCTAAATACAGCACAAGCACAATGCCAGTCGGATGTGTGCGTGCCAGTGAGCAATGTGTGTGGTCAGTGGCGAGCCGGGGACCACCCAGTATGTAAGTAGAAATCAATGACGCCGGCGTCGCTATCTACGCTCCTATAACAGCAGCAGCTGTAGCAGCGGCTATAACACACGCACGCTGAGTGACCACACACAAAGCACCTGTCTGACCACCCGACCACCCACGACGTCAGCTATACATCACTCGCGCACCGACAGGCACCGTCTCCACGACAGTGCTACTGTTTTTGTACGTAATTAAAATTAAAATTATATAATCCTTCAAAACGAGAAAGTGTCTGTTGAATTAATTAAAACTAGAGTTACAATTACAAGAAGCCCAGCTGTCGTTAGGAAAGACGCGCTACAGCCTATACAGTTCCTGTGGCAGTACTGACCTTCAATGTCATCCAAGGTCGACGATTTTCATCTCATCTGAAAATGTGTATTCCACTTCCTATCAGTGATTAATAGTAACCTTGGCCGTACCTCTCACTGTTTCTAAGATATGACTAGTTTTCGGTTGAGAATGAACATCTTTCTACCCTTTCCATTCAACTCCAAATCTGAAAATGTTCCCCTTGCACACCATCGCTCAAATTTTGCAAGCAACGAGCCTAAGATCAGCCCGTTGCCCAGAATACATCCGTTACAAACAGACTGACGACAGACACCCCGTGCCACAAACGCTCTACAGCACAGCTTCAGAAAGAATTTTAATTAAATTAAAATTACAAAGTTGGAAATGAAATGATTATCAATACTGCTGTTTAATTAATTTTTAAGTTTTCAGCTTTTACCGCCAGTCAAGTAACAGATCTTAACAAAAATAACACATAACATGAATGAAGTTTAGGGAAAGACTGATATTTTGATTGAAATATTTATTATCACACGCAGTATAAAAACTTTTGATACATCACATTACCAGTGGCTTGGTAAAAGAGTTAGGAAATTAGACTTACGATCGAGAAATCGTGGGATCAGCTCCAGTGGGGTTCCAATCAAGTGGTTACTATCTGGATGGGTGGCCATCTGCGACCATCATGGTTTATAACCAATCACTAAGGTCAACTCAGCCTTCCATCCCTATGGCGCAGGTAAATCAAGTACCAGCGTGTCTGGATGGGCTTAAGGCGGGGCACATTTGCCTGTGTTGAGTGGCAGATATCACTGTGTGATCCCATATGGCAGGTAACGCTCTGTAGCTCTGAGATGGGACAGCATTAGGCAATAAACAACTTTTTGACGTTTATTTCCTTTGTGGCTTCTGACTGGCATGATTCCTTGCCTTAAAGGTCCATGGACACCAAAATTAACTTACCATTTTCCCAAAAGACACAATTTTCTGAGAATTTTGACAGTGATATCGGCACCCAGCATTTTGTCAACATGAAGAAACTTACATTTGAAATCGACGGTTTACGAAAATGATGCAGAAAAAGAGACGCCATGTTGACAGGCTGATGACGTCATCGTGTGTACCCATAGTCAACGTAAAATACGCACAGAAACGTAAGCATTATAAAATCACACTGTTTACTTATGTATTGCTGCAGCTGTCATGCGAGACAGTACTTTTTGCCATTAAAAATATTAAAAATTAATTGACAAACACTGACTGAGTACATGCGGTGACGTCACTCCCGGCCACTTGCCAAGGTCAGATTTCTCAGCATAACGTAACGTAACGCCATTTTTCGTTATATTCAGACATTAATTTCATACATTTATGAAGCATAAATCACCATATTATATAAGCAAGGTGAAATGTCTAATTGAGATCTACATAAATTTACAAGTGAGTTTGACCGTGGCCATGAACCTTTAAGTCCCACTAACATTCTACAAGTTTTGACAATGATGATCATTACTGCCTAGCAGCGCTAAGGTCTAAGGAATGCATAATCTTGTCAGCACAGCGCGCTCTCTACAAGCATCCAGGCGACGCAGTCCACTGTCCACAGCATGATTGGGCTGCCCACAGTCAGAAGCAGTGATTTGTACCGGGAACCAAATTCATTGCCCAGTTCCAAATCCGGGTAATTATACCACCCATTTTTCACACTGACTACTCATGAAACCGGTGAAAATCTCGCTACTTACAGCCTTTGTGGCGAAATTCATTACTGCAAGAGAGATTCAACTTTAGCCATTTTTGTTGACAAACTATGCATGTTTAGTATCATGTATACATTATAGACGTTTTGTGTGATAGAAACCTAACTTTATAAGAAAAAAATTACGTAACAGATATGTAAATGTCACTTGATTGTCGTTTTTTCTTAACTTGGTTTAAAGGTCCATGGCCACTGTCAAACTCACTTGTGAATTTTATGTAGACCTCAATTAGACATTTCACCTGGCATATATAATATGTTGAGTTATGTTTTATAAATGTATGAAATTTATGTCTGAATATAATGAAAAATGGCGTTACGTTACATTATGCTGAAAAATCTGATCTTGGCAAGTGGCTGGAAATGATGTCACCGGTTGAACACAGTCAGTGTTTACCAATTAATCTTAATATTTTTAGTGACAAAAAATATTGCGTCACATGACAACTGCAGCAGTACATGGGCAGAAAATATAATTTTATAATGTTTATGTTTCTATGCATATTTTACATTGATGACATGTTCAACTGGTGACGTCATCAGCCTGTCAACATGGCATCTCACTTTGTACAGCATTTTCGTACATCATCGATTTCAAAGGTAAATTTCTTCATGTTGACAAAATGCTGGTGGCCAATGTTACTATCATAATTATCAGAAAAGTATGCTGCTTTAGGAAAATGGAAAAGAATATATATGTTAATTTTAGTGTCCATGGACCTTTAAAGTCAAAACCAAGAACGAGTATCTGGGTAATTGCAACCCAGTACTCAGTTCCTAAAACAGGTAATGCTGCAAATCACTAGTCAGAAGCAATCAAGATCGTGAGTAGGTAATTCACATAGCATGTTAACTGTAAAAAAACTCAAACGTGTTCGGATGCTAGAAGAAAAAGATACGCAGTAGAACTGTTTGATATGGTATCAAAAAGTAGACAGAGAAGCTTACAGGGTGATGCCTTTTCCACAGGCATTTAATTCTGAACAATTTTTTGACAATCAGTAGAATCAGTCACTTTTTGCATCTCAGTGTCTGGTTTCAAACTTTTATGAAGTTACTCTTACTGTGCTGCCCCAGACCCCCCCCCCGCTAGACTTTGGATGTAAAAATAGAGGACAAAAATGGCAAAGGTAGAAAGAATGAATGGAAGAGAAAAAAAGACTAAAAAACAACTGACAGAAAGGAAAAGAGATAGAAGCAAAGTGAAGGGGAGGGAGGGTGCCATCACATGTTGGTGTCTATGTTCAGATGCTCTCATTGTCCAAGGACAAATATGTTGTGGTGATAATATCAGTAGGCAGGGTAATCAGTCAACAGGAAAAATGCAGTGATGCAATAAAAACGTCAATAAACAAGCAAAAACGTTGACCTATAGCTACATAGTTACTGACAATTTTAGGGGTCGACAGAAACCTAGATATAACAAAGGCCTAGTTTATAGTACACACTAGAATCGCCGACATTCCTGAGCCAGACAAGTGGCACATAATCCACAAGCCATTTGTAAACATGAGGTTTTGACATCTACACGGTGTTTCATAAAAAGGCGCCCTTTTACTTTCTTTCGTAATTCAGTCAAATGATGATCAATTTACATGAAATTTTTACCAGATGTAGCTGAAGAAATACTAATTCAAAATATTTGGATAAAATATGGCTGTTAATTAAATATTCTTTGCTAGTCGTAATGTAATGATGACTTCATAATGTGTTGTGAGTACAAACTGGCTTGTCTCAACCGGTTCTGTCATTTGCTACCCTGCTTCAATGGCAAATATTTATCATGTTCACTGATGAAAAATGTTCATTGTATCAGCACTAAGCAACATGACGGCATAAAATCAGGCGTCTCGCAATCCAAAAACTTAACCATCTTGCACGCGGTGCTTGCTGGTGCACTGTCTTGCTGGAAGGTGCAAAAGTTAAGCTATTCCCACAAGTGTGTGAAAATGATCATTTTGGGCGTTTTTGTGGCTATAATGGTAAAACATCAATAGTTAGTCATCAATGAACCAGATCAAGCTGGCCATTGACACAGGGCAGCTACTCAGCAAGTCTGTCAGCACCATCTGCGACAAGCCAGTTTGTACTCGCGACACACTATGACGTCAGCATTACGTCACAACTAGCAAAGAATATTTAATTAACAGCCACATTTTTTCCAAATACTTTGAATTAGTATTTCTTCAGCTACATCTGGTAAAAATTTTGTGTAAATTGATCATCATTTGACAGAATTATGAAAAAAGAAAAAGGGTGCCTTTTTATGAAATACCATGCCCCTTATCCCACAGAACATTCATGCCAATTATGGTTTTCTTGATGTTTTTATTTTTGAATAAAAATCTAATGACAGATGGAGAAGCACAAACTAACAGACAAGACAGGAAAAAGAAGACAAGACAAGACGAGACCAGAAAATGCAGCTAAAAAGGTGGCCATGATCATCATCATCATCATGACGCAAAGCATTCTGCCGTAGAATCCCGCTGTTGCAATTTGTTGCCAAAATGGTTTGTCCTCTGCCAGTTCCAGAGCATCTGTCACCAATATTCCCATGTCCCAACAGATCTAATGAATCCAGGTGGTGGGAAGTCGACCTCAAGCACGCCTCCAGTCAGGAGATGGCCGCACACCATCTTCAGCCTCGTGGCAGGTCCGAAGGATCTGGTTTGCTGGGACATCATCAACGAGTCTGGAAATGTGCCCAAATAATCCCTGCCTTCGTTTGTGGACGACAGATGAGGCTGCAAAGAAAATGGTGCATTACAGGACTTCGACATTGGAGATAGCCACTTAAACAAAAATGCCATCCGACTTGATAATGCAAAAATGCATCAAAATCTCGAACTAGAAGACTGACTGCGAGATCAATTTACTTACTTTCCATCATCAGCATGGTATCCGACAGAGTCTGAGTTCCAGCCTGGCTGACAGTCAAGAGCATAGCGAGCTGGTACCAGACCCACACCTATCACATGGGCAAGCAAATTCTCATCAGAACTCATGTGACACAACTGACAATATCTGCCAATTTTGTACACCAAAAAATTGGCACAAAAAATCTGTCATATGATGGGGCAAATTAGCCAGGTGATTATATCATCCTTATAAGTAACTACATGTACATTTTACGCAGCTCATTTTTTAGTGCATTTACCATGAATACATCACTGTATTTAATACGAACTACTGAGAAAGCATTATGAACTCAAAGTAACCAAAACTCTCGAACATCCAATGAAAAAGTTTCTGCCACCTGGCAAACCCAACAGGGTTCGGGTTGAATTGGTGGCATGACATAGCGATAATGCGTTTCATCTGATCAACAAAGTCACTCTATGCCGGGCCGGGTTAGTACTTGAATTCGGGCAGGTAAACCATCTTGGTATGTAACCAGCTGCTTAGGTCAACTCAGCCTTCCATCCCTCTGGGGTAAGTAAATCAAGTACCAACCTATTTGGCTGGGGTTAAGACAAGGTGCATTCACCTGTGTTGGGTGGCATGTAACAATGTGTGATCCCATATGGCAGTTGATGCTCCGTAGCTCTGAGATGGGTTTCCTATGATAAGCTATATAGTAATTAGCCATTTAACCATAACCACCAAACAGTAAAGAATCGAACACAATACTGAACTGACATAAACCCCGAATGCTCTTAAAATATAATCAATTCCTACTTGGCTAAAAAATTACATTCAAATCTGTTCATGAGTTTTTGATGCCCTGTTGTATAACACCAACCACTGACACAGATTCATTAACAAATTTAGTATAACTTCAACGTCGATTCATTGTTATGCAGAAACTATTAAGAAAATGCATTCCAAAATCCACAGTCCAGACTATTAAAAGATCAACTGACCAATGGTGCCCATGACACCAGCGTCAATGATTTCCACCTCAAAGTAATTCTTGTCTCTTGTGAGTGGCTCAGCTGCTATGTAGAGACCAACGCGGCCGTCATCTTGTCCATTATAACTGCACAATGTAACTCAATATTTGTTCAACCAGCGGACACAAAATATAGAAAGTACCAAAACTTGGTAACAGTAGTGAAAACGTGTTATTCAAATACAGACAAATGACGATCAAACAACACCTTACAAAAAATGACTTGAAGCATACTGCAACAGCAAAATCGATCTATGACGCAAATAACTGCTCTGCAATATTTTCCAAACAGTCCTTTTCAAGCTCGATTCATCTCAGACAGAAGACTTCTAGGCTTTAACTATCTTGGCATGGTACATCCCTTTTCTAGTTCTAAACTTAGAATTACTAGCAAAACTGCTATATTCTACTTCTGTGCATCAATTAAATGAAAACAATGTTGAGGTCTGGAATCATCAGTCTTGTTCTTGATGGTATCAGTCCTGGTCTCCAGACTTTGGTCTCCAGACTATGGTCATGTTAAACCACTGGAATTCAACAAAACCATTAAATGCTAACAACACAAGTGGCCTACGTAAGGTAAGCACAACTTTTGTCTATATAGCCTACCATCAATAAACTCGACTAAACTGACTTATGTTTCTGCTTCCAGTTTAGCAGCTATATGAGTTCTAAATGCATTCCATTATGTTACAATTGACATATGATCTGAAATATGAGTTCCACTCAGCAACTGTGTGGGTGCTAAACACATATATTTTTTATATACAGTTTAAACCTTCTGTATAATTTCTTGGAATAAAAGGAAACAGACCTCAGAACATTGCCACGCACAGTCACTCTCTCACAGCGAGCTTCTCTTACGCCTTCTCTCGCGACTCGTGCTGCATTGGCAAATGGAGCCATCATTAGCTCAAGATCATTGCGAACTTCTCGTAAATTGGCAAACGGAGCCATCATAAGATCAAGATCATTGCCACGTGGATTTGCATCCTGGGCATGCTGCCGATGAAGCATGGCAAACCGATGAAAAGCTGCATCAGCATCCTCATTGTCACCACGGTTACGCAGAAGCTGATAGCGAGCCATACGATTCATCGTCTGATGTCAATTGACGATGACGTCCAACTCACATAAAATTAGCACATGATGTAAAACATTACTGCATATCAGAGAGTCCACACTGGTAGTCTGCCTTGGAACTATCTTGACATCATATACGTATCACAATGGTGGAACAAACCTAAAATGCATATTTTATAGCAACCATTACAATCGTATCGTATCGAGATAGTGGACAAGCAAATCCAACAGCATTATCAAAGTCAAAAATATCAAACTAAATATATCGCATTATACTTCTTTTGTTTCCAGTTCTGGTAATGACTGCTTTATAGTCTTGCTTATACCGACACCAGTACTAGTCCTGTAGCGTATCCCAGCAGAATTTGATACAGCATGAACACACAAATAGAAAAAAATGTTTCTCAGTTAGAGTAGTCAAACCGTGAAACTCACTACCAAAATTTGTTATATCATCCAGAAATATGCAGACATTTAAATTAAGACTGGATGAAGTATGGGAAAATCAACCAGTTTTTTTGCTACAAGGAAGTGCTCCAACTCTGATTATCAAAATCTGGACACAGAGAACTCAATTGTTCTACGTCCAGTACCACAAATAATGGTGATAAACTGCAACTAAAAATGGCTACGGAACTTAAGCTAGCAGTGCAGAAATTTTGCCCGAAACAGAGTTGCCTACTGAAGATTTGACAGGTGGGCGTGGCCGACTGCTTTATCATACAGTTTGCAGGTTTATTTAACTTAATTTTTAAAAAAATAATAGCTCATGTTCTCAGCCACACTGCAAGTAAGCGATAAATAATAGCTGATCCTATAACGCCAATACCATATGCACAATAACGCCACTTTTACGAACTAAAAACAACATGTAGAACATAAAATATATATGATACTATTTTTCACCGGCTTAGTTTTTGGTGAAGGGTCAAAAGCAAGTTTTAAACGTTTTATAGTTTATTGGGTCAAATTCGGTATTTAGCTAAAGTAAATAAAATGGCAGGCGTTAATAGCGAGGTTTTTAACAGAGAAAAGGTATTTTGTGTACAATATGCAAGCGTATTGTTTCGTCAATGCCACTAGATCGTGGTTGTTGAAAGTACTTTGAAGTGGTTTTCAAATTTTTTGCACTGTTACTTGTACTGTCGATATTTATTGCCATTTGTACTGGTGCACTAACAACACTGGGGAGTGGCAGTGTAAATGCGGTTGCTGTATCACCGTTTAGATTTCTGTATTCGCGCGAATTGTCTTCTGCATAACGCATTAATGAGGTTTCTGTCGTTAAACAGCATTTGCACTTATTTGCTTTGATATTCTTAACAGTTATTTGCGTTGTTTTGCAGGGTGAATATGACAGTGATTTCTTAGATGACACGGCTCTGATCACAGCTTTCGACAATGCCATTAATCCTATTAAGGTAGTTTGTTTGTATATCTAAGTGTTTTGAGTTTGAGCTGGGTTTTATGTACTACAGTTACAAGTGCAAAGGTTGTGGTCCATCAGGCTGCGTGCAGAAACATGCTGTTTGCCTGCTGGATGTGAGCCAGGAGCACAGGTAGACAGATGTGTAAAATTATTTTGGCAGACATGCCATTCATTGAGACAAGATATCATAATGCTGATCAGTGAGAGCAGCTAATAAGTGTTGATTGACAGTGGACAGCACAATATACATCTTCTTGACTGAATAATCAGGATTGGAGAATCCTCAGATATCTTGGGAATTTGCTGACATGCTGACTAAATGATAGAATTCACTAAAGATAATAGAATTCAGCCAGACACAGACTCCTGTATAATACCCCACACTAGCTCCCTAATTTAGGTGCAAGTTGGATAGTGGTACTTCAAATCACTCAGTTGTGGGTGGACCCTGTTGCCATGGTCGGGTAGCCCTCATTTGCCACTTCACCAGTCTGGGTTAGGAGCGACAACAAAATATTGGTCACAGCAACAATAGCAGTAGGATGAGTTTGTGTTGCAGGCGATGATGGGCGACACAAACATTACCCATCCTGCTGCTGCCACAGCTGTTAACAGACATGGAGCAAAGAAGAAATCTCAGCATAAGAACAAAGGAAAGACAAAGAGAAAAGATGAGATGAGACTAGATACTGCTGCCACTGACCAGGTACATCAGTCATCTATTGTAGTATTTTTATAGCAAATTTGAAATGTATTTTGGTTTATTTTTATATTTTTAAACTTAGTTTTTTATTGTTAAGCACTGTTACCTGTTGTAAGAGGTTGTGTAAGTAAACTGTTGTCCTACAGTATTTCTTAAGTATTTCTTTTAAGTTCTGTAATCTATCTTTATTGTCCTGTATTTGTGTATTTTAATTGTTAATGTTCTATGCACTTGTACGCTTCTCTCTGGGTTTTACAACATGTTCTGTTGTTGTAAGCATATGCATTTTGAATTTTGATCAGCATTCAGTAAACTACTAGTTTACTTATTCAGATGCTTACTGGTTACCCGGTACTGACAAGTCAGGAAGTTACATACAGCTTTTCGGTATCAAGCTGTAGATTACAAAGCTTCATATTTGCTTTTGTTGCAATTTTGTTTAGAAACTGTGGAATGTGTTCAGTTGTCTTTTGAAAGCTGGTGTTATATATTCGTTGTTGTTCATGTGTGATATTTGCTAGAATTCTTCGGAGTGGACAGTCGGCAGTCACTGTCAGGCAGTATACAGTGAAGATGGCCTGACATACGGTGCTGTGATTGTAGCATTGGACAGTGTAACTGGGACCTGCACAGTTCGCTATGATTATTATAACAATGAGGAACTTCAGCAGATAGACAACCTAATGCCTCCGTCAGACGTCGATGCTTCTTTGCAACACGTCTGCAGCGATTCTACCAGATCTGACATTAGTTGACACGTTGCTAAACTGTGTCATTTTTGGCACAAATACTTTGTATTTCCTACACCAGTCTGCTCGTACAATATTGTAAATTGACAGTTTGCTGGCAGAATATCATCAGAATTTGTGTGCTTTTACTTTTTGTATTACTGTTGTAGAATTGTGATTTTGCTGTAGTGGAAGTGATTTTTGACCACATTAGAGTTGTTAGGCAGCAGTAATCCAACACGCGATCTGTAGTCGATATCCTGGATATGTAGGACTTTTATATGTTTCATACATTGTGTCTGTGGTTGTTATGATATAGTTAAAATGTCAGATTGTGTGTGTTGATGTGACGTTGATCAAGCAGCAAGCCAGCACTACTAGCGTGGATTCTGCATTACCGAATGATCATGGTGGTCAGGTGCCTCATAACACATCCAACATCCATCATCGTCATCAACGTCAGCATCGACAGCAGCAGCAGCAGCAGTGTCCTAGTCATACGTCGGCTAGGAAAGGTCGTCGTCGACAGTTTCCGCCAGCATTCATGACTCCTCCACCACTGTTTTCACAGGCTGGAATGCATGTTCCAGGACCGCCCCCTCCACTAGGAATGATGCCACCCTTCCTACCACCTGGCATGCCACATCCGCCACAGCCTGCTGTGAGTTCACTGAGCACTCTGTTGTTGCATCCTGTTTTGTCTAGTTTCAGCAGATTTTGACATAGTGCTCTTGCACACTTAACAATTTTATTGCTGTTCTGCAGAAGTAGGTTATGTTTTTGGCTTCTCTTTGTTTGTTTCCGAAAACACTTAGTTTTCCCATTCATATTTAGGAAGGTCTTCAGTAGCAAGTGTGACTTATTTAGAAAGTGTGTTAATAAAATCTTAGAAAGATTTAGAATGATTTTTTGGTAAATTGGATCATGAGGCCCACACAGGTTTCATTTTGGAGTCATTGAGTAATGGAAATAACTTGGAGAAAGTCAGAATCTAAAGCAGTAAAGTGGAAACTCTGTTTTTCACTGCCGATACAATTGTTATTGTTGTTGTTGATGCACAGAGTTGTCCTATATTTCCGCCACCTCCACCATCGCTACCATCATTGTTGTCAGATGCTGCTGACCAGAAGGAGTCCCTGTACAGCATGTTGATATCATGGTACACGTGTGGCTACTACACAGGCTTCTACGAGGTATATTATAGCATTACAATGCAATAATTTACCCGCTAATATGATGATGATGATGATGATGAAGGACGAATAAACTTTAGTATAATATAATAACCAAGGCTGTGGAAATTAACAATTAATTGATTAATCATTATAAACTGTTCAAGTATTTTTTGATGGATTACAATTTGAATTAAATAGTAGTTTAATTGTGCAGCCTTTTTGTCGTTTTTCTGATTGACTACAAATATTACACATTGCGTATTACTAAACAATCGATTAGTCATAGTTAATTTATGGAGGTAAATCAGTTCTAACAAAATCTAACAAATAGATTACTACCTGCCCTCCAGCCTTTGTAATAATAGGCACATTTGTACATACATATGAAAACTGACCAGGAAAAATTGTATTGCAAGCTGATATTATACACGTAGTACATGTGTGGCTACCACACCAGCTTCTGTAAGGTATATAAAAAACTGCTGTCCACATGCCGACACATACGACTAACCTTTTGGACTGAAAATTAGTGCACTAGTTACTCCTGTGCTTGGGAGCTGATTTTTGCTGCATCTTTTTGATTTCATGGTTCTTATGGTTAGGGGAAGTCAGGGAATGTAAAAGTATCAAAGTTCAAAAGTTAACAAAGATGCAGAAAAAGTTTTGAACTGCTGTATGCAGACTGCATACAGTAGGGTGATTCAGAAAATATGAAGTTTGGATTTTTTCGTGGGGCACCCTCTCATTTTGTTGCATCTTATGAAAAAAAATTCTGTAAAAAATTTCATGGAAATTGGTTAATATTTAGAGGTTGCTACCGGCTGTCAAATATTTACATGGAAGGCCTATGGGCATATAATGCAAACTTTGATAGAAACTGTGTAAATGGCTGTATTTTTTACTACATCAGATTAACAGTATTCAAAT
>Ga0209671_1000892_pt1 | contig 22617 bp, 15 predicted proteins | sample WorMetHERISLAND2_2_FD_187401 | JGI IMG/M metagenome (GOLD analysis project Ga0209671, IMG submission 187401) | Marine gutless worms symbiont microbial communities from Max Planck institute for Marine Microbiology, Germany - Olavius geniculatus... | ecosystem: Host-associated > Annelida >... | reverse complement strand
TCACTAGTGGGTGTGCTATGATAACTATTCTATGGTGACACGCAGTGTAGTGCGATCATGTCTGTGAGTGCGATAACATGAGCCGATGACGTCACTGCCAGATGATGTGTACTTTGCTTCGCATGCATACAGCCGGTACTTGTTTACTTTATTATGTACAGTATATTTCATGACATTTATTCATTATAAACCGATATTACTGCCTACTGTGTGCTCAGGCTAATTTACATTTTTATTTTTGGTGGGACAGATAATGACTAGCAAATTTTGAACTACAGCTGTATGATGAAGGCTTAGTGTGACTGATTGGGTGGTATGTCTGCGTGCTGCTCCGCAGGTCCACTTGTTCACCAGTGTGGACGATGGATGGCCGCATAATATGCTGCAGTATAATTAGGCTTATACTACTCAGCTGCCACTTCTGAGATAGTAAAGTGCTGTTAGATTGTGTATGCATTGCTATTATAGCTCCACTAGGCTTTTGAGAGTTCATGTGCTAGACTCATTCAGTCTGATTATGTATGGGGTCAGTTTGATTTTTTGGACAATGTTGAGTTACACTGTCACCATGTGCAGGAGGCAAGATGGGCAAGCTGGAGAATGCCTTGTACATTATACAGGGCGAGGTTAATTTATTGGTCACGGCAATGCGAAAGAACAGCCGCTGGCTATCGTCAAACATTCATCAGGTTATCTGTATTAAAGTTGATGTTTACTGTTAAAATCTGCACTATGTGATGAAATCATTGCAGATGCTTATTTCAACAGAGTGTCACAGTGCCGTTTTATGCATCTTACTGCATTGTTATGGCATCATACGCATAGTTACTTCTACCTGCCATAAATTTTGGTTTCTGTATATTGTTGCATTTGTGATGTGTTTTCATTGATGATTCTCTGTTTGCATACATCAGTTCTGTGTTCTCGAGTCTGTCAAGGATTCTGAATTGTGAAGAGAAGCATTCCATTTCAGTTTATCAGAGCAGAGGGAAACTTAAATTTTTGCTAAAAATTGTTAACTCCCAGAAAGATACATGGAATGACTGTTACTAGTTTAGTGCACACAGCTTATGTTTTTATGTCATACTAGTAGATAAAAATATGCCAAAACTGGTGAAATTTCTACACGTGGAGTAATGCACAGTGCTCGTCTAGTGTTGTTACAGTTTCACACTGGCTGAGGTCGGTCGGTTTTGGTTTGGTTTTGGGGAAAAATCACGGTTTCGGTCGGTTTCGGTTTTCTGACCAGCACCGAGACCAGCTGCGGACGCGGGCTGCTGCAGATACTGTTGGTACAGTTTCACGTTTGCCAGTTTGCCGTGGTCGATCGATTTGACTGACGTGACGGGGCGGACTGACGGCATGGCACGAAGCAACTTTGCATTATTGTTGCTCAGAATGAGTGCGCTTAGCATCCTTCGACCAGAGGCAGGCAGCCAGACAGAGACAGAGAGGGAGATCAAACCACACCTGCAGAAACACACGCACACGGTCGGTCGCTTGGTCCATTAGAGTGACTGACGGCTGTCCCGTCGACCAGCCATGGATTAGGCATAAAAACAAGTAGGCTCTACTCACATTTGTTAGTAATTAATTCTGTTGGTGTTGCAGGCCAGTAAACAGGACTTCAATTTACAACAGCACCGCGTACCAGTGACTGTGTAACTGCACTTACTGCCGCTTCTGTTGCTTGCCTTTGTTGCAATAAGTATTATATAACCAGTCACGCCATCTCACCAGCAGCTCTGCAGCTGTGTAAACACCACTTCACTGTATAATGTTAATCATTTATTAGCAACTCACGGATGCTCAATTGCTTTCTCGCACTCCTCCATTCAGTTGTTCTAAGCCTCCCCCTCGTACACTAGATGTAGTGCCACAGGCGATTGTGATCTGAGCGATAACGCCCACAGCCAGAGAAGCATCTCGTCACGGCGTGCTGTTTAACGTTCACGGCACAGTCAATACACTAGAGCTGCCGCCATTTAGAGATCAAAAAACCGAAATTGTCAACAGAGAGCCGAAAACTGCAGTTTCAATTCAGTTTGATATTGCTAAAAAACCGCGGTTTTGTCGCCGATTTCCATAACCGTAACAACTCTATGCACAACATGTAATTATATTAGTAGGTTTTTTTTATTGATTTGGTACATCATAATGTCTTGTTGTCTTGATATTTGTGTTTTAGGATGATCAGCATGAGCCTCTGTTGAACAGTTTCTCTCAGCTGAAAGATGTGCTTTGCAGCGTCACTGGTATGCATTGGAGCCAGGCATAATTTATTTGCTGATTGCATATTCTGCATTTCACATTGATTCTGACATTTAAAATTTCAGTTGGGGTGCAAGTTAGTTGCAGCAAGTAATGCATAATATATCAGTTGTGCTAATATACAGACTCTTATGTAAAAAAATGTATTTTTTTGTTGTGATAAACTGATGCCATGATATTGATCATTGAATTTATTTTTTGTTATTTGAATACTGCTGTACTTGAATGTCCAAGGTTCAAGGTATTTGAATGTGAAGAATTATGTCTGATTTTGGTTTTAAGCAGCCTTTGTGGAATTCACTGTTGTGTTTATAATCTCTGGAGATGGTCTGATTATTTTGCTAAGTTGACAACTTGGAGAGACCTGCTTTGAAGTTGTTGTGAATGTTTCGTTTTTACCATTAGATCTAGATGAAGTTACTCCGAACGAGTTCCTTGCACCATTTCTTGCAGTAATACGATCTGAGGAAACGACGGGCCCCATAACAGGACTTGCATTAACGTCTGTTAACAAGTTTTTATCCTATGGACTTATTGGTGAGTTTGTTTAGTGCTTCCTTTTGTTTATTCAGCTCAGTATTTGCAAGTTTGGAATAAGTGTTTTTATTATGTGATGGCACGTATTAGCTACGGTAATTCTGTCCGTCCTGGTGTCACGTCCCAGTACCGTTCCAAGCCCAGGTGAGAGAGACTTTGGGTTTTCACCATATGATAGCCTAGAGTCTCTAGTATTTCGGGACAAAATTTTATGCCTTTAGGTCAAGGGGCTCCTCCCGAACAAGGGGCGAAAGAGGGGCACCCCTTTTAAAAAGACGTTGTTTTACCGTTATTGGGTCTAACGTGAAAACGGTTGCAGATAGGCACAGATATGCTGCTTATCATAACAAGCACTGGCGACGAGCTTCTTAGGAATGTCAACGTTGATGACCTTGAGTGACCTTGAACCCTCAAAATAAGGGGTTTTAGTGAATTTTTTTTTGCGATTTTGGGCTGCGACATGCATTTCAAGAGTGAATTGCACCGAAATGGCTGGAGATAGATTAAGACAACCTGCATATGAAATTTTTAGCATTACATGTAGATTTTAGCAGTCCAAGTCCAAATGCTCTAGATTCAAAGAGGCCTGCACACACAGGTGTCAAAGAGGGGTACCCCTCTAAAAAATGGTTATTTATCCACTGTTGGCTTGTCTACGGTGAAAACGGTTAGAGATAGACAGACATGTTGCTTATGGTACCATTACAAGCACCAATGGCATGCTTTTTAATGGTATCATCATTGATGATCTTGAACCCTAAAATAACGGTCTTTAGTGATTTTTGCGATTTTCGGCTACAAAAGAGTGAATTATGGTGAAATGGGTGGAGATAGACCAAGATTACCTGCGAACAGGAACTGCTATAAGCTCTGGCACGTTTCATAAGCATTAGCTCAGATTTCTTGTTATTTCAAAATACTCTACCGAATAGCCATAGTTGCTGTTACTTGTAAAGGGATATTTTTTACATTAGAATTATTGAAAAGAGTGCAGCTTGGTAATTATTAGGGCCCACAGTTTTTCATGGTAAAATTTGCCAAATTCCATGGGCCAGTTTGCAAGATTCCGTGGCTCACCGCGGCAAAATATTCCAAATTCTGCGGCTTACCGTGGCCTTCCATTTGTGCCTAAACTAAGCTTTATTCTGTTTAAAAAAACTTCAGTTTTTGGATGCTGGCATGGCGCTCAGTTATGCTAGCAACATACGAAGGAAATCATCGATCTTTTTTCATTTCAAAAATGCAATTTGTCAATTGGTCGCATTGTGTTAATTTATGATTGTGCCATACGATGGTAATTATTAGTAGGGACACAGTTTTAGGCAGTTTAGTTTGATTTTTCTCTGTGATGTAGTTAGTCTGAAGCCGACGATCTTACAAATCATGGGTCATTTCTTAACTTTTGTAAAATTCCACAAAATTCTGCAGCAATATCAAAATTCTGCAGAAAAAGGGCAAATTTTGCGGCTCAGCTCAGAATTCTGTGGCCTGCGGAAAACTGTGGGCCTTAGTAATTATTATTTTTTGCATAGATTTTGCATAGATTCTATGCAGTTGTGCATGTCATTAAATACAGAGCCGCGAGGTGACAAGGCGTCGATAGCAATTGAGAATATTGCCGATGCAGTAACACATGCTAGGTTTGTTGGCACGGATCCCGGGTCTGATGAAGTGGTGCTGATGAAAATTCTTCACGTATGTTGTTGGCATGTGCTTAAGTTTTTGCATTTTATCTCATTGCAGTGCTGGATTTGATTCATTTAATAATGCACTTTGCCTGTGGAAAGCACAACAGTGAGAGTCATAATGAAATGAAATATAACTGTTGTGAGCAGAAGTACTTTTTTTCTGAATCGAACTGTATTGCCAATAAGTTTTTGTGAAACTGTATTTTTGTGCCGGGAACTGATTTGTTTTGGCCATATTTGTTATGACTGGAGGGATGTGTAGAAATGGTACAGTGTTGCATGTCAATTGTGCTTTTGTATGAAACCATGTGCAAGTTTTTGTAGGTTTGTACTTTAATTTTTTTGGTGCAACTTTTAGGGCTCTTGTGGGTTGTTGAAAGTCCTTGATTTTTTTTCGAGATTTTCCAGGCCTGGAATGTTTTTGAAAACAGACATGGTCATTGAAAGTCCTTGGGTCTGTATCTGAAGGTCTTTGAGAGTGCTTGAATTTGATTTTCTAAAATTCCGTGACTGAACAAGTGATTGGATTCAGTGACAACTACTGATGTATTTGGTAATTTTTTTCTGATAATTCCAGTTCTTGATTAATGCTTGAAGGTGTGAAATTGTCGAATGTAAACTGAACCTGCTTATATGTGCTTATAAAAGTGCCGGTTTGATTTAATTCAGTTCTCCTTATGTATCCTTCGTGTGGTCCTTGATAAGTCCTTGAAAAGTCCTTGAATTTGATTTTGACAAATGGGCAAGAGACATGAAATTTGTAAATAGAGACATTTACGGCTGTTGTGCGAAGGTGTTGAGAACACTTCTGTTGACGCCGACTGGTTCAGTTTTATCAAATGAATCTGTGTGTGAGATCATGCAATCTTGCTTCCGTATATGCTTCGAAATGCGACTTAGTGGTAAGTGAATCTGCGTGCTTGTCCGAGAGTTCAATTTGTTGCTGGTTATTTCTGATTTGCGCTTTAGAAGCATCTTGTTGTAGTAGAACTAATGAAACTGATTAACTGTGATGATGATGCCAGTGGCAATATGAGCACGGCTATTTTTCTGTGGGCAATAGGTTTAAAACAAAGATTAAACATTGCTGTGATGTCTGAATGCTATTAAATTGTTATGATGATCTCGTTGAAAAGTGGACATAGTTTTATGCATTTCTTCTGACGCGTTATTGTCATCTCTTCATTAAATCATTTTCTGGACTGTACTCTAGCTCATGCTCTGAGGAGGGGGGTTAAAGACCATGTGATGATGTGTGACGTAGGGGAAAGGAGGGGTTAAAGGTAGCATGATGTCACGCACGTCACGTCTGCGGCATAGCACAATGGACAGCCAAATTCTTGTCGCCAACTTGCTCTGTGTGGCAGGACGTGTAGGTCTAGAAACATTTCGGAACATGCAGTGCTAATTTTTGCAAGATTTTCGGTATTAAGTTGAAAGTGGACAATTATGATAAATGACATAATTTTTTACAGCGTAATTTAGATGTGCTGAATCTCATCTCTGTTGACTACACTACATGCTGCTGTGGGATGGGGGGGAGGTAGATGTCATGACGTCATATTCAATGGGGGGGTTCAGAGCAACGTGACGAAACATGATGAAGGGGGAGGGGGTTATTTCTTTCTTAAAATTGCATGATGGTATTTATGGATTGATTGGGTGATTGATTACCGTGTACTAATATTGGTCATTTATCTAACAAGCTTTCTTTTAGTCTGTTGTCGATGTTTTTAGTAATTGGTAAACGTTGAATACATTGTTGTTACAGAACTTCTGCGCAAGTCTTCAGAGCACACGTTGGTCGACATGGTCCAACTACTGTTCTCACGCCTTCCACAATTTAAGGAAGATCCCAAGTGGGCCACTAACATTCGTAAGGTATGTTGCTTTGATGCATGCTATCGCTAGAATGCAGTGAGTGTTTGTATGAGGGCAGCACCAACTTTTGATCTTTTGCTTTGTGGCAAGTTTTTAATTTAGCAGGTTTTTGGCAAACTATTAACTCTACATTGTATTGCATTATTGGTTTTTATAATTTGTTATCGTCAAGTATTGTTTCCTTCAGAGTTTAGTGCTTTGATACTGTTTGGTACTACCAGGCCAGCTATCACTGTTGCTGAAATTTTGCAAAGCTGCTCCCTACCCACCTATGGACCCAGGATCCTGAACTAACTCCAAATACATAGATAGTAAAACACAAATGGTAAGTGGCAATTGTTGACTAATATCTGTGAGGGTAGCAGGTTTTCAGAAGTTTTCATTGGTTAACTTTTATTTATGGCTGCTTTGATTTGATAATGGTTTGGTTTGGACTGTAAACAGTTGTTTTAAATTTTAGCTGAAAATGCGAACGGGGGTAGACGCAACTCGTACTGGAAAGCCGCGCAAAAAATCTGCTAAAATGCCAGGTTCAAAGCCTGCGAAGAAGTCTGCGACACGCCCAACCATCGACGCTGTTCATGAAACTGTGTGCGAGGATCAGCCGCAAGTTGCAGAGGAGTTGCGTTCGACTGCAGCAGTTTTATCAGGTCAATTGCACTATAATATTAGTTTTGACTCTTGTTTTTGAGAGAAAATGTGCTAGTATTGGTGGAAAAATTTTCGATATTTTGTTGCCATAGTTACTTAGGCTAATAGCTGATGCAGGCCTCATGTTGTGACGTGCAGTTTTGTCTTTTTTACTAGTTGTTTTTCAGTTTATTATTGTAGTCAGTGCCATTTTGCACTCTGTAATCTGCCATTTATGTTTACGTGTGTGTCTGTGATTAGATGTATGTTATGTAAATGGTATGGTATGTAAATAACCAAATTGCAGAAGGCACAAACATACTTGTACGTTGTCACAAACCACGTGCGGCATTTTAGATGCTTGGCTGCATTGTGGTGGACACACCAGCTGGCTGCATTATAGTTTGCAGTCAAGAAATTTGCAGCTTCGACATGGCCCCAGAAATGACCGGCCAGCTGGAAAATGGCATACACCAAACTCTCGTAGGTCCAGTCAAGGATAATAGCACTGCAAACGCAACTTGACTAGCAGCAATCTCAGAAATAGCAGCTAAGGGCCAGTTTCTGGATCTTAAGTGTTATCTGACAGATTTGCATAACTCGCATTTCCCATTGCACTGACCAACAGTTAAAATGGCCAAAAATTTAACTGGTTGAAATCGGCCAGTTAGCCAACCATCAGTTGTAGTTATTGTATTTAATGCAACTTTTGTACCATTTTGCAAGCAGTTAATTGATGAATGTGATACTATAGAATGATTTTACCATATAGCAAGGTCTTCAAAACGCTCGAAGAGACTTTTGCTGCTACAAATTTTACTACCAAACTATTCATGAATGGACAAAATGGCCATCCGCAATCGGTTGGCTGACTCGTGGGCTGGCTGACTTGTGCTTGCGCTCATTAATATTCATGATGCCCACCTGCGCTAGGCGGAAGTGATTAGCGCCATGTGCATCTTTGCTAAGCAACTATAGTTTACCATTCAGTTAGTTAATGGCCAGTCAAGGTTTTGTTCAGAAACGCCCACAAACTTAACTAGCAAGTTACAATTAACAGATGGTTTACTAACTGATCAGTAGGACTAAAAGATCCAGAAACCGGCCCCAAGTGGTATGAGCCTAATTATACTGCTGTGTATTTTTTATATCTCACAGTGTATATAATGTAATGTGTTTGGTTGTGATAGGTAGCGACAGCGTGACCGGGGTGAGTGAATCTGACGTTGAAACCAGCGAGTGGCAGACATTCCCTTCTCCACCCGACTCTCTGCCAGTCATTTGGCAGTCGGCAGAAAGTTCATCGGCAGTTGATGACGTCATTGCGTACGTTGACGCTGCTGGCATGGCGACAACGCCTGTTGCTCGTGGAGACGTCGTTGTTGACATGAGTGAAGATGCCGTTCAGGTAGTTGTGCGAGCGTAGCTTGTCATTTCTTGCACTTGAGTCCAGGTGACATAACCAATGCAGTGGTATCAACCTTTTCCCAACTGTGTGAATGATGGAGTAGTGCTAGTTGTCACAAGTCAGAAGATGACATTCACAGGTTATGTTCAACAGTTTGTTTCACATCCGCAGTTTCATGGAGAAGGATTAGTGATAGATCGTATGTAGTCATTGGCCCATGAGTTCGGCACAGACAAACTGTCAGTTTGATCTAGCACATAAACTAAAAAGAACTTAAATGTTTTAAAAGAAAAATGAAATGAGAGATACTGAAAATAGAAATACCATTAAATGTAAAACTTAAAAAATCCGGGAAATGACCGAAATAAAGAAAACTAAAATAAGAAAAAAACTGAAAAGGAAAGAAATAGAGAAATAATGAAATAATTTTTATCCCAAACAAACTTGATCTTACTTTTTTGGCCCCGGATCACTGTGCAAAATTTCATCAAAATCGAATCAAAATTCCGATCGTAGGAGTGTTTACAGACAGAGTGACAGAATGACAGTGTGACATAAGTGATTTTATAATCTGTTCCATGCTATGCTATAGCAATGGGACAGATAATGAAAGAATGATGGGGTGATGGATGACAAGAGTGGTGATGGTGACGCTGATGAGGTGAGATGATCGTGGAAGTATGGTGAGTTAGGAAGAGGTAGATCAAGACGTGGCTGACGAAGTGAGCGAGGGAGTTGATTCCAGAGATGAGGTGATGCATAGCGAAAGAAATGAGTGGTAATTTTTAAGGAGGAATGAGTAGGTGGACGAGCGAGAGTGACAACAGACGAGGATCGAGTGTTACGTGGTGGCTGGAGAGAGATTAAGTTATAAAGGTAAGGAGGTTGAGCGGTATAGAGAAGTTTAAAGGTAAGAGAGAGAATTTTATATTCAATACGTTCATTTATTGTGAGCCAGTGAAGAGATTTAAGAATAGGAGTAGTATGACTAAATTCAGGAGCTCTGATGACAGCACGAGCAAGGGAGTTTTGGGTGTGTTGAAGACGATTTAATTGAGACTTGGGAAGATTATAGTATAGAGAGTTACAGTAGTCAAGTTAGGAGTGAACGATGGAAGTTGCAATGAGGCTGGTTGTTTTAGAATCAAGAAAAGGACGGATACAACAAAGCTGTTCAAAAGTCATTTTGCCTATTGTATGTTGTCAACTAATTGCAATAGTTGAAATCCTTTAACTTAAATGAAAAGTTGGTTGTTTTGTGTCTATCGTTGATCATCAAATCGTGTTCAACTGCAGATTCTGCAGATTAGGCTGTCAATTTACAGAAGCCGTGGTTTTGGAAATGCAGCTCCAACTACTTGGAATGTGCTTCCAAATATTCTTAGATGCAGCACATGTGCTTTGCCTAATTCCTGATGCCATCTAAAACATTTTTACTTCTCATTTTGCTACCATATTGAGCACATTTAAGGTTATTACATGCAGTTAGCATGCTATGTAAATTACTTACTTGCTTATTTATTGTCTGAAGGAGGAGTCAGCAGAAGTAGCACAATTGAGTTCTGTTGCTGATGATTTGGTCGAGGCTAACAGCAGCTTGAATGCCGAAACAACAAGCCATTACGTCTGGGTGAGCTATCTAATGCTATGCTATCGATACCTGTTTGGTTCGTTTTACATTAACAAAGATGCATTTGCATTTGACCTCTGCGTATCTTCATAGTTAGCATGTATGCTGGTAAATTTCTGTGTAAAGTGTTGTTTTTGGAATATATTTGCCAAATATTATTTTTCATCTACTTATTATTATCGTATTTTAATGTTAACTATATTATTTCACTCGCTGCATATCATGTGAGGTTTTTTGGAGATGCTGTTAATTACAGCAGCTTGATTTAAGCAATATTTTGTGTTAGTTAGCATTAATATAAATTAAATAGTTTAACAAATCCTTACCATATTCATTGTTGATATCTATATAAGACACCATTTAGCAGCTTTTATCTTGCTAGTTAGTGATAAATAAATTGCTTTCATTAAAACATTTTGTGACATTTTTTGAAATATATATTTTGCATAGAATCTTCTTCTTACTGTTATAAGTAACTTAATTACTACTATTATGTTATGCTTATATTAGAAGTTGTGCTTTTATTGGTTTTGGGCTGGCTACTGTCGTTTCTCGATGGAATGTTGATTGCTTACTGCGATATATATTGATCAATTTGTCATATTTTGAAACTAGAAATTTTATGAGGTACACATGTTCGATGTCAAATTGCAATGCTAGGTTCATTTGTAGGCCATACATACTTCACATGATCATTCATGTTATCTCTCACAAGTAGTAAGTATCTTTCATATCTATTAAGTGGAGGCCATTTGTCACAAAATTTTTGTTTCAACACCAGTTCTGATGTGCATGCTTATGGAGATTAATCAGATTTCAAGTGAGAGATTTCATGTTTTTACAATTTAGACATGAGACCAGACATCTTTGAAAATGTATTTTTTGCTATTATTATTTGCCATCTAAAAACTGATGCAAAAGTAACGGTCTGCGTTGTGTCGATAATTTTGTTAGAAATCTATTGTGTCTTAGCATATTTGTGGTGGTGCTTTTGATCTTGTGTATTGCTCATATCAAACAAACAGTAGCAAAGTATAAATGGAAATGTGGTTTTTTATTTACAGTGTATATTTTATTTTGCTGCTGTGCACTGCTTGGTGGCAATAGTTCTTTGGCTTAGAGATGCTATTGCAGTGATATGTGTTATTTTAGACTCCTAACCATTATACATGACACGGTTTTTTCATGTTTATTATTTGTACCAAGACCTTAGATGATAGTAGCAATGTTTGCAATGCTTGCTGTTGGTTTTGGGTCTACTGAGTAACATTTTGTGTTACTATCTAAGCCGATTAGCGAGATTTTAGTTTTGATATGTGACATATGTACATGTATGTGCATGCGTGTCTGTTGTCGTCAATGTCAGCGCTTAGCCAGTAGAGGTTGTAGCGTCGCCCAGCTCTGACTACGATTGACGATGCCTCCTGATGTCAGCAGGCGGGATATTGTTGTTCCGCTGTATTTAGTCGTAGAGACAGCCTGGATGACGGTTTCACTGGCCACTGGGTAGGCAGCCAAGCGATATTTTGACATGACAGTTAAATGCCTTGTGAGGCGCAACATTTTCTTGCTGCCTGGCATTTGCAGTTGTGGGTTGACAGTAATTAATATCCAGAAGCCTGTAGTGTTTTTTTTGTTTTTTCGTTGTCTGTGAAATGTAGAAATCCATGTCAAGCTCTTGCATGGGTTAATCAGTCAATCCCAGCACATTTCCGCTGTTGTAATTATGGCTACTGCTACGTATCGTAAAGACTGGCCCTTATGCTTTGCTGCTGATGTTTTTTTTAGCACATGATTTTTGAGGTCTTTTGGCTGATCACCACATGAAACTTTGCTTCATGATTGGAAGTGGGTTTAATTTTGAAAACTAAGTTTCAAAATTTGGGAGGTGACAACGTCCAAATTTGTCAATTTTGGGCAACATAGACTTCGATTGCAGTATCTCTAGAATGGAACAAGATGTCAGCAGTTGGAAGATGGCGTTGCAATACAAAGCGTGATGTCTGACATACGGTGACATTATTTGGTGAGTCTACAAATGGTGGTTATCACGCTGTGCTACCAGTAGTTGATTAGATGTAGTGCTGTGACGGCTGAATGCTAGTGGTGCTTTTGCTATGGTGGTGGTAACGGCTTACCCTGAGATGGCACATGCAGCATTGTTGACCGGAGTCAGACAAGGCAGCAGCATTATGTTGATATGGTGACAGATTGTGGCTGAGTCAACTGCAGATGGGAATGCGCAGGCTCAGTGTGTGGAAGGTACCGATGAGAAGATAGACATTATCGACTGTGACCGGGTACGTGGACTTCGTCGGCTGTAGAGCGTAGATCTGTCATAATTTTTTGGTCGTTCTGTAAGTCCCAGGCACAATGTGAGGCTTACTCGTTTGTCTCTGTCAGTTTGCTTGTTCTGTACATATTTCTAACAAAAGTGTAGAAAAACTGAAATAAGTGTAAATCTTTCACACGGCCGAAGTAACCAGTGTGTCAATTTTTAGTTAAAATGCTGAATTTTTGAGTGAGGGTTAGACTGCAATACAGTGCATAGGTAGGCGAATGGATTAGACACTGGGATGATTTTTTTTGTGTTATATCTGGAGTTGTCAAGACCATTATGTGCATGGTTGTACTATGCACATGGCTTTGCATTATGGCTTTTGTTTGTTTGTCTGACACTAACCAGTCAGTTAATGATAGATATTTGCATGCATATTATTAGAATTAAATGTTATATGTGTATCATTTGTTGTTGCTGGGAATGCTAGTGTCTCCTTGAAGGTAAATCTTGTGGAGGAAATATAACTCAGTTCGTGTTGTCGTTAACCAGTTTTTTTATGTCTTTGTCATGAGGCAGATGATTTGTTTCTAAGAATATCACTATTGCTGTCATGTGAGTGATATTGTTAGTTTATTTACTGATTTGAATTGCACGTCATTTCATTATCTGTATTGCATTAGTGTTCTGATGCTGCTGTTAATGTGTAATGTGTATAGTGAAGAGTATCTAGCTTGGAAAAAGTGTCTAGTTCCCTATTTAGTCTAGTTTACTGCGTTTAGCTAAGACAGAACATAAATGAAAAAAACTACAATTTTTCAAAAACTGTAGTGGTACTTGTAGCGGTAACATGGTTCTGTGTCCATTGACGTCATCATTGTCAGCTGTCACTGTTCTATGGTGGAATTTATTTGTTGAACAGTTAAGGAAATAGTATTGATGTAGTTTAGTGTATATTGTGTTTGCATGTTTTCTTAGCTGATGATAGTCATTTAAGTATTTTGTGTGTTGTGTGTGAATTGTCTATACTTTTGATGGTATAGTTTTGTGGTTAGTGGTGATGCTGGCTAGCGACTTTATCTTTGCTTTGAGGGGAGGACCCTGGAATGAACATTTTGCCTTGCGTCTTTAACTTAATAAATACAATGTAGATATTTCTTAAGCTCTGTAATGTCATAGCTTCATGGGTGCTAATGGTCGCAGATTACAGAGGACACCATTAATAACCTTGCGGGTGTGAGAAATAAATTTCAAAGACTGCGTATTAATAACCGTGAGACAATTTATTCCACATATCTTGGGATTGATCTCACCACCTATTAACCATTGAGATAGATTTAGCACACACCGTGGCAGTCTGTTGTTTGCATGTACGTGTATGGTCAGGACTACTGCGCTAATTGTTTATGATCGAATGACATTGTGAGGTGAACATTTGATGAAGATATGTAGCGTAAGGGTTGTTTTATGTGTGTGTGTTTTGTGTTGTTCAGTCTACGGGTACGGAGGCGAGATTAATAGCCGAAACTGACAGCAACACAGAAGCTGTCATCTCGACTGATGCCGAATCAAACTCAGCTTCACAGCTTGATGCAGTCTCTTTATCAGCTGGCAAAGAATTCATCAATCCACGAGGAATTCGGTTCACCACTGCCTCTTCTCACAGACTCGATGGTTTGTTTTATTCTTTTCCATTGTTCCGTTGCACTGGTTGGTGTGCATACGTAAAAATTGAGTTAATAATATGTCTAAATGCTATTATGACTGAAATTTAGGGTGTTTTTGTTAGTTTGGAATTTTTTGGTTATAGTTTTTGGGTTTTTTTTTACGACAATGCTTATTATTTTGCTGGCGTGTTATTTCTGCTTTAGTTAATGTGATTTGTGTTGCCATCAGTGCCAAAAGGTTTTTGTAGGGGCCAAACTTTGAGATGTTGAAATAATCAGCTGGGTAAGTGAAAAACCAGTAGGTTGCATTGCTGTTCTTGCTTGATGTATGACAGTTATGATTGACAAGTGATGATAAATGTATGTTGTTATGCGCACACTTCTGCTGCTGCTGCAAATAACACAGTACTGCAATTTTGGTTAATCGGTTCACGACACTACTTGATCGATTTCCTTTCTGTCGCACAATTACAATGTTGGCTAGTAGTAACATTGTTATGGCACAAAATATCAGCCTCGATTTTTATTTTCCGACTTACTGGTAAGAAACTACTGGCTCGCTATCAGTATCATGTTAGTGAAAAAAGTTGCTGATGCAGATGCGGTGAAAAGCATTTTTTGTGTTTCTAACGGCCAGGCATCCAGCATGCGGTTCCGCCAACGCCGTACAGTCTACCATGTGTTCGTGAGCTTCTGCGTTTCCTCGTCTCACTGATAAATCCATACGACCAGCACAACACGGACGTGATGATCCACATGGGTCTCAGCCTGCTGACAATTGCCTTTGAGTCTGGAGCTGATCACATTGCACGATTCCAGTCTTTGCTTGCACTCGTCAAGGACGAGATGGCAAAGAACTTAGTCTTTGTGAGTACCCATCGATATGGTAGGTTGTGGGGATTATTAGAAATCTAATAGGCTTGTTTCTTGATGCTTCTGCTGCCACTTTTTGTTGTAAATTTAGCACACATTTGTAACTTCTTGAATATTATTTTTTATGGTTAGGTGTCTGTGACTTTAGTTGTAAAAAATAGTGTAAAAATAGTTTAATATGATAGTATTTCTGTACCGTTTTTGTTGGCTGCAGATAGACGCCTTCAAACAGTACATGCATAGCTAAAGTTGTAAATGAAGAGTAACAAATAAACTGATTTGATGATGACTGAATATTGTATGTTGACTGTTGTTGACAGTTGTTGAAGTCTGAGCGCCTAACACTGTTTGCTGCAACTGTTCGTGTTTGCTTTCTGCTTTTTGAGTCAATGAGAAGTCACCTTAAACTGCAGCTTGAGGTTGTCTGACTGATCTACATTGAGCTAGGCATAGTATAGCTTAGGGGTGCACAGTTCTTTTTTGCCACAAAACCTGGAAGTCACTGTGTGGGCTAGTCAAATGCATCAGTTAGAAGAAAACAGCAGCAATGTGTTGCATTTTGCCTACGATTCGAACTCTGTTTTGACATATGATTTGCTACAAATGCTGATTATTTACTTCGGTATTTTGTCGTTAGTTTGTTCATTTACATTGTTCCGTGGAGACGATGAGCTTAGTCAGTGCGCATACGCCACTGTTTCACCTGTCGTTGACATGAATGAAACTGGACTTTGGACTTGCCACCGTCTGCAGGCGTATCAGCTGCCCAGGGCTGAATGGCCTACTTATACTACTACTACTACTACTCCAGGGCAGTGCATTGCACCAATCCATTGTCTCTACTCCGCCAGAAGCTCATTGCTCATCATCGGCAGACTGTTCTACAGACCAAAGAATAGGCCTACATCACGTCAAGCATCGTGTCTCAACACAAAGGTTAACTCAGGGATGGAAGACATTAATGTGTTAATAAATTGAGTACTGCTCTCTCTGGCTAGGATTAAGGTGGAAGATATGTTCACCTGCGGTGAGTTTCCCATAAAGAGATGTACACCATCTTTGGCTTTTGAAAATCTTTTATTGTGTTGTTCTGGATAATAGCAGTTAGATTGGTACATTTGTGTGTGATGGCAGATGTACCTGACCAAGTTGATGGAGATCATTGTGTCTGAGTCGGCGCGAGTTTCGTACGAGCAGCGTGAGATTGCGCTGGAGTCAGTGGTCCAGCTGCTGCGTATTCCCGGCTTTGTCACGGAGCTCTACATTAACTATGACTGTGATCTGTACTGCACCTGTCTTTTTGAGGAGCTCATGAAACTTCTTTCCAAGGTCCATATAATATGCATACGTACCTGTTGACATTGGGTGGTCATTTTTTGCTCAGATTTTAGTCAAATACAAAAGTTTGGTCCAAGACCAATGTCATGACCAAATTTTTCGCAACAGCAAATGTTGTGGGTTTAAGATGAAGTCTAAAGTCTTCGCAAAACTTGACCCATCCAATGTTATGCTAGCTGATAGGTTTGAAATACTTTGAATACGTTGTAATACTGTAAATTGAGAGTGCATATTGAGAGAGTTATGACAGAATAATCATCGTTGTCTTAGTTTGCATTTGTGTGTTTATTGCCTGAGTCTGACTATTGAAACTTTTGCTTCACAGAATTTAGTAAATTAACATAAATTTACGTATGTGGATTAATTTTTTTAACGCACGTTAATTTATTAACGCATTAATGTGTTAATTAATGCATTAATTTGACAGCGCTACTATCTGGCTAATCTGGTGCAAGGTTCAGCATGTTGTTGTGTCATAGAATGCATTCCCGGTGGCTGGACTGTATAGCACTCACCTACTGTCACTGGATGCACTGCTAGCAGTCATAGATAGCATTGAACAGCATTGTCATCACCGCATTCTTAGTGCTTCATCGACATTAACTGCATCTAGTGCTACAGAAGGCTAGTAGAACTGTTGTTGTTGTTATTGTTACGTCTTTCATCACTTCGCATGGATTGTTGGATTTATTATATAAAACAGTATATGGTACTGTGTTATTGATAAGTGAATTCTGCAAGAAAACTGTTTAATTTCATTTGGCTTTATACTGTATCTGAGCACAGGTAAGATTTTTGTCATCTGACAACATATATCTGACATCATACTGGGACCATCTTCTCTATTGGTCGTAGGTGTCATCTGGAAGAGCATTTAGCAAAAAAATTCTGTAGTGCTTAAGAAAATGTTTTATTATCGGTGGTCATATTATAGCGACTGAGTGACAGAGTAGGTTAAGTAGGTCGTGTTAATATTATTTGCTTGTTTTAGAGCATATTTTTAATTATCTAAGAAAACTTGAGAGTCAGTGAGAGAGTGAGTAAGAATGCTTAGAACCAGCACAGTTAAGAAAACAAGTCACAGTGCACTGCAGTCTAAATGAACAAAAAATGATAAAAGATGATAAGAAGTTATTTAATACATTCATGTGTTTTACGGGTTAATTTTGCAATATGCATTATATAAATTTACATTTTTCTTACTTACTTACTTTTTTGTAGGTCGCATAGCTGAAGGCAGTGAAGTGGTTGAGAGTGCTGTTGTACCACCATGTCCACCTGGCAGTGGGTTTGTCATGGCTGAAAACATGGCTCATCGAGACACGGAAAGTGGTCAGTGCTTCTGGTTGTGTTGAATGATTTTTGACTATCTTGTTCTGCACTGCATTTAATTATTTTTTTTGTGTTAAATTTGTATTTAGCACTTGGGTGAATATTACACAGTTTGAAGATAGTTTATGTCACAGGTTCTGTGTATTGGCTTTGCTGGACTTGCTGCTTGGAACAGTCTTGCTAATCGTCTAAACAACCTTAGTAACATGGGTCTTTTCAAACATCACATCAAAACAGAACTTTTCCTACAGCATATTAACATTACCGTTGTCAGCCCTTCTCTGTGTTTTCTATATATGGCTCTCTAGAAATGACTGATCATATTATATTGTATTGGGTGACTTCTGTTTTTGACTTAAGATTTCTAGTGTGCTGAAAACATGAAACTGAATGCTAAACTTTGTACTTAGACTAAAGTTTTGCTCAACTTTGGTCTGAGTATGTCCTTTGACCGTACTTTTGGTCTTTGACTTTTGCTGAGTTTTTTTGCTCAGCTGTAACTTTATACTTAAATTAAAGTTTCGGTTTAGCAAAAGGCTTGGCAAAATTTTGGTTAACGTGTGTACTTAGACTGAACTGTAGCTTAGCAGATTGGTTCAGTGTGAATCTTTAAGTCAAAAAAGTGAAGTCATCGATTGTATTGTGAGCATAGATTGGACACAGCTAGACAGAACGCAGACATCAGTCACTGCTATCATCACAGACAGTCGACTGTGTGCCAGGATTCGACCAAACCGCATGAAAGTCTCCACATCTCTGCCCATGGAAGAGGAGCTGGCTGCAGTTAAACGAAAGAAGAAGGTAAAAAGCATATGTGTTATAGCATATGTGTTACTTTCCCATGCTTTTATGCCGTTAATGATTTGATGTTCTTAGTTGTTGGACTGTGAGAGCATACAGCTGATAAAAGTTTCGCTCCAACAATTTTACTTAATTGAGTCGTTGAAAATTTAAAAATTGACCATCAACATATAAGTGTAGTGGTTGTAGATGTAGTTGTAATTTCTGGAGTGTTTGCAGTTACTTGTCATGATTATTGGCATTTGTTGGGTGTGAAACATTTATTTAGGAATGGCACAATAATTAGTTATGTATCTGTCATCCATTTATAAGCCACCATGACTTCTAACTGTGTCATTGTTTACTGTGAAGACACGTGGTTATGCAGTGATGACTGTGACAGTAACCATGATTAAATAGTCACTTATATTGAATATAAATGACTATTTAATCACGGTTACTGTCACAGTCATCACTGCATAACCATGAGTCTGTTTAAAAGTACTTGGTCAAAAATCGGTTATTGTGCTTACATTTGTTAGCATTATGTTATCGATTTTCGTATGTTAATAATAATTCTGTTGCAGATTTATCAGACTGGTACAGAACAATTCAACCTGAAGCCGATCAAAGGAATCTCGTACCTGCAGGAACACGAGATGCTGTCGTCGCCTCTTGATCCAAGGGAAGTTGTCAGATTCATCAAAGAAAACTCAAAACTGGACAAGAAGCAGATTGGCGAGTTTATCAGCAACAAGAAATACGCTGCCGTGCTTGAAGAATACCAGAAGTAGGTTGTCTTGTGTATTGCTACTGGCAGATGCAAATGGTTATGATTTTAGATGATAGTTACTATATTTAGCACACTAAATGATATGTCTTCTTCTCTTTAGAAAGAAAAGCTTACAAGCTCATCAGCAGTTGTTAGGCACACTGAATGTGTTAAGTTTATTGCTAAACATTGCTGCAGAGAAAAAGTGATTTTATGGCCTCTTGACTTGTAAGTGGTCTTCAGTTGAAGTATAGTATTTCCATAACATACTTCTGTATGCATCTACCAGCTGATTGTGATAACGTTGTCAGTTTGTGCCCACTAACAAAAGTCCTAGGCAGTCTTGTAAAAGTTTTTGATGAAATTAATCAAACAGCCTGTTGGTTGGATGTTTCTGTAGCTACAGCAGTAGCAGAATGGTTTGACTTTAAATCTGATTGTTGTTTTATCACACGCGGTGATTTGTAAGCTTTGTTGCATTTCAGGTCGTTTAACTTTGATGACACTCGGATCGATGAAGCTCTGAGGATGTATTTGGAGTCATTCCGGCTGCCGGGCGAGTCTCCAGTCATTCAGTATCTGCTGGAGCATTTTGCTGACCATTGGCATGTGAGTATGCTTCTGTCCAACTTATTACAACTTCGACTAATTGATGGATCTGATTGTAAATTGTAGTTGTGCTTATGACGTTACAGTGTAGTCAAAATCTGATAGCATTATCCCGACTGGTTTTTGATGATTTTTATTTTTTTACTATGGAGAATATCAACATTAAAATGTGTTACGTAATAATGGATGATGTAGCTACTAGAGAATTGATTGTGTGCAGTTACGAGTAATGTCAGCTTAGCGTCTTACCAGCTGGGTTTGGTATATGGCACAGCATGGTTGGTAATGCTGTCGTTAATGAATGGTATACTCTCTTGAAGCCGGAGGGACAAGACAGCCCACAATCACATTGGTTTGCCAGTGCTCTTTGGATGACAGGAAGGGCCTATCACACTAATTATCTCCGCCAATGAAACGGAAGTGAACATTGGAGGAGATTAAGAGATTGGTCGTTCTGTCCATCATTCTGTCCGTCATTCCATGTGTGTGTTTGTGTGTGTACGCAATGACTCATCATCATCTCCATGTGCCATACACAACCAGCAGGAATGGTGGCGCCCTCCTGTGAAAACTTCTACATTGGCTGAGATATGCACTGTCACGAGCGCCTTTCTAGTTTACAAATGTTTAGTTTTGGGGACCAATGTAACTTGCGGTAATTTTGGGAAACAGAGATCAAGTAACTGCATGCAAGTTTATGTTGTTGTTAGATATATTTCTCGTCAATAATGCAGTGATATAACTGTTGGAATGTTTGTGACATATAACAGTGTTGTTCATAACAGTAGTGAAGCTTGCATGGCGAAAATTGTGAACTAGAAGTGTTACTGGAAAGTAGGAACTATTATGGTTCCCACTCTCCTGGTGTTCACACACCTTCATTTGTTCTAACTGCTATTTTATGTTTACTTGGGTTGTCCAGCTGTTCCTTTGACCATCTTTTTTATCCGTGCATCTATTTCCATTAGTTCAAATTTGTTGCCAAGTGTGCCTGTTGGCCCATTATTGGATGGGTTTTTTCTTTTGAGGTCACATGTATTGCATTGGTGACAGTCTTTGTAAGTGTCGTTGTTGTTTCAGAGGATGAATGGAGAACCGTTTGCAAATGCTGATGCTGCGTTCACGCTGGCGTATGCCATCATTATGTTGAACGTCGATCAGCACAACACTAATGCACGGAAGCAGAATATACCTATGACTGCTGAGGTGTGATGTTACTTTTTCTATCGTCAGCACAATCGAAACAAAACTGCATTTTCACACTCAAATGTAAACCATCTCGGTGTATAACGAACAACCCAGGCCCAGGTCTACTCAGCTTTCTGGATAGTTAAATCGATTACCGGTCTGCTTTGCTGGTGTTAAGGCGGGGCATATTCACCTGTGCTGGGTGGCAGGTAGCACCAAGTGATGCCATATGGCAGGTGGCACTCCATAGTTCCGACATAAGTTATCACTTACCACTTTATTGCAAATATTGCATAGGTCATTTAGCTAATCTTATTGCAGTGATTCAGGTAAAAAAAATCCTGCTTTGTATGTGGCGCAGGTGGGTGTTCGTTTTTGGGACTGAGTGGCATTAACCATTTCCCATTATGATGTGTGGCATACTGACAGTGTGTTTTTAAACTGTTGACAGAATTTCAAGCGCAACTTGTCGAAGGTTAATGGAGGCAGTGATTTTGATGAGGACATGTTGGATGAAGTTTACATTGCTATCAAGTATGTTGCCTTCGATTGCTTTGTGCTGCTGTTTTTATTTTTTTGTAACTTTCAATTAGTCTATCGGTTGTCAATTTTACCAACTTACACTTCAGCTTTGCAATGTTACAATCAATTGTAGTTCTATTATTTAACTATTGGATCAGTTTTTACATACAGATGTCATATTTGTTGTACAGGAACTTAAATAATGAATTATTGTGATGGTATGGACGTTTGGCACATGTTTCGCTGATGTTCATAGTGTGTTTTCTTGTGTTTCAGAAATGAGGAGATAGTGATGCCGGCTGAGCAAGTCGGTCTTCTCCGTGACAATTACCTTTGGAAGGTAAGCCATTGCGCAGTTTGTCTGTTATATGTTAGCATTCAGTTACATTTTCGTTTTCTTAGATGGTATGGTTTCTGTTGCTGTGTGTGAATGTCAATAACTTTTTTTAGATATTTCTGTAATCATCTAACAAAAAGATAGACAAACACGCTAAACATGCTAAAAACATTTAAAGACTCATTTTTTAATCATGTTTTTAACTAGTTTTGTTTTTAGTTTACTGTTTTGTGTTCGACATTTCTACTGCTCGATGGCCTGTTTTTATCTGTAATCTGCACACTACAAGCATGTTATGATGATGATGATGATGAACTACAACCTCATTAGAAATACAAACATCAGATGTATTAAAAACAGTATATAGTGAAACATATGAAAAAAGTGTCATTTGAAATATTATTGGGCCAATAGCAGTCTTTATACAACAGGGGCCTAATCTACAAAACATTGTACGACAAATATACGACAATGTTACAACATGCGGAAGGTTTACGACAAATGTACGATAAAACACAATTTACAATAAATCGAATGACAAAGTTACCACAAAAGTTACAACAAAGTTACGCCAAAATGTACGACAGCTCATTAGCTGTCATACGACAGCATGATGCATGCATGCAGTAATTATTTAGATTTTTCATCAGTATATGATACTTAGGGACCAACTTAATTCACGATTTCACGGCCGTGACATTTTCCGTGAAATTGACCTTCTTCCGTGAAAAACGCTAATTTCCGTGAAATCAGTAATTTTTCGTGAATTTTAGCACTTTTAGTTTAATTTATGATAATTCCAGAGTTTTATCAGCAGCTTTTGTACGGATGTTGCTGTTTGCTACGTGTCGCACTTCAGCACTAAGTAGCTAACAT
>Ga0209671_1000891_pt1 | contig 22622 bp, 15 predicted proteins | sample WorMetHERISLAND2_2_FD_187401 | JGI IMG/M metagenome (GOLD analysis project Ga0209671, IMG submission 187401) | Marine gutless worms symbiont microbial communities from Max Planck institute for Marine Microbiology, Germany - Olavius geniculatus... | ecosystem: Host-associated > Annelida >... | reverse complement strand
ATTACCCCACGAAGTAACAATGCGTGCAGCCACGTAGATCTTAGATGCTATGCGCGTTTTTGTGCATTTTATTACCTTCGCCAAGGAGGTAATGTTTTTGTCAGACTTTGTCTGTCTGTCTGTGTGTCAGCAATATAACTGAAAAAGTTATGGACGGATCTTTCTGAAATTTTGGGGGTATGTCGGGAATGGCACAAACTACCAGTGATTCAATTTTGGGGGTGATCCGGAAGGAATCCTGGATTCTGGATCACTTTGAAATTTTCGTTACTATTGCTTTCAATGGGGCATAAGGGAAACCGCTGCAAAACCGAAGATGGTGCTGCCACCTAGTGAACAACATTGCCTTGACGGAGGTGTGCGGGCTCTGACTGCTTACTAGTTTGGTCTGTTTGGTCTGTTGACTCATGGTGTACAGTTGGTGGCGCACTATCACAACAGGGTTCACGGTCTGCTGTGTAAGTTGACAGAACCGTGCATACGTCGCAACTTCAGACCAAAGAACCGCAGTAAGTAGCGTTTGCAATTTTAAACTGCTGACATTCAGGGTTGAACTTTCTCAGTTACTTGCCTCAGCACAGTGTCAGATTATGTGAGGATACAGCGAATAAATGGACTAAATCAAAAGTCTAATTTTATACTTCTCGCGCGCTACGTTCCTAACGATCAGTGCAATATTGAGGACCGACCGACCGACCGACGATCGACCAACGACCGACCTCTGTTCCTGGAAGAGCCTTCCTGGAAGAACTTCAAACGGCCATATCTCCATAACGGTGCTGCTAGATAGACGCATGGTCACTATAGACCACCCATAGAAAGTAGACCCGCGAGAGTCGAATGGTCACGTGACCGATGACGTCACGTGACCCTAAAAGGACAAACTCGTGACCCTATTATATTTGAGGCGCCATATTTCCGTAACTGTGCCAGATAGACGCATGGTCACTATGGACAAGACCATGCGTCTATCTAGCATCGTTAGGGAGGTATGGCGCCTCAAAGATAATGGGGTCACGAGTTTGACCTTTTGGGGTCACGTGACGTGATGACGTCAGTTGCGCGGTTGATGCTGTCGGCGAGGTGATGCTGTCGGCACCGCTATTTGCGGTGTGAAAAGAAAGGAACTAAACAGCAGTTAAAAGAATACAAAAGAAAATAATGTGCGTGAAGAGTACATTATATTGGTTACAATCTAAAATATTTCTTGTATACATATTGGATTTAGTCCTCTTTTTCGTTGTACCCTTTTATTTATTGCGGGATCGGTCACATACAGAAGAAATACGATTTATATCGCAATTTTAAACGGTTTTTGAATAATCCAAAAAATTCAAATCTTCATCTAGCTGTTTTTTCACAATTCAAGCCCTGCAAGTAAGTCGTTTTGCACTAAGGATTGTTGGTGATGTACACGGCCGTATGTAATAGGGGTTGCTGGTCGTACCCTCAGACGTTAGGAAAAAACTGTTGACATGGGCGTGTTAAGTACATTACTTTATGAGCCACGCTACAACAAAATCCAGAGAGCGAATTGCAGACAGTTGCACTACACATGAACAAAATGTTGCAATGAGATGCGTTTTGTGAGCTGCAAATGCGTCAAAACTCTAAATAAGTTTGTGACCCGGTTGCGGTCCAGACCCCTGCTAAAGGAACCTACAACGATTACTAGACTTTTTAGCTTAGATTTGGAGAAGGATTGAGTTGCAATTTTTCGACAAGTTCCCGACGCCGGAGATTATGGTTGCTCACATTTTCAATTTTGCTGCTGAATTGCCCGAAAACGAGAGATTTTTAGCCCAATATTTTGTATTTTTTGGCCCAAAAAATTTCGAGGAAAAATAAATTTTCTGACAAGTTAAAATTTAGGGGAGGCGTGTTGCCCTTAAAGGACATGCATGCCCCCGCCGCTGTGTATTGCTTTTTTGCTTAATGGTGTATGTATTGTTTGTTTCAGCTCTACCTGATCTCATGCCGAATCCAACGTATGGTTCAGCCGTTGTTCCGGTCAACCCAACATTAGGCGGCGAGGCAAGTCTAATCTTGGCCACCTATATTGCAATGTTTTACGGAAATCACCTGTGCGTGACAGTCAATCCATACCGTTTTATACAGGGTACTTTTGTGGTTGGTTTAAAACGAACGCTGAAATAAATATTAGGCTATTAGTGTCTGTTCTACAACTTTATTTCACGAAACGTTTCTTAACAAACTGACAAACAAAAGCTTTTTGAACGGCAGTTGTAGAGCGCAAAACATTTTGCGAATGTTCCAGACGTCATTATTATGTAAAAAAATCGTGGCAGGGGGCAATTACCCCTCCCTCTAACATTTTTGCCTGTGGGTATTTTTTGAGAAATTGTATTTTAAAAGTAGAACATTTTGGGGCTAGAAATGTTTAACTTTGCTTTTTTGAGGGAATGTAGGGGCAAACAAACTTATACTGTATGTAGGTCGTGGATACTGGCATAGCGCCGGAAGTTTTCGACCAAAGCATCCTCGACGAACCAGATCAGCCGGAAGGTTAGTTCGAATAAAGGTTAAAAGATTATATAGCTTTTTATAAAAAATACATATTCCAGAGCTTCAGAGCGTCACCTGGCATATGAAATTATAACGTGTGACCTGCCACCCGACGGAGATGAACGCGTTCAGTTTTAACCCCAGCCAGATAGGCCGGTACTCGATTTAGCTACCGCGGAGGGATGTAAGGCTGAGTTGACATTGGCGGTTGATTATGTATCAAAATGGTTTACTTGGTCGCACATCCAGGTAGTAAGTTAGTAACCACATGATAGCGATTCGACTGGAAGTTGAACTGTAGACAGTGTTTTCACTGCATTAGTATATCGTACAAACTATATAGGCTTCACGTATATGGTTATTAACCGTGATGAACGTATCTTTAGCTATAGTGAGCTGTTTTTCTCTCTAAAAGACGGCGCATATTTTAGCACTATCGCGCAAAAATTATGCCGTGAAGTATCTTGTTTTTGCTTCAAATTGTGCAGCAAAATGTTTATCAACGGGCTTCTTCTCACACCGTCGTTAAAGCTTACAACGCCCCGGATAACCTTCGAATTAGGAAAAGATAGAGAAAAAAATAATCAAAGGGTAGAGTGAAAATGGAAGGAAGAAGGGATGCGTTTAATTTTGTTGTCTTAACGCCTGATGTGTGGAGTTTCTGAATTAACGCGTGTTTGTGCTTATGTCATTTCGAACACATATTACTGCTTTCGTGAAGCCCAAATTCCATTACGCCGACTTTCGCCGAATTAAAACTTTCCAGCGGGGAAAGTCGTGGACACAAATCATGAAAGTCGGCAACATGATATGTGTCTCGGACTTTCATGATTTGTGTCCGACGACTATGTCGCAAAGTCGGCGTAATGGAATTTGGGCTTAAAGCGTGTACGTGTACAAAGCATGCAAACAAAATGACATTTTAGTTCCGTTTAATTCAGTTCAGATTATTTCGTTCTCTCTTGGCGCGCCTTTAGGCGACTAAAAATCATCATCAGCGTTTAATACATACTAGCATATAATGCACATAGGAACATACAAAAAGCCCAGCTATCGCTAGGATAACCAACCGTACTGGTTGTCAGTGACCTTCAAGTTCATCCAAGGTCGATGATTTGCAGATAATTTGAAGTCCAATATGCGACTTTCTATTAGTGATCAATAGCAGACCCTATTTCTTGCCGTTTCCGAGATATGGCTAATTTTCCGTTGAAAAACGCGCGATTTTTCTACCCATTTTTGGTCAACCCCAAATTTGAAAATGTTTCCCTTGGAGTAGATCGCTGAAATTTTGCATGCCCGAGTTCTACACACACATAGCTAATTATTTGTGCAAAAAGTTTTTCCCTTACGACCTAGCTGCTAGCCAAGGTAAATCTGTTACAGACGGACGACAACCATGCCAATAGCTCGATCGTTACTTAAGTACGGTGGGCTAAAAGCTATGACTGAGATTTACGGCGTTTTCTGTTGCCTTGTTAACGATCAGCTCTGTCAATTCCGATGAGTCCGACCGCGTCTGCGGAGATGGAACAAGTCTACGACTACGTGCGAGCCGAGAACAAGAAGAAAGAGATGAAGATCCTCAACAAGGAAAGCATCGTGCTTGCCGAAACGCTCGGCGCCGGTAACTTCGGTAGAGTCTGCCGCGGAACTTACAAATATCAACTGAAGAACAAAGACTGGAAGGAAGTTCCCGTCGCCGTCAAAGAACTGAAAAGCGGAGATTCGCCCTCCGCCGAGGTACAAAATACAACAAGTCAATCAAATAGGTTTAATTTATTTAGGCTGCGCAGTCTAAATGAAGAGTAAAAAAAACACATACAAAAAGGAAGAAAAAGAAAGAACTACACAAAAACATTTTGCCTACATAATGAACAAATGGCACGCCTTTATGGTCCTCGTTATAATTGTTACTATTTTTTGGCATAACGAGCAAAATGTTGCCACGTTTAGCGCTGACACGTATGCGGCCGTCTGCCTAGTTACGCGTATTCGCTCACTGCAGTGCGCCTCGTATGCAGTGGGCAAATTTGTCAGCACGCGAGCTGGCCATTGAAAAGTAAGTGAACGTAGCCTATACGCGAGATGCACCGTATTCAGGAAACTTTTCGCGTCCGGTGACGTTGACTTTTTAAGCTCAAATATTGGCATGTCAGTTACCTGCGAAACGTTTACACTAGTTTTGGTTTTCTGTATGCATTATTAGGAGTCCGTAAGTGACAGACCGACAGACGGACGGACGAACGGGCAGGATCGATCCGTAATGCGGCCTATTATAGGTCAGCGGCATTTTAATGTTCTACGACGTCCGTGAATTTGCCGTGCGTTATGTCTCACACTCCTATACAAATAGTTTTTTTATATATTTTTACGAAAAATTATCTGGTTACTGAGTGTTTGATGGTACATTGTTGCAGGCGGACCTGATAAACGAGGCTCAGTTGATGGCGAAGCTGAGTAACCGGCATATCGTCTGCATGGTCGGCATATGTCAGGCGGAGAGCATTATGCTAGTACTGGAGCTGGCTGCTCTTGGCCCGCTGAACAAGTACCTTAAAAAGAACAGGTGACTACAATGATTATCTCTGTTTGACAGAAGCTTTGATTTAAAATGCTTGCATTTATTCAGCTGCGGAGACGTAATCAGAGGTGAAAGGCTTGCACCTGCCTCTCTTTTTCAAAGTGGAGAACAACGAAAAAACGAGCAACAAAAAATGATCATAAGAAAAATGGAGGATGCCAGATTTAATGTTAATGTTTCACAGTCATTATAATTCTATATGGCAAATTTTGCTGCATTATAGGCTAGCAAACTGAGCAAAGGATTGCATGTGATAGAGTTTTAAAAAACTGTGAACAATGCAGGATAAATGTTTCGCAATGCAACCGAATTAATACGATTCTTACTGCCCTGGGCATCAAAGTACCCAATACAGGGATATGAAATTTTCGGATCAAGCAAAACCATTTAGCCTATACAACAATCATTTACTCTAATAACTAATTGGCTACATAGGAGGCAGATGGTTTAGTTGTTAATCGATACCGAAGTGTTTCTTGCATACGCAGACTGCCGATGCGGACAGTAGCGGGCCTCATGCATCAAGTAGCGCTGGGCATGGCGTACTTGGAAGAAATGAAGTTTGTACACCGAGATCTGGCTGCACGTAACGTGCTACTGGCTAGCGAGCAGCATGCAAAAATCAGTGACTTCGGCATGAGCAAGGCTCTCGGCTTCGACAACCAGTATTACAAGGTAAGGGCTTTGCAGTGCGCTTCTTGCATGGAGCTGGTAACGATTACGAGAAGATAACTCTGCAAAAATTAACGATTGATGTTGATTTCGATTGAAAGCTGACAATGGTACTTGTCAAAGAAAATGCATTTTCTTCTTTAGCTAATTGTTCATTTGTTGCATAAACATGGTCTACAAGCTTTCGCAGATGCATTGGAACACAATAAATCACCGCGTGTTTTAACCCAGTTTCGAAGCTACAGAATAAACAAGTGATTTGAGCAAAGCACACGTGACGCGCGATAGCAGCGGTCCTGACACCTGGGCAATCGTGTAGGCCTACAGCATGCAATGAAATAATGATGCGTTTTGAAGAAGTACCCAATGTTGAAGCTTCTATACGGAAGACTCCTTGAATTTAAGAGGTCGAAATTTAGATTGATAAAAGTGGGTGTTCTGTTGCTAAAAATCTCATAGGCCTTCGCAGCCCTCATTCGAGAGGAACCCTTTAACCCAGGGGTACGAAATTTTGTCACGATAAACTAGAGTCTTTGAGGCAGCCCACAGTGAAGATTTCGTGATTCTAACTTGCACCGTCTTGATACAATAGAGCAGTGTGATGGACAGATGGACGGACGGACAGATGTCCAGGCCATGGCTAAGACGCGCGAAGCATACTGCTATCGCGCGTAAAAATGACGTTTTGCACAGGAGCAAATGGTTGAAATGATTTCACGTGCTTGGCGAGATGTCACTGTGCCTATGCGTTAACTTATAATACTGTTGTTGACTTGATTTCAGTCGAAATTATGTACAGGCCCTATAGCCTGCCCCGTAGATTATGTAGGCCTATTCGTGACTTTCGATTTTAATATGTGTAAATATTCGTGAACATTCCGACACAATTTTAACTGATTGATTGACTGTTAAGCTCGACGTGAACACGTAATATGCTGTCGCTGCTATAGGCTGCTTCCGTGGGAAAGTGGCCGTTAAAGTGGTACGCGCCAGAATGCATCTACTTTCACAAATTCGACTCTAAAAGCGACGTCTGGAGTTACGGAATTACTCTGTGGGAAGCCACGTCGTACGGCGACAAACCCTACAAGGTATTATATACGTGCGATAACACAGCTGGAGTGTGTTTTTACTAGTCTGTATACCTGATAGTCACAATTCGGTAATTTTCATGCAACTGCGCGATGATATCCGGTACGAGATAATGCGTAATTTTTGCTCAAAAGCTGGTTGGTAGTCATTGTCACTCTTATCATTTGACATTTTTGACATTTGTGTACTGAACGTAGCCAGTAAAAAATAAATACAAAACTAGCGTCCAAACCGGAATAAATGTAGACCCAATGGCGATATTAGGCCTAAAGCTACGCAACCTTGACCCTGATCTTTGATTCTTTGAACTTAAAATTGGCACACCGATTGGACGACTTTTTATTACTGTTATTATTACTTTTTATTACGACTGTGCGACAGGGAAGGCGCTAGAGAGGGCTGACAGACAGACAAACCGACTTTCCGCCCAGTAAGATTCTATACTAGTACTGTAATTGACGACGCTGTTGTGCGTCCCGTTTGCGCGCTGTGTTCTGCAGAGATTTAGAGGAAACGAAATAATTGAGTTGATTAGCGAGCAGGGAGAGCGACTGGAGAAGCCGTGCGACTGTCCCGACAGTCTTTACGCCGTCATGCTGCACTGCTGGCAACGACTGTGAGCTGGCATATTTGTAACATCAACTATTCAGTTTTTAGCCGGCCGAAGGCCTACTTACGTAACGGTCGAGCTTATGGTACGAGTTGTCGTCTGTCTGTCCGTCTGTCAGTCGTCTGTCACGGATATATTGTGGCTAAACGGTGCGAGATAGGGCGTAAGTGGCTATTGATCACCAATAGGAAGTCCCATACTGGCTTTCAAATGACACAGAAATCATTGACTTTGGATAACCTTGATGGTATGCTAATCGTGCGGTATTGTGGCTAAACGGTAAGTCGTAGGGGGTCGGCGATAGTACCGTCGGTAGGGCGCTGGCGACTTCCTATAAGCTGTCAATAGTAACCATGTGTTCATCTGCAGCGGTTTTGCCGCATTTTTAATGGAAAGTTTCAAGCAATAAGTGGTCGTATCTCGAAAACGGCGAAAGATAAGGTCAAGGTTACTATTAAATACTAATAGAAAGTAACATACGCTTTTTAAATTACATGAACATCATTCATCTTTGATGACCTTGAAGGCCGGTACGTGCTATTGTGGCTAAAGGGTGCGAAATAGGGCCGAGGTTGCTATAGATCACTAAATAGGAAGTCGCATAGGCCTACGCTTTTATGAGATGAAAGTCATCGATCTTGGATGACTTTGAAGGTCACTGATAACCAGTACGGTCGGTCATCCTAGCGACAGCTGGGCGTTTTGTCAGTTAATTCATTTTATGCAGAGAAACTAGGCTACATTGCGTAAATGTTAGCTTTCAAATAGTAATATACGTTGATCTTGAATTGTATTGCAGATTTACATGGCCCATTGTGCATTGAGACAAGTTTTTTTCAACTTGGTCATAAATTCACATAGTTAACAAGAAATCTGAGCTAATGCTGAGGAAACGCGCGAGAGCCTATAGCAGTTCGGAGTTCCTGTTCGCAGATTATTTTGGTCTACCTCCAGCCATTTTGGCGCAATTCACTCTTAAATTGCGTGTCGCAGCCCGAAATCGCAAAAAAATTCACTAAAATTTCCATTTTGGGGGTTCAAAGTCATTCAAGGTCATCGATGTTGACATTTCTAAGAAGCTCGTTGCCAGTGCTTGTTATGGTAAGCAGCATGTTTGTGCCTATCTGCAACCATTTTCACGCTAGACAAGCCAACAGCGGATAAATAACCACTTTTTAGAGCGGCGCCCCTCTTTGACACCCGCGTGCGCAGGCCTCCTTGAGCCTAGATCGTCCGAACTTGGATTGCTAAAATTTACATTCAATGCTAAAAATTTCGTACGCAGGTAGTCTTGGTCTATCGCCAGCCATTTCGACGCAATTTACTCTTGAAATGCGTGTCGTAGCCCAAAATCGCAAAAAAATCACTAACCCCCTATTTTCGGGGTTCAAGTTCTTTCAAGGTCACCGATGTTAACATTTCTAAGAAGCTCGTTGTCAGTGCTCGTTATGATAAACAGCATGTCTGTGCCTATATGCAACCATTTTCACGTTAAACGAGCCAATAACGGTAGAATAACGCCTTTTAAGGGGATGCGCCTTTCCCCCCTCGTTCATGGGGACCCTCTTCACCCAGCGTCATAAAATTTTGTCAAAAAATACTAGAGACTCTAGGCTGTCATATGGTGTAAACCCCTGGTCTTTATCTCACATCGTCTTAGAACGGTACCGGGTCGTGACACCAGGACAGACAGACAGGCAGACAGACAGACAGACAGATAGAATTACCATAGCTAATACGCGCTATAGCTAGCTGTTCTAGCTCTCGCGCGTAAAAAAACTAGTAGCGCCGTCTTACTTTTTGTTTTTTGTGCTATTGTTATGCGTACAATGTCTGTGTTGTAGGCCTGAAAATCGGCCAACGTTTAAAGAGCTCGTCGTAACGATGTCGAAACCACTTTGAATAACTTGCTTCTGGGTGACTGCGAACTCAGGAACATCTGCACTGTGCTGGTTACGAATGTGCCATAATGCTGGTTGTGTTTCTATGATGATCTTTCCGCGTTAAGATGGCTATTTGTTCGTCTAGGTGTGTTAGTTTGTATGAGAAACGTATTTTTCTCTTAAAAATCCGTAAATGTGTTTTAGTGAAATCTGGGGACAAAAAGAATTTAATTTGGATCTCAAAAATTTTTGTCATGTGGTTTTCAACATTGTTTAAAACGTTCTGAGAGTGAGACATAGGTCTAGGTCTTTGAATAGACTCATAGGTTGAAACGTAACATAATAAGTTATAATAAATTCATCAAATTACAGCCTTTTATTATTGTTTCTGTTGAAGTTTCGGCAGCCGCTGCTGCTTTCATTCAAACGACTGTCCACCAGGTGTAGCTGCGGCGGACAGTAAGTAGTCATAGATGTGTGGAAGTTGGTAGGACCCCTTGTCTCAGTTGATCGACTTGTCTTGTTCTTTTCTAATGTGTATCGCTTCCCTGATCCACCGTTCCATTCTGTTGCTTTCTCTGTCGATCACCTTGGTGTGGTCCCAGTCTATGACGTGGTTGAGAGAGGTGACAAGTCGATGAACCGATACGAGGGGTCCTACCAACTTCCACACATCTATGACTACTTACTGTCCGCCGCAGCTACACTTAGGGGACAGTCGTTCCGACGAAGGTAGCAGCGATTGCCGAAACGTCAACAAAAACAATAATAAAAGGTTGTAATTTGATGAATTTATTATAACTTACATAGGTCTACGTGTTCGCATAGTATGCTCAATGTGAAAGTACAGTTTTACCTTTTACAACAAACAAAAAATGACGTGCTATCGAATGCTGATTGGCAACAAACATGTTTACGCGTAGAGTTAACAATTTTCTGAGCTACATCGTTCAGTTGTACGGATAATAATAAGCTTAATAATAATTTATTATGTGGCCGTCTTAATAGGCCAAGTTACGAGTCATGTCCGTCCGTCTGTTTGTCTATACGCACTGGCTTGTGGTTATAACGGCTATGGTTCCGACTGTGAACTAGGCCTTACCCTTGTACCGTGACGTAATTTATATACACTGTGTCCGGAAACAAACATCCCGAACATTATCGATTGTCACTTGAAAAAGGGATATCTATTTTTAATAATTTTTTGGTACGAATATTTTCGCTACAACTGGTCGTCTAGTGATCGTTCAATATTCTGCCTCATTCAATGTCTGTTTCTCTACTACCTTGAAAAACAGAACCGACAAAATATGAGATGAAACGGAACGGAAATACGTCAAAAAGTATTCCTAACATTATCGATTGTGACTTGAAGAAAAATTGACAGTTTTTAATAATTTGTAATGCAAACATTTTTGACACTACTTGCCATCAAATAACCGTTTTAGTTCCCACCCCACCAAATGTCTGCTTCTGCATTAACAGGGAAAACCCGAACAGGCGAAATGGAATAAAAAATGCAATATTTTGTTGGTTTTGTTTCCCCAGGTAGTGCAGAAGCAGACAATGGGTGCGGTGGAAAATTGGACAGTTATTTGATTGCCAGTTGTGTTAGAAATATTGGTGTCAAAAATTATTAAAATCTGGTAATTTTTCTAAAAAGTTAAAATCGAAAATGTCCGAGATGTTTCTTTCGGACACGGTGTATAGGCATCTTCTGAGACGGACGGTCCCATGCAAGTCGGCATTCAACGCCGACTTTTTTTTATTGTTTTGTTAACTGTAGGCCTGTGTGTGCTGTATATTTCAGATGACGTGTGAACTGTTATTCTGAGACTTTGATACATTTATACTTTGTAATTATACGTTTATAAACTGTTTTTTTTTAATTTTTAGAAAAACGCGTTTTAGCGTTTAAGAAACATTTTGCAACGTTTTATACTTTCAATAAACGTTGAACGGTCAGGATTGTAAAAGTGACGGCGATCTATGTACAAATAAATTGAAACGCAAAATTTTGATGAATATGAAAAAAATCTATCTTGAAACAATGGAATTTTTCGCTGTCTGAGGTATAAAAGGGTCACGTTTTTATTCAACGTGTCCAAAAACGTTTTTGTTCTGAAATAAAAATGCGTTGTAACGTTTTTTTGTTTTCTAACGTTTATTTAGGTAAGCTTACATCTGCTATTTGTACAGTCAGTTATAGGCAGGGCCGGATTTCAACCTTATTAGCTTATTAGGACCTGTTCAGTAGAAATGTGGAGTTCTCACTAATTTCAGATTTCGCAATAAAGTTTACAGAGCCCCCCCCCATGCAGGCCAAATAATGCACCAAATTGACTTTTAAATGTTTGGCTTTACATACCAGAAAATGTCGCGCTTCTGTCAGATATTTTTTACTCCTCGCGCGCTACGTTCCTAACGTAGCGAAGAGGAGTATAAGATCAGTGTAATATTGAGGACCGACCGACCGACCGACGACCGACCTCTGTTCCTGGAAAAGCCTTCCTGCAAGAACTTCAAACGGCCATATCTCCATAACGGTGCTGATAGACGCATGGTCACTATGGATCACCCATAAGAAGTCGACCCCCGGGAGTCAAATGGTCACGTGACCCATGACGTCACGTGACCCCAAAAGGTCAAGGTCGTGACCCTATTATCTTTGAGGCGCCATATCTCCATAATGGTGCCAAATAGACGCATGCGTTGAGGTAAAACAAGATAAATGGCAACTAGCGTCATCGACCATTATTAGAAATTTTTTTCTCTCAGTTCCTAAAATCGGGCAATATTTTATGAACTTCAGGAAGACAATTTCCAATAACAACCTCGACGCCAGTCACTATTAGTATAATATTAAACGGGTCTCAATTAGACGCCGGGTCTCTAATACAAGCCGAAAGGACGAAAAAGTTCTTAGAAATACAAAAGAAAATGATGCGCGCGAGGAGTACATTAGATTGCTCACATTGTAATCATATTTCTTGCTGGATTATGGGGTCCCGCTTTTCGCGGGAGTCCTTGTTTGATTGATGTAATGATCGAGTCCGGCTGCTCCGGCATAGTGGACTCGAGTCTTTTTTCGTCACTCCGGCTTGAACCCACTGTACTCGTAGGCCTACTCATAATAACTTGCAAGTAAGTAAAAAATTCGCTTTATTTTTGTGTTTTAATTTATTGAAGGAAATTGTTGCATATTTTATCCGTGTTTTGTGGATTTGTGTTTGCTGGATGCGGTCATGTATAGCCTATACTCCAGTCTCCAGTTTCGCTTAAGTTCTGCTCCTTGTCTAGTGGATAAGCCTACGCTTGCTCTGGCGTCGTCGTCATGGCATGTTTTGACCGTCGAATACGTTACTCGTTTTCGTTTCGTTTTCGAGGCAATTTGTTGTCATGAATTTGTTGTTATTGTCAATGTCGGCGTAGGCTTATTGAACGAATCACCGAGTTCATTGATTAACTATACTATATATTATATGCCTAGCTGCGTTCTGTCGATCACCTTATAAAATAGGCCTACAGTTGAACTATAGGCTATTGATAGGCCTACGTCTTGTAAGGAATTGAGAATAGACATAATTTTGTTTTCAATTAAGCCTATTTGATTTTTGCTGAATAAAAATGCGCCGTCCAACGAGAGCTTCAACCGCAAAAGCATTCTGTGCACGGTAAAGCCCAAATTCCATTGCTCCGACTTTAACCGAAACTTCCCCGTGGAAGTAATGTACTCGACATGTCGATATGTTTGCGACAAAGTTACGTTTCAACCTATGAGTTCATTCAAACAGATATGTGTGTTGTCTTGCAAATTAATTACCTTAAATAAGTCACACCTTGACACTTTATCGTTATTAAAATTTTTCTTGGGGGAGCAGCTAGGGGGCAGGGCACGGTGCCAGGGGCGAAAGAGCCAGGGAGCGAATAAGCCAGGGGGCGAACCGGCAAAGGGGCGAAAAAGCCATAATTCAAGGGCACGGGAAGGGCATCTGTCCACTTGCCTCCCGCCTTTCTGGCGCCGCCCATGCGACGACACCAATAACTGCCGGTTATCCACAGTTTTAAAACAGCTAATACACCCAATCAATCCCAAAAAACACTTACAAAAATGACATAATTTACAATATTTTCTTAAAACCTACGATAAAGTTCGATAGTTTATGACGATTTTCGTTTCGTGAACTTGCAAGACAGATATGATTTGATTTACTTATTTAACTCGGTTTTTACTTTTGTTCAATGACGTTTGTGAAATATTCTATGTAGTAGGTGTGGCATATTGCCTATTGAAAAAGGTAATAAAATCGTCGTATTATGGCATCTTACGCTGTTATTAGAATGATAAGGCGACTGATTATAAAGCGACTAGCGTCTGTTTGTGTGTGCTGGTTTACGAAGTCATGAAAGTGCGATTATAGGACTTGCACAATGTATTCAACGTTGAGGGAGGAATTGTCGTTGATGTAAACAACCGAAATCTAGGCCGTGACGAATTATGGAACTTTCGTTCCCACGTATTTCCGCTGCCGGGAACGAAAGTTCCATAGATGGAAATTTCGCTTCCCGGAACTTTCGCTCCCGGGAGCTTTCGTTCCCGGGAGCGAAAGTGACGTGGAACTTTCGCTCCCAGGAACTTTCGTTCCATGGAACTTTCGTTCCCACAGTCAGTTTAACGTAACGTGGTTTAGCTCCCCAACACAAATTATGATTATTTAATTGATAAACTAATGGAAATTAAGGCGTTATAGCTTGTTAGTATCTTTGTACAGCTTCACTGTAGTAAAAGATGACAGGATCTGGCAAATTATTTTGTTAATTAATTTATCTTAAATTTATTAAGTTTTCCAAATTCTTCTTCAAATTATATCTGTGTATAAATTCTTTCTTAAATTATATTTTTTGTCGAGTTCTTACCATTATTTCAAATTCTAGTCTCTTTCTTAAACTTTAAACCAATCTTTTGGAAAACCTTTATAGGTTAGCTGTAGCACATTCCCTATTGACAGCTGGGCTTTCTTGTTTTGGACGTTGAGCATTTACACCACATGCTGGCATCCTTTCATTTCATCTACTTCTATTAATTGTGTAGGCCTATAATGTTAACTCTGAATGAGGAGCAAAAGTTCCACCTCTTTTTCGCTCAGGGGAGCGAAAGTTCCAGGGAAAAAAAGTTTTTGGGAATGAGAGTTCCAGGGAATGAAAGTACCAGGGAGCGAAAGTTCCATGTATGGAACTTTCGCTCCTGGGAGCGAAAGTACGTGGGAACAAAAGTTCCTGTTACTGGCCATGACCAAAACCAAGAACTCAAATCCGGATCAAGATTAAAACTGGCAATCTTAAGAGCATAATATTACGAGTCAGATAGACCACCAAGCATTACTGGCATTTTAAGATTGTTAATTCTATTTTCAGTTTGGCGAACTGACAGAAGCAACGCAAAATTTGCTACTTTCGGTTCGGGTAAAACGGATAATGCCCGACGCCACCGGGCCGCTGACATCCTACCTCCGTCACTGTCAGGAGCTGAGCTGGTCTTACGACACTGCATCCATTGACACTTGCAGACTTACGTCGTCGGCAGTCGACAGCCTGGAGGGACTAAAATGTAGCAGAAATTTAACGAACTACCTAATAAAGCTGAAATAAATAAATCTATGTTATGCAGTAAGATTTTAGGTCCATGCTGTAAGTACATGAGCAGGCCATTTTGGTCCAATTCTGCCATTGTCCAGCTGAGAGTAAACTGAAAAATTTTTAATTTCTTAGTATTTTGTAAAGATATGAATAAGAATTGTGGTGCTTAATCATTTTTTTAGTCCATGTTGAACATCGCTTTGCACAAGTCATGGTAGATCTATAGGCTTAACGTCACTTTCCACCTACCACCTACACAGATTTTTCTCAGCAGCCAGCGCTGGTAACGAACGAGGAGTTTACTAGTCCTCATGATATTTTTGAACTTTAGAATTAGTAAATTTATTCACCATCTCTAATGCAGTACTGGTGGCTGTGTGAAATTAATAGTAGCACAGCTGAACTTATTTTAGTAGTCTAATTAGCTGCACTTCAGATCGCCGAACTGCTTTTGGTAAATTCTGATTCTTTCGACTCAGATCGGCAATCTGACGAATGACGATAGTAATTTTGGTCACCAGTCTTTCAGTTCGCCTAACTGACTGTAGCACTGAGCTTTTAAGATACCGTGGTGCAAAAGAACCCTAGTAACTGCAACCCTGTTTATTACTGCTACTACTGTGTTTGGTTGTTTAGATGTGGTTGCTGTGAATGGTGAGATGGATGGTTTACGGTGGTGAAAATGATGAGAGCTGGTAGATATGTTCTTTAAAGACGTTGAGGGGTTCCACCTTTACCATGCTGAAGAAGTGCCGCAACATGTCCGTGAACCTTTTATCCACACCGGATATCGCGGCAGGTGCGGAACAACACTGAGATGTCTGTGGACTCTCTTTATTCGATCAAACGAAACCCTCAACGTTTGGACTCACGTGATTCCTGCCGTATACTTTACGTGGACCACAGTATCTTGGTGCTTGTCCGAGACGTCACTTACAAGATCATCGTGGCTGGCGCTGACCATTTATCTAAGCACAGTCTGCATTGTACCGGTTACCAGTGCCATTGCTCATATGTTCAGCTGTGCTTCGGATGAGGCATGGCACATCTGTTTCTTTGCTGACTATGCTGCGCTGAGCATTTACGCCATCGGTGCCTCGATTGCATATCGGTTTTTTGCATTCCCACCTGTACTGAGCGGCAGGTGGTATGCAAGCCTCTACATTCCAGTTGCTGGTGTCGTAGCGGTAGCATCTCTCGCTGGTTCTTGCTGGTCAAGATTTTTACCAGATGGTACCCAGCGTAAAGTGGCCCGCTTCTTGTCACTGTCCCTACCATATTTGTTTGATGTCACGCCAGTTGTGTATGGCCTCGTTACTGACTCGGAAGTGTTTGGAGCATCCCGGGCACTTCACCAGCGACAGTTTCTTGCCGCTTTTCTGGCGTCCATCATCTACTGTCTTCATTTGCCGGAACGATTTTTTCCTGGCCAGTTTGACTTCATTGGTCATTCTCACCAGATTTTTCACGTCATTGCTTCATTGGGATGTCGTGACCAGATGATGGCTTTCCTACAGACTGCTGCTACCGATGCACAAACCGCTGATGCAGTTTCAGCTACCAATGTGCTAGGCATTGTTTTGTTAGTGGCTGCAGCCGATGTTGCCGTTTTAATGTACTTTGTTAGTAGGCTAAAACAGACCTTACGATCTTGTGATGGTCCACCAGATAGTGGAGAACAACGTGCATTCTTCGTAAATGGGAAACATCGAAATGTTGTTGCTTCGCAGAAAGTTGACTGAATTTTTAGGTGTTTTTAGGTAAAAACCGGCCATATTATATCAGATTTTTGCCATTTTAGCATCGTTTTATTTTTTACTACAATATTCCTGTTATCTGTTTGTTTGTTGTGATATGTGTGAGGTGCAGCTAGACTGCCAGACATATTTTTTGCCAATTTGTTAATTTTGTATTTACAGTGCTTATTGAACGCTTAATAGTGTTTGCCTGTTTAAGACTTAAATACATATTTCAGTGTATTTTTTATTTTTATGAACGTTGGTGTTGGTTGATGTCTGCTGCTGTGATGTGATATTACGTGCAATAGCAGCTACTGCTGTAACACATCTTAGCCATTACACTTCTGTCCGTCCGTCCGTCTGTCTGTCTGTCACATAAATTCGAAGGGGGTCACCCCGAATAAGGGTGCTAAATGAGAGGGGGGAGGGAAAATCTGCGACATCCAGCCGATATGGCGTTGCCAGAGTGAGAGTGGCTCCAGCTGGTGAGTACAAGTAAGACACTATAAGCTTAGGGCCTACATATTTAGTCATAGGGCGTCTGGTGCCATCTCGTGAATGATTATGTTTTACTGGGCCTTCTGTGAAACTAGCCAAAAGCCGTACAGCTGAGATCTATGGATGGAGTCTACGCACCACTAGCGTACGATGGTGCACCGCTGTTGCGCGTTCCTGTTTGCGTTAGCAGAGCTTTACTTGTGTGTAGTTGTTGTACAGTATTTAATGCTTGGAATGACTGGGTTTCCCGGTACACTCAATATATTGTGTACATGAGCACCTAGGTGCACTTATTGCATGAGTGTCTATTTCTTGCTTGGATAATTGGAATATTATTTAGTTCAGTATGGACCATCTGGTGTATATAGCAGAAATTGCACTTTTTCCTGGCGATGTGTATTTGGATACACATTCTAAAAATTTGCAAAAATCTGAGCTTAGTGCATTAGTGATACTGTATGATTTGTTAATAGAAAGCTGAGAACTTTGTAATAGTTGCCTATTTTTGAGTATTTTTTGTTATCAGTGTCATTCTGGCAGTTAGGTACAGTCAGTTGTATGGATGATGTATATTTTTGTACTCATTATTGTTACATTTATTGATTCTGACTTATTATTCTTATATTATTATCTGGTCCTAAATTTGAAGTTGTAAAGATTATTTCTGATGAATGTGATTACAGGCCTCATGTTTATTTTCATATGCTAGAAAGGCATTTTGCTAAAGTTTTCTGTAATAAGGTGGAAATTGTTTAATGTCATATGTGGCACCTATCACTCACTTGCATTTGAAAAACATGTAAAGTGCATAACTGATCGTTGTTCTCAGTAGTTTAGTAGCTTAGAATAGAAGCCTCAATTGATGTTTGTTTATGGCATTTTAATAGTTAAAGTTTTCATTTAATAAATAACTGATGTATATATTTCTTAAATTTAAACCAATTTCGTCATTTCCAGCTTTTTGTACAGGATAGTATTGTGGAATGTGTATGTTTTAGTCGATCGAGCAATCACTTGGTTTCAGAAAGGATTAGCCTTGGTCAGTTCAGTGCAGGGTGGTTGTGATGAGGTCTGTTTTTATGCACCACCTAACGTTTAGGTTTAGCTAATGATAATGTACACTGTGTCCGCCGTCCGGTAAAAAATGGACCCCCTAGACATCATGCATTAAAAATGTCAAATCTGAACGAATTTGAATAAAGTTTTGTACACTTAATCTCCAATAAATTCCTGAAACGACTGCCAAATTTCGTTAAAAATATTATTTTTTACCAAAATTATTAATTGTTGAATATCGATAACAAAATATCTTTGTTACCAATGCAATGTTACATAAGAAACTCGTGTGTTTCTTTGCGTAACTTTAACAAACAATATCTGAGTCTGGCAAAATTTTACATCAACAATGCACAATTTATTGGCAATCAAAGTGCCAAATTAAATTTCTTTACGCAAACAATAGTTACAGTGGCTTTTGTGAGGTTGCCTCAAAATGTGAAGTGTCCAGTATTAGGCAACTGTTTGTTTAATTCTGACAACGTCCACGGCTTGTCAGGAAATTTGGTGACAAACTTTTTACCACCATACCTTTTCTTTTGCTTCAACAGTTTAAATAAAACACAATCATCTGCAGAAAACACCATTTTGTTATTGTTTATGTTATTTTGATTGTGTCAACAAACATCACTTCTGCTTGTGCGACTGCAGTATGTAATGCCATATTGGTAACGAAGATATTTTGTTACTGATATTCAACATTTCAGGAATTTATTATGTATTAAGTGTGCGAAACGTTATTCATATTCGTTTAGATTTGGCATTTTTATTGCACGATGTATAGGGGGTCCATTTTTTACCGGACACAATGTAGTTCCGGATGTTGAATATTTTTATTCGTATTATTTTATTGCAGTAATACAGCGAGTGCTGATTACTTTAATTTTTTGTCAATTTTGTATGCTTATAATATTTTCTGGTGTTTATTATTGTTCAGTTTGCAGGCGGATGATAGACTATGCTACATTATTGCAATGCTTTGTAGTAGAAATTGTTTGTTTAGGCCCGTAGCCGGACTTTTTCAAATGGGGCTTTAACTTTACCTTCCTGTGTTACTTGGCAGACCTACACTGCAGCTTGGGTTTGGGAGAGTGCTGTAAGCTTCTATAAACCAATCCAGAGCAAAGCGTTGGCAGCAAACGCATTTCTGTGCATTTCAACGTTTATAATTGCATCTGCTGGTGACGTTTTTGGTTATTTCTACGCATAATTTCCTGGTTTCAGCTGAAGAGGGAGGTTTCATCAGATCGTCAAACCCTTCTTGGTTGTGGGCCTGTTGTTTGCGTATAACAATTTTAGTCATTGGTGTTGTTAGCTGTGAGGCACATGCCCCGTCGACGTCCAACTGTTTAATTTTTCACATCACTCCAGCGCCACACAAACTCATGGTATTAGATAATATGTTTGTGTTTTATAATTTATCTTAGTTTTGTGTCCCCCTTGCATCAAATCATTCTGATGACATTGATTTTAATCGTGTTGATGCTTACAGAAGTAGGCAAGATATTTTGTGCTTAGCTTTGTTGCCATCTTTTGTATGCTTTTGAATTTGAGCTTCATCAAGCCAGTTTTTTTTGGTTCTGATTTGCAGTAAGTTGCAATTGGCTCTAGAAACTGTCTGATTTTAGATTGTTGATATTTACAGAAGTGCATTAGCATACATTGTGCTTTTGTCTCGTGCTAAAACTTGATTCTGGGTGCATATTAGAGATATCCTTTGAGGTGAGGTGATTTTTTCGGCATACATTTTCTATACAGAATATTTTGTATAAGTCTTTTCTTCTCTGTTGTTGGATGACGTTTATAGACTAGTGGGATTTCACTGTTACTTTTTTTTGTCGATTTTTTTATGTCCCATGCTCGTTCCCAGACTGAACAGTGAAGAGTCACAGAAATTTTTGCTGTGCCATTTAAAGGTCAAAGTTTTAAGGTCACAAGACACTCGAGCCGAAACAGCTTTTAGTTTGAGAACAGAAAAATTGTAAAAAGTTCAGATGTTGTAAAAACATTGATTGCGACGTCTGAGTGGCAATAAAGCTTGTAAGTCATAGCCTCAGATGTCAAGGTTTTTAGTTTGTTTAATGGCTCACAGTAGAAGATTTTTCAAAATTCAAATTCCGTGTGATGTAGATTTGTGCATGTATAGCTAAGAATGCCACTATCAAGAACAGGCCAAGGTTATTTCGCCACACGAAGCCTAGTCGAATTGTTTTTGTTGTTGCACGTGTAAACGTGTATTTCTTGTTTTTGCTGAAAGTTTGCAGTCATGCTGTCTTTTTACAAGCATTCTGAAGAAAGTTTTTGGTGTGTGTTTACTGATATGGCATTTTCTGTCAGTCAGTGTACTTTTGTGTTCTTTTCTCACTTCATACATGATTATTATTGACGTGATCACTGACTTTTGTTATTCAAATTTCAACGTGAATGCATTGTCAGCATTTTACATGGTCAGATCGTTATTGAATGTGACTGCGTGTTTCTTGTATTCTAACGTTCGTTTGTGTTTAATGTTTTGCATTTGTTGAAATTATTTTAATAATTAATTTTTCAGTTTTACCATGGTTTTAATTTTTTAAAAATAATTGTCATTTTTCCATGCAGACCTATAACGAACATAACTACACCGTGTCCGGAAAAAAACATTCCGAATATTATCGATTGTCACTTAAAGAAAGGACATTCAATTTTAATAATTTTTGGTACAATTATTTCCCTCAAAACTGGCCATCAAATGACCGTTTACTATTTCACCTCACTCACTGTCTGCTACTGCACTGCCTGGGGAAAACAAAACCAATGACATATAAGTTGAAATGAACAGAAATGCATCAAAAAGCATCCCCAACATCATCGATTGTGACTTGAAGAAGGATTGACAGATTTTAATAATTTTTGGTACAAACATTTTTGACACTACTTGTCATCAAATGACCGTTCTAGTTCTCCCCTCGTCAAATGTGTGCTTCTGCACTACCTGGGAAAACCTGAACAGGCAAAATAGGATGAAAATGCAATATTTCGTTAATTTTGTTTTCCCAGTCCCAGGTAGTGCAGAAGCAAACAATGGGTGTGGTGGAAAATAGGACAGTCATTAAATCGCTATTTTTTGTCAGAAATATTATTGTGAAAAGTTATTAAAATCTGATAATCCTTCTTCAAGTTACTATCGAAAATGTCCTGAATGTTTTTTTCCGGTCACAGTGTAGAAACACCATGCCAACTCATTGAACCCAGTATGTGCCCCCATATTGTGCAGCCATCCCTCTGACCTTTGACCTTTGAGCTGGAATGTGGCACACGAGTTACTTTTTATTTGGGCAATGTTCAAATGAATTTTGACTTTTCTGTGCTGGACAGACAAGCAAGACCTGTATAGTTTGGCCTATCTTAGGATGGCCACACAGACCTGCATTAGGTAATGTCAATTTTTGCTAAGTCCGATCTAATATACTGTTTACATGATGAAGTTGGCTAGACGAGCACTGGGCAAGCCAGCTTTGTGAATATTTGTGATTTACACCATTTAAACGATGAGATAGCCAGCTCCTCAAGCCAGCTTCATCGTGTGAACAGGGCATATGATTAAATTCTTAGACCAGAGTGTGACATTGGCTCAGAATTTCCAAACTTTGATCCAAGCTATTGGACTTTTTAAAGTCTTAGTAAAACCCACTAAATGCTAGAACTATAGAAGTGTCTTTGACAGTGAGGCTTACCAGCAGGCAGCAGCTGCCGAGCTCTAAAAATATGCCGACTTCGAGCGCCAGTGTGAGAGATCTGCTCATTAAAAATGATGACACAGGCACACACGTTCAGCAGCAGTAATTGGTTACATAATCATCTCCACACAGTCACTAGTTCTTGATAGATTAGAATGATATATGTCAAGCAATAAACTGATTTTTATCCAAATAGGCCTATAACAAATGTCAAAGTGCTACAGCGTGGTAGGCCTACCAGCCCACTATTCCGAAAGTCCAATGTGCAGATACGCGCCACAGTGCTAGGGTTAGAGTCAAGATTACGATTAGGGTTAGAGTTAAGGCTAGGTTAGGACTACCAGAATAGTGGACTTTGGGAATACTCAATCCAAATCTACCGCACACCATACGCCACTATTGCGTTATCAAAAACTAAAGGGTTCACGGCTTAAGGGGCCCCACCTGCAGATTCTCGGCTCTAACCGAGCGCTGTGTCCAGCAGGACACCAGTCACTGCCCTCGTGCTTTCATTGGTCATTGCGCTGTGCGCTCTTGATAAACCTGAGCCCATTATCACAGCTGATCACGTTTTTTTCTCCGCGTGAGTACTTTGCCGTGTGAAAC
>Ga0209671_1000890_pt1 | contig 22639 bp, 14 predicted proteins | sample WorMetHERISLAND2_2_FD_187401 | JGI IMG/M metagenome (GOLD analysis project Ga0209671, IMG submission 187401) | Marine gutless worms symbiont microbial communities from Max Planck institute for Marine Microbiology, Germany - Olavius geniculatus... | ecosystem: Host-associated > Annelida >... | reverse complement strand
TGTAAATATTTTAAATAATTACTATTTTACATTGACTTTTAAGTAGGCCTATTGAAAAAAAAAATTTTAAAATAAAAACGTTTTTGTAAAGAATAAAAAACGTTCACAAACGTTTATTGTTGAATAATAGAGACCAACCGACTTGCCTGACTTAATGATACCTTGTCGTTAGTTGTATGATTTCTGAGTAAGTCGTCAGGCACATATACTACGTTACGTCAAAACTTCATTACGTCGATATTCTGTGGACTTGTTGACGTAGTTCGTTGTTGACTTGTCGTACAGCTACTAGTCGCCAGCAAGTGGAATGTGCGCAATGTACAGGTGCCTATCTACGCGTCTTACTTGTATGACGCTGTCAGTCTGTACGCCAGGGCATTGCGTCAGACGCTTGACGAGCAAGTCGACGTGCGCGACGGTGCGGCAATCCTCGCCAAGATCAAAGGACGCATCTACGAAAGTGAGTTGTTGAAGCTGTCAGAAATGTCGCGTCGTAAGTTAGTAAGTAAGTAAGAAAGTGACTGAGATAATTTACAATAACACGTTAACTGTGAAGAAACCTCGAACGCGCTCTTAAACAGGAAAGCAATGATGGTTTGAGATAGTTTCTTATAGCAGACATAGATTTTGTCTGTCAGCAGAGCATTTTAAATATAAGAACCAGGTATTCGAACGCACATCTTCCACAATTATGTTGTCATTCTGATCGTATTTGTTTAATTTGAAAAAACCGTCTTTAAAGTTTGTGAAAAAAGTTGCCGCCGCTGCGCACTTAGTACATTCATACTGAGCACGTCCGGAGGCGACCATGACGCGTTACGTCCGACGGGAGAAATTATGTTTCTTTGCATGTATAGTTTTTACGCGCGAAAGCTAGCATACGGGAAGGAAAGTTTTGTTAAGGGTGTTCATTGCCCAGTAAAAAGTCCTGTTAAAGGCTTAGATTGCCCAGTGAAAAACAGGGGGAAAGTTTGATCTGCACACTTAACAAAACTCCTCTCCTCTATTTTATTCACCGGCCGCAATCCAATAGAAGCCACTGGCAGTAGCTGTTGCTGTTGCTGTTGATACAGGTATTCAAGGTCATCGTATTTACATCGACGACGACGGCGACGCCGAAGCCAATTACACGGTTGTCGCCTTGTTGCCCGACGATCGACAAAGTGACCCGGAAATGGCGGGAAAATCTCTGCAGCCAATCGGACATTTTATGCTGAGACAACGCGATATTCCAGTGCGTATATTTACACAGTTTGGTTATGATACATCGTGCGCCGATAGTTTTTTTACGCGCGAGAGCTAGAATAGATGTAGCTAGCTATCGCGCGTATTAGCTATGGCAATTATAGCAATTCTGTCTTGGTGTCTGTCACGTCCCGGTACCCTTTTAAGATGAATGGAATAAAGACATTGGGTTTTAAGCATGATAGCTTAGTGTCTTTAGTATTTCGTGACAAAATTTCATGCCACTGAGGAGGAGGAGAAAGAGGGGCATCCCTCTTAAAAAGGCATTATTCTACCGTTATTTCTTCGTCTAATGTTAAAATGGTTGCAGATAGGCACAGATATGCTGCTTATCATAACAAGCACGAGCTTTTTAGGAATGTCAACATCGATGACCTTGAATGACTTTGAACCCCCAAAATAGAGGGTTATAGTTTTTTTGCGATTTCGGGCTGCGACTCGCATTCCAAGAGTGAATTGCACTGAAATGGTTGGAGATAAACTAAGAGAACCTGCACAGAAAATTTTTAGCATTGACCGTAAATTTAAGTAATTCAAGTCCGGACCCTCTAGGTTCAAGGAGGCTTGCGCACGTGGGGTCAAAGAGGGGTATCCTTATAAAAAGTGGTTATTTATCCGCTGTTGTCTTGTCTAGCATGAAAATGGCCCTAAAATAAAATTTTTAGTGATTTTTGGCGATTTTTGGCTGCAAAAGAGTAAATTCCGACGAAATGGATGGAGAATAGACTAAGATTACCTGCGAACAGGAACTACTATAGGCTGTCGTGCGTCTCATAAGCATTAGCTTAGATTTCTTGTCTTCTACCGCTCCAGCGCAGATCGGTTGCAGCAAAAGGTTACAGCGACAATTACGATATATTATTGACCGGTTACTCTGTGTGTATGCTTGTGAAAGTGACTACAATTTCGATTTTCAGATGACCTTGAAGTTTTTCGCAGGACGATCGAAGGCGTTCTGAAAAGCGGCTGCCGTAACATTTATTGATCTCAAATTGGAGCATTCCATCACAGTACATGTATCCACCCTGGGCTGGTGGAAAGACAGATGCTGCAATTATATCAGTTCCTATAGCTTAAGGTATTTCGGAAACACTAAGGAATTGTACACTGCAGATCGAGGAAATAAACATTTTCGTTAAGTTTGGTTATTTGAGGGAGGCATCTTCAGTTTTGAGATCAAGCCCCGTAAACTCTTTTGACTGACGAGTTCCTAGGCCTACAGAATTAATGTATGCGCAAAGGATAACGTATTGTAAAGCTACATCTCATTGGCACGAATTTCTGATGCTAATAGTTAGATATTTTGCATATGAATATTAACTAGCGAATAGACCTATGATAATGATGATGATGATGATGTCAGATGTTCTTGTATGAGCGGGCAATGCAGTGGAAAGGTGGTCAGGTGCCCATCAGTGAACCTGCCTGTGGTTTTGACGGATCAAAATGCCAGCTCAAGTTTGGTACGTTACCGGTCATCATTTACACTAACACAAAACAATATGCTTTCAAGAATAGCGGTAGACTTGAATATCGATTTCAGACTAGAATATACGCGCTTCTGATTTCGGTCTATGCAGACTTTGGCGCCGTAGGGCCTACGGTTCAATTACATAGTCTACTGGAATATTATTAAATTGTTACACAATTTCGCATTATTTTGCATTTCCGTGTATAATTATGATTAACTGGTAGGCGAACTCAGCCTGGCCAATCTTTCGTAGTGAATGATGGATTAGGCCTACGTCCATTGCTAGAAAAGAAACGGCAACGATTGCTGCTTGAAAGTAGACCACGTCGCCGTAACTGCAGTCGGCTGGCCTAGTGGCGCAGTGGGATAAAAAGATCTCGGCTTTTATCTGGGTCGGGCACCGGCCATCTGGCCGATGCTAATCCATGCGAGATCAAACAAAGCAAGCGCACAAATTCTCACGCAATGTAGGCTATGCACACGTGTTGTCCACGGAAATATGATGCAAAATTGTGTCAATTCGTGTTTTTTCTTCGTCCGAGACTAAAGACTGATCAGCTCGGGACTATAGTCGAAGACGAATTTTGAGCATAAAAAAGGTCAAAAAACTTTTTGCGGCTCCAAATATTTCTCATTTTTAAGCACATAATGCACATTTAAAACTGCAGTTTGGCAGAATGTCGGGCCCCTATGTAGTCATTAGGGGGGAGAAATTCAGTCCCCTCAGCTTCGCCACTTTTAAATACCCCCACTAGACCCGAAGCTCGTAACTAAGTATGGAAGTATGGTTTCCTGTTTCTGTAAAGAGTGGCCAGTGGCGGTGGCTTGCTTCGTGTCGGCAGCAGTCATTCTCACAGCCGTCGTTTTCACATGCAGGTGCGTCTTCTTACGTCATTGCAATTACTAGAATAAATTTGAAAACAAAGGTGCGTGTTTTAAAGTGAACTAGTAACGAAACTGTCATTCTGGCATGTAAATAACAAAGCCGGTATTTAAGTCTTAAATTCTGTACATTTACTTACTACATGTTCACACTCTATGTGTTTTTTTAAAAATATAACTCTATTTTGGACATTGCTGTAGACTGGATATGAAGCGGTCACGTTGTTAGTCTGTGATTAGTAAGTAAAGACACTTGGAAATCGGTCTATTTAACGAGTTAACATCGGTACCGGGTGTCGATATATTAGAGATTTCTAGGGACAGGACCATCACTAATCATTTCTCGACAAATTCACGGCTGGCGGAAAGTGTAGATTTTATAGCTAAGCGTCAGTCCTGTCTTTTAACGATGTGATGTGTCGATGAAAATAAACCTAAAACTGATGATATAGCTTTTTTATGGGAAGCCCATCTCAAAGCTACGGAGAGTCACCTGCCATATGGGATCACCTGCCACTCGACACAGGTGAACGCGCTTAGCCTTAACCCCAGCCAGATAGGCTAGTACTCGATTTACCTACCCCGGAGGGATGGAAGGCTGAGTTGACCTAACAAAGTCGGCGACGCGTCGAACTAAAGTTTTCGTCGGCTGCTAAGTTTCAGCCAACAGGCAGCTGAAACTGCATGTGCTTCTATACGAGGGGAGATTTTTAAAGAAAAAATACCGTGTGCAACAATTAACGTCGTACGGAGCGGCACTCTGGCACGACTACGTCCTGGACGTGTTACTTACTTACTACTCAAGCAGGCAGAACGCAGATTCGGTCGTACTTGACGCGTGCGGTGTAATTGGGCGCAGACTTAACGGTCGATTGAAGGCAGAAATCACGACGAGGAACTGCCTGCGAGACGGACAGATATATAGATGAATGGACGCAGCGGACGGACGAATGTTTCCCGGCGTTGATCGGCAACTCTTTAATGGCTTCACTATAAACTACGCCCTATTAACTGCTCCCAGTCCCAGTAGGCTTACGACGAAACTAGGTTTGCTCGTTGCTGTCGGTCGGACTACGGCACGGAGATTTTTTCTGCTCTTCTGGTCGACAGTTAGCCAGATAATCTTTAGGGTGGCGGCGCCTGCATGCGAAATAAAAGTATGACAAAACAAAGACAAAGAGAATCGCATGAAGGATAAACCCAAAACTTGCACGCGCGACAGCGTTGCGAACAACTGGGCGGGAATAATGAACTTAGGAAACTGTTGTAGGTTTTGTCGAAGCTTTGTTAATGTTTTTATCTCACGCAGGCATTACTTGTACGAGCAGCAAATAGCAAGGATGACGTGGAAGATCGACAGCAAAGATCTTTTGTTGGCCGAGTTAGAACCAGATATGTCAGCATCTGACAAGACGGTCAGATTCACTCACTTCAGAGTATATAATAACTAGAAGGCGCTCGTGAGAGTGCATATATCCGCCAAGTGAAGTGATTTAGACATTACTACAAGGGAAAAGGAGGGAGAAGAAAGAGCCGCTTCACGAAGGAAGGGAAAAGTATGGTGCAGTGACGTCAGTGCTATTATTAGTCATTATGTAGGCTACACACACAGAAACACACACGGAACGACGGACAGAACGATCAATCTCTTAATCTCCTCCAATGTTCACTACGTTCACTTGGTGGATATAATTAAACCTGTATGTTCTGTAGTCGTGGGCCTTGCCGTTGTCTACCACAGCTATTGCGTAAGCTTAATACTGTAGTTTTTTTTCGTTTGAAGGCTGATCAATATACACAACTATTAGCTGTTATCAATTATAAATGACGAGTAACAACAGAGAAATTGTATAACATCTTCGTCGTCAATTACAATTAAATTTTGTTAACGGGATTGGCGATAATATTGCTTTTATCGCTGTAAATCATGCAAAGTTTATTTAGTAAATAAATAAGTAATTTTTACAGGGCAAATAAAGTCAATATAGAATGGAGAAGGCATAGGCGGATCCATGAGTTGAAGTTTGGGGGGCCAAGGTCAAGCGCCAAAGGCGCGAGCAGAGTCGAGGCGCCGAAGGCGCCAAGGGGGTGAGGTGTGGGAAGGGGCTGTCCCCAGAAATAGGCATGGCCCCTTTGGACCCCTCTAAATTTGCCTATGGAAGAAAGCTTAAAACTATGTTAGTAATTACAAACTAAAATCAGCTTGCAAGGACGTCATGTGCACACTGTAGGGTTACCCACATGATTTTTGCTGTTTTAGAGGACTAATATCACCACATCGTCCTTACCTACAGTTTTATACTAATAAGTTTTTTTTCACGCAAATGTAAAGTAATAATGAAGAAAAATTTTGACGAAAATGATAACGATGATGATGATAATGATGCTAATGGTGCGTACGCCGTACAGAAGCGTCGAACTGGTCGTCTGAGTTTCCTGTCGTTGGCTGAGTCGGCCGCAGACCCTGTTTACACTACACGTGCGGGTGCGTTCACACAGGTCGCTTCCTACAGGGGCTGCGTGGTTGCCGTCAAGATACTCGGCAAGAAACATGTCGAGGCCTGTTCTCTATCGCTACTTATTTACATACGTCGAAAGTATTAGTAAATATGTAAGATTACTGTGTTTCGAAAAAAGCTACAGTTATTTTTTGAATAGCTCCATAAAAATGACCGATTTTAATAATTTTTAGTACGCAGCTGTCGCAGCATCTTTTTTGAACACAGTGCATAGTGTGAATAAAGTCAAGCGTAACAATGCGTTGACCTGTGTTGTGGTCTGTCGCTGGCAGAGCAAGCATGTCTACAGCCGATGTCTGAAAATGGAAACGTCACGCTGTCGCATTGCATTGTGGTCTTTGCCTTTGCTATTGCATATTGATAAGAACAGCTTACGTTTTATTGCTTTAGTTCAGACATATCGTTGCGTTTCAGTTAATCTTTTGTTCTTATGTGGTACTACAGATAACTCGAGCGGTGAAGCAGGAGTTGTACGTGATGAAACAGTTGAATCATGAGAACATTAATCGTTTCATTGGAGCTTGCATTGAGCCGGGACATGTCTGTATCGTCACGCAGTACTGCTCAAGAGGCAGCCTCAGGGTATCCAATATCCTGTCTATTCTACTAATTACTGTTAATGCTATTATAGACTGTGGGCCATAAAAACGTGACACTTTACGTCTGTCTATATCTTCGCCAATTGGCCGATTTTCAAAATTCTTTTATTGGCACACTCTGCAGACAATTTGCAATAATTTGATTATTATACATTCTACCCCACCGCAAATGCGCCTCCACACTACCTTGTGAAATACAAATGTAAGCAAAAACTAGGGAAATGGAAACAAAACACTTCAGACCAACATAGCAATGAATGATTCGTATGACACCAGACTGTGTTAAACTACACAGTTTAGTGTCATACAGACCATTCACTGCAATGTTGGTCTGAAGTGTTTTTTTTCAATTTTGCAAAATGTTTGTTTGTTATTATCGTAATATATGCATATTTCATTGATATTTCACAAGGTAGTGAAAAGACGCATTTACGGTGTGGTGGGATATGTAATAATTACGTTATTGCAAATTGTCTGCAGAGTGTGCCAGTGAAAAAACTTTGAAAATCGATCAATAATTGACGAAGATATGGACAAAAGTAAAGTGCCACGTTTTTTTGGCCTACCCTGTATATTTCGTATCTCTGCTTTATTTTCATTTTTTACGGTCTTGGGTATAACAGTATTTTTCCAGCTGAGCTTTTGTCGCTGCACTTAGATTGATGAAAATTTGCATGAACATATACCTCGACAACCTTAAAATCCTACTAAAATTTAAGGTCAAAAGGTAATAGGTCAAGATCACATGACTATGGGGTTTGGTGGAGCGCTGTATTTTTTGCAGCGGCCACCAAGCAGAACTTGGTGGTATTTCAAATAAAATCATAACACGACGTGTACTCTAAGTTTGCTTCATGTTTGCTTCATCGTGTAAACGGGATATTAGTGCCAAAGCTGTTTCTAGGAGTTCAGCTCTCAGTTGTTTTATGATGATGACATTGTGTCTGGGCGCAGGACATTCTTGATAATTCCGACATACACTTAGATGACATGTTCATCGCGTCCTTGGTGTTCGACTTGATCAGAGTCAGTAACATTCATTGAATAAATATCTATTACGTTTATAAGTTTTTCTTTAAACATTAAATGCTTCTATTAACAAAAAACGCAGTGACAAACAGAACTGTGTATATCGATTAAACTATGTTGCTGAATACAAAACTTATTAACTTTTTAATTATTATTTTCGCTTAATTTAATTCTGTTTATTTACGAATTCTGTGTTTGATCTTTGAGCTATTAGCGTGCATAGCGCACTTCGTGTATAACGCATCAGTGGGGCATGTAACGTTGCAGCCTGCAGGGACGCAAGGAAAGGGAATTTTCTTATGTTTTGTCGGCGTATATTTAGTCGGTAATTTTAGTTTTTGTTATCGTTTCTGGTGTAACGTGTGAAAGTGTCGCTGTTGTTGGTATGTACTGCAGTGGATAAGCGACTACGCAGTACGAACTTATACCACTTCAGACAGTGCAGTATCGTACTTAAACCGCGATCAGACCAGTGATGTGAAGCCTCGAGGCAGATTTTTACTGCCCCCGTCTTGGTCTTGTACTTTGGTGCCTTGGCCTTGGCCTCAGTCTTGGAAGTTAGTGTCTTGGTCTCGGTCTTGTCACAAGACCGAGACCAAGACACTAATCTTTAAGGCAAGACGCAACACAGTACGCTGCAGGTAAATCGCTGAAATACCGATACAAAATCTAAAGTTCACTTGGAGATTCTTACAGACGCCATAAGCTACACTGTCGTTTGTCTTGTAACGCACGACTGCAGAAGAAAGTTGTGAAAGCAGTATCAGAGCGAATGTTTGAATATTCTGCAGGGGATGATGCGTCTGCACGACAGCGAGATCGTGTCCCACGGCAACCTGCGGCCGTCCAACTGTCTGGTGGACAGTCGCTGGGTGCTGCAAGTGGCAGACTATGCGCTGCACAGTCTGCGATCTGTCGACTGTAACAGCCACCACCACCGGCACGACGATGACTACTTACACTATCACAGTCAGCATTCATGATGACTACGTTGCGGGTGTTATCGGGCTTGATAGAATCAGCCGGAAAAGAAGATCCGGAAAATCAGCCCCCGTCCCCAGGTTGCCGGTGGGAGAGGTGGGGGACAAGGTGGGGGCACACGTACCTAAGACCCAAGGACTCAAACGCCGCGGTCGGGGTCCGCGATCGTGCAACAGGGAAAGCGCCAGAGAGGCATGTCAGACAAACAGTTAAACAGACAAACTTTAAGCGTATGATGATGATCAGAATAATAACAGCTTAATGATAATAACGATAACAAGTGACCGAAGTAATTCGGTATGACGCAAAATCGCTTATCAATGCTGCCCCGTGGTGTAATTTTTGATGGTGGAGTTAACCCTTAAATCTCCCATTGGGTGGAGGGTAGAGAACCCTAACACAATGTGTCGTTAAATCCCCGCAAGTGTGGAGAAAATTGTATTTGATAACGTTTTTTGCTCGTTACAGAAATATTTGCGATCGAATTCTAGAGTTGTCCGAAATCTAGTGCACTGTTGATAACTCATGAACCTCTTCACAGCTTAATGACATTTAGCATGAACGTGCGCCTTGACCTTTAATAATCTATTAAATATTAAAGTTAAAGGTCAAGGTCACAAGTTTTTTTGGGTTATTGGCGGACATTAGGCCAAGTCTGAGAAACTTTATATTTTTAAAGCAGTTTGGGCATTGTTAAATTTAGCAAACGGTCACAAAACCATTCTGGTGCCTTAAACATATCCCATTTAAAAAAAACAAAAACCCAATTTATAAAAAATAGACCGTTGAATAGAATTAAACAACGTAAGCTTTTGTCAAAAACGACAAAGGCAGCAGCATCTCGGTGCCTGTATTTTTTCTTTTCTAAAATCTGCTTTTAAGAAGTTGCCACGATGTTTGTTTTGTTTTTACGCGCGACAACAGCTACTGCTGTAGCGCGTCTTAGCCATCGCAATTCTGTCCGTCCGTCACAACGGTGCAAGGTAGGATCACCAAATCTTTACCGTCGGCTGCCTGGAAGACTCTGGTTTCAGGAATCGCAAAGCTTTTTCATAAATTCGAAGGGGCTCAACCCGAACGAAGACGCTAAATGAAAGGGAGTAAGAAAAATTCGCGATTTTCAGCCAATGTCGCTGTATCTCAGAAACGGTGCGATATAAGGCTATAGGTTACTATTGATCACCAATATGAAGTCGTACATTGGCTTTTGATTAGCACCGAAAGCAATGACCTTGGATGACATTGAACTTTAAAATAAAGGTTTTTATGGATTTTTGGCGATTTTTGGTTGCGACACACGTTTCAAGAGCGAATTGCGCCGAAATCACTAGAGATAGACCTGGACAGCCTGCGTATGACGCGTTCAGCATTAAACGTAGTTTTCACTAGTTTAAATTTCGCCCCCTTTTGCGTTCAAGGAATTTTCCGTACGAGAGCGTCAAACTTGGGTACCCAATTCAAAATACTCGCATTTGGCTATTTGAATGGCAGCAGCCACGCGAGACAGTGGCGCCATCTGGTGCATGTGAATGAATCGTACCCACTGTCAACTGCTGGGATCGGTAAGCTTAGATTTTGTTCGCAGTCAGTCTTCAAACATGCACCCCTGTCGCGCGTTTCCCTTTGCGTTAGCTAGGTTTCTTGTCTATGCTTGGTTTTACGTCGTGTGTTTTGTGTGTTGACGTTGCCGCCATGGCGACATAAAGTTTTCGATTTGTTTGTAAAAAATAGTATCTGTAACATTGTTGGTGAGTGCAGAGTTATCGTGGATGGCGCCGGAGCTTGTACGGTCGACGTGTTTTCCGGGTCGTGGAACGCAGAAGGGTGACGTCTACTCGTTTGCACTCATTTTGTTTGACCTTCACAGCCGGCGTGGCGACCCGTGGTCTGCCAGCGGTCTCACACCTCAAGGTCAGCCGTCACTTGTTTCATCTTTACTACAGTCTGTGATTAGCTTACTTTTACTGCAAAATGCTAGTCAGTTACAGCCAACCATAAGTAGTCGAAGTTTCAAGTATCTGTGGTTCGTGATTTGTGGTTTTGCTTAATTTTATTCTGTCTGTTTTTGTCTGTAGGCTACATAGTTAGTAAATATTCCAGATCCGGTACTGAATAATTACATAATTAAATAACTTTGATTGGTCGATTAATTTCGAACAATTTTTACACCTACCGGATTCCGTAGGTATACAGAACGTCAGGAAAAGGAGTGGTCAATTGATGGAAAAAAGGCGGGGAAAGCGGGTAGGAAATTGGAATGCGCGAAACTTGTTAGTAAGTAGCTTAGTAAGTAAATAACGTGCGTAACATCAAGATAGCTTTTACGTCGTATTCAGAGGCGGTGGCTCGTGTAAGAAACCCGGCGTTGCACGGTGACGCAAGTCCCTATCGTCCTGACGTGTCGCTGCTCGACTGCGCTGATTTTGTCGTTCGCTGTATTCAGCAGTGCTGGAGCGAACAGCCAGACCAGCGGCCCGACTTCAAGACCATTCGCCTGCGTCTCAGACCCATGCAGCACGGACTGTATGCACGTTCTGTTTATTTGTGCTTTTTCTCGGTATTTTCATCGATATCGTCATTTGTGTCTAAAAAACAGACAACAACTATGTAAGTGCAGAGCGTAGAAAGGCGAAAGGTGGTTACGTAATTTGCTGGGTTAGAAAATATGAAAAAAGACATGCGTAAAAGAAAACAAAAAAGTGATTTGCGCCTCAGATTCAGTGAGTTTCTCACTGACATTGTGCGCTTTATAAATTTAATTTACTTACTTACTTACTTATAACTTTTCAAATTACTTTCCCAAAATCTTATTTACATTATCATATTAGTAGTAGTTATTATTTGTGCTGTTGTTTATGTGTTTGAGCAGAAGTTCCAACATCTTCGACAACGTACTGGCGATGATGCAGAAATACGCGGGTACACTGGAGTCACTCGTGGATGAGAGAACAGCGCAATTGGCGCAGGAAAAACGAACCACCGAAGCACTGCTGCTACGCATGCTGCCCAAGTACGTCACGTTATACCCCGTCTACACGATCGAGCAAACATCGAGCAAACATCGTGCTGGTTTGTCCAGCTAACATATAGCCAGCTTGTCGAGCCAGCTTGATCGTGTAAACGGGGTATTAGGTACAGAGACATTGCATGTTGGTCTCCGGGTGCATAGGTACTGTTTATCACGTTTTCAAGCTCCTTGGCTTTCGCTATTTTATTTCGTTTTTTTTGGTGGCCGGAGGCATTATGCTTCCGGAGTGTTCGTGCGTTCGTCCGTCCGTCCGTGCTTACGTTCCGAACAAACATTGTTAGCACGATATTTTGGGCATTTGTTGGCGGAATTTGACCAAACTTTTTACCACTGAGGGACTTTGGGGGTAAGGATAAGCGTTTCAAATTTTGGGGTCAAAAGGTCAAGGGTCAGGGTCACAGTGGGATCAAATTTGCCTCAAAATGCACGTTTTCGTTTTGTTATATTTCAACCGTCAACTTCTTTTTCGCATGTTGGTGGAGGCACAATAGTCGATGGAGTCATAACGACCATCTAGTTAATTCTATGATTGTTGCTTTTCTGATTTTTTTCTGCTTGGTTTTGTGTAATCTATTTTCATGCGAATAAGTGTCCTTTAATGTTTTTTACTTTGCCGTTTCGCATTTGCATTCCTGTCTATCTGTTTGTGTTTTGTCGTGACAGTTTATGTTTGACGATTTGTAACCCGACGCTTTTATTATTAAACACTATTATTTTTGTAAATAATTAAATTATCTACAAGTATTATCAAATATGTTACTTTCGCTACTTAGTTTGTGAGCAAATACAAAAAATAACAGCAACGAGAACGAAATTGGTAGCGGTACTGTTGTTGTATCTGTAGTAACATCAACAGCAACAACAAAATGCTACAGACAACGTTAGGAATAATAGTCAGTACTCCAGGGCTCAAATACCAGGCTTCCACCTCCGCCGACACGGGTCGCGACCCACGGCAAACAGGACGCCCTCAGATAGAGGAAAAAAGATACTAGAGCCTCCTATCAGCCTAACCGTTTAGCTCCAAGCGAATGACTTCCGAAAACGGATTTGCAGATGAACCTGACTGGAGCTGTGGAAAACCGGTTTGTTGCCCGCCACTCACGACTATGGACGTTGGAGGATAGATTTTAGGGGGGCCCGGGCCGGGTTAGTACTTGGATTGGCGACTGCCTGTGGGCAGGTAAACCATCTAGGTGTGTAACCGGCCGTCTAGGTTAACTCGAGTACCGGTCTGTTCCCATACGGCAGGTGACGCTCCGTAGCTCTGAAATGCGTTTCCATAAAAAGCTATAACACCACCTTTAATTTTTAACTTTTGAGTATGGCGCTTGCACAGGTCCGTGGCAGAGCAGCTGATCCGTGGCGAGTCGGTTGTACCGGAGCACTACGAGTGCGTTACCATCTATTTCAGTGATGTTGTCGGCTTTACACAGCTGTCCGCTCAAAGCACGCCTTTGCAGGTGATATTATCACTTATTTTGGCCCCGTTCACACGATGAAGCTGGCTCAACGATCGCTCGTCAAGTACACATCAAGCACAGATCAAGCACTTATCGAGCTGACTTAGTGAATGTTTGATAATGCTTGTCGAAGCAGCGTGTTGAATAGTTGAGTTATCAGACATAAGATATAATAAAAGGAAAGATTATTAGGTTATTAGGTAATCAGATTACTGTTACATATGCATGCTCATAGTGGACAATAGACAGTTTTTACATTTTTAGGCTTAGGTTCGAATTTTGTGTTTTGTGTGTTCCATATAGGGTTTTTTCTGTAAACATTAACTTTTTCGTTTCGTTATTATGCGTTTGTGTGCATTGCTTGGACAGGCCGTCCCAGAAATGATCAATTAAGTGTTGAGCGGAACGTTAAACATCTACTCACTCACTCACTTTAATATTGAAAGCATTCATCGAGGTGCTTCGACAAACACTCATCAAGCCAGCTCGATGAATGCTTGATGAGCTCTAAATAAATGCTCGACGAGCGCTTGTCGAGTTAGCTTTGTCGCATGCACTCGATGCCAGAGTAAACTTCATTTCCAATATCCTTTGTAATTTCTCCGGTTCATAACGGGACATTGGGCGGGAAGTTTTTTGCTATCTCGTCTTTAAATGATGACCGCCAGCACTTCTTGGGTTGACCGCTCTTCTGCCACAAACATCTGCTGTCTACGTTTTTCATGACGCAAATTGTCTTTTCTGTGGTAGTTGGATAATATGAATTTTCACTTTCTGCATTTCACTTTCTGCAGCGAAACGTTTAGAATCTCCGTCCGAACTCAACTTTCAATTAGGTAAGCAAAACGTTCGGCTTCCCGTCGTCTGTTTTACATAAGGTCTCAACTCACATTCGAGTTATCCGTGACGTCAAACATTAATTAATGGCGTTAAGCGGCACTTTGTTTTTGTTCAACGAAACGATCTTGATCCGCCCTCATTGTCATTCGTCATCTTCCTTTGTATGTTTCCTGCGATTTTTGGTTATTGTTAGAATAATTAGCGGAATTCTGCACACGACGTCGTTATGGCATAACTAGGGATGTGCCCCTTCGCCGTTGTTTGGACTCGTTACCGCGCGGTTCATACCTATAGGACAAAATGGCCATATAACAGTTGAGTTGACTATGGCAAAACGTTCTAACTCAAAGTACAAAATACTCTAAAATGTTACTTAAATATTTATGTTATTACACAGTGAAATACAATAAACAAATCCGGGTGTTATCTATTAACTAACTTTACACGAGCATTTAAAAACACCGCATGGATAAAGGTCTGAAAAAATGCATCGCGTAGAAAGTCGTGTGCAATTTTCTCTGAATGTCATCCACTACAGATCTATAGCATGTTTTGCCATTGCATCCTGGATAACTTGACAGTCGTCTGGATTTTATAGCTGCACGGTGTATAATTGACAGCAGTTGCGACTGTTCAGGTGGTGGACATGCTAAACGATCTGTACACGTTGTTCGACTCGGTGATCGAAAGCTACGACGTCTACAAAGTCGAGACGATCGGCGACGCTTACATGGTCGTCAGCGGACTGCCGATCCGCAACGGCGACCGCCACGCCGGAATGGTGGCATCCATGTCGCTCCACCTGCTCCGGGAGATCGCCGACTTCCGCATCCGACACCGGCCCGACGCCGCGCTCAGGCTCAGGGTCGGCATCCACTCAGGTGCGTCTTCCCGTTGCCATGATAACGACAGGTGCGCGGGCCGGAACACACCGCGGAACGTTTTATCTGTCCGTTCACTTAATTGCTTTATTAGAAGTCATGATAATTGTATTATTATATATATTGTAATTTGGTTCCAGATTATAGTAGGTGAAGAAATATTATTAGAAAGCAACGATAAAACACTCTATGAATTGGAACGGAGAAAGTAAAACTTCTTGTTTTGAATACGCGTGCATGCCCTGCTGTTTTTTGTGAAATTTGTTGTGCCTTTGAACGACGATTGAAAGTGATCAGATATTGAATTACGTTACATTGCGCCCGCGGAGATCAAACTGGTTAAATCCGAACATTTGCTCTACCGTGATAATTCCGTAGCGTAATACCCCGTTTACACAATCGAGCAAACATCAAGCAAACATCGAGCAAATATGAAGCATGCATAAAGCATAGCCTACACGAAGCAATCATCAAACAAACATCAAGCAAACCTCAAGCAGGCATCGAGCAAACGTCGAGCAGACATCGAGCAAACATCTAGCTGGCTCGTCCAGCTAATATATAGCAGCTCGTTGAGCCAGCTTGATCGTGTAAACGGGGTATAAGCGGTAACGTCAATCATACGTCAATCAGCATTTCTAAGCATAAGCTTACTGTTAGAACTACGTATCTGACATTACCTTCACTGGACTTAAGCCCGTAGTCTCTGTCACTACGCGCCTCTTATTCGTTTGAGACACGAAGGAAATGATGCTATGTTGGCTCGCTAACTGCAAGCTATAAAGCCCTTAAATTCAGGCAACCTGTTTGTGACTGTATTCGTGTCTTGTTTGCAAACGCAGGTCCGGTGGTGGCCGGTGTGGTAGGCCTGAAGATGCCGCGATATTGCCTGTTTGGAGACACGGTCAACACGGCTTCTCGATTAGAGTCTACCGGACAACGTACGCTCTATTACTCGGGGCGTGAACAAAGCGACTAAACTGAAATGAACTGGAAGTTCAGTTCTATCGCGTTGTGCGCGCTTTTAGTTACTACACCGTGATCCATAAAAACGTGCCACTTTTATTTTTTGAATAGCTCTGTGAAACATTGGCCGATTTTAATATTTTTTGGCATGCAGCATCAAGAAAAAACTTGACGCAAACGACTTTAGTTTTGGCCACCTCACTTTAATACTGTCGCTACACCACCTTGTGAAATGCAGAAGTTGTAGTTTGGCCATTTATAACAACGAATTCATACTGGATAACCCACACGTCGGCTCAGAAATGATTAACTAAATAGCAACAAACAGGATTGACAACTAATGCATCTTAAAAAGTCACAGTGTCAAATCACGTCATTTTTATTACAGCATGTGCGCAAAATGTCCTTCTAGCACGAATGCAAGCCGCAAACGTTAACACCTCTGGCCAACAGCAGGTTCAATAACTTGTATTTCACAAGGTAGTGTAGCGACAGTATTGAAGTGAGGTGGCCAAAATATAGTCGTTTGTGTAGAGTTTCTTCCTGATGTAGTTTGCCAAAAATTATTAAAATCGGCCAATGTTTCACGACGCTATTCAAAAAAGTGGCACGTTTTTTATGGACCACGGTGTATTTATTAACGTATACTACGATTGTGCAATACTGAAAATAAGGAAGTATGCATCTATCTGCCCGACGTTTTAAGATTTTTTCAATTCGTAGGATTTTGCAATAAACGCATTGTGGATCTGTGATCTTTTACGACTCTGACCTTAGAAAGGCAACCTGAGTTGAATATGAGAGTAAAATGCGTTTGTTGCCTAACATAAACTTTATTCGGGTTTGTATTCCCACTGGGTAGCAAGTTCCAGTTTTTTGACAGACCGCTGTAAATTATGGGTGCTCAAAGTTTCAATTTTGCCCTCACGATTTTCCTAAAAATGTAAGATATCAGTTCCACTTTTTGCACTTTATACAAATATTTTCCGATGAACAAAAATTTCGACAAATTTCCTGCTGCTCAAAATTTGGGGGACAGCAATTGTTCCTACCTCAGCCACAAGTTTTTTTGAAGTTTTCGTCTTAGGTTAAACTGGCAAAAAGCTTGCCGTTTTTCAGGACAAATTATGCATCATCTTTTCGAATCATACTGTATATCATACATTATGTGTGTGCGGCACAGCGCTAAAGATACACGTGAGCTTGCAATGCAAACAATTGCTGGACAAACTCGGCGGTTACCAGACGGAGAAACGCGGTCTTATTTACGTCAAAGTGAGCGTTATACTTGCAAACTTTCCGCAAGGGCCTATACGAACAGACAGGCAGTATAAACCAGACAGCTTGCTTTTAGTATCTTGTCTGCTACTTGAATACCTTTTGTACGGTTTCACGCAGAAATAGACTCAAATATCGTTACCTCGTGAAACCCAAAATCAAAGTCAGCACTTGTCTGGAACAAAAAGCAACTGTAATAGTGTACAAGTTTTTTGAATAGGCCCCCAACCCATGCTTCAACTAGTCGTCTTCTGCATCATAGGATGTTTGCACGATCCAGCAAACGTACAGCAATAGCACGTGCATTTTGAATACATTTGCTGGAAGTTTGCTGGACGTTTGCTGGATCGTGTAAACACCCCATCACTTTTGCCGTGTGTCGACACTGGCCTTCAGTTGCTGTTACCGCAGGCTGTAAATATCGTAAGCTCGGAAAGAGCAAAATTGGTGTAAACGGTACTAATAATCTGCTGCAGAAGAGTCACGCGTTTGCCAGAAAATCTTGCCAAGAGTGAATACCCACTTAGGGTGAGATGGTATATTTTTGATGCACAATGTTAGAAAAACTCATAAGTTGCAAAACAGTGCAAGATGTGTGGATACCATATAAAATTATCAACTCGACCAGGGTTCATTTTCCGAAGTTGACTCAAGCCTGCTGATTATAAATCCGCTTGTTCTGCTATGCTGCGCTAGGTTTTGCCCTCCGTCTGTTCGTCTTTACTCAAAAACAGAAAGGTTTGGAAATACCACAATAATATGTGAACGTTTTTCAGAACAGGATTAACCGGTGTGTTAATTTTTAGTTTAAAAGGTACACGCATGACCGACGTTAGATTTCAGATCGGTGTTAGGGTTAAAGTTGCTGTAGGCGGACGGCTGCAGAATTTGTCGGTACTGGACTGGCATTTGTTTAAGTTAGGGTTAGAGTGACGACTGGCCTTGTTTCAGGGTAAAGGCGAAATGTTCACGTACTTCCTGGTCGGCGACTCGCACGCCGAGGACTCCACGTGCGAGCGGCTGAGGGTCGACTTGCCCGCGGCGCACCGGATGGCCGCATTCACGTCGTGTCCGGCGGACGTCGGTCGTACGCGCAGTCGCGAGGGCTCGCCGGCTCTGCGCGGCACGCCCGCTAACACTCCGCTATTACTGACTAGACGTGTCTCAAACTCCTTCGATCGCGCTGTTCTACGCTCACCAATGACAGACGTCACCTTCGTCTGATCTGATGGTGCACAGGGCCGGATTGCGGCTGTGGGAGGCTTTAGGCGCAAATATTTTGTGGGGTTTTTTACACATACGTTACAAATTACAATAAAATATATAAAAAACATACAAGCATTTTATCAAGCAGCCAAAATTGTAAAAAAAATGGTTGTATATTTTATTGTGTGTAACCCCTTAAATTCAGCCAGGGAGTCTGGTGGAGCGCTGTGAGCTCCCCCAGCGGTGTCTAGGGCTGAGCACCAGCCGAATCGAATTCTGTGCATTTTAGCATTAAAATATGACATCTAGTGGCGACAATTTTGATTTTTTTTCCCTGAAAATCAACTGACCGCATTTAGTGCATCTTAGTCTGGCGCGGGGACCCTAAAAGCACGAGGCCTTTGGCCATGGTCTCGTTGGCCTATGCGTCTGTTATGCACGTCTTAGTTAACGCTAATACAACTCCGCTTTATTTGCTTTGTTGTGGATGTGTTGTACAACATCAAGCCGAAAGTCAACAGCAAACCCCAATCAAGTTGTACACACAGGTCAACTCAGCCTTTCATCCCTCCCGGGTAGTTAAATAAAGTACCCGCATGTATGGCTAAATTAAGGCGGAGTGCGTTCACCTGTGTCGGGTGGCAGGTAATACGATGTGGTCCCATATGGCAGGTGATGCTCCGTAGCTTAGCGATGGGTTTTCTATAGAACTATGCACCACCTTTAATCTTTTAACAGAAAAATCGAAAGCCACTAGAAATTCGCATGTCAAGACTTTGTGTTGGTTTGTTGCGCGACATGTTGTCTGAGTCTACGACAAACTGAAGTAGCGGAATTTGGCCGTAAGCTTCAAACGTTTGTCGCTGACTTTAGCCTTATTTCTATTTTTATGGCAATCATGATGACACGGGTAAGATTTTTCGTTCACAGATAACAATGTTGATTTTTAGGTAAAAACGCTGTGCGTTGCAACTGCAACGTCATGAATAGGTGCAACGCCAGGCTGTAGGTGAAGACGCAACAGCAGACAAAAACTGTGTATGTGTGAACAAACGATCCATACTAATAAAATGTTAAAATTTCTGACAACAAAAACTTTACAGAAAACCCAGGTATATATCTGTTCGTGCATTTGTACGCGGCACAATTTGCTGGAATGTTTCGTTTTTGCTACATTGAAATAATTCAGCTGAGAGCTGCAGACTGCATGCGCCAGCTGACTGAGTTTCACCTACAATTATCGCTTCCGGGTGTCGATACGCTGCCGAAATTATTAGAACTGTGCAGTTTTGCAGGTAATGTATACGAAATATTTATTCATCATGCCAATCATAGTTTCTGCTGATTATGATTATTACCGGTACATCTGTTGCAGTTTGTTCGTCGTCAGTCGTTTGTAAAAACAATTCTGCAGGCATTTCGCTCATTTTGTGATGTGTCACGCACAAAACAATGTTCTAGCACATGTTATTCAACAGATAGCAGACATTCGTAGCAGTCTCTCGGATAAATCTGTTTTTTTTCTATACAAATTACTATGTACGCTTAGAAACGATCTCATTTAATCATATTGAACGCGACAATTCAGCTGTGTCTGAACCGGGAATCGTACAGAATCGTACACGCACTGCGTCACTGTCGCATTTATCATCATCATCATCTTTACTTGAAATCAGACCACAATGGTCCGTTAAACAATACACAGTAAACATAAAAACAGACACAGAAAGAAAAGAAAAGAAAACACACTACAATAAAACTAGAAGCTACAGGTAAACACATAAACACACGTAAACACACAGACTGCACTGCATAAAGATTATGTTTTTGTATACAAGCCTGTACGAGGGCTAGAATGTGCACAGTGATCCACATCCACAAGTTTACAACCCCCAAAGCAACGTCAAAAATGTTAATTATCGACAGAAAAAGCTACGAGTAAGTAACAGTTTTGAAATACATCCCGTGACTCCTATAAAAATGATACAAATGGTGCAACAATTCGTCGCCTGTATGATGTCACCGGAAGTTAAACTTTTGGACCATTTTTCGACCAAAGATCTACTCCATGCGGAGTTCGGAGATAGCGTCGTGTATGATGTGCTTGAGTTTAAAGTATCGAATGAGACCGAAGCGCAAACGAGACGCCCGGTAAGCCTTGGCCATTCGTCGCAGTTTCGCTTCATCGCGATCACCCTGCGATGAACAACAAAACGCATCATGAAGCAGGGCTGGAAAATTGGTCCGGAAAACCATAGGTGTTTCTTAGGTTATTTTATTCTTAAAACCTTAAAAATCTCAAAAATTTGATTTCAGTTTTTTGGTGTTTTTTCTTTGTTGTGAAATTTATTACATGTTGTATTTTATTCAATATTTTAATCGTGATTTTTGATTAATTAATTTTGCTAGAATTTATAAAAAAAATGTGATTATGTAAATGTGGTTATGTGACTGACAACAAGATAAATAAGATTTTTTTCTGGGTAGCAATTTGGTGTAATATAAACTGTTCATTAGACATTAAACCAGAAATAAACCTTAAAAAGACTAAACCTAAAAACCCTAAAAACTAATCTTAAAAACCTTAAAAACGTATAAAAAATCTAAAAAAAAATAAACAATTTTCCTAAAATCCTAGGGTTTTCCAGCCCTATGTAGCTGTCACAACATGCTACAGCCTATGCGACCATCGCTGCGCTACCTTCCCCGCATGTCAGTATTTTCATGACGTTTAAAATTCATGCAAATATGCAGTCGTTGTATATGGCGCATTTCGTGACTGGACTTTGTAAAGTTTTTAACCTTTAAACCTGTAAACAGGCGAATAAACAACTATTAACTTTCTATCAAAATTGAAATAGCATTATTCAATATTACATTACGTTTGCCACATTACACGGCAATAAGAAGACAGTTCCCTTTTCGAGTTGTTATACAGTGACAGTATGACAACGCGATTGTTAAATAAACGTTGTTTGATATCGTCTTCTTTAACATCATCACAGACCAATCAGTGCTAATTTCGTGTCAGTAAATTAAAGTGTTGATTTGGCGGGAATTTAACGACAGCATTACCTCAGCCTGATATCTTGACGTCTGTTTTTCAACCGACGCCAAATCTTTCTTTAGCTCTTTCAGCGTCATCACTATTCACATCGCGTCAGTACAATAGTAAATGCAACACAGTAAGTCAATGCGAACGCACAGTTCACGCTGTGATCGCGTTAACAAAAAGGTTAACAAAATGCGATTAGTTTTTCACCAATATTTTGTACATAAATGATGCGTCATGTACAAAAGTGAAAGAGCCGTGGCATTAAACGTTATCATAAAAATCAACGTATAATGTCAGATTCACATCAGACAAGCGAGACAAAAAATGTGACAAAGGTAATCTATAAGCCCGCTATTCATAAGCACCGCTGTAACGAAAGATGAACAGCAGATTGCAATAACGCATTCTGAGTAGTGGCCTAAGCATACACGGCCATGGTGCACCAAAACTACACATAACCCTAGTTCTAACTTTATCCTTGTCTATCTCTATCCATAACACTGACCAAAAGCGTAACTCGGAATAGTGCACGTTCGGAACAGTTTGCCTACAGACTAAACGACTAAAGAATGAAGCCGCTAGCCTAAACCTACTTTTATGTCTTTGACACTAACCACAGCCCTATTTTACCTTTGCTTTTATATGTGCATTTATACTTCTATTAACTGTGGAAATAGTGGTACGGACAGACAATGACAGTGACATTGAAAGAAGAAGGTTGCAGCGGCTGGCCTTGGTAGATGGTTTCGCGATGCATCACACGTCGCACGATATCCGACTGTTGTCGACATCGATCGCGAATTCGCTTCACCAGCCCGAGGTGGTCGTCGAACTTGTTGCCGATGTCGTCCGCCAGCGTTGATTTCGCAAAGCCCAGACGACCTTCTTCTTCGTCTTCTTCCGATCTCAGCTGTTCGTACGCCGTCAGAGCCTGCGCAGAACACAAAGACTCCGGATATGCATTAGGCTATTATTAGAAGGTCTTTGGCAGCATCATGTAGTCTCGGCAGTCGCATCTTATAATTTGTCGTTTTCAATGGCGATGGCATAAAAACTTTCCTTCCTTGGTGTTTTGATCTCAAGCGGTTCTCTATCTTACCCATATATAAAAACTGCCTGTTTCTGCGTAACAGTACTTTCCATTTCAATTTTTCTTATTCATTTCATTTTTTTCAATTTTTTTGGGTTCTTTAAGC
>Ga0209671_1000887_pt1 | contig 22657 bp, 22 predicted proteins | sample WorMetHERISLAND2_2_FD_187401 | JGI IMG/M metagenome (GOLD analysis project Ga0209671, IMG submission 187401) | Marine gutless worms symbiont microbial communities from Max Planck institute for Marine Microbiology, Germany - Olavius geniculatus... | ecosystem: Host-associated > Annelida >... | reverse complement strand
ATTAAATATGTGAGTTTTAAGCCAAGATTTAAATACAAAGAGAATGTCGCAGTTTGGAGGGTCCTTTAACTTTGAAACCCTTTAACCTATTTTCATAAAACTTGGCGTCAATAATCACATCGCCCACCCGACTCCACACGCAAGGGGACGTGGCTGCGCATGCGCGAAATTCGCCGTTAGGCGTCTATTTTTTTTCTTGCGCACGGCTACAGACCAGCCCGTTGGACCGACCGACGCCGCTAATGGCTCAAACGAAGCGTCCTAACGCCGAACACATTCCTTATGTTTTCGATTAAAATTTTAAAAATTTACCTTTTTTATGCCCCAATTTTTAAAAATTTGCATTACGGCCTATGGAGATTTCAAAGCGGTATAACTCGGTCCCCGTAAAAGACAGTTGCGCGCTGTTTGCACCAACCCCCCTATTTTCGGGGTCGGGCAATCTAACAGTGTCATTTAAATGTACCCCCTAATGACCCCTGTTGCCATAGCAACCATTCAAAAGTTGCAAAATTTTGCATTACAGCCAATGGAAAGTTCAAAGCGGTATAACTCGGTCCCGGTAAGAGATAATTGCGCGCTGTTTGCACCTATCCTCTATTTTTGGGCCAGGGCTATCCGATGGTGTCACTTAAATTTTTTCCCTGCCGACCCCCGTTGCCATGGCAACGAATTTTGGGACAAAATTGACTATAACGCGCCCTCCGCGAAATATAATTATGTGCTGTTTGCACCTACACCCCTATTTTTGGGCCCGTGCTATCCGATGATGTCATTAAAATTTTTCCCCTCCCAATCCCCGTTGCCATGGCAACAAATTTTGGGACAAAATTGACTATAACTCGACCCCCGTAAAAGATGATTGTGCTGTTTCTACCTACCCCTTATTTTCGGGCCCGGGCTTTCCGACGGTATTATTTAAATTTTTTTCCTGCCAACCCCCGTTGTGTCTCGAGCCCAAAAGTTGCCAAAAAATCCACAAAAACCTCTTTTTTGGCGTTCAGGGTCGTCCAAAATCATTGAATTCGGTGGCAATCGAAAGCCAGTTTACGACTTTGTATTAGTGATAATTGGTAACCTTATTAGCATACGCAGAACGCGCACTGTGGACTTAGGCTAAAATGAAATAAAACAACAGAATTTTTTTTGTTAGTGCACCAAAGTTCATCAAATTTTTTTCGCACAACAGTAGTAGTTGATCATTTGCTATACCAATTTTTGGTAACTCAATCTGTTGCACAGATATTGCCGATCAAAGTCTAAAATTGTCCGAAATCGAGCGCAGTGCTGACTTTGGGTAAGTCGAAATGAAACAATAGAACTTTTTTGTTTGTGAACAAAATTTCACTAAATTTGTTTTATTTAACACGGGAAGGGCTGCAGTTGATCATATGCTATTCCGATTTGTGACATCTCGCTCAATTTTAGGGATATTTGAGGTCAAAGTCGCAAGTTGTTCTAAATCGCGCCGATTTTTAAACGTTCTTTGCTTTCCTAAATTTTAAGGGAACGGTGCCTTTCCCCCTTCCCCTCAAAAAAAGTTGTGTCCGGGTTATTACCCCCACGTAACGGCACGTCACGTGGCAAAGTTTCGTTAGGCTATTCCCTTTAGCTCCGAAGATCTTGAGTCTCATATGCTACATTTTAAGCCAATTTTGGACCTTTTTTGAAAAAAATTGTAAGGGGGACACCGTCTCCCGTGGCACCGTCCCCCGTGGGGACCAGGTCTTCCGTAGGGAATGCAATAGTAAGACTTGGTCATTTTCTAGCGTGTGTAAAAATTTGGGGGTGCAGCACCCCCAGGGGCCGAAATATGGTTTTCAGAAAAAAGTCGATTTGGAAGGGTATGATTCAACTTCTACACCACTGTAGTTAGTAAACCATAGTTTACCAGACTTTTTTGTCAAACGCGGGAGGAATCGCGGTAGATCAGCTTTTTGACCTATTTTGAATATCATCGTCCTTACCGAAGATATTCGTCGTCAAAGTCTGAAGTCGTCCAAAACTGGGCCAAATTTTGCATGTTTTTGGCTCTTAAATTTTTTAAAAAAGCGCCTCCCGAAATTTTAAACCGGCGTTACAAAACCTATTCTAGATCTGATCACCGTGCAAAATTTCGCGTCGATCGGCAGACGCGTCTCGGAGATCTCGCGACTGAAATAAAAAAAAACATCTGCGGTAAAACATAAGTCCACTCCGAAAGCTATCGCTTCCGGGCGGACTAAAAATATTGAAAATTAAAAAAATAATACAGAATACACAAAAATCGTATGTTTTTTTATTTGCGGTAAAGTCCCATTTGATATATGGGGTATTATTTTCAACATAATGTTGTTAGTAGTTTTGGATAACTATAATATTACTAATAGCTTTATTCTATTATAACTCTCTAATCGTCTTTGAAACAATGCTGTAAATAACACAATAAACTTTAAATAACACAAGCCAGGAAAATGCTGTAATAAAAGAATAGTACAAATACACGGATAAAGTAGGCAATATAGCCTACAAATAGGTCGAAGAAATTTTGCATATCTATGGTAGGCCTACCGTGGTACTCAGTGTCACCAACGTAAGAACGCACACGGCACAAAAATAACGACGCAGTATCATGATCACGAAATAAATTGTCATTGTAAAAATACGCAAATTTGATTTGAAATTTGTAACGACCAGAGTATCATGATTGTGTTCGTTTAGTAATTGATCGATGTCAACGGAGTGGCCAATAAAAGAAACGAAGCAAAAATAAACAATGAAAAAGCGAATACAAAGTAAGCAATGCCAGTTGGACATTCACTGGTCATCGGCGGCCTTATGGTTTATCTTTGGCAACGGTGGACGACAAGGAAACCTGCCTCCAACGTCTTTGGGTAGTTTGGTGGGAGGAAGAATGCCTTCCAAGCCAGTTTGACGTTGTGACCTATAACACAGCGCACACTGACTATATAGCCACTGACTAGCCACACTTTACATTTCTGATACGACATAACTGACAGAACATCAGTGAAGCGCTTCTTGGCAAGAAAAACAATCACTAGAAAGCAGAAAAAAGTATATATGCGCTTCTGATTTGTTTGCGAGATTATGACGCTATATAAATGTTTGTTTGTCTGAATGATTGATTGATATAATTATCATCAATCATTATTATTATTTATTGACACAAGATAGTGAAAGACCCAAAGGTCACAAAAAACACTAACAAAAATACAATACAGCGAGTCGGTGTAAGACAACATCCTTACTTGGTTAACCTTGGTTCATCCCGCATCCAACTGGACACATTGGGCCACACTCCGACGCCATCCGTGTCTGTTAAGAGCTGCCATCTCTACTTCTTCCCAAGTGAACCCCATTTTTGTAAGTCTTTAAACGCAGGTTTACATCAGCACACCGGCTGTTGACGCGGAGGCTGCCGTCCGACGTCTTACTGCGTGTCTCGTCGACATCGAGGCATGGTTGAAGGCCAGCCGACTTCGACTAAACCCCACCAAGACCCAAGTGATGTGGTTGGGTTCTCCACAACAGCTGGCAAAAGTCAACGTTTCGGAGGTTCCGGTGGCGTCAGCACTTATCAACGTCTCAGAGACGGCCCGTAACCTCGGCGTCATCGTCGACAGCCAGCTGACGCTATCTGCACAGGTGGCCGCCGTGTGTCGCAGCGGCTACTACCAGTTACGGCAGCTCCGACCGCTCGTCAGATCGATGTCATCTGACGCCGTCAAGACGCTGATCCAGGCGTTTATTTCGTGTCGCCTGGACTACTGCAACTCGATGTTCTACGGCATCACCGACGATCTGATGAGCCGGCTGCAGTCTGTTCAGAATGCGGCTACACGTTTGGTGTCGGGGGCTTGATGCTATGACCACATAACGCCGGTGCTACAGGAGCTGCACTGGCTTCCGGTTCGGCGTCGGGTGGACTTCAAGATGGCCACTTTGGTCTACTTGTCACTGTCCCGTATGGCTCCACCTTACCTGGCCGTCGACTGTCAGCTGGTCTCCGACGAAGGTCGTCGTTAGCTGCGCTCTGCCAACTCAAGGACATGTGTCGTCAGAAAGACCTGCAGCAACTATGGAAACAGATGCTTTGCTGCTGCAGGTCCGAGGCTGTGGAACAGTCTCTCAGCTCATCTGAGACAAACTGACATTAACTTTGAACAGTTTAAACGGCAGTTAAAGACATTTTTGTTCTGGCGTTGAGAGCGCGGCGCATTGTGGCTATTGTTAAATTGCGCCTTCTAAATAATCTTACTTACTTACTTACTTACTGTGTTGACTGTGCTCCTCCAGTTCGCTCTTGGTCGACCTGGTCCTCTCTTATATCCTGGTACCTGCCAGTACAGTGCTTGCTGTGGTATGCGCTGATGGATTGGTCCATAAGCAGAACATGTCCAAGCCAGCGTATCGTCTTTCTCTCAGTATCTTGTCCATGGTTTGTTGTGCGGTTCTGGTTTTGACCTCAATGTCTATTATCCTGTCGTTCCAAGTGATGCCCAGTATGCTCTTCTGCCAGTATGCTTCTTCTTCTTCTAGTCTTTTTGTTAATGTTGCTGTCAATGGCCGTACATCAGCACCATACAAGAGAGTTGACAAAATTATTGCTTCATATAATCTTATCTTCACTCTCAGGCTAATGTTGTCGTTTTCCAGATCTTTCTCATTTTACTAAACACTGCTGTTGCTTTTCCAATTCGTACTTTGACATCTTTTTTACAGCTGCCATTGGATGATAGATAGTTGCCAAGGTAACAGACATCGTCTACTTTTTCTATAACTGAACCTGCAGCCTGTATATCTGACCTGCCACTCCAAACACTGATGGTCATCAGTTAACATTTCTCATGTATAGTCCGACTTCATTGGCTTCTTTTGTCAAGGTAGATGTTGTCTGTTGCATGCTGTTCTATGAGTCATCAATTAGTGTGATGTCATCGGTGAAATCTAAGTCACACAATGACTAGTCTTCAAACCACTTGATCCCTCCAGTATTGTTGTCCGTGGTACTCCGTAGCACCCAATCTATTGCAATAGTGAACAACAATGGTGACAAAATACAACCCCGACGAACACTTGTTTCTACCTGAAACTAGCTACTTGTGTCGCCATTAACCCTGACTGCACTGCTACTCTCTTCGCAGAGCTTCTGAATGACTGTAACTATCTTTGTCGGAAGCCTATAATAAGAAAACATAGTAAGACGACAACAAATAGAAGAATTTCAGAAAATAAACAGGCATAAGCAACGCATGAAACAACACGTTGGCAACAATAATCTATGATAAGACAAGGTTACGTAACTAAATACTAAGAAAAATGACGTTAAACAATAAGCATCTAAAGTAGGCTAAAGATAAAAAAATAACAATGTTAACGGAAAGATCATTTCAAACGTGTAGAGAATGAGAATCTGATATTGCCAGTGCACTGTGACTTAAACAGTTTGTAAGGAGAACCTCTAGTATCAGTAGTCTGTCTAACTTCAAATAGTTTAAACACACAGAGCGGTGAAGATAAAATTACTGAAGTGAGAAAACACAATGCATTCAAACGTGCAGAAGTTTTCGGGTTAATCATCGACAGTACAAGTACCAAAAACGAACGGCGGGGGGCAATGACAAAAGAACGTACTGAGTCCGGGCGACTACTTTTCGTCGACAGTCATAGTACTTCTTTTTCCATTCGTTAATTTCCTCACGCATCCGGTTGATCGCCGACTTATCTTCTTGCGCCTGCACTATTTGCATGTTAACCTCGGCCGTCAACGCCTGCATATACATGTACCACACCTCGTGGATGTGCGATTGAATATTTTATGTCATCATATAGGCTAAGTCACCATCAATATTAACATAGAATACACAAACTTACGTAAATAAGCGACAACAGCAGCAGAAGCTGCTACACACTTCAACAGTCTTTCAGCTTTATTACATTGGTAAACAAAACGATCTCAGAACTCAGCAACTGCACGGCATCGTTAGACAGATGTTGGTCGGATGTCATGATATAATTGAGAGCGTGAAGCCAGAGAGCGAAGAGGCGGGGCTTACTAATGACTGACAGCTGGGCTAACACAAACTGTGCGAGAAATTCGAGCTGGGTTTGATGGTGTGTTGCTGGCATGTCCCGCGACGACGACGAGCCGAAACATCACGATACAAAACTATCCGATCTACAACTTGCCTTAATCTGCCTGCTCTTGGCTTTGACAGCATATCGTGAGTGATTCAGCCGCTGTCCGACATCGGGTCCGGGACGTTGAGTCAGTTGTTTCTTGAGTTCAGCGTTTATACGCTCGAGGTCACGCAGCTGCACGTCCTTGGCTACGACCGTTTCCGACTTCTTGATGAGACGTCGCTGCACGACCGCCATCTTCAGCACCATCTCGTACAGACTCGGATCCTTGCCCTACAAACGTCGGCGTCATTCCCGAAACCGGTCACCAGAGCGTAGTATCGCACTTAAACAGCAGTCTGCCTAAACATCGCAGATCACCTCACTTCACCACGGATCAGCTGAGATGACAAAGTTTGTTAGCGTTAGGGTCAGGGATAAGAGTAGTGAGTGCCACCTCAGCTGATCTGTGGTGATCTGTGGTTGATATGCGGTGTGTAGGCGGACCCCTTAAACAGATCTAAGTTATGCTATATTGTGACAATGATTAAATAGCAAAATCTATCACATCGGGTGCTACTATTACTGCTTTTTGCATCATGACTCATTATCGTCATAGATTACGAGCAGTGTAACTATTATTGACAACGACTCGATTTAACTGATGTGTTTTATGCTCCATTCTCCTGGCTCGCATTTTTAGTCGACCCAATTGATACAGATGCGAAACGTGTTTGGTAAATAGACACAAGGAGCAAAAAAAACTACAGAAGACATTGCAAAACTACGAAGCCCGCAAAGCTAAAAGTTATAATAGGGGGGCCGCCAAATCGACTTGTACGTACGACCCAGGCAAAAACTTATGGTAAGATAAAACGTTGTCGGTGGCCTCATACTCGCCTCCAAAGCACGCCATCGATGAACGTTCATTGGTTTTTCCAATTCGTTTTCGAGCAATCGTACACGCAGTCGTGACTTCATCAAATTCTTTGTTGTCATATTCAGTTCTGACCTGCACATCGCACTGACACACTGAACGACATACTGAACTTGGTTTAATTACATGACGAATATACGCATAAAAAAACAGAACAATATCTTTTCAAATAAAAATGATACTTAAAGTTGTAAATTAATTAGCCGTAATCAAATGTTTGTACTTGCATAACAATTAAACTGCACAAAACGGTGCGTAAACCAAACATAAAATCTAGCGGAAAGTATTTCTTGCATACGAGCGTATCTAGCGCATATACTACTAGAAAACATGTAAGCCCAGTGCAGTGCAACTACCCCGTAAGAGCTGAGAAAACCGAAAGTATAATGCTAAGCTTTCATCTTTTAAACAGAAAATTGTAACATCGGTTATTCCTGTCTTAGGAAACGCTCACACGTTGTTTTTTTCTGCGTCATTCTTTTTTTCGAGTTACAAGAGTTTGAACAAGACAGACGGACGGACATGCAAGACCCGCATTGCAGCATAATTAAAACGATCGCACAATGAAATAATTTTATAATATATGAACTTATTAACGTACGCGGAATTTTTCCAACGAGTATTCAAAGTTCAAACTTCCGAATTCCGGCGACAGATGCATTTTGGAGCATTGTGTGCAAACAATATTTATGTTGTTGCAAAATACGCACAAAGCTTTTGTCACTAAACTAAATGGTAGAGCAAAAACAAAACAAAAATTTTGTGTAGCAGTCGGTCGTATAATTTTTATTCTGCGAAATTTCTATTTTTTAACGGATAGGCAGAACGTACGATGCAGCATCCGCGCTATAGCTGAGGCCTAACCTTAGATCATCGCTCGTTTGATTTTTCTTCTCCAGCGTGTTATTCCGACAGCGCAACCTCCGTATCTCGAGTTTGAGAAGGCGTATATCTTTAAGCCTTTCCTTGTAATGACCTTCAGCTTTGTGCGTCGCCATCTCTATGACCTTGATTTTCTCGTAGAGAAGGGTCACTTCGTCATTGCGACGTATCAGCTGCGCTCCGACTATGTCTCTCTCCTTCATTATCTGCATGCAAAACCACATTGACATTTTTGGCCCACTTTGTATACAAATTAAAATAAACTATATCGGCCATCACCGGATATATTTTCGGATTTTTTTAAATTTATGATTTCTTTGATAGGTTTGTACTTTTATTCGAACCTGATGGATGTCCCTTTAAACTTCAAAGTTTAGACAGACTTAACTAAATATGACCATCTCTAATATTATACGTCAAAAACTTATTTTATCGTTTTGTATTTTATATTTTTGTGTATTTGTAATAAATAGATAATTGTGCGTTAAAGGTTATTTTTAACGTTATGCACCATATTAATCCACATTTTACTCATTTATTTACTTACTACGCGATGTACTCTATTTTATTACGTCGTTTTACAGGTAAGCCCTACGCTTTAATTCTAAGAAAATCAATGCTAAAACGCGTGGGCCTTATTTATGAACATGTTTGTTCGTTTAAAACAACAAACTGTCAAACAAACAGATTGTATGTACAAATAAAAACAGCAAAAAAACAAAATCGCTTAACACGCAATAAAATCGTAAAACACAAAAATATAAAATATTTTTGGCAATTGTTATCCTATTCTTACACATGTAACTATGGATATAAACTGATCGATGTGAAAATACAGAAACTAGCCGTCTGCTTTTCCTGCTGGATACGTATCAATTTCTGTTCAAGTGCAGCGCGCTCTTTTTCCAGCAGAATCAGCTCTGACTGTATCAACTCCACGTTGTCCTTTGCTTGACTTTCAGTCGCCTCCTTGCGCGCCAGACTTTCCTGCGTGCGACGCCACGCACCGCAGAATTACGACATCGTCAACTTGTCTCGCACATCAATGTCCTCAACGCCGTCTACGCTTTAGATTACTTTGCGAATCAACGTTGTCAGCAGTAACGTCATGTCATAGCAATTTTATCACAGGACACAAAGCGTTCTGCCTGTTACAATAACAATACAGTGTGTCCAGAAAAAGTGAGCTCCCTTAACCCATTAGTGCCCAAATTATTTTATCACTTACTGTAAAAGTAGGTGTCCCGTAATATGGGATTGTAAGATAAATGGGTTAATAACTTAAAATCTTAAAATAACAACCACGAACGGACCTGCACAGCATTAAATAAAATTTTGTTCGCAAAATGCGACGTATATTTGCGTCAATGACGTAAAATTTCGTTAAAAATCCTTAGTTCTGTTTGAGAGATATTTTTTTCAAAATGCCGTCACAGATTTGCGTTTTTAGCACGACTTACTAAATGACGCCAAAAAGACCGCAGTTTAATCAAAAGGCTTAATGCTAAAAATATAGTGCAAAAAGACTATAATGACTGGATTTCCGAGAGAAAGACTAGTCTCCTGCGTCGGTGAAACGCCTGCTACACAAGATGATGCGACTGGATCTGCAGATTGCAAAACTGGTAGTGATCGACGTCGCTTCTTTAGATGAAAACCAAAAGTGAAGTTTTTGACGTAAAAAATAACGCAGTAGTACTCCTGCCTTGGGGAACGTTTACGCCGATTTTGTTTTTTTCGCGCCTTTTCGTTTTTCGAGTTAGTAACCCGTACGGGGCAGACAAACGGTCATTAGAATAGGACGGTCGGCGAGGCAACACCGGTATTGAGGTCTATTAGGACGGCAACACAATAACAGTGGTACCGGTAGCTTGTTCATGGTTCGCACGGTATATAGGCCCTATGTCATTCGGACAGCGTTTTTTAGCCAACCGTACTTTAGTAACAATCGAGCTATTGGCATGGTCGTCGTCTGTCTGTCCGTCTATCCATCCGCCTGTCTGTCCGTCTTTCATGGATGTATTATGGCTAAGCTTTAGGTCGATGGAAAAACTTTTTACACGAATGAATAACCATGTGCGCAAAACTCGAGCATGCAAAATTCCAGCCATTTAGTGTAAGAAAAACATTTTAAAACTGGGGGTTGACTGAAAGCGGAGGTGGTGAATAATTCAACGGAAAACCGGTCATATCTCGGAAACGCTGAAAGATACGGCCAAGGTTACTATTAATCACTAATAAAAAGTGGCATATTGGATTTCAAATGACATGAAAATTATCGACCTTGGTAACCTTTAAGGTCACTGACAACCAGTACAGTCGGCTATCCTAGCGACAGCTGGGCTTCTTGTTTCAAAGCGTCAATGCACACACAGTGATATTATTGTAGTCGAGTCATCCGATTACCTCCAGTTGTGCCACTTCCTTTTCGACGTTGACTCTGTCCAGTTTGAACTTGGCCACTACCGCTTCCTGGTAGGAAAACTCTTCTTTTACTTGCATTACCTGATGATACTTCAGCTTCCCTTGACGCTTTAGTTCTTCAATATCGTCCTGATCAGTCCGTTTTCGTACATGAGACACATGCAGAACCACACACATAACAGTTTATAATCTTACTCATAATATGCAACATATATGTGGCAGACAAAAAAACAAAACAAGATAGTCTTGAAGTCTTGCGCAAAGCTAAATACTGTCCGCGGTAGCCGCAGTAGCATGTTGCGATATTTATAGCACTGACGTCAGCTTTGGCCAATGTTTGTCGGCCTAACTGATAGCAGCAGTCGCAGCGAGGCTCTTTTTCGCATTGGAAAAAATTCGGTATTGTGATCTTGACTTTTAATTTATGACCTTGAAATTTGATTTAATAGAATTATGAGGCCTGTCGAGCTATATGTGTATGCAAAAGTTCATCAAGCTGAGTGCAACGGTTTCTGAGTTATCGTGGTAACAGAAAAATAGCGAGACAAAAACAAATTTAACGATGATGCTAAAAACAATACTGTTGTCGCTACCATGGACAGAAAGCGAAAACAATCAAAGTGCAAATAGCTGAAACCGATTTCGGTAAAAATAGTCATTCACAATACGATAAGTCGAAAAAATTCAACTTGCGCTGAATTAAAGAATAATCGTAAAACAGTCGACGCTATCAACAACAGAGATCAAGTCATCAAGTCCCGGTTAAATTAACGTTACATTAATTAAATTTCATAACACTAGCAAACGACGTACTATTGTTCGTAATATTATTAAACTAATACTTAATACAAAAACCCTCAGAAGCAAACTGGCTAAGCCGAGCTTTAGCACTAAAGTATAAAGATGTAAGCTTATAGCTAGTGCCCATGTCCAAGGCTTATGCAGCGCAATACAACGCAGCTAATTAAGTTAAAAACGTAATCAAACGGTAAAATGTTCGTATAATTATAGCAAATTGGCGCAAATGACGTTAGCTGAGAGTAGCTTTTTGCTGAGCAGATTGCGGTCGTCAAGCACAGATTGAAGCATCAGTTTCATCTGGTTCAACTTCAGCTCAGAAGCTTCCTCCTTCTTTTTGAAAGCGGACTCAGTATTTGCCATCTCTTTTATTGTATTCTTCAACTCCGTTATCTGCCAGTCGACAAGACATACAATTCTAAATGTTTTCATCTGCACCCAGTGACGAGTAACCATGCAGTTAGTGTGGTCCATTCATTGTAATTTGTAAGTGACAAACGATTAAAAGGCTAAAAGCAAAAAAACAGCATGAATTGCCGACGAACAGTACAGGCCTAACCAAATCAGTGAAGTCAGCCTGACAAGTATAACTTAATTCTTTTGATGCGCTTCTAAACGTAAGTCTATGCATACGTGGTGCACTTTGAGCAGGTTTTTTTTGCAGCGACGTTAAAACAAAGCGTAACAATATTCAGTGGCATGGTAGGCTTACATCTAAGGGCATTCACCATACAAACGTGATTTGACTCGTAGTAATGTAGACTAATCGAACGTCCAGCGTTAGTGTACTGTATGTTTTATCGACAACATGTAACCAATAAAATGAGTGATTAATTGAAAAAAGCTTTCAGCAAACAACAATGATATAGCAAAGATAATAATTGCACAAATCTATTATCCTCCGGTGAAATGCTCACATTGTCGGCACTTTCAGCAGCTTGTTGGAGATGTTGGTCACGAAGCCTCTCCAGACCTTTGATGCTGTCTTGCTGTTGTTCGATTCTTTTCTCGTTCTTTTTCGATTCAGCTAGGATCTGATGCAAGTCTTCCACGAGCACTTTCAGCTGATGTGCACACGAACTGCTTTCCTTTTTGGCCGTTTCGTATTTCTACGTCACACCGTGCGCACTTTGTTAGTGTGAACGACTCAACGTATTCAAGAACTATTTTTGAAACTTTCCTACAGAATATATTTTCAACAGCAGTAAAACTTTTATTATAAAACGTCAAACAGTACTCCTTGAACAAATTAAAGAACACAGCCCCAAGCATTAAAAAATTTAACAGACACTGCAGCAATACGAGACGCCGTGATTTCGTTCAGGAGAGGAAATTCTGAAAACTAAAACGAACTAGCTAAGCATCAACGACAACACTCAGTATCTCAGTGCATCGAACGGCGGCTGGCAAAACTAATCGCAAGTTAAACTCATTAGATGCAGTTCGTAATAAGCTTTAAGAAATTATAATTCTGGCATTTCTGACACCGTTAAACATACGTGCATCAATGAAAAAAGTTTAAACCAAACTGGGGCGTTTCGGTGTCGTAATGGTTATCATAGTTCGAAAATGTGAAACTTTTTACAGAATTTGCTGTAGCTACTCGACTTGTGTGCTAAGTTGTACGTATCGAACGCTTAACAGAAAGGGCGACAATACACGGTAGAGTGCATCACTCTAGTAGCCTCGTCTGAACGTCGTTTGATTTTTGACCATCGGCACTTGGACAAATTGCCGGTGGCAACCTTCTGCTGATAATTTTGGTTTTCTAGGTTTATTCGCTGGTGAGTTAAAAGCAGCCGGGGAAGAGATAAAACAACGGACTAACTCTCTCGATTGCGGCGTGTTCTTTCGTCAACTCATCACATCGTTTTTCGAAGTCCTCTATTTTCTTCTTATCTGACCTCATTTCTGCAAAGCGACAAATGATCTGTATTAAATTATTTTATTACGTCCTGATAATGCTTAAGGTATATAAATAGTATGTGAGTGCGACACACTTGCAATCGAAACACTTGTTTTGTGACTAAAATTACACCGTGTTTACATAAAAAGTGAACACAAAAATACGATTAATGTTCGACTTGCATATCTAACGCTTTTGCTGGAGTCAAATACTATGCATGCAACGATATGTTAAACGTTTTACTTATATAAGTAAAGTTGGTAACGATTAAAAACTTTAATTAATCACTAATTAAAAAAAAAACAAAACTGTGATCATTGTACAAGAACACATGTTTTCGCGTAGAAAGGTTATCAGTTACTTAGCTAACGGCTATCACAAATGCATGGTGACACTATCGCCATAGGAAGCGTTTTCTCATACATTTTAAGCAGGCCAAAATTTTTAAGTTCTCTGGATATTTTTGCGTTTTCAAACATAATTAGTTAATTATCTATACTTTAGAATGCTTTCTATGGGATGTAACTCTGTCCAAAATTTTACGATTAAATGTTTCAATCATTTTTACGCGCGAAAGCAAAATGCTTCGCGCGTCTTTGCCATCGTCTGGGCGTCTGTCCGTCTGTCTGTCCGTCTGTCACACTCGTGAATTATATCAAAATGGTGCAAGCTAGGATTACGAAATCTTCACTGTGGGCTGCCCCAAGGTCTCTGTTTATCGTGACAAAATTTCGTGCCACTGGGTGCAGGGGTTCCCCTCGAACGAGGGCGTCGAAGGGGGTACCCCCTAAAAAGACGTCATTTTGCCGTTATTGGCTCGAATAATGTGAAAACGGTTGCAGATAGGTGCATACATGCTGCTTATCATAACAAGCACTGGTGACAGGCTTTTTGGATTTATGAACATCCATGACCTTGAACGACCTTGAACCACTCAAAAAGAGGTTTTAGTGAATTTTTCGCAATTTTTGGATGCAGCGCACATTTCAACACTGAATTGCGACGAAATGGCTGGAGATAGACCAAGACAATCTGCGTATGAAATTTTCAGCATTCAACGTAGATTTTAGCAGTTTAAGTCCCGACCCCGTAGGTTCAAGGAGGCCAGCGCAGGCGGTCGTCAAAGACAGCTACCCCCTAAAAAGTGGTTATTTTACCGCAATTATCTCGTGTAGCGTGAACACGGTTGCAGATAGGCACAAACATGCTGCTTATCATAACAAGCGCTGGTGACAGGCTTTTTAAATTTATTAACATCGTTGACCTTGAATGACCTTGAACCCTAAAAATATTGATTTAACGTGATTTTTTGGCGATTTTTGGCTGCAAAAGTGTGAATTACGACGAAATGGATAGAAATAGACTACGATTACCTGCGAACAGGAACTGCTATAGGCTTTCGCGCGTCTCGTGAGCTTTGCTCAAATTACTTGTAACGATTCATCGCGTGATTCATCGTTAATTTATGCAGCTCTATTTAGTAGCTACTTACCTGCTCACTGACTGACCTGCTTTTAGTTTATTTGCCTCGGCATTCATGTTTGCTATCCGTTGTTCCAGCTGAAGTCGAGTTTGTTCAAGAAACTTTATCTGCTTGGTCTGCGTCTCTTCGATATGCTCTAGTTCCTCCGTATTCATTTTGGCCGCTGTCAGCATGTCGTGTCCGGTCTACGTAGACACAGTTATACACTATGTCTCAAAAACATTTCTAACATTTTCGATTGTAACTTCAAAAAAAGTTATCAGTAGATTTTAATAATTTTTGGTGCGAATATTTCTGACACAACTTGCCAGCAAATGACTGTTTAGCTTTTTACCTCACCCAATGTTTGTTTTTGCACTATCAAGGAAATGCAGACGAAGCGAAATATGCGCTAAAATACGCAAAAACGTAAAAAAACATCCCCGACATTATCGATCATAACTTGGAGAAATATCATCAATTTTTAATATTTTTTGTCTAAATATTTTTGACTTACTGGCTATTGAATAAGTGTTTAAGTTTTCATCTCATTCAAATTCTGCTATCGCACTACTTTGGAAAAACCGACCAAGCAAATTATGTGTTAAATGAATGAAAAAACTTTAATAAATTCTATCAATCCAGATCTCTGGCCTCCAACAGCCAGCTAATTACAAGGTTTGACTGTCATAAAGCAGTGCGTCTACCAGATGACGTGCAGAAATGTTTATGAATTCAAGAAGTGACTAGTAAAGTCTGGATTGGTCTGAAGTAGAACATTATCGATAGAAGGCCTACTGCTGTCAATGAATGAAGAAAGCGTCTCCTTGCCCGTGTTCGCACAATGCACCCGTATTTCAAGCAATTTTGCTGTACGCAGTTAAAAAACGAAACAATTGAATGAAATGTCAGCCAAAGTGTCAAGAAAGTTAACAAAATATGTTTTTGTGCGTTACTTAGATTAAGCAATAGTACTGCATTGGGTAAAAAAGCAATACTTTGTTGGTTTTGTTTTCCCAGGTAGTGCACAAACAGACTTTGAATGAGGTGAAAAAAATGAACATCTATTTACTGGAAAGTTGTCTCAAAAATATTCCTACCAAAATTATTAAAATATGAGTATCTTTCTTAAAGTTACAATCGAAAATGTTCGAGATGTTTTTTGAGACACAGTGTATAAACTACTGCCGATTAATAATAATTAATACCGCGCGAACGGAGAACCGCATCTGTATAACTAATGACTCGTTTTAATACAATGCGCAAAGAAAGATTTGTTTCTTTCTTGTTAATCGAGAATTCTTCTTTGTATGCAGATTTTTACGCGCGATACACGACTTAATAAAAAACGTGTTAAATATTTGTCACTTATTTTTTTAAATGACATCATTTTAACCTAGAAATCAGTATAATTAAGGTGCATTCTCTGTGACTCAGATTTACTCCAATAATGTTGTTAAAAAAACAAGAATCTTTGGTTGGTCTGTACTTTGTGGCCTTAGTGGTGAATGCACGTCTTATATAACATCTCATTATTATTATTGCCGTCATCATATGGTGAGTTTTTTTATAAGTTGATAAATTCATTAAATTACAACCTTTATATACATTGGTGTTGTTGACGTTTCGGCAACCGCAACGTCAACAACAACAATGTAGGCCTATATAAAGGTTGTAATTTGATGAATTTATCAACTTATAAAAGTTACGTTTCAACCTATGAGTCTATTTAAAGACATCATATGGTGAGTTTTTTATCTCTCTTTTGTCCGTAACGTCAGCATGCCGTAAATTACGTGTCATTATTCAGAAAGTAATTAAGCGAATAATTAGCAAACAAAGGTTTTCGCTCCTTCGAAAACAGTATTTAGTAACAAGCTTTTTAACACTAATTACAATGTAATAAATTTACTACTTACAGAAAGTTGTTTATACACATCTCAACATTATTCTTTCAGTCGTTACTAGATAATGCCGTAGTTTCAGAACTCACTAACCTTAAGTTCTTTGAATGCCTCGTGCAGTCTGTCGTCCATCTCGCCAATGATAGCTGAAAGGTGCTCCGATCTATGCTGTTCATGGACCATTTTCGCGTGAAGACTACTTATCTCAGCGCGATGACCATGTATCACGACCTTTATATCAGACAACAACAAGATCTTCGTCGGTTTGTTCAGGGGCGTCCATCCTCTCTCAGCGCCAGGAGACAACCTCCCCTCAAATCAAACGCCCTCTCCTTCCCCCTACCTTTGACGCGCAGTGGGCGACTTTCCATGGTTGGTCCATAGTGACCATGCGTCTATCTAGCACAGTTACGGAGATATGGCGCCTCAAAGATGTTCTGTCAATGGACCATTTATAGTAAAGTGCTGGTGACAAATCGAATGGTCTTGTGACTGACAATGTTTATTGTTTAGTTAAAATAATAAAGAAGAATGAAAGAATCATTGCTGCTGTACAATTTGAAATTAAACTGTTTGATTTTTTTTCTACCAGTCTAAACAGCTCGGTGATTATATTTTTAGAGACATATACTGTAAACTATCGAAATGCATTGAACAGACTTCGTGTTTGTATGAACGTTATCTTGTTTTTAAACGTTTTTTTACATTTATGGTTTAAACATATGCTTATATGCCTTGTCTAGAAGATAGAAAGGGTGGGTCCCCTGCCACCTTGTCTACGTTACTGCTCTTTCCTTTGCTTCCCTTTTTCTTCTATTCTGTCTTGTAACTTCTCGTTTCATTTTCCGCTAGTAGGCGCCGCCAGTTCCAAGTTTATAAAGCATTATTGATCAATATTCGGTAGATGTAATGAGGTTTAATCTACAGTAAATCCTGTAGAATTCCGATGCACGTTCTATCGCTATCGAAGACTAACCTTCTGTTCGTTGTTGACGTCATGCATGGTCGTGATGTCTCGCTCCAGTGCATTGACAGAATTCTTTAAGTTTTCTATCTGATGGACGAGTTCAGACGAACGATGCTGTTCCTTCTCGAGATCTTTCTTAAATTCTAACGCTGTCTTCAACCCTCGACTAATTTCGTTGTCTTTTAGCGCAAGCTTCAGCTTCAACTGCGCACACGCATTTGCAAGTTGAATAACGTCAAATATTCCCTCACGTAGGGCTTAGGCTAACAATCGTCTCCACAAGTTCACACCATATCGGCTTCAGTAGTCTTTAAAACAAAACGTGAAGCTATTGGCATGTTAAAACATTACTTTACATAATTAAAAACTAATTGTTTAACGAAATGTTATTACTTTTCGTAGGCCTAAGTGTGATTTTATTCAGTGCCACTCACTGCAAAGTGACTTTTAGTCCATACGTTATTGCAGCAGTAAGAAATTGTTTTACATCATAACATCTAAAAAAACGATCGCATATTCATTTTCTAAAATGCACTTGTCAACAAAATTAAAATCACAAGCTGTCGTTCCAATGTAGCACACATAACTACAATTATTTTAGAACGTAACTGAAAGAGAAAAAGAATGCCGAGCGAGTACTGTGTACGCTTGAGACCATTGAGATCACCCGCAGCGATCATATTCGACATAAAATCGTCATGACCGTGATCTAAATGGGTGTTGATAATCGATAAAATGTTAAAGTCAAGAGAAAAAACACAGCAAAGCAGGCTACGAAAAGCATGACAATTTGTAAGTTAGTGCTGTATATACCGGTAATGTGAAATTATAGCCAACATTTGGTAGTGTTTTTGCATAAACATTTCAAAATAATATTATCGACTAATAATCGACTATTTTTTCAGTAAACACGTATACAACTGACGTACTTTCTTCTCTAATTCTGTCTCAGCAAGTGATTCGTCTTGCATCTCCGTCGTTTTATCGTGTTCTGAATCCTTCAGCCTCTCCAGTTCTTGGTTTTTTTCTTCGAGTTGTTTCATCAGTTCGGCGTTCTGTCGACGCAGCTCGGATAGACTACAGCGTGTTAAAGTCACATCGCCGGCAACCAACGTGTCATGAATCTCATTTTGCTTTCCAATTTAGGGGTTTTGTTCATATGCATAAAACAAAATAAAAGTTCTGTGCAAGTTTGTGGAAACGTGGACAGATGACATTTTAAAACATCTTGAAAGCATTGTACGGCTGTTGTTGACAGGGGTTCGCAGATGCGCAATAAAATAAAAATAAAACAAAATGAAAAAAACTAAAGACGGTTGTCGTCGACTCTGTTTACTGTTTACTGTTTCCCATAGAGCGAAACGTGGCGCTACAAACGTGCATAAATGTTTTATTTCATCGCGATTTTGCACAATCATGTACCATGTTTTACAGTTAATGCTATTTTATTTTATTTTATCTATGCACATGTAAGAAACGCCTTACACCTGGTGACGGCTATCTGGCGCTATCATTTTATCATGGCCTAGGTCGATACACAAATCATTAATACAGTTTATTTTGTTCTGATTAAAAAATAGTCGCATGCATTATTTACGATAGTACGTTAATTTAACATTTTCAATATAAAATATATGTAAACGAATGGATGTAAGTAATATAGCGCAATGTAAACAAGCAAGATCGTCAAGTGTTGCTCAAGGCAAAGTACTGCTCGCGAACCATGACTGTGCAAAATTTCGTGAATCCAGACCAACCTTAGGCCCTACGTTGCAAGAACACAGCCGTGCCCAGCGCCGCTAAGCGAATGCGTTTGCAGTTTCTGGCAGACATCATTTGTCGCACGGCTACTTATTGCCCACACAAATAAACACGTGGCCTTGTCTTTTGACTTATAACGTTAATTTAATACGCTTTTAGGCCTTGTCGAGGTACATATTCGTGCAAAAGTTTATTAAGCTAAGTGCAGCGGTTCATGAGATGTCGTGTTGACAGAGAAAAAAATGTCGGAACAATACTGCCGGCGCTTTCGTGGCAGTAATAAAATTTACGAAAACCCGAGTAGTAGGTTAACATCTACAGCGTTGATAAATAATCATACATGTGAACTGTAACAAGCATGTGTAAAGATGCCACCAAAAATGCGGCCAGCTGAAAGTAGCGGAAGAAAAAAGCGACGGCACGGTCTACCTGCGAGAAGCGTCGTCGGTGAGTTGCGCACTTTCGTCGATCTTCTTGTACATCGGTTGAAGCTGCGTCCTGACGTCGTTGGACAGTGTTAACGCATGTCGATCAATCGCTGCCATCCAACCCACCATCTCCCAGGCTTTGGTCAACTCCTGTAAACAGTCACAATGATCGAACGAAAATGCTCTGCAACTTTTCCGCCACTCCGCGTAATAATTATTCTATTTAGTCACTCACTAACATTGTGTCCGGAAAAGACAGTTTTACTAGGTCTGTACGTAAATTTTGCAAACTTAAAGCATATTTTCATCACGTTCGGTACAAGTCACCATTATCTTTGTTACTAAACATAATAAAGCTACTCCTTTTCCCTGAAAATTAACACATCACTAAACAGTGTTTGCCTGCTTGACGTTATCAAAAACGATGCTAACCAAATTAGCAGATAGGCTAAACTAAGCACGTGCTTCTTGCTGCTTTTGATAGCGCATGGAACTAACAATAAGTTTACTTCGACAAGTACTCTAATAATGTGCGTATACATTATACAGCTGAAAATTATGATTACAGTTTGCCTATACATCCGTTTACGTTTTGCGTCTGGATGTTGGCGAGTGATTCCTCTTCTGTCATGTGAAGCACGGCGTTGACGCTGCCGACGTTGGTGTCTATCTGGTCGTTGAGTTGACGACATTTCTGCGTCAGTCGACGATTGTTCTCTTGAACTTGCTTCAGCACGTAAAACATTTTCTCTAACTCGCCATGAAACTTTTGCATTCTATGCTCGCCGACTATTTCTTCAACCGTCTGCACGCGAAGATTATGATTCGTTGTTAAAAACATGACGTGTTATTTTTAAAACGCTGGTGTTCTCATCACACCTACGTGAGTCAAGAATGGCAGTAGATGACAAAAAACAGTTCTGTACCTGTACTTTGGCTTCGCCATATGTTTTTGGCGCGCCATATTAATAACGCCACACAATAAGCCGGTTGACCTCACATATGTTTTCACGCTACTGTTTTTTGACTTGTCACAATAAACCCGTTATGTATCCGCCTCTTGACCATGTATCTGAAATCACACAGTCTGTCATCTTGGTCTACAGATCATCTAGTACGGTGTTCTGGTCTGGAATCTTTGACCTGGCCTACCGTCTTGTCTGCAATGTATGCGACCGCCTCTCTGACCCGTTGGAAGGCGTGACCTCACCTAACCTACCGCCATCCAAAAAGCGTCAGTATGTGTCTAACACTCGCATTTTATACAGCAGTCTTATTGCCGCCCGTCTTTCGACGCCAATGAAGGCATATGGTAAACTCGTCAACTGTTGCTACGTCGTGTGCAATACAAAATGCAGCCAAGCGCATCGACATCACCACGACGACGCCGCTGTCTACAGACAAGACGGCAGTCGGACATATGGCGGGGGCAAAGTACGAGCGCAGAACTGTTCCTTGTCATTTACTAATGTCACAAAACTTATGGTTATATTTTCGTCTGATATTTTGCAATTTTCAAACTTTTTATTAACACACTTCACAGACAATAACATCAAGACAATCATGAAAGTTTTTACCATACTTAGAATGTGTCGTTACATTACCTTGTACAATGTTAATGCTGTAAACTGGAGCACAGCGCATGCCTTGAGCCATAGTCTTCGTAAAATATGAATTACCAGCTACATTACAAATGGCAGGTAGCAACTGTGGTAATAGAATCAAGTTAGATTTAATCAATCAAGACTCCTTTGGTGTAGTTTGATTTCAGCGAGACGTTTGTCGTCATTAGCAATCGGTTAAGAGTCATTTTATGCACGATAAAAACGTTTTGCTTTGAAGCTTTATTGTGCGACATCTAATGCCATTCTCCACATTTTCATACATCCAATGTGAACAGCATTTTCCTATTAAACCAAATAAAAAATAACAAACTGTCTTCAACAGCCAGTTCTCGAATAACGGTTTGTTTCAGTCAGTTCTTTAGCAAACGTTTGTTAAAAATGATTAACAGGACACCAGTTTGTGCGGCTTGGTATAATAAACAATGAATTTGTAGCCGGTCTTACTGACTTGGTGCGGTTTTATCTACCATAAATAGGCTTACATTAATTTTTTTTGGATTGAGCGCGCTTAGTTTGTCCTTGATGTGCTTCTTTCGATGCAATTTTTAAAAATTAATATTTTACAAGATAGTGTATGGTAATGCAGCGACACGTTTTAGATATGATTTTTTTGTTGCAAGTTGTCTTCGTTGTTTGCCGAGTATGCCAGTGAAAAAAAACCTATGAAAATCGTCCAATATTCGGTAAATAAAAGTTTAGTGTCATGCTTTTTCGACTCACGTGTGTGCAGATCTACTGTTCTTAAATTTAGGTCTACTATTTTAATTATTTAGGTATGTCCGTTCGTGTTTACGTAAAACGAAAACCAACCTTCATAAATTTGTCATAGAGATCGGAAAACTGGCGTTCGACATCAAACTGTATATCGCCCGATGTTGTGCCATCTTCGTCTTCTGGATTCTAGAAACGACGAGGCAACAACATGTGGTCGTTAGGTCTAAGATCTATCACCAAGGTATGCTGCAGTCAACGAACAATAGCACATTAACTCCTGACGGGTGACAAGTTATCACGTTGACCCAGCCCGTGCAATACGGTATTAACATATCTATGTAAACGGAGTAGACTCAGTAGCCAACAGATTGCAAACCTGCATCCATGAATGTTACCAAGCAGATATAATATAAGTCGTACAAAAAAGCCCTATGGGCTTAATCGATAAACACTCTTTATTTTCTAGCGTTATATGTAATGAGATGGAATAGTTCATGACCACTTATTACCAATACTGTATTGTTACTAACTGTACCAGTAAAAGCACCTGAAAATCGCTCAGTATTTAACGAAATATTTGATACTTTAATGTTTTACTTTTTGGATCAACCATTTCAGTTGCGTACCACCACAAAGCCTACGCTAAGAAGTGATCGGAATATATTTTTGATATACTTATTTCGTAAATTTGACTGCTAAAAATGTCATTCTTTTTATTGATGCAATGAG
>Ga0209671_1000883_pt1 | contig 22666 bp, 20 predicted proteins | sample WorMetHERISLAND2_2_FD_187401 | JGI IMG/M metagenome (GOLD analysis project Ga0209671, IMG submission 187401) | Marine gutless worms symbiont microbial communities from Max Planck institute for Marine Microbiology, Germany - Olavius geniculatus... | ecosystem: Host-associated > Annelida >... | reverse complement strand
TCACAATATTCCTGCACGACGGCGGGCATGCCACCGAGAATAAAAAATTTGCGGATGTACTCATTGAGTTTTACATCCAGCGAATTAGAAAGCCCCGGTAAATTTTTATGGTCGCGTATATGGTTGCGGAGTTCTTTTTCTCCTAATGCCTCAATAAATTCACCAAATGACATCGGAAACAAATAAATATATTGAATTCGTCCAACAGGCACCCGAAAATTTGCCGATTCCAGGGTAAATTCCAATAATGAACCCGCAGCAATCACGTGCAATGCCGGCACTTCCTCAAAGAAATAGCGCAAAGCCATTATTGCTGGGGGACAATCCTGTACCTCATCTAAAAAAAGAAGTGTTTTTCCCGGCTCTATTCTATTGCCGGTAAAAAGCGCGATTTTTTCAAATATATCAACAGGTTCTAATGAGCTGAATATATCCTTGTATTCAGGATTTTTTTCAAAATTTAGCGTAATCAAAGAAACAAATTCGCGTCTCCCGAACTCGTCAACCAGATAGGTTTTCCCCACTTGCCTGGCCCCACGGACAAGTAATGGGCGCCGATTTGGATTTCGTTGCCACTGGCATAATTCTTCGTATAAATCTCTTTTCATTTATAAAACCAATTGTTAACAATTTAGTATCGATATTTCTGGCTATAATCCAAGGTATATATAGCCTATATTTGGCTATTTTCCAATCATTAAATAGTATTTTATTGGCTATTTTCCAATCATAATGTCTAAAACAGGCTTTAAGAAAGTTTCAACCTCGATGAGTACCAGGCTTCAGGCAAGGCGGGTCTGACCAAGGTAGAGCAACACCTTTTAAAGCCTGGCCGATTAACCGAGTTTTTCGTTTTTCTGCCGGATACAAGTGGAAACAATCTTGAAATAAACAATCTGTTGAGACGGCAAGATGCTATGCTGTACGAACCTGCTCCGTGAAAAACCGCCTGAATGAGGCTATTTGGGCTTGTTTCAGCAATTTGAATAGTGTAAAAGTTGAGACTCACCACACTACGACCAAATATGGAGAGAAAATGATAATCACCAATATTGAAACGGTTCCGGGAAAGACGATTGTTGAGCATTTCGGCATTGTATCCGGCAGTACCATCCGCGCCAAGCATGTCGGCAAAGACATCCTGGCCGGTTTTAAGAACCTGGTGGGCGGCGAGTTGAAAGCGTACACTCAGCTGCTGCAGGAATCCAGGCAGCAGGCAGTTGATCGCATGGTCGCCGAAGCGCGCCAGCTGGGTGCCAACGCCATCGTCAATGTGCGGTTTTCGACTTCATCCGTGGCCGCCGGTGCTGCAGAGCTCTATGCTTACGGCACCGCAGTAAGTGTTCAGTAATATTTGACTGGAGAAATTTCTGATGGAATTATGGGGTGCATGGATAAACTGGGGCCTTCTTATCGGCTTGTTGCTGTTGGGGTACATCTTCGGCAGCCTGGCCGAAAAGCGACATTATCGTTCCATAGCCAGGCGGGAAGCCGAAATGCTCAATTTACCCGCGGTTTCATTTAAATCCGTCGGCATTCCCGAAGAGAAAATCCTGTCAGGACACATGGTTTACGGCAACGCTGTCATTTCGATCGACTATTTCAAACGCTTCCTGGCCGGATTGCGCAATATCTTCGGCGGAACGGTCAAGTCTTACGAGAGCTTGATTGACAGGGCGCGGCGCGAGGCGGTTTTAAGAATGAAAGCGATGGCCGGTGATGCTGCGGTGATTGTCAATATGCGCATCGAGACCTCCAATATCGGCATGACCGCCGGCAAAAAAGGGACGGGTTCAGTCGAGGCTTATGCCTATGGTACCGCTTTGATACTAGACGCTTAGCGACATCACATGGACAATTTTTTGTCGATGTTGCCGCGCGAAATGATGTTTCAAGGGTTTCAGGTGTCAGGTTTCAGGTGTCAGCATTTAGTACCTCTTTTTCCTGACACCCGACACCTGACACCTACAACCAATGAATTACGCTATTACTGCCCGCAGGGGCTTTTTTTCCGAACCTTGTTTCGGAGAAAATTTAGCTCCTTAACACGACTTTACGAATGAAATACACCCCCCGTCAAGCCAAAACCAACGTTAATGTATCACCCACCTCGCCGGTGAAAGAGTTTTTGGCACTGACCGGCGGATTGCTTGCAGTTGTCGTGGCGATTTATTTTCTGATCGGCCTGGCGGTGAATTTATTGGTCCCTTATTTGTCGGTCGAATTCGAAAAAAAGTTAGCCGGTCTTTTGATGCCGGAATTCGAGCAAGATGCCAGATTTGAGCCGCAGGAAGATTATTTGCAATCGCTGGCGGATCAACTCCAAAATCATTGTGCCAAACTGCCATATGATTTTAAAGTGCACTATAATCCGGCCCCACAGTTTAACGCGGTGGCTTTACCCGGCGGTCACATCATCTTTTTCAGCAAGCTTTTCGAGGCGGCTGAGTCCGAAAACGAACTCGTCTTTGTCATGGCGCATGAAATGGGTCATTACGCCAACCGCGACCATCTCAAGGCCATGGGCCGCGGACTGGTGCTGGTGGCAATCTCGACGGCTCTGTTTGGCGTCGACAGCGGTCTCAGTAGTTTATTGGGCAATGGGCTCAGCTTAACTGAATTGAGTTTTTCCCGGGGGCAGGAAACCCAGGCCGATGAGTTTGCCCTGGCCATGCTTAACTGCTCGTACGGTCATATCAATGGCGCCGTCCAGTTCATACGGAAGTTTCCCAAAGAGGCCGACCCCGGGGATGTGGGCCATTATTTCTCAACCCATCCGGAGGTTGAGCGTCGCATGGATCATCTGGCGGAAATCATTCGATCTGAGCAATTGCGAAGCGATGAGTTGAAGCCTCTGCCGAAAGGGATTACAGACAATCGGCTATCCCGTGAATCTTCTGCAAACGGGAGCGGAATGATGGAATAGTGGAATGTTGGGTTAGTGGAATTGGATCTATTTTTACATAGATGGCACGGATCAGATTATTAAATCAGACTGTCATCCGTTTTCGATTCCCAATTTTCCATTATTCCAACCGGAGTCTGAGGTAAACGCCACCCCTCTATTGTTAAATCAAAGCCGGGCCTGCCGCGGCGTAGCGCATCGAAGACGGGTCCTCTGAGCTCGGATTCTTTGATACTGAGTTTTCTCAACTTTCAACCCGGAAGCCGCCGCCGGTGTAAAATCCCCGGACTCGACAGCACCGTCGTCGAAAGCTGATCCGAAAACACCCCCTGTACCGTCCGAGTTCCCGTAAAGCAAAAAAAATCTTGACAAATTCAATTTTTTAATAGATTAACATTTATTAATAAAAAATGATTCAGGTTTTTTTATGGGCCGCAAAAGCATCGCATATCTACGCAAGCCTGATATTCTCAGACATACCTATCGCTTGGTTGCTGAGGAGGGTCTGGCCGGCATGTCAATCAATAAAATTGCCAGACGAATGAATGTCAATCCCGGTCTGGTGATGCACTACTTTAAAAATAAGGAGGGACTGATTTTAGCCCTGGTAGAATACATGCTCGCTAGGGCCGAGGCGTTCTATGATTCAGAGTTTGAAAAGTACGAAGATCCCCGTGAGAACTTCAAATACTGGGCGGAATACTATTTCCAAATCCATGAAAACCCTCCAGTGCGTCAAAGCGTATTCTGGTCCTGCTATGCATTGAGCTTCAGAAACACGAAAGTCAAGGAAGGCATTCGACGCATGTATGCACGGTTTATCCAGCGTTTGATGAAGGGCTTGGAACTCTACCATAAACAGGGACTGATTGAAATCGACAAAAAGGAAGAAGCTGCAACCATCATGCTGACCCTGATTGAGGGATTCGGGTATTTCAGAACGACGATGGGGGAGCAACATCCCCACATCAGGGAAGTGGCGCTGTTCTTCAAACAGAAATTTCTGGAGGTCATGCAGGTGAATTTGCCTGACAACCCCCAAAAGAGAGCAAAGAATTCGGACCCGGAAAACCAGGTTTTAAATATTAGTACAAAAAGTTGACCAACCGGAAGGCTCCAAAATGACCAAAGTAATCGATTTAAGGCTCGACTTTCCACCTGGCCCGCAAAAAATTGCCGAGACCATGAAATACTTTGTTTTGAACAAAGACGGCCAGGGTATTGCCAATTACCGCCGGATCTTCGGTCCCCAATGGGCCGCCTCCCTGGGTACGAGCATGGAAGATTTGGAGAAAAAAAGTGATGAACTTACCGAAGATCAGCTCACCGCCTTTCTGCAGGAACTTGCTCGGAAAATCGCCGTCACACCCGCCCAGTTTGAAAAGCAGCTCGATGAGGCCGGCATCGAATGGGGGTTGACCGACCTGCCCGAAGATAATGAAGCCGCGGCCTATTTTTCTCATTTGCCCAATCGTCTCTATGGCATGCTAGTCTATAATCCTTTCGAAGGCGCTCAAGCAGTATCAGATTTGGAATGTGCCATCCGGGAAAAAGGATTAAAAGCCGTGTATGCGTCGCCGTACCGCTGGGGAATCAAGGCCGACGATCCCCGGTTCTATCCCTGCTATGCCAAAGCCATCGAGCTTGACATTCCGGTATTTATTTATACGGCCATGAACTATCGCACGGATTATCCCATGGATGTGGGGCGGCCGTTATACCTTGACCGGGTAGCCATCGACTTTCCAGGGCTTCGCATCGTGGCCAGCTGCGGCGGCTGGCCCTGGGTGCCGGAGCTCATCGGGGTGGCCCGCCGCCATCCCAATGTCTACATCGATACCTCATCGCACCGACCCAAATATTTGGCCACGCCGGGCTCCGGCTTTGAAATGCTGATGCAGTTCGGCAATACCCTGCTGCAGGATCGAGTTGTGTTCGCTTCCGGGTCCGGCGACCTTGGGCTGCCCATCGGCCAAATCGTTGAAGAAATGCAAGCACTTCCCTTAAAGGATGAGGTCAAAGAAAAATGGCTCTATAAAAATGCCCGGCAACTGTTTCGAATGACTTAGCGTGTAGTAAAAGACGCACAGAGGAGAGATTTCAGCATGCCCCCTGTTGCAAGCGACAACATCGGCGCCCAGGTCGAAGTCCGATCCCTGGCCAAACATTACGGGACGGTAAAAGCCGTGGATGACATCACCTTTACGGCCGAACCGGGCAGTTTTTTGACCCTACTCGGGCCCAGCGGCTCCGGGAAAACAACGACCTTGAATATTATCGCCGGATTTGAATCGCCCACCGCGGGCGAGGTTTTGTTAGGTTCGAATCCGATAACATCCATACCTACTTATAAAAGAAATATCGGCATGGTCTTTCAAAACTATGCCTTGTTTCCCCATATGAGCGTGGCTCAGAATATTGCTTACCCGCTGAAAATGAGACGGGCGCGCAAATCACAGATAGATCAACAGGTTGCAAAAGCCCTGCAAATGGTCCAATTGGAAGAATTCGGCGACCGTTTCCCCAAGCAACTTTCAGGTGGTCAACAGCAGCGGGTGGCGATTGCCCGGGCGCTGGTGTTCAATCCGCCGTTGCTGCTGATGGATGAACCCCTGGGCGCGTTGGACAAAAAACTGCGCGAGCAAATGCAGATCGAGATTAAACGAATTCAAAACCAAACCGGCATAACGGTGATCTATGTGACCCACGACCAGGAAGAGGCGCTGGTGATGTCGGATCAGATAATTATCTTAAACAACGGTCGCCTGCAGCAGATTGGAAGTCCGGCGGAAATCTACGACAAGCCCCGCAACCGCTTTGTGGCGGACTTTATCGGAGAAACCAACCTTTTGGAGGCCGAAGTTCGAAAAGGAAATACCCATTTTACCGTTGAACTCATTGACTTGGATGCACGATTTGAAGTCCCTTTGGAAATGACGCTGGCGCCTGGGAATAATTCCATCTCCATTCGTCCGGAAATGCTTTGGTTGGACAACAATAGATTGGACAACAATAGAATTGACCGGTTCGCCGGCATCGACGGCCGCATTGAAGAGCTCATATATGTCGGAGAGAGCACGAAGTACATCGTCAAGGTTTTGGATAAACAGGTGGTCATCAGACAACCCAGAAGGACTGATAAGGGAGCCTACGCCAAAGGCGATCCGGTGACCATCCAATTTAATATCGCTGATTTGGTCTTCATCAACAGCGAAATAAAATCAGAAAGGAGTTAAGCCAATGAAGAACACATTTTTGCAAGTCCAGTGGTTGTGCGCGGTGATCCTGGTATTGATCGGCATCCTGATCCTGTACCCCGGCCCGGTAGGCGCTGCCGATGGGAAAACATTAGTTTATAACAGCTCCGGCGGTATTGTCGAAAAGGTCGCCAAGCAGGTATTTGCCCAACCTTACGAACAGGAGACCGGAACTAAAGTAACTTTTACGGCGCCCGTCAATTTTGCCAAGTTGAAAGCCATGGTCGAAAGCGGCAACATCGAATGGGACATTACCGAATTAGGACCCGAGGATATGATTCGCGGAAAGGAGCGCGGCTATCTCGAGCCCATCGATTACAGTATCGTAGACAGTTCCGATTTCCTGCCGGGACTGGCTCATTCCCACGCGGTTCCCGCGGCGTTTTATTCTACCGTCATTGCCTATAACACCGAAAAATTTCCGGCCGGTAAAGCCCCCCAATCCTGGGCGGATTTCTGGGATGTCGAAAAGTTTCCGGGACCCCGCAGCCTGCCGAATTACCCTTACACCCTGGAGATGGCGCTTATGGCCGATGGGGTTCCGCCGGATAAGGTCTACCCCCTGGATGAAGCGCGCGCCTGGAAAAGCCTTGACAAGATCAAGGAGCATGTTGACGTGTGGTGGACCATGTCGGCCAAGCCGGCGCAACTCCTGGCCGATGGCGAAGTCGATTTGGCGGCCGCCTTTAACGGCCGGATTACCGGTATCCAGAAAGAGGGCGCGCCCGTGGAAATTCAATGGAATCAGCAGATTCTTCTGGTGGCGTATAATGCCGTGGTGAAAGGCGCCAAAAACAAGGCCGAAGCCATGAAATATCTGGCTTTTATGATGCAGCCCGAACGACAGGCCACCTGGGTTCAGATTATTCCGTATCCGGGGCCCAGCAAATCCATGTTTGACAGCCTGCCGGCGGAGTTGTCCAAGAATCTTCCCACCAATCCGGATTACTATAAATTAGCCCTTAAGCGTGACTATGCCTATTGGGTGAAGCATGAGGAACGGTTGATGGAAGAATGGAACGCATGGATGTTGAAATAATACCCTAATTGAGCGAAAAGCGCTCATTTAGGTGTTATTTGTTATTCGTTAATAGTTTTTAGAATTGACTGAGAGCCTGATTTTATATTTCTACCATCAGTGAGATATAAAACATCAGTGAGATATAAAACTAGATCTCATTCCTTTTAAACCATTAACCAATAACTAATAACTCCAAATTCAGTTAAAACCGGGAACATGATAATGGGTGCGCAGAAGAAAGTCTGGAGTTCAATTGATCCGGCGGTTTATCTATTGCTGCCGATTTTGATATTGTTGGTCGTTTTCATGGTGATACCGGTATTTCGGATTTTTGTACTCAGTTTTTTTGATCCGGATTTCACTCTCAAACATTATTTGAAGTTTTATAAGGTTGGTGTCTATTCCCAGATTCTTCTGCGCACCTTATCCATATCGCTGATGGTCAGCATCTGCTGTCTGATCGTTGGGTATCCGGTGGCCTATCTGATGGCCGATGTCCCTGCCCGGACGACCAAAATTTTGTTGATCTTTGTGGTACTGCCCATGTGGACCGGTATTTTGGTCCGCACCTATGCCTGGATGGTTTTATTGGGCCGAAAGGGAATTTTGAACAAAATGCTGATTTATTTCGATCTGATATCAGAACCCCTGAAGGTATTGTACACGACCAAAGCCGTGGTTCTGGCGATGGTTCAGATCCTGGTACCCTTAATGATTTTACCCTTGTATGCCACCATGAAAGGCATCGACCGTAACCTGTTGAAAGCATCCAACATCCTGGGCGCAGGGCCTTCACGCACGTTTTGGCACGTATTCCTGCCGCTGAGCACGCCGGGCATCCTGGCCGGCTTCACCCTGGTTTTTATCTTATCGCTGGCTTTTTTTATTACGCCCGCCCTGGTTGGAGGACGCAAAGACATCATGATCGCGATGCTGATTGAAAGTCAGGTCACCCGCCTGCTCAATTGGGGATTCGCTGCGGCGCTGTCTTTGATTTTGATGGCGATGACGCTGGTCATCATTTTGGTTTTTAATAAATTTATCGGGATAAACCGGTTTCTCGGCTCCGCAGATTCTTGACGGGATCAACAATGACGTCAAATGGAATAAAACCTGGGCGCGCCTTGCTTTGGGCAGTGGTTATTTTGATTCTGTTTTTTTTAGCCATTCCCCTGTTTGTCGTGTTTCCTATCTCGCTGAGCGCTTCAAGCTATCTCGAGTTTCCACCCAAAAGTCTTTCAGTACAATGGTATCAGAATTACTTTACCAGCGACGTCTGGATTTCAGCGACCGCCCTGAGTTTTAAAGTCGGCCTGATGGTGATGATCGTCGCCTCCATTTTCGGAACACTGGCCGCTTTCGGCTTTAATCGCGGCAACGTACGCTGGAAAAGTGGAATTTTCGTTTTTCTGCTGTCACCCATGATTATTCCCCACATCGTAATCTCGGTGGGAATCTACAGTTTTTTTGCCAAGCTGAAACTGATTGAAAATTACTGGGGTCTGGTGCTCGGACATTCGATCATCGCAACCCCGTTTGTGTTCATAAACGTGTTTGCCGCGATGCAAGGCTTTGACAGGACCTTTGCCAAGGCTTCTGCCAGCCTGGGAGCCCATCCCTTTAAAACATTTTACTATATTACTTTTCCCCTCATTCGACCGGGCATTTTTGTGGGTGCGTTATTTGCCTTTTTAACATCATTCGATGAGCTGGTGATATCCATGTGGGTCAGCGGAACCCGCCATACCCTGCCGGTTCAAATGTGGATGGATGTCCGTCTTGAAATCAATCCGACCTTGGCAGCGGTCTCATCGCTGTTGATCGGATTATCGATTCTGACATTTTTCAGTGCTGAGATGATCCGGCGCCGGACGGAACGGAAGTACAGTTAGACGCCGAGCTACGTCATATCGACATTTAACAGTTGATGTTACCGCGTACTTGATATTTGAGAGGTGTAAGGTTTCAGGTGTCAGGTGTCAGGTGTCAGTGAGCAGCGCCGCCGCTGGCTTGAAAAGCGCCCAGTCAAATAGAAAAAAAAATCAGCGCGGCAAATGTCGAATGTCGAATTAAGGAATTCTACGTGTCGAGAGCTTTTTTGTCGAACGGTCTATTTTATCTTTAAAATGAACAGAGCGAAGCGATTCCACCCTTAGAAAATCTGCTGTTCGTTTTTAATGCAGTTTCATATAAGGTGTAAGGATCTATCACCCTATTTTACTTGTATGAAACTTCAAAAAATTTAAAATCATTGAGGCAGAAGTAAATGGTTGGTGGGAGTGGCCTCGATTCGACTGAGCTCGTCGCAGGCCGGCCACGATTACCCGGGAAAGTGCGGTTAAAGACCGCTCCCACAATCCGATAAAAGTCGATTTTCAAGCCGGCGGCTGGACTGCCTGCCCTCCGAAGTTCGCAGAGCGAAGGGGGGAACACCTGAAACATAAAAACCGCGCAACTGCTGACCTGCCGGGACCACTCTGGCAGAGCGCACTCTCTGAAAAAGCAAAGAGCAAATAAGGAGCAATGATGGCTATTTCTGGAATCGAAAAAAATATTGGTGCCTTGCTTGAAAAGGCAGCCCGTCGCTATGGTGACAACCAAGCCCTGCATTTCGACCACGAGAATTCAGGCTTCAGTTTCAATGAGTTAAATGCGCGGGTCAATCAATACGCCAATGCGCTGCAGGCGGAAGGGATAAAAAAGGGAGACCATGTCGCCGTTATGCTGCCCAATTGTCCTGAGTTTCCCCTGACCTGGCTGGCGCTCGCAAAACTGGGGGCGGTGATGATCCCCCTTAATAATCGGTATCAGGCGGTTGACCTGGAATATGTGCTCAACGATTCCGACGCCATTGCGTTGGTGATTGACACGCAATTCGTTCCGACGTTTCAGGAAGCCCGGCCCAAAGCCCCTGCCATTAAAACGGTTTATCGGGTCGGGTCGGGCCAGGAAGAGTTAGGCAGCCTATTATCCAATCTGGTGGATGCGGCAGCCGGTGAATTTACTGCGCCTGATATTACATTGGATGATCTGGTGAACATTCAATACACCTCGGGAACTACCGGATTTCCCAAAGGCTGCCTGCTCACCCATGAATACTGGCTGACCCTTGGGATGACTGCTTCTGATAACCTGGTCCAGGGAGATGTGTTTTTGGTGGTTACCCCCTTTTATTACATGGATCCCCAGTGGGAGTTGATCATGTGCCTGGCGGCCGGCGCCACCATGGTGTTGACGCGAAAATACAGCGCCTCTAATTATATGAAGCTCATAAACCAATACAAGGTGACGGCGGCCTGGGCAACCATGGCGACCTGGACCCTCAAGCAGCCCGAATCGCCGGATGATAAGAATCATCATTTAAAATTTGTCCTCGTCGGCGGGTTTCCACCTCATCTTCACAAGAAATTTGAGAAACGTTTCAATGTTCGCGCCCGTGAGGCTTATGGAATGACGGAAATCGGCACCGGGATGCTGGTTGCTCTGGAAGATGATCACATGACGGGCTCGGGTTCCGTGGGAAAGCCGCCTGATTATCGGTCGACTAAAATTGTCGACCATGACGGCAATCCGGTGGAGCCAAGTGAAATTGGAGAATTGCTGATCAAAGGTCCCGGTATTTTCAAAGGCTACTACAATAAGCCCGAGGAAACGGCCAGGGCCTTTGAGGTAGATTGGTTTCGCACGGGTGACCTTTTTCGGCAGGATAAAGACGGATACTTCTACATCGTTGGGCGCATCAAAGACATGATCCGACGCACCGGCGACAATATTTCGGCCAGCGAAGTGGAGCACGTACTGACCAGCCATCCCAAAATATTAAGTGCGGCGGTGGTGCCGGTGCCCGATGAGAGCCGGGGAGAAGAAGTCAAAGCCTATATTGCGCCTGCCCAGGGAGAGACACCGGCCAGTATACCACCGGAGGAAATAATTTCTTTCTGTCTGGATCGCATCGCGGAATTTAAAATACCGCGCTATATTGAATATGTCGATGAGTTTCAACGGACAGGTTCCGGAAAAATTCAAAAACATGTTCTGATTGACGCCAAAGATGACCTGACTGCGGATTGCTATGATCGAATGGCTGAGAAATAGTTGAGTCAAACGTTTATTTTCCTTGACGACAGTGACCGAGAAAAGTCTTAGTATTGCTTGCAAAACCATGGCCAACGATAATTCCGGGTGAGCAAAGAAGCGCGATAAACGTCGCCCGGGTAATGCCACGTGGTGTACGGCCAGGGATCAAACTGCCGACGTACCAGGCGACAAAAGTTGCAACCAGGCTGACGGCGAAAATGAGCTTCAGACTCAACGGGTTCCTCCTTCACTGGGCATTTAGAAAATAGTGAGGGTTCTCTCACCTTCCTATCATAGGCCATGATCCTCTTTTAACACTTCACAATTATATCAAGACTATCTGCGAGCGGCTACCTTTTTAGGGGCATGCAGTGACTCGTTGTTGACTCATCCAACTTAAAGATCTCTTTTCTTGATTTTCTGGGATGCGGAATAGATCGTTGTTTCCATATTTCTGGCAACTTTAGATAGCTCAGCTCTGTAATCAGTTTGTTTAGTCAACAACGTCCCCAAGATTGTCCCCCGGTTGGTGGAAATGTTTTCTTTTAATCATCTTGGCGAGTAAGTCCCTTCTGCCCAACGGGGCGCGGGTGAGCAGCGTTTCTCTGTCTGCTCGAACCGCGTGGATAGCCCGCTTCGCGGCTCTATTAGGCTGACCCGCGCCCCGATAGGCCTGGAGCGAAGCGACAGGCCTATCGCTCAAATCAGACGCCCATCGGGTACGGCAAGAACTTGACACGAGTGACAATGATTGAACCTACAGCGAAACTCGAGCGAAGCACTGTCCCGGCGGGTCGGCTGGATTTGATTGTTGGGTGTCTTCTTGTTCTCCTTTTGAATATCAATGATGTTCAATCTTTTTTTCATTGAGTAATGTATCTATCACACGGTGATTTGAGACTTACCTCTGACAATAAATTATTGAGTGCTACCCCATCGAATGTGGAAGTATCAAGAATGGAATTGAAATTGAGCGGTACACCTAACGTCAATGGGGAGACCTCTAATAACGAAGGATCGGTTTTTCGACAAAACTCTTTTAAATCTGGCTCTGAGTTTCTCGACGCTGAGCTTAATGACCAGTATCGTACGCTGCGATCCTCTGACCCGCTGAGAACGTGTTGTCCGTCTCCGCTTAAGACCAAGGCACTTACTCGCGCGACATGGCCCGATAATCTGCCTATCTGTTCTCCTTGAATAGACCAAATCCGAATGCTTCCATCCCAGTAACCTGCCATGACTCGCCCGGGCTTTACATTGGTATTGGGTAGGAACAATGCAACTGAAACACGGCATTTATAGGCAAAGGGATCTTTATCTTCACAGCCAGGCACCAGTAATTCGCGGAGAGGCTCTCCATCTGAGAAAGTCCATATCGCCAAAACATCACGACTCATTAAACTTAAGCCATATTTACCTGATGGAGAAATCTCTGAGTAATGCACTGTGTATTCGTCTAGCGTAAACCACGTTAGTGCATCCCCATTGGACCAATCGTAAACGGTTGCACTGTCACCGATAGAAGCAATTACGAATGCACCCGAAGGATCAAACACCAAATGATTTACAGAGCCGTCCTCGGGTTTAGCAATCTGTCGTGGCGAAATGGTATTTGCAGCAAGGTCTATCAAATACAAATTTCCTTCCACATCGCCTAAAGCCAATCGATTTCCAGTATCGTTCGTGGCCAGCGACTCAACCGAACTAACTCCCTCAATTAGAATCTGCTGATGTTCGAGCGATTCTCCGAATAACAGTAATACTCGGCCATCAATCAGACCTAATACTAATTCCTTGTCGCCGCGAACAAGACACATTGATTTGATTGTTGAGCCTATGTCCAACTGAGTTACCAGTGAGTTTGTTTCGGTATTCAATTTGGCCACCCTCGATCCAGCGTACCCGACTAGTCGCTGTCCATCTCTGGATAGTTGCAGATTACGAGCGCGCCCGATGAATTTGTGAAGTTGCTGACGTTCAACCAATCCAGGAAAGTCATGATCAATATTCCAGGCGAAAACCCGGCCATCTAGAGCAGAGGTAAACACAACCTTCTCTTCGGCATTGAGCACAGCCGAAGTAAGGCTCTTTTTATGTCCGAGCATAATGGTTGTGGTTTTTCCTGTGCTACGAAGATCACGCAATCTGTGCTCGGCTTGTTTGGAACGAAATGGTCCCAGCCAAGAGCCTTGATGGACAGCGACTGCTGCTGCCAGTGCCGCCAAATCCCAACGATGCGTATCCACCGCTTCTGTGGAGATCGCCATGTACTGGTCAATCTTCCGCATAGTCTGTGCAGCGGTTATCGTGATCACAATTCCTGTAGTGATGATCGTCGCCAAACAAGTTATGACTGCAGCTTGAAGCATACGACGACGTTTATCACGTTTCCAGAGATCGTCAAATTTCACCCCGATCAACGCGGCTATAATTTTTACCAATGCTTTATGTTTTCCATCTTGACCTCCACGACTTTTGGGTCGAAGGTCAGCCGCAAGTGGTAAAACTAAACTGCCATCCGGCTTTTTAGAAATTAACTCATTTGGAAAGCAATCCGGGGGCTCTCCATCTCCAATCACCGCGTGAATATGGTTTGAGGGTCGTTGTTCGCTAAAGAGTTGAATTTCTCTACCTACCCATGCTTCGCGTTCAGCTGCGCGCGGTGTGCAAAGCACTACCAGGTGCTGTGATCTAGCGAGTTCATCGGCAATCACGGTTTCAATATCTGTTGCCGTACGCGCCTCGTCACGATCGCGGAAAATCCTGCCTACTCTTGGGGGAATTTCGCCGAAATCACCGAGCTTCCCAACGAGTCCACAGGGAACTCGATATCTCTCAAGTTTCTTGTGAAGCCATTCTGCCTGATTTTTGTCAGCGCTCCGATAGCTCAAAAAGGCACGATAACGAAGTCCTTCTGGGATTATAATGTCGTCTAAATTTTTTCCCATGCGGTACTCCCTTCTGTATCGCCACTTTCTAAATTACGTGAAATATAGGGGGCCAGAACTTCATTCTTCACTCTCTTTTAAATTCTGTCAAGAATGAAGACTTGACCCTTTTATTTTTTGTTTAGTATGGAATCCTTGTTCGGTTGTTCCACCAGTTATACCTTATTGATGGCCATTTCATGCACATAATGCGGATAACCAGCGGGCCACAAAGGTTTCAAGCTGGCAGGGTCTTTACGTAAAACCGCATAGTTTTTCCCGTCTGGTTAATCCGCCTGGTTATGCAAATACCTCTATTTCATCCATTTGCTGCGCTTTGAATAGCCATTCATATAACGAATCATTGAAGTTATAATACCTGACACAAATTGATCAGCATTTATCATATCAAGATTAAATTCTTTAGCGATTTCCCTGTATGATTTTTTTACTAATCCGTTTCTATGAAATCTGGCTCGGAATATTTTAGGGGCATCGTAGTCAACTGATGGCCATTTCCAGCCTCCACGACTTCGCATCTTGGGGTTTCGGTTCTTTTTGATTCTTTCATCTAAAGAATTAATCATATTCCAGTATATGTCCCAGTTAATTTTACTGGTGTTGTGCCGGTCATATAAGGTTTTTTCAAATGCTTTCTCGTTCATCATTTTTTTTCACTACATAACGTCTGAATGAGAGGTTTCCGAAACTCAGCGAGGAACGAGCGTAATGTCGGGAATCCTCCTCCATTCAAATGTTATGATTTTGGATTTCAGAAAATTCACGATCCATGCACTCATTATAAATCATTCGCTTTCCAACCACCGCTTAATGGTTTCATATACTTCAGGTTGATTAAGCAAGTCCATATGGTTCATATCACGTGCGACCCACTTATGAGTCTTCGGGAATAAAAGATTCAAGTCAGCATTTTTATGACGCCCCAAGGCGCTGTTTAATGTTACCAGCCCGTCTCCGATAAGCTGATCACCAAGTATGCTCATTTTTTTACCGGTGGTTGCGGCTATTGTATAGCACTGCAGGCCCTCCGGTAAAGGCACGGCGAATCGGTGATCTCCCGAACATTGGAAACGATCGCGTTCTTTCCAATCTTCATCCAATATATTGCCATAGCGCAGGTCTGTAACTCCGGCACTCCGGATTTTACCAAGACGGGAAAAAGGTGCGCTGTAGGGGCTTATTTCAAGGATGATATCGATCCAGTTGCCTGTGCGCTCCAAAAGCGCACCATGATGGGGTGTGCCGAGAAAAACGATCTTCAGCAGATGATTTAACCAAGAATGCCCTGCAACCTTTCCATAATGGCAGGCGCTTCGTGAGACGAGCCCGCCCATGCTGTGAGCAATAATTAAAAGTTCTATTGGTTTTGGTAATTGATTAAAAAACTCTTCAATCAGACCGGCGAATTCGCGGCCATTTTGGGAAATGTGAAGACCTGTATTATAATGCAGATAAACCGGAAGACATCCCAGATCGCGGGCAAGCGCTGCTCCATGGTCATGCCCTTGCCTGTTCCATTGCAAATCATTCATGCAGGCCCCGTGCACCATCAAAGCGATTTTACCACCGGACTGTTGAACTGCTTGGTTAAAAGTTTGATCGCCCATGGCTAATGGCACTCCATTCAGGCGAAATTGCATTGGAATTGTAAGTGGAATGTTCCTCGCTGCAAGGTGATCACCCAATACTCCATTTAACGCAGCCAGAACCGCTTCACGTTCTGGTGATGAATACCTTTCTCCGAGTAGTGGTGAGAGCTGCTTGAGCAATAAATCAATGCCATGTCCTACCAATCCGGATACTGTGCGAATGTTACGGTAAACCATTCCTGTGATGCCTGTCGCCCGACTTTGATTCGGAGCGCCGAGTATCCCGCCTAAACTGGCAATTGTATGATGCATAGCTTCTACCAAATCGGTTATGCCGGTAATAGCGTCGATCGCTAAATTTCCAGCATAACGAATGTCTGACCCGTATTGAATTTTTGCCATATTATTTAATGTCTTTACCATTAAAGATTGCATTGCCGTTGAGCAGCGGCCCAATTGAATCACAATTTTGCAAGGCTTTTACGTAAAGCCGCTATCTTAATGCCGTCTGCTCAAGTGGCATTGATACTCATAATGGCCTCTTCTAAAAACTGGCGAAGCAGCGAGATATTTTGATTATCCTGCCAGTGACCCGCAGCTAAGTTGCCAGTGCACCGACGAGCTACGCAAGGGCCCATTCTCGCACAGGCAACTTAGCCGCTGGATGCTGAGCATAGAACCTAGCTTGAGCTATTTAGAAATCTCCTTTAAAATGATTTTGCGACAAACCATTAACCCTAAACCAAAGGAGGTCACCCATGAGATTCTACACCCGGCAACATCAATATTACTGTGGTATCGATCTGCATGCAAGGACTATGTACAATTGCATCCTGGACCAGGCCGGCAATACGGTGCTCCACAAAAACATCCATACCAAACCGGAACTATTCCTCAAGATCATTGAACCCTTTTGGGAAGAGCACGGGGGTCGCGTCTTGGGAAGAGCACGGGGGTCGCGTCTTGGGAAGAGCACGGGGGTCGCGTCTTCATTCTTCACCTTATGTCAAGAATGAAGACGCGACCCCTTTGTTTTATTTCTGCCCAACGTCCGCCGGTGAGCAGCGGCCTAAGTGAGTGCCAATCTTGCACGGCCTTTACGCGAAACCGCGATCTACACGCCGTCTGCTCCAGTGGCATTGTTAGGGACTACTTTGATCTATGTAAATCCTAAATTCATTTTTGGGCAGAACCGTATAGCGCCTGAAATTATAAGATTAGCCATTAACCACCCTAAAAATCCACCAGCAATCACATCACTCGGATAATGAGCCCCTAAATAAATACGACTAAAAGCCACTAGTATGGCCCAACCGTATAGGGTTCTCATTTTTTTCCCAAACCGACGCACAATAATTACTACCATCATGAAAGCCCCTGCCGCATGTCCACTTGGAAACGATTCTTTTTCTTCACCGGCTGTTGTTTTCGTTAACGCTTTCGTAATTCTCACCTGATGAACTTCGTAAGGTCGAGGTCGTTGAGTCGTTTCTTTCAAAATCTGAGAGATACCAGATGTCATTCCATAAATCATAGAACTGCAAAGTATAAACATTATAGCTTTTTTTTTCAAAAGAATACTAGCGTTTTCAGGAGCGAAACGTAAGTTCTTTGAGCGATTGATCAGAACAATCATAATGCCGACAATAAATATATATGAAAAAATTAACGGAGCGTTGCCCGAATATGTAATCCATGACATCAACTGATCCACAACTGGATTTTCTAAATTATTATGGATCCAAAAAAAAATAAAGTCATCAAGTTTACATATCATAACGTATGGTCACTAACGGTGAGTTAACCTGCCGGCCGTCAAACTTTCGAACCTGTACAAAATTTAACGAAAATCGTCATAGTTTTCCCGGTCAGGTTGAATGATTGGTTATATTTCTAATATGCATTTGCGATACGGAGTACAAAGTCCGAGATCATGGCCCGCCCCGCCACCATGCATCTGTTCTTTTTGGTTCGCCTACCTTATATCCTAATATTTCAGTGGACTTTTTCAGATTTTCATAATTGAATGTCCAGAATACAATATGGTGCGGATATTCGCTCTTTTGATGCTCAATTAAAATTCCCAAAGAGATAATCCCCTCGTATTTCCGTAGTGCAACAATTTCATTTCTAAGAAACAAGTAACCTTTCGAAAAAACCTTTAACTCAATTTTGTTTGAATCTATCCTATATCTTGCAAATGGCCATGCGGCATTAAATGAACCGATTCTTGCTCCTCCTCTTTGAGAGAAAACATTTTCCATAGCAATTTCTCAGCAAATATAACGGTTGAGGTGAGCAGCGGCCTAAATTAATTACAAAGTTGCACGGACTTTCCGTAAAATCGCAATCTTCACGCCGTCTGCTCCACTGATTGGTTAGCGGACTTCATGGTATATAACCTAATTTTTTCTTTGCTATGCAGAGCCATAAAAATACTCATGAAGTTTTTCAATAATGCCAAGCACGTCCTCTGGATATTGCTGCAAAGCCTTAATAAGTTTCTGAGGTGTTAGAGTGAGAGAATAATGCCCTTGGCACCAGGTTTTCATTCTTGTCAGAACCATTTTTCCTGGACAGTACCTAATCTGCCAATCCTGATCGCTCCAATTGCCATCAAACCATTGACGGCCTCTAGTTTCTTTAGTTACATCATCAAATTGATTATCAAGTGTTTTACGATACTTGGGCACTATTCGATCATATACAAGATCATGAATCTCAGGAGCATTCCAACGACTGCGCATCACCTGCACCCAAAAGCTAGTAAGACTTTGTAAATTGCACATTTTTAGAAATTATCAATAAATTTGAAAACGGCACTGCTTTGGGTGTCAGGGTGCATGCGCCTTGTTATGTTGGCACACTGTTTTCAGGAGGTGAATACAAGCCAACTCGATAAATTGTGACAGCAATCCCAATGCCCAATTTTGATACTCGCTCAACTAGCTCAACAGGAAGTTCATAGGTGACGCTTTTGGGCTCTGTTCCACTCTCGAATGCAATATCTAGTATACGCCGGTGACATGTTTTCCATAAATTCTTTGACCGATCGGAAAGGCCATCAATAAGATCGCAAAATCTCATTATGGTTTGCTCTGGGTAATTATAAGAAAATGCCGCACCTAAAGCGACATGATAAATATCCCCTATACGTTTATTCAGATGAGGACATACTTCCTCACCAAAATCTTTTACGATAATATCAAGATCTTCCTTTGATTCAAATTCAAGATCTGTCGTAATGTATTGTATTTTCATATCGGTCAACTAGGCTCTTGAAACATAACGTCCGCCGGTGAGCAGCGGCCTAAAGAAGTTCCAAGCTTGCTCGGCCCTTGCGTAAATCCGCGATCTTCACGCCGTCTGCTCCAGTGGCATTGTTAGTTTTTGGTAAAGTTGCTAAGGTATCGCGAAGATTGATCTGAAGACAAATTCTTAATAAAAACACTTCTATACTTTTTTAAAAAATCGTTCCTTGCCTTTTCCATTTTTTCGACTGGATGATGAGTAATGTTAAATGAATCGGATAAAGATTTACAAATGGAGTCAGTTAAATGGCTTCTTGATTTCAGAAAATCAATAAAAAGTGACTGATTATTGACGAAGGCTGGTTCCATTAGTTTTGAAACTTCAGCACCTGTATGAGACCAGCCTTCTTCGTCTACTATATGAGCCCAATACAGAAACAAGAACATTTCATGTTTTTTAAACTGCTCTACGTTTTTTGTTAGCGGTCGATATAGAATCGAAAAATTTATTGGGTAGGGTTTATCCTGCCAAAAAGGGTCTTTGGACTCAATGTCAAACATCCTTTGAAGCTCGTCGTATAGATCTTGATCTCTTGGGTCCGGTGTGAATCCATATGCGAGAAGGGGAAACAATAACGAAAAAAAAATAGCAAATAGTCTTTTCATATATACCTCAGCGCTGGGCGATCACAAAACTAACGGCTGCGGATAACCAGCGGGCCAAAATTATTTCGACCGAGCAGGGAATTCAACGAAAATCGACATAGTTTTTCCCGTCTGGTTCATCCGCCTGGTTAGTATTCTACTTGGATTATGTAATGGCTATTAACAAAATCACAACCATACGAGAGTCATTCTACTCCAGCTCTTTTGCCCAACCCATCCTTGAAAAGCTAGCCAAAATAGAAAACATTGGATGACCTGAGGAAGATCCTCTTTTATATCAATAACTAAGTTGTACCTTGTATAATTCTGATAAATTGATCCAGTTAGCTTATCTTCTCGGTACAATTCATAATTGAGTTCAAGTCGATCATGAAAAGGCTCACCGGGCTTCATTATGTAGGAAATAGATCGGAATCGTACATTATATGAAAATCCAGTTCCATCTGGCTTGTCGGCCTTTGCGATTTGATTCGTTTCCAAACGACAAAAGTAACTACCATGGCTAAAATGTTCTCGAGAGAATATATATGTCCCTTTTTGTGCGATAAATTTAGCAAGGGGTTTAAAAGCAGATGCCTTAAGAGTACCAAAATATTCGTGACCATGATAAAAATGATATATAGAAAACAATATATTCTTTTTGACTCTTAGCATGATCGTGCCACAATACTAACGTGAAGCTGACTTGCCGCCAGCAAGATATTCGAACTGCACCGGATTTTACGCAAACCGGCATAGATCATGCGGTCAAGTCAAGCGCATGGTTATGAAATTATCACAATATATATCTATGCACTACAGGGACGACAAAAACAAAAAACAAATAGATGACGGCTGGTATCCAATTAGGGTATCCGAAGACAATTGAAAATAGGATCTCAGCAGTGAGAGGCTTACCGATTCCTCGGGAGCCAAAAAGGACTCCAGTAACCATCACGATTGAAGCGAGAACAAATAAAGCGATACACCAATTGGGAATGAAAAAAGCATGTTCGCTATCTGTTAAAAATATCGCAACATAGTTAAGAAATACAGCGCCGATTATTGCCAGAATCCATCCAGAAATAACAAACCTTTTCGATAATACAATTTTTTTAGAATTCGTCATGTTCACATCGACTTGAATTCATAAGATCACCTGCGGTTTACGGGCCGCGAGGTACGAGGGGTCCTTTGTGAAACCGCTTGTTGTGCTCCGGAAACGGCACGCGTTCTTAAAGGTGCACTGAGCTTGGCTTTTATCTTAAAGCTCAGCAAATCCCAAACCCAGCCGGATGAAGGCGAAGGGTTTAGCGGTATGGCAACCAGGTATCCGGCGATGGTGGCTGGATATTTCACTGTTCAAGAAGCAGTTCTTCTATTGAAGCATCAGGATTTTCCGATGCAATACTCAAGGCCGTATTCCCCTTATCATCAACTATATCCAATTCAGCACCATTTTCTATGAGAATCTTTACGACTTCTAATTGCTGGCTAAAATCATTCTTGGGTTTGTCATAGCACGCTAAGATTAATGCAGTCCGACCTTGATTATCCCTGAGATTAACATTTGCACCATTTTCTATTAAAAGATTCACAACCTCTACTTGATTAAGAGTATTTTCTTTGTCTCTAGGATAACCAACACGACCTATATTTTTTGCAGAGGAAGCTAACATTAGCGCGGTAACACCATATTTATCTTTTAAATCAATATCTGCACCCTTTTCGATAAGGAATCTCATTTGATCAATATTTCTCGGAAAGTGAGATAACTGTACAAGGATTGTTCTATCCTCCTCATCTTTGGAATTGATATCTGCGCCCTTATCTAACAAGAATTTGGACACATTATTGTAATGCTCTCCATACGAAACAGCATTCGTAAAATGAGTTTTTCCTTTGTTATCTTTTGCATCAATATTAGCACCATATTCTAAAAGTAACCTAATTATGTCTAAATCCCAGGCGCCCATCAAAGCTGTCTTTCCTTCATTGGAGACAGCATTAACATCTGCCCCTCGTGTAAGAAGGAGTTTAACTATATCAATTCTTCTAGTGGAATACATGAGAGGCGTCTTTCCTTTATAATCCGTAGTGTTAACATCGGCACCTTTCTTCAATAACTCTTCGATAAAATTCAAAGGACATATACTGTTGCTGACAGCGCTGATTAATACCTTGTTATAATCATAGCTTTTCACGTAGGGCACAAATACGATAATACTAATTAACACTAATAATACTATTATAGGAGAGCTAAAACCAAGTATGCCCGCGTATATGTGTCTGCTAAATAATTTTTTAATAATTGGTGATTCATCATTCTTTTTTTTAGTAAAATATATGCTAGAAAATAATAAGGATATAATTGGACACACTAAGGCGGCAAGAAAAAGCACGACCAAAAAATCTGAGAATAAAAGATAAGACTTGGCACTATTTTCAAAATGCCATATGGCAATATTTGTAGACAGGTAGTAAGAAATATCTTGAAAGTAGCTGTTAATCTGCAGATGATTATAAAAGTGTATAGGAACCGAAAAGAACAGTATGAAAAATTCGATCCTTGTGATTACATGGAGTTTTTCAGATGAAAACCCCATTTTTTTCCAAAAAGCGGACTCAATCAAAAATCTTTTGATCCATTTCGAAGCACCAACTAAAATAATAATAAACAAAATAAATGGTATAGCGGGAATAAGTAGAATCAATCCAAGAGTATGAGAATATGCGTATGCTGGAAATAGAAAAATTGAACACAGAGATAAAAAAATAGCCTTAGTATGTATTACTCAAATGTTAAGTGAAGTTTAATAAAATCGCTGTGGACGCCTATCAATTGGTCACTTAAAGCAAGATGCGCTTGTGGAGGCCTGATTTACGCGAAGTTAACAAAAAAGGCCTCCCTGTGCGCATCCACGCAATTTTAAGCAACGCTGGTTGGTTACAGCGAAGTTGTTTTATCAGGGA
>Ga0209671_1000882_pt1 | contig 22666 bp, 13 predicted proteins | sample WorMetHERISLAND2_2_FD_187401 | JGI IMG/M metagenome (GOLD analysis project Ga0209671, IMG submission 187401) | Marine gutless worms symbiont microbial communities from Max Planck institute for Marine Microbiology, Germany - Olavius geniculatus... | ecosystem: Host-associated > Annelida >... | reverse complement strand
CTTTATAATGCACGTCCCAAAGTTCGGGGCGCTGTTCAAAAAATCTAAGGCCAAAACATGCAAAATGTGTCGCGATTTCAGACAGCTTTAGACTTTAACCGTACCGACTCGGTCCGACTGTACCGCTTAGGCCTATATTCGAAGGCTAGAGTCCGACTTCCCATCGCGGAAAGAAAACGGTTTCATAGAGTGAGTACAGTCATATGTATGCTGTGGTGACGCTGCTATAGGCCTATCAAACGCTGCAATCAACGTTAGGATAGGCCTACGTTACGATAATTTCGCGCACGTGAATGATTAACTGCGGAGAGCAACTTTGCATTAAAAATTGCGGCCAAACCGGACACTCGTCATCGCCCTATCTAACGATGCCGTCGCCGATCGCTTGCAACGTACGGTTTAGCCACAATACATGCGTGACAGACGGTGACAGACGACGACAGACGACAGACGACACATCGTACCAAAAACTCGACCTAACGGTCGGCCAAAACACAAATCTCTTCAGACGTTTCTGTCTGCAGCACTTTCTGAACGTTCTCTGTACATATCGCTATAGAAATTACATTACTAAGGGCCTAATTGTAGGTCTATTGTACTGTATTGTTTTGTACGTGCACAATCAATATAAAAAGTTGATTAAATTTGCGCAGGTCTCAAGCTCAGAACGCCAGCAGGTGTCAGCGGCTAGACGGCTACATGCATTCCGACGGATACTGCTACTTCACTCCTAGCGACTGCAACGCGTACTACGCCAACTGTCGCTGTTACTCGCGCTACTCTACGTCTTACACCAACGCCACGTGCATCAACATCAGAGGCCACTACTACGTCGGTCGCTGCTATTACTACTCCACCACTTGTGCCGGCTACTGGTACAACAGTCAGTGTTATAATAGAAGGAAGACGACGTATTCCAGGTCGCGTTGTAGCAGCATAGGTGGGGTGTACCGTTTTTACGGTTATTATGGTTACTGTTACTATAATATTTTCTAATACGTACAGCTGTATAATTTTTTTCAGAACTGTCCATTTTACTTAAACTCGGATAATGGCGTATAGCTGTGCACACATTTTGCTTTCGTAAAACGAATAAAAACGAACCTGGTAATAAATAGCTGTGATTCAGCAAAAATTGTTCGCTTACTGTGAAATTTTAGACACTCGTCACAATACACTGACGACGTGTCAAATAATTCTGAAGGAAGTATAGCTTTGTGTCAAGTTTTCAAGAAGTCTGCTAAGGATTTACATGGATATAAAAGCAAATTTTTAGAATTGCAATTACTCGGTTAGCGTTAATGCTCAAAACTTGTACAGATCTGTTGCTGTTATTGCTATGGGCCTACTGGCTATCAGTTACAGCTATATGTAGATTGAGTTGCAGACTTGCAGTGTGTTTTAATGATTCATTAATATATCTTGCTATTGATATATTAGCAGATAAATTTATATATGCCTGATAGATTAAAGTGGATATATTTCAGTGATGGTTGATGATGTTATAACGTTCACGTGATTAATGATCTGACAGCTTTTGTGTTTGCGATTGCAGTACAAACTTCGTGGCATATTCAATATCTAATAACTCAGTTTTGTTTGTTTGCATATGTCTAATATTGCGTATATACATCTGTATATAATTAATTGTGCGTTTTAACGTTTTTGCGATGGGATTTCATACATTTATATATGTATGTTGATGTCTTAATAACATTGTTATGCCGGTCGGGTTGACCTGTCAACTCAGTCTTCCATCCCTCCGAGGTAGGTAAATCGAGCACCGGTCTGTCTGGCTGGGGTTAAGGCAGGGCGCGTTCACCTGGGTTGAGTGGCAATTAACACTGTGTGATCCCATATGGCAGGTGACGCTTCATAGCTCTGTAATGGGTTTCGTATTAAGAGCTAGCCTATACACTTTTTTTTACTTCTGTGCATTGCATCCGTATGCATGACACTGCACTGTGGCAGTCGCCTGTAACCTCTAAAACATAGATAAATCAACTGCTGTTGTGTTATTAGAGATGTCACATTGTTTTGCTTATTATAGGCTAGACGATATTCTGTATCTTGTATTGTATACATATTCTACAAACTTTATTTGCCAAGGTTCGAGACGGTTTTGTTTAACATTTTTTTTGTATTTTGTAAAAAAAATAATATTCGGTGCTAACGTGCTTGTTTGATTGGTAATGCACTTTTTGTTAAGAGTTTGTCAGCGTTTTTTACTTTAGTTATCTTTTAGTTAATTAATTGTTGTTTCTGTTTTAAATTGTTGTTTTGCTCTTGACGATAATGATGATGATGACGGTGACCATAAAAATGAGTTGTTGAGTTGTTGATTGATGGCATCTGCATTTTGTTATGCTTTTTGTTAATGTTGTTTTGTTATGCATATTATACAAATTTTACAACTAACTGAAATGCCAGCAGTTGAACTAACTTATTTGATGTATATTGACTGTAACATACTTTGTATTTTAACATGCGTATTTGGAAGTATACTCTGCGTTTTTTAATTATGTGTACTTTTTTCATCTTCCCCTGTACGTTTTTTGTAACTAACTGAAATGTCAGTGGTTAAACTATCATATCTGAGTACATGTATACTTTTTAACATAGGTTATTTTGCTGTATATTTTGTGATTTGTAATTAAACCTAAAGTATAATTTATCATGAGTTTGGGATAATGCTAATTTCTAGTTAGAATTTAGTGACATATTGTCGAAAAGAACAGTCTGTCTGTCGTACCGTATGTCACAACACAATGATATTAAGTAAGTAAGTAAGTAAGTAAGTATGTGAATATTTAAAGTGCACAATGTCAGCCAGTGGCCGAATCTGAGGCACTTGGCTGAGCCGCTAGGTGGAGCAGTAGGCCTGCTGGAAGCAGTGAGTTTTAAGGAGGTGACGGAAAGTGTCTGCAGAGGTAGAACTACGGATGCTAAAGGGTAGTGAGTTCCAAACTGTGGGGGCTGCAATGCTAAAAAAACAAATGGTCATGCAATTATCCAAGCGTATTAGCATTGTCCTTCAATAGACAACATTATGACTGTCTGAAAACTAACATGGAAGATTATTAGAACTGCCATTTCTATTACATATGCACCATGAAGGATATTATGATGGCGAGTTCTTAACAACATTAAATTTAGGTCGTTTCTGCATCTTATGTTTCATAGGCCTATAACGTTTTTCTGTAAAAGTTGAACTTACTGTTCCGTTATTATGTTCAGGCTTTATACATGTAGGCAACGTGCATTGTCTGTAACAGCCATCCCCAAATGATCTGTAGGCCCCTACTCTGTCAGGTGAGACATTAAACATTACACACTCATTTTGCGATGGCAAAGACGCACTGAAAGCAGTAGCTGCTTTCGCGCGTAAAAACAGCTCACAAACAAACAAAAAACAAGCCACGCATGCGCGCGTCGGTAACTTACAAACAGCAGCAGCTACGCTGAATGGCTTTATTGGTTGATTTTCCCCTGACCGAAAAACAAAATCCACAAGAAATTTGAGATAATGCTCACTAGACGCGCGAAAGCCTATAGCAGTTCCGGTTCACAAGTTTAGCTGAATATTGGGGTGTTCACGCTAAGTTAATATACAAATACCAAATTTTCTATCTGGATCGCATAACGATAGTTCCGTGGCGCCACCTTGTGAATGATATAGACTTGTGTCGCAGCCCGAAATCGCCAAAAATCCATAAAACCCCTATTTTGGCGTTCAAGGTCATTCAAGGTCATTGAATTCGCCGCCAATCGACAGCCAGTGTACGACTTCCTATTAGTGATTAATAGTAACCTATAGCTCTATCTCGCACCGTTATCGAGATACAGCGACTTACTGGCCCAAAATCGCAAATTTTGCCCATCCCCTTCATTTAGCGCCCTCGTTCAGGGTGACCCACTTTATGGAAAAGCTTTACGGTTCCTGAAACTAGAGTCTTCCAGGCAGCCGACGGTGAAGATTTGGTGATTCTAGCTTGCACCGCTTTTGACTGATCCACCCGTGTGACAGACAGCTGACGGACAGACAGACGGACGGACAGAATTGCGATGGCTAAGACGCGCTGAAGGCAGTAGCTGCTTTCGCGCGTAAAAACCAGCTGTCGCTAAAGTGGGCCGACCATAATGCCTATATCCGAAAGCCAGCGTCCGACTTCCGGTCGCGGAAAGAAAGCGCGACCGATTTCCCAGAGTGACTACGGTTACATATACCCGCTATAGTAACGCTGCTATATCGAACGCTATACAATCAACGCTAGGATGCTGGGTACGATACAGTAATTCGGCGCACATGGGTGATGTCTGCAAGCAGCAACTTTGCATTAAAAATTGTGGTAAACCGCTGCAGATATGGTGTTGACATTTTATAGTAGAAACTCGTCATTGCCCTAACCAACGGTATTATCGCCTACGACGTACCGTTCAGCCACAATACCGCATAACAGTGTGTAATGATCCTACAAATTCATCCAAGGTCGATGCTTTTCGTGTCACTCAAAGGGTTTATTACTTCCTTGTGATCAGTAGCAACCTAGCTTGGCTCTATTTCTCACCGTTTGTGAGATACGGCGACTATCGGTTAAAAACGCACATTTTTGCTTCCCCATCTTTGTTCAGCGCCAAATTTGAAAATGTTACCCTTGCACTAAATTACTGAAACTGTGCATGCAAAAGCAGTTATTATGACACCGGGCTAATTAATCGAGCAGTAAGTTTGCCGGTAACAAAGACTTATCGTTTAGCCACAATACATGCTTTAATCGACGACAGACAGACGACAGACGAGATGACACATCGTTCCAAAGAGTAGACTCAACCTTGTCAAAGTTGTCATCTTAACACATGATCGGCCTAAAATTAAAATAATATTTTTCTCAGCTATATAGCTTCAATTACAGTTTGTCTCGCAGACGTACTATAACTTTCAAGGTCATTCAAAGTCGATGATTTTCATTTCATCCGAGCCTCTGAGGGCGTATGCTAGCAAAAATAATGCAATTTCCTCCAAAATTTTCACTTGTTTTAAGATGCATATGGTCAATAGGGGGCGGGGGACCCCTCCCCTTAAATTCGCCACTGATGACAAATAATATTATATTTTATCAACTTACTAAGTTTATTAATTTTTTTCCGCTCCTATGTTGGTTGTCACTTGTAAGTTATATGCTAGATTACTAGTGGAGAAAATAATATATAAATAGACTGTGTTCTCTTAATAGATGATGCCACAATAATGACCCCAGCATCAAAAAAAATTTACGTATGTTCAGAATTAAATTCACAACAAAACGTACATTTTAAATTTTTCATATTTTAAAAATTAATGTAATGGCGCCATTTTGTAAACTTATTTATCGAACGACCCTCGTAGATACTTGCTAGGTCTATCTGTAGATCATGATTAAAAGACATGCTGTAGATTCAACATTCGATTGGTTGCCTTTGTTTACTTATTTACTGACATCTAGACCTGTCTTGCGTGATCTCTGATTGGTCGAACGAGCTGTGGCGCACCTGAGAGGTGTTTTCGTTTCGGTTTGTTTATATTGTGGAATATTATTATTGTGATGAATAAAAATTTCTTGAAAACTGTGCCATAAATGCGTAACCTATTTTTAGCATCATGACGTCCGAGGGCAATAAGTATTCTGTTTCAGCTTATCAGAGTGTGAGAGGTGAAACTAATCCTTCGTCTGGAACGGACCAAGGTGTGTTCTTACAGGCTACGGGTAAAAAGCGGATCTTGGAATGTCTCAACGTGTAGCGCTGTGATTGAACTGTAATTTAATTATTTAACTATTTCCTAACTTTATTTTAACTCTATTTTTAACCCTAATCTTAACGCTAGCGCTAGCCTACGTAGTAGGCTGTGTTCATTAGTATTGGTTGCTTACTTAAAGGCCAGGTCGCACGAAAAAACGATCTTCGCTAAATATGTGTAGAATGTAACATTACAGGATGGTCCAAAAAACGGCACAAAGTTTATGACACTATAATTTTGTAACCGTACATCACAGAGGTCGTTGGTAATTTGCAGAAATTCGGAATGCGGAATGCGGAAAGTACTTTGTGGAATGAAATCTGCGGAAGTAGGCTGCGGAACGGTGGGTAATATGAGGAATGCGGAATGACCGACCGATCGATAACGCCCCCGGCCGCACTCGGCATTTATTGCCACTAATTATGGAGCGTAGGCTACTGTACGCAATATCTCATGCTTAGGTTAAAATATGCCGCTGTCGTATCTCATCTTTGTCATTTTAAATTCTTTTCAAATAATTTATTGATTGGTTGCTACTTGTTTAAATTATAGGCCTATGTTTCTAAATGGCGCAAATTCAAAAATAATGCTTTAAAAAAATTCAAAGAAGCTAGTAAATAAAAAAGTATAACAAATAGGCCTACATATAATAATCGTATAAAAAATAAGAATCATTTACTGAGTACATTGCTGAAATACTTGAAGTCTGTGAATTTTAGGTTTTTTCAGCTTTACCAATAAACATGCATTTACTATTAATTTCACTGTAATTGTGATTGTGATTAACAGGTTTATAGAATAAAGACAGTTTTGAAAGAATTGGTTTATAAGCCAGGCACACAAAATAGGCTTAATAAAGTGACACAAGCTAACTATTTTGTTTAACATAATTCATCATGTGAGATTATAATGTGAATATATGGCCTTGCATTCCAGGTATATAAGCTACTGTTCATTTCAGAACAGGCGTTATAATGATTTAAACATATTTAATCGACATAACAGACTACTGCAGCACAAATTTAAATAATAACAACAGTAGGCCTATATATAAAATAAAATATAATCAATAATATTATAGTCGTAAAATTAAATTAGTTTATTACAGCGTCACAGTTCAAAATCACATTGTATGTTTTGGAGTGTTAAAGTTTTTTAGCGTTTTTTAACGTTTTGCAACGTTTGTGTCATTTTCCATTGTTAGCTAGAGCAATTCCGCACCATATATTCCGCAAATTACCAGCACGTGAAGCTCGGAAGGTTGGCAGTAATTTGCGGAATCGGGCTGATCACGCGATCATGCCCGTCAACCAATTGTCTTCATTCCGCAGATTTCATTCCGCAAATTACTTTCCGCATTCCGCATTTCCGCAAATTACTTTTACCCCATCACAGAGTCATGCGGTTTTCAGCAAAATGTTTTGAAAGAAATTCTTTACATGACTAAAGTCAGTGTTTAAATACAGCAATTAAATAATCTTTGTTTTTGCCGCTGGCAAGTGAACTATTTAAAAACAGTATTAGGCCTACCTTCAATGTATTTTGGTTCGTAAAAACATGCCATTATTATTTTATGAATTGCTCCGAGAAACCTTGGCCGATTTCAATAATTTTTTGCATGTGACTTTAAGAAGAAACTTGACACAAAGATCTGTAGTTTTGGCCACCTCATCTTAATGTTGTCGCTACACTACCGTGTGAAATGCAGAAGTCGCATTTCGGCCATTGACAACAATGAATTCCTACCGGATAGCATATGCGTTGGCTCAGAAATTATTAACTGAATAGTGACAAATGCAATTGGCAATTATTATCACTCAAAAAGTCACACGTGCCACACCACATCATCTTTATTTTAACATATGCTCAAAATGTCGTCCTACAGCACAAATGCAAGCGGTAGACGTTGACACCATTGGCCAACAGCACGTTCAGTAACTTCATGACTCAAGCGGCCCACTCGCTGTTGATGTATCATTTCAGTTTGTTGACTTAGATTTTTAAAATACAGATGAAGCAACAGATTTTCAGTGATTTTGTGGTCTCAGTAATTTTCCGAGCTGACACATGCACTGCCCAGTATGAATTCATTGTTGTCAATGGTCAAAATACGAGTTCTGCATTTCACAAGGTAGTGTAGCAACAACCTTAAGGCAAGGTGGCCAAAACTACAGACACTCACGTCAAGTTTCTTTTTAATGTCGCATGCCAAAAATTATTAAAATCGCCCAATGTTTCATGGAGCTATTCATAAAATAATAGTGTCACGCTTTTATGGACCGCGGTGTCGAGCCGGGGTAATACTGTTTTTGCATTGTTGAATTGCCGGCGGCAGTAACAAAGAATATTTAACTGCTGTATTCAAATACTAACTTTAGTCATGTACAGAATTTCTTTCGGAACATTTTGCTGTAAACCACTTGACTATATGACGTACAGTTGCAAAATTATGGTGTCATTAACTTTGTGCCGTTTTTTGGACCACCCTGTAGTTAATAATACGCTGATCCAATGAAATGAAAACATCGATTTACAGTAATTTTCAGAGAAATATGTTGTGCCAGCTGAATGCACCCGAACGTATCACAATAACTGATGATGTCACTTTCAGGATGCTTTGTTGATTTTCCATTGACATTTACGTTGAAAACATAGTAAATCTGTCAGTTTTACACAGAATAATGTTGATTTATAGTACCAGTAATGATGCATAAGTGACATCAGAAATTGCGTCACTGTTTATCTGTTCACTATTAGAGGTATGCGATTTGTAAAAATAACGATGTGCTGGAATATTGTGGTTTTTTAGTAGGCTAACTATTGATGAAAAATTTAGTTTTTATATAGACTATTTCGCTGTAAATTACGCGGCATTTGACCTCAAGGCAATAAAGCCAGTTAGCAACCCTTTCGCATTTGATGTCGCGGTTACGAAAATGGCTGAAGTCATGAAAAGGGAAAATTGGGTAGTTTGAACCTGATTTTTAAGGTATTTAGATGTATTAGCAATTAGAAGATTAATGAATATTGACAAATTAGCATTTGATTATGCCAATCAGCATTTTATAACAGTTGCCCAAAATGATGCGACTTGGACTTTAAAAGTATGATGTATGAAAGTTGATGACTGGTAAGTAAATGAAGTTAAGACATATCTTACTAGTTTCGATGTTTTACACACAATGAGATATTCTGGATGTAATATGTCTCATGCCCATCTGGCCTCGATAACATCCCTGATATGATTTTTTATAAGTTGGAAGCAATTGCATGCTTTGGCTTGGGATTTGTCCCATCAAATCTTCTCTTTCCCTTATAGGTCAGCGACTTCCATAAAACACATTGATTTTAGCAAGGACCCATATGACATTCAACAGACAGACATATATGGAGAAATGTGTCTCAGGAATAGGTGAAATTCCTTGTCCTGCAATGATGGAACAATTTCGCCTAATAATAGTGCTGACGTTGAACATACTGTTTGATCATTCGCAATGGATTAATTATTACCAGTACTGTTAGAATGGCTGCAAGCAAAATTTTACTGATTTTTTGCATGTTTTGTTTCAATTTTTGTGATATGTGTGACATGTTGCTATTTTTCCTAGATGACATTCGGTTTATTGTTGTTGGCCAAAAATTGGCAAACCATTCTCCTCTTCAGAAAGCTTTGAAGGTATGATATTTCTGAGACCTGTGTGTTTTAATTTGAATTTTGATTTAATAACCAGTCTTGCAAAATACTCTGCAGGCAAAAGCAGGTGTGCAGTCTTGTGAAAGTAAATGAAGCTTTTAGTATTTGATTAACAGTACCATAATTGTATGATCAAGTTTTGTATGCTTGTGTAAATGTAATCAATTTGATTATACTCCTCACGCATTATCTGCTGATAACAATAACCCCAAGTAGAGCCATTTGATCTGCAGAGACAAAAACTCGACCCTCACACCATGAACATGAAGTGGATCTGATGACCTATTGCTGCTGAGATATAGCCATTTAAAATTTCCCATTCCCATGATTGCGGCACGATGTTATGTGGTTCGATCTAATGGGAAGTAGCAACATTGGATCTGTTGACAACAAAAACATAACCCTAGAATGAGATGGAGTGTACAGAATCTCATCGATGCTTTCAGGGCTGTGCAAAACATCTAAGCCAGAATTTGGGCAGTTGTGGCCCAAGAACAGTCACTGGCAGTGGCAGTTTTGTTTGCTTTTTTACTTACTGTAACCATTGATTGTGAGGTTGTTATTGTGATCATTCTGTTGATGCTGTGCTGTAGCATTTCAGTGTTCCAGTGGTTTATTCTGCAAATGGTAATGAGAATCTGAATGACTCAGATGATGAGGAGTCTATTTATATTTTGAGTGATTTCGAAGGAGAAACGTTTCAACGGCTGTGCAGCTGTTATTGTCGCATAGTGGCGCCACCTGTGATAATATGGGCAGCGACACGCGATGAGGTATGCAAATTGGTTGAACTTTTGTCGTACTTAATGTCTCAAATAGAGCTATTCATGAAGATGAATATTAAGAAGATCAAAATCAATAATATGCCCTTTATCTCTAAATTACTGAGTATCTATTTAATCTTATGCATTACAGTTAGTCTCCTCTCTTTATAGCATTAATGTCTTAAGATATCAGTCAGTCACAATTAAGAAAAACAACACTGGATTAATGATGATATGAACGTAAAATAAATAATTGTTGACCCAGAGAGCTGGTAGCATGAGAAGGAAGACACTTTATTGAGTTGCAGTGTATGCATTTGTATCATTAATCATTGTCTGAGTGCAGGATATTCCGTACAGTGAGCGACCTCTGTACTGTTGCTCAATGAACAGTCTGGTCATCTGCTTCAGTGGTCTAAGCAGTAGAGAAGAAATGGTAATTTAACTTTTGATGTGTTTCTCAGATATTATCTAATAAATAGAGCTGTCAAAGCATTAATTTTATAAATGTATTAACGCGCTGCGTTAATTTTTTTAATGCATTAATTAACACATTATTAATGCACCCAGGCCTGTCGAGAGGTAGAGTAGGAGGTAAGTTACCCTGGGCCCCTCAACGTTTGGGGGGCCCTGCCTGTAGAATATAAAAAGTTAGAAACACATTTTTAATGTATAAGCAACAATAACTGGCATCATAGCTAACATAAGAGATCTACTAACCTGTCATTGGAATAATTATTTATTTACAGTAGCGATGGAATGACAACTACAGTTTTGCTGCTTGAATTCATTCGATTGTCAAATAACCGCAGTTTAACAGAATATTGGAACTTTTACTTTACAGAATTTAGTGAATTAACATAAATTTACGTATGTGCATTAATTTTTTTAACGTGCGTTAATTTATTAATGCATTAACACGTTAATTAATGCGTTGATTTGACAGCTATACTAATAAATATTTAAGTTACTTTTTGCAAAAAATTTTGCTGTGATAAAAAGTATTAATTCAGTTTGCTTGTGCACTGTTTATTTTTTGAACTGATTGGTCATAGACAGAAGATACTGGTAATCATTTATCAGCTCTAGCACTTACAGGTGGTGGTGTATTTCTATAAGTGTTTTTATGCGCGAAAGCAGCTACTGCTTTCAGCACGTCTTAGCCATCGCAATTCTGTCCATCTGTCTGTCTGTCCGTAACACGGATGGATCAGTCAAAAACGGTGCAAGCTAGCATCACCAAATCTTCACCGTTGGCTGCCTGGAAGACTCTAGTTTTAGGAACAGTAAAGCTTTTCCATAAATTCGAAGGGGGTCACCCCGAACGAGGGCACTAAATGAGAAGGGGGTGGACAAAATTTGCGATTTTTGGCCAATAAGTCACTGCATCTCAGTAATGGTGCGAGATAGGGCCTAGGTTACTATTAATCACTAGAGCTGTCAAGGCGTTAATTTTTTTGACGCATTAACGCAGTGCATTAATTTTTTTAATGCATTAATTAACGTGTAAATTAACGCACCCAGTCCCGTCGAGATGGAGAGTAGGAGGTAAATTACCCTGGGCCCAAGACGTTTATGGGACCCACCTGTAAAATATAGAAAGTTAGAAAAATGAAAAAAAGTTTTAAAAACACATATAATATTTATTTTTTAAACGTATTTAGACTATTTACTATTTAACTATTACAGTATTTTTATTTTGTATATCATCTCTTATCCATCATAGAGTCCATCATTTTGTGATGGACTCTGTTGGGTTACGCTTACACGAATTGCTTGCTTACTGTCTTTTGTCAGTTTCGTGCGTATGTTTGTATGTCTGTCTACGTCTGTCTGTTCATTTGTGATTGGTGAATAAATAAATGTCTCGCCTACGTGTCCAGTTTGGTCGTGCCTACGTAGTTTGCTGACGTGCGGAGGACGTCATTTTGCTCATACAGTTTACGTCGGCGGCACGTCTCATTTGGACGTCGTGTGGCGACGTCGCGCCGACGTCCTTTGGACATTTTGACGTCACCGCACGACCTCCGTTTATAATTAATGCTACTTTGCTTAAACTCATTTGTTTTACATGTATAATAGCTGTAATGTAATCGTTGTATAATACAAGGATTACACATGTGCGTTAATTTTTTTAACACGCGTTAATTTATTAACGCATTAATGTGTTAATTAACGCGTCAACTGTGACAGCTCTATTAATCACTAATAGAAAGTCGTATACTGGCTCTCGATTGGCGCCGAACTCAATAACCTTGAATGATTTTGTATGCCAAAATAGGGGTTTTATGGATTTTTTGGCGATTTCGGGCTGCGACAAGTCTTTATCATTCACAAGGTGGCGCCACGGTACTGTCATTACCGGTATGCGATTTAGATAGAGAATTTGGTATTTGTATATTAACTTAGCATGAACACCCCAATTTTCAGCTAAACTACTGAACTGGAACTGCTATAGGCTTTAGCACATCTCATGAGCATTAGCTCTAATTTCTTGTTGGGAGCTGTCTTTATTGGGAAAAATCGCCAAAAACTAAATACATTGAGCAAAGATGGCATGTGTCATTTCTGTTAACATTTGAGGTATACAAGGTACAGACAAAGGTTTAATGTTGTTTTCATTGTACTAAGATAGCAGATGCATGGAAATGCAGCCATTTTTTAATGAAAGAAATTCAAGTGACAGTTCCTTATTGACTGGCTAATGTGTGTGACACATCAGACAAATTGCAACGACAAATATTTTTTGTGGTACAAAAAATTTAAAACATTTTGAACCTAGCACTTTGTTAAGTAATTCTAAAGCTGTTTCATGGATAAGTGCCATGATAGGATACTGATATATAATATTTGTAATTTTTCAGTTTATTTTGTAAATTACTATGATACATGCAACTTAATCTTCAATCCCAGAGCTTGTACTTTGAAAATTGTTGATCGAGGAAACAGTAGTAATGCAATAATGGAATAATTCTGATGCCTCATTTACCCAAGTGAGTGAGTAAGTAAGTAACATGTAAATTTATATAGCACACATTGTTAAATTAACCTCTAATGCGATCAAGGTGTTCCTGGGTAGATCTTTTTACAACTATGATGATTCTGGAACATAATTGTAGTAAAGTGGAAATGGCAGTACTTATTGCAGATAATTTTTAGTGGTCTTTTACTTGCTAAAACGTACATTTTATAATTTTTGTTTACATTACTTGTTGCCTTGAAATATCGGGTCAGTTGAAAAAGAGAAATTAAAGTGTGATGAGTGAAGATAATTATTGTGAAAAGTCGTATTGTGATATGTGTAGTCTCATCTAGCTGTACTGGTACATCGGATGGGTGGCTGTATTAGGAAAGATTTCAGTGCCAGCGTAACTCATCTAGTGTCCACTCGGACCAATGGAGAAAAATATCGCGTGAGTTAGACGTAACTGCTTCTTTAGTTTCTTTGAAGTGTTTCAGTGGCGGACCAAGTCAAGATCAGCATTTGTGAGATTGTCGTATTTCCCGCTAAACTGTTTCTCGACATAAAATGGCGCTTTTATTGTAACACGGTCATTTGTTTAACTAAGCGGCTGATAATGTCTAATAATTTTTATTGGTTTGTTGTGTTTTTTGATCAAATAACTGTTAGTATTGATAATGTTTAGTGATGATTAGTGTTGTTACGGTTTTACACTGGCCAAGGTCGGTTGGTTTCAGTTGGGTTTTGGGGAAAAAAACGTGGTTTCGGTTGGTTTCGGTATCGGTTTTTTGACCAGCACCAAAATCAGCTGCAGACGTCTAGTGATAACGCGCATGCCTGCCGCTAAATGCAAACTACGTGGGTGGTTGGGTGATGGTGCATTGCTGATGGGGAGGGGGAGAGAGAAAGAGCAGACAATACAGACCACGGTGCCCGCTAATGATTAGTTCAGGGGCGTAGTGGGACTGCTGCAGATACTTTTGTTTCAGTTTCAGATTTGCCAGTTTGCCATGGTTGGTTGATTTGACTGACGTGACGGGACAGGTGGACAACATGGCATGAGGCTGAGGCAAACTTGCATTATTGCTTCTCAGAATGAGTAAGCTAAGCCATGGCCCTCTAATCTCCCTAAGCCCCCTAAGCTCTAAGCCCCCCACCGTTCGTTAACCAGACAGAGGTAGGCAGACAGACAGACAGAGACAGTAAGGATGATCAAACAATACATGCAGCATGCAGGTGGTCACTGGTCGATCACAATGACGTGCAGTGATCGACATCCACCATCAATTACGCATGCAAACAAGTAGACTTTACTCACACCCGTTAGTAGTTAACTCTGTTTGTTCTGCAGGCCAGTAGACACTAGACAGGACTTCAGTTTACAACAGCACAGCATACCAGTGACTACGTATAACTGCACTCACTGCCATTGCCATCGCTCGTTGCAATAAATATTACGTAATCGCCGAACTGGGCATGCCATCTTACCTCGCACCACTCTGCCGCTGTAAAATGCTGCTTCACTGTCTGACGTTAATTGGTAACTCACGGATGCTTGACTGCTTTTCCGCACTGCTTCATTCAATCATTTTAAGCCTTTGGAAATCGAAAAAACGAATTCGTCAATAGAGAGCTCAAAACCGCGATTTTGATATGGTTTGATATTGCTAAAAACGCAGTTCCGGTGCCGATTTTGATAACCGTAACAACACTAGTGATGATAAGTGGTAGTATTCAGTATCAGTTGCATGGCATTTATATTTGAATTGATTTGTTAGTTGTCATATCTGTATGCGATAGACAAATCATCTGTTCTGATGCAGTTGTCGTGGATTGTGTGTTAATGTATCAGATGGCAGTTGGCAAAGGCGTACAGATCATGTCGGTCGATTGGGTGGAGAAGTGCTGGGAACTTCGTGATGACCCCGCTGTTTCTGCAACCGATGAACAAATGGTTATGTGCAGCAGTAATTGTCTTTTCCTAGGGCTGCTACCAACTAAGATCTTTTTTATTGATCAATTTTCAGAAAATCAGTCAAAATTAATAGATTCATTTTTGCAGTCGACGTAGACTGCAAAAACTGCAAAATTTAGCCACTGGTTGTTGTTATTTTTTGTGAACTAAAGCAGAACGAAAAGTGATGACTAAGGCGAAACGTTGCTGCAAAACTTAGAAATACGAGACTTTTTGAAAATATTGAAGTAAGCACAAAGAGATTTTTGAACTGTTTAATTTCGTATTCAATAAATAATTTCCAGTAGATTTAGTATTTTATATTTTTGTACTTTTAATACGTTGGTTGTAATGGACATTTTTGTTTTTATCATGTGCATTTGATGTTTTAATGTATTAATTTTACTGCAGATTGTTTATGTTAGGTCAGACCAGCAATTAAATTTCTATTCCTGATAATTGCATGATTAATTATTTCAATTGCATGTCAGTTTCAGTTTTAATATGTATCTGGTAGGTGTCATAGAACAATTTAACTGCTACGTAATGCGGCGGTGGGCATACCGGTATTGTCATAGTGCTTCAATAATATCTTGCTGTTGTGGTTTCGGACTGTACAGATGACATATTGCCTGCATCCATTTTCATTCTGCATTCTAGCATTTCTCGGTTTTTCCAAAGAAGATAAATTGCAGATGGAAGAGTTGACAGTAGCTAATGGTGTGTAAGAACTGTGAAGTTTCGTTAGAGTAATGAATGTCTCTAAAACTTTAGTTGATGATGTATTTGAAGCCAAAGGTGAACTGATTGTTGTGGTTAGGTCTCAGGGGCATTATGCATAACAACGTTTTAGTTTACGCCGAGACTAGCGGCTACGTCAGGACTGACAATTTCGAGACTAATCGACAAAGTTAGTCGGTATGCAAAAGGACGACATAGCCGTCGGACTAGCAAGTTGTGGCGTAGTTGATGCTGGGTAATTTTATTTTGGAATTCCCTAACAAGAAGTCACCCATTCTCACGTTGAAGCATGCGTGCGCCGGCAGAGTTGTCATCTTCTTAATCTTCTGCAGCCATGAGCCGTACATTAATATTCATGACGCTTATGATAAGCTAATTACAGCAACAAGGGCAGTAGAAATGCACGATGCAAAAATGTGCAAACAAAATCAGGCAACAAAAGTTCTATTCCTCAAGTTTTAGTACTAGAATTGTGTCAGTAATGTATACTGACTAGGCATAGGTGTTGTATGATGCATGATGTTCATAATTTTGTTGTTAGCAACTTTATTTGCACCGTACTAAACTAGTTACACCTGTTCGTGAGGGAGACTAACTTTAGTCCCTTATTTATGCTCAAACTAACGATAAGTCGCCGTCGTGCATACCAACTTAACAGTTGGTTCGTCGTACCTCGGATTTAGTTCGAGACTAAAGTTACGATGTTGTTATGCATACAGCCCCTGGTGACTAGTCAGTTGTCCAAAGGGCTATTAATCTGAAATTGGCTGTTAACTGGGTCCGTTATAGCCAACAGTCACCAAAGCCAAATATGCCATTTATCCCTAACCCTAACCGTATAAATCTTTAACCTTTGCACTTCACACTGTTTGGACAAGTGCTCTTTTGGGCTAGAATACCATTCCCCGAGTCCAGCAGTTGAACTGTATGCGATTTTGTTTCTGGCTGTAAAAAAGCTTTGCATCGTTTTTGTAAGAGTTGATATGTATTAGTATAGTTCATATAGTCGCATGTTGTTTGACGTGATGTTTATTGTGTGTTTGACCCCAATATGCATGCTTGCTGTGCAGGTGGATCATGTGCTGATGTTGGCTCACCAACATGCACTCACCTTGTTGTAGAAGAACGAAATATCAAAAATCTTCCAGCCGATATACAAGGACGCCCTGTCGTTGTGACATCCGAGGTCGTGCAATTCATTATTTCTGCTAAATTTAACTTCAGTTGTGTATTTTTTCTTGCTGTTCTTCTGCCATATTTTGTGTCAAACTTAACGTTTGCAACTTGATTTAAATTTATTTGAATTGGGCGTTCTATGACCTGACTACAGTAACTGACTTACTTTCCAGAAATGAGTATTTCTACAGATTTTAACATTAGTTACTATGTCTTTACGTAGTTTACTGTACAGAGCAGGTTGAGTAACACGGAGTCAGTGTTATTTGTTGTACTTTTCACTCATTCTTTTGTGCTTGACTGAGTTTGGTCCTCAACTATAAATCATTTATGACTATTTAGCAGTGTTTCGTCAATTTCCATTATTTTCATCTAGTGCTGATCTTTTAAACGTTGATTTTCATGATTTGCATTTTTTTGTTTTACCACGTTATTTCATTGCATGGTGTTAATGGTTTTATACGAATATACACTGTGGGCCATAAAAAAGTGTGCTACTTTGCTTTTGTCAATATCTTTGTCAATTATTGACCAATTTTTACGCGCGAAAGCAGTAGTACTGCTTTCAGCGTGTCTTAGCCATCGCAATTTTGTCCGTCGGTCTGTCTGTCCATCCATCACATGGGTGGATCAGTCAAAAATAGTGCAAGCTACGATCACCAAATCTTCACTGTCGGCTGCCTGGAAAACTCTAGTTTCAGGAACCATAAAGTTTTTTCATAAATTTGAAGGGGGTGACTCCGAACAAGGGCGCTAAATGATAGGGGGTGGACAAAATTTGAGATTTTTGGCCAATATGTCACTGTATCTCAGTAACAGTGCGAGATGGGCCTAGGTTACTATTAATCACTAATAGGAAGTCGTACACTGGCTCTCAATTGGCGCCGAATGCACGTCTTATGAGCATTAGCTCAAATTTCTTGTCAAGATTCTTTTACTGGCATACTCTGCAGACAATTTGCAATAATGCCATTATTATATATCCTATCACACAGTAAACGCATTTCTACACTACCTTGTGAAAAAGCAAAAACTAACGATAATAACAAAAATTTAGGTAAGTGAAAAAATGCTTCAGACCAACATTGCGATAAATGATTTGTATGACACTAGACTGTGTTATACCCACACAGTTTAATGTCATATGGACCATTTGCTGCAATGTCAGTCTTAGGCGTTTTTTTTCAATTTTACCAAAATGTTTGTTTGTTATTATCGTTATGTATGCATATTTCATTGATATTTCACAAGTTAGTGTAGAGACGCATTTACGGTGTGGTGGGGGATCTATTATAATCACGTTATCGCAAATTGTCTGTAGAGTGTGTCAGTGAAAGAATTTTGAAAATCGGTCAATAATTGGCAAAGATATGGACAAAAGTAAATTGGCACGTTTTTTTGGCCCACCCTGTATGGATGGATGGATGGAATAGATGCATTTCTGTTACAGTGGCTGTGGGCCAGCATACAGATGGAAGCGCGTGCCGATGAATCAATGTATTTATTTAAAGAAGAGATAGAAACTTCGCAGTCGAGCAGCAGAACTGGCAGCTGTCGGAAAACCCCGAGCTCGGTGACTTCCTCGGGCAAATCCAGGTCTCACCGTCGGAAACGGTTGAGAGAGAATTTAGCGAAGCTGGCAAACGAGGGTCAAGGAGATACGCCTCTGGTGAAAACGCGTCGTTCGAGTTACAGCGCTGCGTGCCAGCCTTTGTCCAACTCCCAGCTTGATAACACAGCTACTGAGATCTCTTCTTCTACTGTCGTTGGTAATGCTGTTAAGAGCTTCTAGATGTGTATTTGTGCTAACATGTTGTAGATGAAGTTATGTATTGTCATGTTGGGTGATTTCAGATTCTTGTCTTCTGGAGTAGTGCTATTTTTAGCTGCAGTGTGAACATCGCTTGTAGAATAACTATTTATTCATGAGTGTTTAATATAGTTTCTATGTGCGTGACGATGAATCAGTGTATTTTTTAAAGAAGAGATAGAAACTTCGCAGGAATTTCTGGAATTTCTGTGTCAATGTTGTTTCAATTTTACCAAAATGTTTGTTTGTTATTATCGTTATATATGCATATTTCATTGATATTTCACAAGTTAGTGTAGAGACGCATTTACGGTGTGGTGGGATCTATAATAATCGTCTTTATCGTCGTCCAGGTGTCCATCCATCTGTCTGTCCGTTACACTCTTGATCTGTATCAAAACGGTGCAAGCTGGTTTTTTATGACATAATTTTGTGCTTGTTAGTTAGGGGATTTTCTTTGAATGAGGATGTCAAAGTGTCTAGTTATTAAGTTCATAGTTGGTACCTATAAAAAAATTTAATTGTTAACTTTGCCAAAAAATAACGATTAATTAGTGTTTAGTTTTGATTAAAAACTTGCGGTAGCAGTTGTCAAGAAAGCATTTTCGCTTAGTGACATCATTCGTCAGTTATTTAGCTAACAGCTTTGATATATGTACTAAGAAACTAGTAATTGTGATAATTTGACATGTTTGCCACCAAAAAAAGAATTTCATTTATCACTAAATTTTCAAACGTTCGTTAGTGTCACATGACTAAGAAAATACATGATAAAGCAGTTATGGTGGCAAACATGGGTTGGGTTGGTGGCTTGGCTTAGCGGTAACGCGTTTCATCCGATCCACGAAGTTACTCTACACTGGGCTGGGTTAGTACTGCGATGGATGACTGCCTGTGGGCAGGTAAACCATCTTGGTTCTTAACCAGCCGCCTAGGTCAACTCAGCCTTTCATCCCTCTGGAGTAGGTAAATCGAGTACCAGCCTATCCGGCTGGGGTTAAGGCGGGGTGCATTCACCTGTGTTGGGTGGCAAGTAATGCTGTGTGATCCCATGCGGCAGGTGACGTTCTGTAGCTCCGAGATGGGCGTCCCGTTAAGAGCTATATCACTACCTTTAACTTTTTAATCTTTTGACTTTCCGAATGGTTGATGAGCAGATGATGGAAGTGCCGAGAAACCTTCACTAGTGAATGTGAAAGACGTCTCCAAGCTGACCGATCGGCAACAAACCATCATGGAACTGCTCCAGACGGAAACCAATTATGTCACCATTATCAACACCATACTCAAAGTATGCCATCTTATGTTTATGCTTTTCATATCTATTGCCTAAAAGTCTGAGATAAACTGCTGATACAGCATATTGTCTGGAAGATTTAGTCAAGTTGCGTTTGTCAGTGAAAAATGCGACTTGCTGCGAATGATGACTTTGTGTTTGCTCTTTGCTTCGTGCTTTTTCACTGTGACGTGAATGTTTTTCTACATTTTCAATTGCTTGTCACATTTTTCTTTGAATACATATTACATAAAGTTATATTTTTGTAAATAATAAATTTGATTATGCTACTTTTGTATTTAATGGCCTTAGTAATGATTTGGATTTCTTTATCATGCGGGCAGGTATTCAAAGATGAAATTGAGAGGGTTGATCAGCTGGGTGGGCCGATACTGGACCCACAGGAGAGTAAGTCAATCTTTGGTGGTCTGGTGCCGATCTATGACGTTCATGTCAAAATACGTGATGAACTTGCAAAAATCGTTGCGTCGTCTTCTACTCATTGGTCCATCGGATCTGCATTTCTCAAACATGTAAGTTGCAACTATCAACTTTTGCTGTCTTTTTTTTAAAAATAATTTTCAGTGTGTAGCACTGGTGTTGGAAAATGTCTTTTACTTTAAGTTTTGTTTGGCTGTGTGTTATATTTTCTACAATGAATGGTACATTGTGTTTCTGCTATTGAAATGTTTGCATAGTAAGCACCACATACTATTGTATTTCTTGCTGAATTTATTGTTTATTTTTATAATTATATTACCGACATTTTATACCATGCCATCCAGTAAAACGAAAGCTGCAATCAAAAGTGGAATGATTTGTGTCAGTAGTTCTTCATTTATTAACTGTGACAAAAAAATTGGTTCGTTGTCAGTGAGACTAACAAATTGACACAGAAATTCCATTGACAAAGCAAAGTGTATGATGAATAAACGTGTTACTGAGTAGGTATGCTGGTTATATGCGAATATATTCGATCGCATATTTTGCCAAAACTTGCATATCGCGTATATATCCGCATATAATGGCATTTTTCAGAATTGCATATGCGAAAATTATGCCGCATATGCAAAAATTCGCATATATGTCGCATATTTAAGCATATGTGATCGCATTTATCAGCATTTTCCTTGCCCAACATTGTTTTAAGATTGCTAAATATTTTGGCGGCAAACGATTACTGGTATTGACAATTAGATGTTGAATAAATTGAAGTCAAAAATGTCAAATCTGTGCAGAAAAGGCCTATTAATGATCACAATTATGATTCTCCTTCAGTCGAATTTGCATACGCCGGAAATATGTAGAAAAATATGCTGCATATATGACACATATATGCGCCGCATATTTCGCCAAATTCTGCATATTTTCTGGCATATTTGGCCTCAAAAAGTTCCGCGTATTTTAAGAAAATTCTCTGCTATAAACTAACATCCCTAACTGAGTGATATGGATTTGCATTATTTCTGAGTGAATGTTATTATTGCAGCTGACTGTGAGCTGATTAATGTAGTGTTAAATTAAGCCATTTGCTGACTGACAGACTGAAGGGTGGGGTGGGTGATTACAAGTAATGCTTTCTGTTGTTTTATATCATAATTTTTTTGTTAATTGATATGGTAAATTGCTTTGTGATTTCAGGCAGACGTCTTGTCAAGGGCATATCCAAATTTTGTGAATTATTTTGAAAAGACCAAAGAAGCCATTCAGGAGTGTGAGAGATTGAAACCACGATTTCACGCATTTCTTCGGGTATTTTAATCTGCACTATCACACATGTTCAGTATTCTATTGATGTGGCTTTGGTGTTTAATAGCAATTGTTTCATTAAAGAGACTATTCAGACTTCAGTTTTCAATTGGTTGTTGCAAAAGAAACTCCATTTCTTGTCATTTAGTATTTTTTCTTCCTTGTTATTGTCAGTAGTTCAACTTTTTTGAAATTGTTTATTTTGGAAATGGCATACCACTTGTTACCGTAGAAAATTGCATCAGGTAAAAAGAAGAACTGCAGTGGCGCAACTGTAACAGTTGACAGGGGAATTGGAATACATTTAGTGGGGGGCTGTTGCGCAGCTATGTCAAGGGAAGCCAGAGTGCGGTCGGCAGACGTTGACTGAACTCCTGATACGACCTGTGCAGCGATTACCCAGCATACTTCTACTTCTTCGAGGTATCGTTGATGCTTTGAGCGTTGGATGCATTGAACAGCAGCTGTCAGCGAAGTGTTTGGTTGTTTTGCTTGTTGTACATGTAATCTTAATCTCAGCAGTAATATATGTTGTAATTTTGTATTTTTCTTTATTGTATTTGTAGTAAGTTGAGTCAGTCAGTTAAACAAATGTCCAGAGTTCTAGTGAGCCATGTTTGTTTTGTTCTGCCGAAAGAAATTTGTGGTACATGAATCTACTTTGTTCATTGTTTTAAATTAGAGCTGCGGATTTTAACGATTAATTTAATCGTTAACTAACAAAGAAAATTAACGATTAATTTTATTTTTAACGATTAACGGTT
>Ga0209671_1000881_pt1 | contig 22670 bp, 13 predicted proteins | sample WorMetHERISLAND2_2_FD_187401 | JGI IMG/M metagenome (GOLD analysis project Ga0209671, IMG submission 187401) | Marine gutless worms symbiont microbial communities from Max Planck institute for Marine Microbiology, Germany - Olavius geniculatus... | ecosystem: Host-associated > Annelida >... | reverse complement strand
GAAGAGCGACGGCACGCACACTTATAAACAGTTCACACACAGAGAAATAGATAGATATACTGCATGCCGTGTCAATTCAACCCGCTGCTAAATCTATCGTGCTTCTATATCACTGTCGACAATAAATTCAGAGATATCGGTTATGCGAACAGGCGATCGTAGCTCTAGCACGTATCGCATATAAAAATCCGCATGTCGCACATTTTCCGGCGGTTTGAGGTTGCATCGCCAAAGCAGAAATGTGCGAAGATATGCATTGTTTCGTACAGATTTGCTAACGCCTATTGTCGTACATGACATGCGATCACAATCTTTCACAATTCTGTGCAACGAGAAAATCTGTCAAATAGTTTTGACATTTTGTTTTGCACTTCTTGCCGCATATATATACGTTATTATGCATAAGCCTAGGCCTACCTGTATATATGCGGAATTTTATGCATGCCGCATACTTCGACGACAAATTATTCTGTCCATTAACGTGCACACTTTTCATCGAAACCAATCACATATTTCAAAAAAAGAATATCCGCTGTATAGACCGCTATCCCCAAACCTCAAAGAGCTCAAAAAGCATCTATAGTCTATACACCTGCGCAGTTCGATACACAGACGCAGCCGCTGCAGCTGCAGGTGGACTGAGCGAAACGTTCGCTCACCTGCTCAGCTGCCGGTGTCGGAGCGTGTGCGGGTAGAATTATCGATCTCGTACATGGGCTACCATTACCACACACACGTACATCCAGTGCCCTACCCTACCACCAGCCCAGCTGCCAATATAACAGTGATTGATCCCAACGTAGCAAACATATACAGCTGAGATCCAGCGGCCCTGTCTAATTACAATGTCAGTTTTGAGCTCAACTATAAAATTGACAAGCATATACAAGCCTTCTAGTCTGTTCGTCCACCGTCCACGTATAAGCCTAACTTTTGAGTTGACGAATTATTTCGCTGCTCTGAATCTAACACTGTAAGTTATACGCAGTAGGCTATTATTTATAGGGTTGCGCGTTAAAAAGTGAAACTCACGTGATTTACGTAGATGAAGCAATTTTTGAGAACGATACGCAAAGCAGAAGAAAACTCAAAAATAAGAGAAGTAAAAATAGCAATAGCAGACAAATAAACAGAGTAAGCCTATTAGAAACGTAAGTATTGTGTTCGTTAGTGTTCACGGGACGTTGAAAAATTAAATATTATCGTAGTCTACTTGAAGGCATTTTTGATACTGTTTCTAATATTAAGAATACTTTGATTAAAACCATCCGACAGTTATTTCGCTATAATATTTTCTTGGATGTAACCTACCCAACACTAAAACAAACCGACGAGTAGGCCTAAACCTAAGCCAAGATCCAAATGCACAGAAACACCGTGTGCGTTGAACAATGAACATCTACATGTATTTAGCAGTAGGTTTTTCTGCTAAAATGTTTTGCAACAAAACCTTTTTTGGTTTATGTAGTTTTTGTGCAAATGTTTTTAAACGTGGTTACTGATACGTGTGAAATAAAGCACTGAAATGTGCAAAATATTTTAAAAAACGATTTTACGCGCGACGCACTAGGCCTATGTGCTAAACGCGTATCATATTTCTTTCCGTCCATATCCGTCTGTCTATCTGTCTACCACGAGCAGGCACCGATTCAAGCCCAGGCGAGACTCGCGGTTTTTACCATAAGAAAGACCAATGTCTCTAGTAGTTTCTTGTCAGCAAATTTTGTGCTGCTGATTGAAGGGATTCCTCTCAAACGGAGGGAGCTAGTGTCGTGCGAAATCGTTAGGCCTATTTTACCCATATTAACTCTTCTAGCGTGAAAACGGTTGTCGATAGGCACACACTTGCTGCTTATCATAACGAGCATTACTGACGAGCTATTCGGTGGTACCGATGGCAATGACCTTGAACTACCTTGAACCCCAAAATAAAGAATTTCAGAGCATTTTTCGCGACTTCATGCCGCGACGCGTATTTCAAGAGTGAATTTTTGTCGAAGTTAGTCTACTGTAGATCGACCGAGACAACCTGCGTCGCGCGTTTTACGAGCATTAGCTCAGATTTGTTTTCGTTCTACGTGTAATATGGCCTTACGGCTATAATTTTGGCTTCGTACTTAAGACCCAGATTTTTATCATTTGCTTTGCTCTAAATTCCAATCTCTCTGGCCTTGACCTTGCCGCTGGCTTCAGCACGGCCTTGAGCTTGTTGTTAATTGCAATGGTGTGTGATTTTCTTTAAACGATCGTTAGCCCTACCTACACGTTTGTGAGACAAACCGCTTCATGATGTTTCATATGCCCACAAATAAAATTGGACGCCAGATTTTGACACCAAAAGGCTATATTAGTATTAAAATTGTCGCAATGTTTAAGGCCTTGGCATTAACCTTGGCCTATGGAAATAGAATGGTGGAATGTAGCCTAATTTTTATTAGCCACAGTGCCACACGCTTTATTTCCAAGCGCGGCAGTGAAAATAATAAACACTTGATGGAGTTATGACTCGGTAGCTTATTTTTAGATTAAACATTTCTGAACCATGGTCAGTCATAAAAGATATATGGCCTAGCCCACAAAGAATCGACCGCTAATTGAATAGTGTGTGGTATGACCGGGTCGTGTCATTAGCCTATAACGTTACCGTACTATCTCTTTTAGCCGGCAGCACTTAGCGTGTTGCCTCGTAGATTGATGATTTACGGGCATGCAGTAACCGCTATACCTACATGACATTGTAGCCGTGCAGAACTGTGCTCAGCTCAGGTGATTCAGAATGAGGCGTCGTTGCACTGCAGTCTTCTACGTCATCGCGATCTTTTCATTTGTTGCACTGTTTACTCGTCACAGTTGACCTACAATACACCCAAGTGCCTGCCCGCGTGTGTGTTCGACTACGCTTCAAGGCTCGCACGATTTATATGACGACGAGGGGCTGTCTATAGGCTACTGTTCGGCGTGTTTTTCTGCACGAGGACAGAGCTTAGTCGCTCGCCGCTAAGAGTTCTGAGACATGATTGAATAATCGAACCCAGCGTACTTTAAGTGCAGCAGTATAACAAGAACCACGTGTTGGATCAATTAACTGCAACTGAAATTAGTGAAAATTGCTCAGAAAAGAAGTGGAATCTTTAAAGACTAAAACAGAAACAGCTGAGCTGACGTACATTGAACAATGAAAATTTCTCTAGCAGAATTTCTGCCAAAATTATGACAATTTGACACATTTTTTGTGTTCTGTGCATAAGCGGGAATGGCGGGATCAAACCTAGTGTCGACCAGGCCTAACGATCTCCGAAGCGCTTGTCATGAATAATTAATTATACTGCATTACTGCATCCGTGCTGGTTTAAACGTCATGACATCATGTCAAATTTTGACATAGGCCTATTCCATAGATGTAAAAAAAGTTTTTACGTTTATTTTTATTCTTGCCACGTTTTTAAGCGTTTTAAAGTTTGTTTTTCATTTTCTCAACGTTTATTTTAAAAAACATTCACAAAAAATCTCACTAGGGCCTAATAACGTAAGAAGCATTTACGAAACCACAGAAACGAAAGGTGGTGGTAGGCCTGGTTTAGCCTACTTGGTTAGTCTAGTGATAGGCCTACTTGGTTTTATGACTTAACGGTTGAACTGAAACTGAACTGGGCCTAAAGTTCTCTCGGTCTCTCTCTAGTTCCAGCTATGCTGCACATACAATATTAGGCAGCCGCATTAGGCAAGAGGTTAAACAAATCAGGGCTAAGGTTTTTTATTCAACGTTTTTCATTCTTGCCACGTTTTTAAACATTTTAAACGTTTTTAAAAAATTTTTCCTGGAACGTTTTTTCATATCTACGGCTTATTCAGTGTTTCCAACAGGGTCTAACAAGTACTAAACAGTGCACAAAAATGCATAAAACAGCCAGCCTAAAACACTTCAAAAATTTGTGCTCGCCTCGATCGTCCAAATAGTCAGAAAAACTTAGAAAACTCCTTAGCCACACCCCAACCACGGTGCACTGAAAATGAACGCTAGTTCCGCCTAGGCCTATAGATCGTCAGAACATGTTTCACACGCTCCACCTATCTGTACACCTCTGCTAGAGCTCATGTCTTGATGTCATAGTTGCGTCGTACTCGAGAGCTTTATTCATTAGAGCTGTATGCAATGACAAACCAACAGCCAGCCAGCACTTCTTGGTGGCTGAATACGAATACAAATACAAGTACTGAATGGATAACTGAAATGCCAATATTTAAACAAAAATGTACTGTAATGATATCAGTTTTAGTCACATATATAGTCACATGCTTTGTCACTCACAAAAGTGGACATCTATAGGGCCTACAAGAGAAAAACTTGTAGGTTTTGCTCACACTGATTACGGTAGGCGCTTACGGTAAAATATTTGTTGACTGTTTTCAGTATAAGACAGACAGCCTAGTTTCTATAACCAACAAATACAATAAGTAAGTAAGTAAATTTAATTTATAAAGCGCACAATGTCAGCGAGAAACTCACTGAATCTGAGGCGACTCACTGAATAACAAACATTACTTGATAAGATTAAAAACAACAGTGACAGTACTGACTTCTGTTATGACTTTGTAAATAGCATTAGTAATCACACAGCAAATGTATTCATATTTGACTTTTGAATTTTTATATATAGACGTAAATATTGAAATGGGGGCCATTATGTGTATTTGGCTGAATATGACCATAAATGGAAAATTCACTGCAATTCTATTATTTATCACGGTTTACCCACAACGTCAACATTTCCACCATCTTAGCCTTATAGACTACATCACGATGCGCTTCTCAACCGGCCAGTAACAAATTATGTAAAATTCAATATCACAATAATTCCTCATCATAAACATGACAATGCAGCACTTGGGTGTCTTGGCGGGGGAAGGGGGCAGCCTAAATTTTTAACATGTCGGAAAATCTTCTTCTAAAAATACAAAAATCTCAAGCTGAAACTCCTTCTATTTTGGAAAAAAATCACGGCCAGAATTGAAATTTCGAATACCAACATCTCCTTTGTCAAAAAGTTGCAGCCGCGTGTCTGAAAACTGCAACTTCTTGCCCCCCCCCCCTTCTTTAATCTTTTTAACCAACAACACCACTGAACATGATGACTTTCTCATAGATGAAACAAGAAATCTGAGCTAATGCTCACGAGACGCGCGAGATCCTATAGCAGTTCCTGTTCTTGGTATATATCCATCCAGGGCGTCTATCCCCCCTTAAGTCCTTGGAACAAGTTCCCCCTCCCTGACTCAAAGTAAGGCGCCGTAGGCGTCTAAACGAGGCTCCGTAGTGTGTAGGCGTTAAAGAAGTGCGGAATGGGGAGAGGGTATCCCCCGAGCCGACTAGAGGATCTGGGGGAGCGTCGTGAGCTCTCCCAGCGGAGTCTAGGGCGTAGCCCCGGCGAAAAAAAAACGAATTTGGTGCATTCTAAGCGTCACAGAGCACTTTTGGCTGCAGGATATCGTAAATCATGAGAACAGCGAATTACAAGCTGAAATACAGTATGCCAGAGCAGCAAACTTGGTTACAGCAAGAACTGCCATTCGTGATATCTCAAGGGTCAACCAAACAATAACAGCATCATTAGCAACCTTATCATCATCATCATCATCAGCTGCAGCAGCAGCAGATTGACACTGACATTGACTGACAAGACAGACACACAGAGTAGACTACTAGAGGCCAGTTGTCATCAATATGAACAGCTTGAGTGTCAAATGCGTCATAATGCAATTGTACATTGTTAATGAATAATTGTCCTAACTTGAGCCCACACAAAATGATAGCAGTATACAAATGAGTTAACGTCATCATTCAAGTCTATGGCTTACATCAACACCATTGACACTGGCGTGTTACTGACAGTCTGACACAACGCTGGTCTTTTAGCATTCAGACACTCTTGCAACAATCTGGAAATGGTCACAAGAAAGATTGTTTATCACTTCTGATATTCTGATCACTTGCAGCTGATTGCAAAAAAAAATTATTACGATGCTCGCCTCCCACTCCTAAGTCCAAACAGCTGTTTTAAACCTATGAGGCTTCCTGGGAAAAAGGTTTTTTGGAAAATTAGAGAAAAGTTAAATATTATAATTCTGCATTTCTGATATAATGCATGTACACTTCACTCCTAATTTCCCAAAAACGTTTCTAGGGGAAAGTTTTTTTGTTGAATTAGGGAAGGAAGTTTAATACTATAACGGATATAACATGCAATATATCAAAAATGCAGAATTATAATATTTAACTTCCCCCTAATTTTCCAAAACACTTTCCCCTCTATTTTTTTCTTGCAGCATTTGCTCCAAGGTTTATATGGTGCAGACGCCCCTGCATCCATCCACTTCGTCGCAATTCACACTTCTGCAGCCAATAATCGCAAAATTATATCACTAAAAACCCTTATTTTTGGGGTTCAAGGTCATTCAAGGTCATCGATGCTGATATCATTAAAAGCATGTCATCAGTGCTTGTTATGATAAGCAACATGTCTGTGCCTATCTGCAACCGTTTTCATGACAGACAAGCCAATAGTGGAAAAATAACCACTTTTTAGGGAGTACCCCTCTTTGACTCCCGTGTGCGCAGGCATCCTTAAACGTAGGGAGTCAAAACTTTGACTGCAAAAATCTATATTCAATGGCGAAAATTTCGTGTGCAGGCTGTCTTGGTCTATCTCTAGCCATTTCGGTGCAATTCACTCTTGAAATGTGTGTTGTAGTGCGAAAATTTCACTAAAACTCCTTATTTGAAAGTTCAAGGTCATTCAAGGTCATATGTTGACATTCTGTGCCTATCTGCAACCACTGTACGAGCCAATAGTGGGAAAATAACGTCTTTTTAAGGGGTGCCCCTCTTTCGCCCCCTCGTTTGCGGGGATTCCTCTGACCCAGCGAAATAAAATTTTGTCACAAAAATTCTAGAGGCTCTGAGTTGATACGAGGTCGTGAAAAAATGACAGACAGACGGACAGATAGAATTACCGTAGCTAATATGCACTAGAGCTATGCTAGCTCTTGCACGTAAAAACAGCAACAAATAAATGCAACAAACAAACAACACATCTCTGCAACTCGGTAACTATCCGCAAATCAGATCAAAAGTGCATCATCATCATCGTTCAACAGCAGAATATCATGCGTATCAAGACCAGGTTTCAGCCTGGTAGCGTCTGGTCCTATCCATCTGATCCAAGTACCTGTCCACCTCATCCTGCGTCATCTCACCTCTACTCATAATGATCGTCCTCAGCGCAGCACGCACACTCTCAGGCATATTCTTCGCATTCCTGCAGCGACATTAAACAACAGTCGGACAATTAATCATTAGCCCTAGCCACAAACCACTACAATGTTTACATACACAACCACAACGAAACAGAGCGAACTAGGACTAATAACAATTAAACATTTCTTAACTAATGACTCGATATAAATCTACGATTAATTATTTCAATCATCAAATTAATGAAATTAAAGGTAAATAAATAATTAATTTTAACTAAAAACAAAAAGTTAATGGTTTTTTGGTTAAATAGTAGAGCTCTTCAAAGGAAACCCGCCTCAGAGCTAAGGAGCATCACCTGCTATATGAGACCACATATAGCAAAATGACAAAATGTATTAAGCGCATTAGAGATCTTTTTGAGTATGCGCCATATAAATTTACACTTTACTTACTTACTTACTTACTTACCACACAGCATCACCTGCCCCGACACAAGTAAAAGTGCCCTGTCAGTGGTAATGTCTAAGAAAATTCATGTTTTCGTTTAACAACTTCAAAAGTTATTCGGCTAGCAACTGTCACAAATGCAACATCATTCAATAAGCGTGGGCCTAAGTATTTGTTTCAGTGACTCCTGTAGACAGATTATAACATTCGCGTTCTCCGACTAATGCTCTGCAAGTGCATCGTATCTACTTTATGAAGCTTTCGTAGTGAAGTGACATTAATCGAAAATGTAACGACTGAAACTGTATGAAAAATAAAACATTTTTAGTGACAAACCATGTGATTAATGGTTAATTTCCACAGCTCTAGAAAGAACGAAGTAGCAAAGCAGTGAACGATGGGGACTGACAAACTGAAGATAGACACAGACCCGGCGACGTAGAAGTGAGCCTGATGCTGATCGATGAGCGACCACACAAGATCAGCTTGCTGCAGTAACACGTCTTGTACATAGACCTTCTCAACCTGTCACGTATTACAGCATCATCAACATCACTCAACAATAACAGCAACATCAAAAAGAGGCAAAAAACACAGCTGGCATCAACGTTCTGCAGGGCAAGAGTAACAGGTATGACAATCTCAAACGGTCGCATGTCAGGGTTAGGCTCACGGATTGGTTGATAGCTAGGCAGACAGCCACAAAATATTTTGCCCCACTAAGCCGACATAATTTTCTATTGTACAAAATGCCTTGGTGGCTTCACCACCTAACTATGCTAAAAGTTGTTGTTATTTCACCTGTCTATAAGCAATCACCTCGTACAAATAAACAAGTCACCTGGTCACGTGAGAAAGCCATGAAGACTCTCAGAAATGACTTGGTCTCCTCCAGCATCCACTCAGCGTCCAAGTAACAGTCTTTGTCTTTGTTCCGACAGCCAATAAACAAATAGTTGCCTGCACCAATTTACACAAAATTAGTCTTTAAACACGTGAAAATTTACGATATTTCACTCCGCTGCTCTCCCGCAAAAAATAAGCAAATGGCGTTTAGAAATAATTTGCCACACATTTTTGTTACGTATTTGGCTTGTAGTTCCTGACACAATGTACAGCTGAAATTGCAACCACACCTTGCCTTGAATTTACTGGCAGACTGCGTGAGTGAGTGAGTGAGTAGAGTTTAACGTCCCACTGGACAAAGTATAGTCATTTTGGGGACGGCTTTATCAGGCAGAATGCACACAAACACAATAATGGAACGGTAAGTTTAAACTTTACAATAAACAGACAGTTTAACCTTTACAGAAACACAAAACACAAAAAATGAGGTTAACCTAAAATTGTAAGAACTCCACTATATGTGTGCATATAATTAACATACTGGTAGTTCTAATAATCTTCCCCGTTATCCTCCAGACAGTCATCAATGTGATAATGCTGTCTATTGGAGGACAGGGGGTGCAAATCTCAACCAACTAAGCCAACATGGCAGACTAGCCAACAAAACAGAAAGAAAAACAGGAAACTACAAGATACAACTACAACTATGTTAACAAACTTGCAGAATTACCTTTTTCTTATGTGTCACAAATATATAAACTCTACTATAAGTTTCCAAGTGCATAAAACAAGTAGAACAACAGAAACGTTCCACAAACAGTGCATAAAACGTATAAAAGAAAAGCAGCAGTCTCAGTACAAGACAGACTCGGTAAAAGTGACGAGACAGTGATGACCTGCGATGCGCTGTGATATTCTGTCTTGTATAAAACTGCGGAACGGAGCAAATCCGGTGCCTGTACCCACCATGATAACTGGAATGTCGAAGGATTGTGGAAACTCGATTGTACCACGCTCAACCCACACCGATACCTTTGACTCAGCACCTACATCAGACACAAATTACATACTGGATACACTACACTCACTTCACCTACTTGCATGAATCAGGTGTAGGCGTAAGATTTTTTTACTCCTTGTGCGCTACGTTCCTAATGTAGCGAAGAAGAGTATATGAGATCAGTGTAATATTGAGAACCAAACGACGACCGACGACCAACCGACTGACGACCGACCTCTGTTCCAGGAAGAGCTTTCCTGGAAGAACTTCAAACGGCCATATCTCCATAACGGTGCTAGATAGTCACATGGTCACTATAGATCACCCATAGGAAGTCAACCCCCGGGAGTCGAATGGTCACGTGACCGATGACGTCACATGACCCCAAAAGATCAAGGTCATGACCCCATTATGTCTGAGGCACCATATCTCCACAACGATGCCAGATAAACGCATGCATTGAGGTACAGCAACACAAATGGCAACAAGCGTCATCGACCCTTACTGGAAAGTTTTTCCTCTCAGTTCCTAAAATCGGGCAATGTTTTCAATTTCCAATAACGACCTCGACGCCAGTCACTATTAGTGTAATATTAAACGGGTCTAAATTAGATGCCGAGTCTCTAATAGCAACCAAAAGAAATGTAAAAGCTTTTAAAAGAATACAAAAGAAAATGATATGCGTGAGGAGTACATTAGATTGGTCACAATCTAATAATATTTCTTGTTTTGTGCTTAAATCAGATCAACTCAGCCTTCCATTTCTTTGGAACAGGTAAACCAAATACCATCCTGCCTGGCTAGGGTTAGGCGGAGCGCATTCACCTGTTGCCAGGTCAGATTCCTCATCCTGTCACGTGTCCATACTCACAACAGTCTTCTCAGCCAAGTCAGATATACAGGGTGTGCCAAAAAACGACCCAACATGTTTTTGTCAGAACTTCGTTAAATCTTGACTGAATTTGATAATTTTTGGCACACAGATAGCCAAGACGATAGAAATATGTAAAATACACTCATTGTCCACCTCACCTTGTTTAAGTCAACGCACTACCATGTAAAATGCAGATTCTCCAAATTGTTGCATAATGCTCAGTTGATGTCTCCATAAAAGTTCTAACGACTTATCAAGCACACAATAAACCAAAATCTCATTCATTCAGCAGAATTATAAGTTTTTTTAACAACTTGCTTCCAAATTATCAGAATTTATGTCCAAAGTGTACACAGTGGCATCATTTAGCGGGGAGGGGGCTGGTAGGGTCTACGGACCCCCCAAGGATTTACAATTTTAGTTTTTTCCCTATAAATCTTACCTCTGAAATAGTGTTACTGCTGCAAAAACAATACTTTATGCAGACTTAGACCCCAAAATCACTGATACCCCAACAAATTTACTGAAATGAGGCCCCTGACATGATGCCACGGCTGACAATGGCATTAACGATCAACTGAACAAAATGCACAGCACTCATTCATGGATAAAATATGTTTTATGCTCATCAATCAGTTAGCTTGTTGTCTGCTGCTTTCAGCGTAAAATGCTTAATACCAAAAAATTATTAAATCCCATGGTGCCCTTTGTGCAATTGATAATGCACAAGTGAACAATCTGATACTGATAATCACTGCGTAATGTAACAATTTGGAGCAGCTGTGTTTTACACAGTAGTGCATAAACATAAATTACATGAGGTGGACAATAATTACACAATTACATAATTCTATCGTCTTGGCTATCTGCGTGCTAAAAATTAGCAAATTCGATACAGATTTGACGAAGTTCTGAAAAAACCAAGTTGGGTCATTTTTTTGGCACACCCTGTACAATGCACACTGACTGCACAACCATAATCCTGACCTTAATCTGACCTTTTGAGATAACGTTTGCACACCAGTTACTCCCGTCCTGGGGTACGTTCACACCAATCGTGTGTCTCAACACGTTTTTGTTTTCGATTAAGGAGTCCATAGACAGCTAGACAAGCAGCTGGATTGAAGAAGAAGAAGATTCTGCATAGACAGCTAGGTCCATTGTGAGGGAGCTCATCCCCTTGACGGCACTTTGAGCCGGCGAGGGCAAAGCCCAATTAAGCTAGCATACAGCCCAAGTCGGCCGGGTTAACCAACTGGATCGGTATACTTGCAGTCCTGGCCACAGGGCCTGCTGTTGCGCAGAACTCGCTGTTTCTTCCCTAGCGATGGCCTTGACCACCGCCAGTACTCATTTTACCATCCGGTAGAAGGCTGAGTCGACCTACTTGGCTGGCTCCGTACTGTAGACAGTCACCCATCTAAGTACTAACCGGGCACGGCGTAGAGTAACTTCGTCTCATCCGAGACGTGTTACCAACTACGCCATGCAACCAGCTGGATTGGCAAAGCCCATAATTTATCCTATTAGTACAATGAGTGTACTGTGAGGATTAGTTACCAGCATTTGGCGTGATATTAGCTAGATATGTGGAACAGACGCCGCGGCGTGGCTCAACGAGTAGTTTTGACTTGTACTTGACCACTGCAACTAACAGCTGAAGCTGATCCTTGTTCACCTATAGTACACAAATACGTTCATTACAAACAAAACAGCACTGGACACTCCACCATTTTGACTGACTGCAATATCCACTGCACACATTCTTTCAACATCTGTTGCGCCAATCATTTCTTTGCCGTCTTTCTCTTTGCAGCATCATAACTTGTTTAGTCACGGTCTTAATGAAGTGTTTTATATGCATGTTCAGCATTGATGAGCATTCACTCTTCTGGCAGCCCATCCCTATGTTGTAGTAATGATAACGGCTGCATGCATTGTGTATGGCTAACAAATATTCTTCATCTTCTGCTGCAAAATCTCAATCACTAACACCAGGGCTACGGCTGCTAGCCAGCAATGTAAACAAGCCAAACATCTCAAGAATAAGAATTTGAAAACTAATCAACAACGAGTCTTAGGCTGACGGACTGACAATCTTACTATAATGAACGGAAAGTCTGTCTGTCTGTTTGTCTGTCTGTCAGCCCGCTTTAGCGCCTTCCCTGCTGCATGGTCGCTGACCCCGATCGCGGCGTTTGAGTCCTTGGGCCTTAGGTACGTGCCCACACCTTGCCCCTTACCTCCCCCCACGAGCAGCCTGAGGGGGTGGGGGTTGAGTTGTCGGGTCTTCTTTCCCCGCTGATTCTGCCAAGCCCATTAGCTTGTACTGCTTCGTGGCGGAAAACTGCCGCCCATAAAGCGCAGCACTTCTAGTATGCTAAATTTCCAATCTTAACAATATCACCATTAAATCAATATACAGACAGTGGTTTAGCATGCAAGTTTTGTCACCATAATTTGAATTAATTTATGACTAATGAAAGTTCAAAAACACAGACTTTGACACAAAGTACAAGCTATCTGAGACAGTCTTGAGACCAAGATCACAAGATGACATCTCTGCACAGGGCAAGTGTCTGTATGTGCAGAAACAGTAATTAATAAGCTATATATAAATTAATCAATTAACAACCTTCATCTAGTACATTCTGGCAATTACTGTTTCTTTCTTCTTAACAATTTCTGCCACTGCTGGATGTTCCATCAGCAAATAAATTGCCATAGATAATAAATATGTTTGCAGGAACCTTTGTTTTGGTTCATTGACTTGTCTTGTTCTTTTCTCAATGTGTATGACCGTGGTGACATCGAACAGTAAATGAAAACTGTTCCAAAGAGGACAGCAGCAGTTGCAAAGTAACTTCCACAACGATAAGTGATAAATGTTGTAATATGATAAATTTGTAATCTTATTAGTTAATGTTTCAACCAATGTGTTTAGTCAGAAAAGCAGAGTGGTTGAACCTTTTGTGAAGAAGCAATGCTAAATGCTCGAGGCCGCAGAGGTCCTATCATGTCGAACAAATATTCCACGGCTATGTTGCTAGTTGCATGTGGGAAGTCACGCAGAACCTGTGACACATTTGTACACAAATGACACACTCAACAAGTTACACCGATAAAGCAGTGACATACTGAGTCACACAGAACACGACACACAACACACAAATGACACACGACACACAACACACTGCAATCCAATAAGTCCTTTGCATTTAGGCAAATGATACAACTTCTTAAATGGTTACAAATTTTCTGCTGACAAATATTGAAAAAAGTAAAAGTGGAATCGTTTTATGTCTAACAACTGCGAAACAATTTAACTGTCACATTCTAAGATAAACTGGAAAAACAGCTAATCATATAAATCCCTCATCTCCATTAAAATCTGTTGCCACACTGCAGCTGAATGTTCAACTACAACTATAACTACACAACTCCCAGCAAAGTAAATCAATTTAAAAAAAATAAAAGTTGTGTGCAAGTACACTGTCAGCAGCCACAATCTACACTAATCAATCAATCAATCAATCAATTAATCAATCTTTATTTGTATCAGGTAAAAAACCCATATCATCTAAACCTAAAAAATAGTAAAAAGTAAGAAAATATATATGCATGCAGACGCAAAAAGCAACCACAAACACAGTCAGCGAAACACATCAGCTACACACAGGAACAATTCCAACGTTTCTGAGGTTAATTATCTAATGCTGAATCTATCTTGCTGAAAACCATTTACCTCAACCATTGTCCTCCTGGGTCTGTTGCAGTAGCTGTATAATTCTTCCTGCATACCACAAGAACACAGAATAACTTCTCTACTGAGGAAATAATTTACAATCAATGCTGTCAATGCTCCCAACGACCAACAGCAAGTCAAATCAAATCAAACGTTTCATTAGTAAAACTAGAAAACAGTCAAAGCCCGCACACCTCCGCCAAGGCAATGTTGTTCGCTAGGTGGCAGCACCATCTTCGGTTTTGCAGCGGTTTCCCTTATGCCCCATTGAAAGCAATGGTAACAAAAATTTCAAAATAATCCAGAATCCAGGATTCCTTCCGCATCACCCCCAAAATTGAATCACCGATAGTTTGTGCCATACCCGACATACCCTCAAAATTTCAGAAAGATCCATCCATAAATTTTTGAGTTACCTTGTACACACACATAGATAGACAAACAAAGTCTGGCAAAAACATTACCTCCTTGGCGGAGGTAAAAAACCGGCAAATCACAATAAACTATGCAAAAAACATAGTTAAGTCAACAGCTCTAATAAACAATGATTAAACTGTAAATTTGAAGCCCATGAACACAATGTAGTTTCAGGGCCCCAGTTACTCATTTGGGACTAAAACTTGATGAAATATCTTTTCCATATGCCTCAACAAATGATAAAACTCACACGGAACTCTTTAGCTCAGTATATTTTTACACTACAGCACTTACATCATTGACAGATGTACCCGATATCCCAGAGAAACAAACTTAAATGAACAACTACTAAGTGTGAACACAGCGACTGAAAATGCCACTAATAACTTGCCTGGCCGCTGGCTGTACAGAACTCTTCAAGCTTCTCTCGTTCCAGTTCATCGTCGGTGAAATGTGCCATCAACTCCCAGAAATAGCGACGGGGAATACCATTAATGTTGAGACATCGCGTCACAAAGTCACGCACGGTGTAGCGGCGTTTGCACCACTTCTCGTCTGCACAAAACACACATGGGCGTGTCTGCACGAAATTCCATCACTAACTGAACATTGCTGATTTGAACAAACAACGAACGAAAGTTTCATCGAAACCCATCTTAGACTACTGCCGTGTCATGGGACTTGCGGCATAAACGTTCTACAGAACACTGTAACAGTTCTTAGTTTCTCTTAGTGAGCTTTTTGTCATGCCTCATCCCTGACTTCACTGTGACAACTGCTGCATTTAAACAGACTTAAAACTGCTATGTATGGTCGTGCTTCCCTGCAGTGACACACGACTTTCCCACACTTGCTATTAAAAAGGTAAAGGTAAAGGTCGCCAATTTGTAGAGCGCATCATCGCGAAACACGCCTCTAATGCGCTTTCGTTACTAACCAGAGCCGCCTGCTGCACGGCCACCGTGTGCAGCCTGCAGACACAGGCTGGCGCAGCGGCCGGCTAGGCAACCCCAGTCAGCTGTACCAAGGTCCCCACCTTTCGTAACTCATGTAAATGAGTTACTACTTATTTTACCATCCCACGGAGGGTTGAAGGCTGAGTTGACCTAGCTGGCAGGCTTCGCACCGAAATGGTTTACCTGCCGGCAGGCAGTCACCCATTGCAGTACTAACCGGGCCCGGCATAGAGTAACTTCGTTTCAGCCGAAACGCATTACCAACTACGTCATGCCACCAACTAAGGCATCCAGTTTATCTTTAAAAGACATACTGAAGAGTTTAAATGGCTGATTAAGACATTGTTGTTTGGGTGTTGAATACACTGTGCATTTCCGTTAGCTGTTGAATTTTGTCTTGTTTTTGTACAGTATACATTGTGGGTCATTAAAAAAACTTGGCACTTTACTTTTGTCCATATCTTCACCAATTATTGACTGATTTTAAAAATTTTTTTACTGGCACACTCTGTGGACAAATTGCAATAATGTGATTGTTACTTATCTCGCCACACCACTACCTTGTGAAACATAAATTTACGAAAACTTAACGATAATAACAAACATTCAAGTAAATGAAAAACAACACTTCAGACCAACATTGCGGTGAATGATCCATATGACACTAGACTGTGTTAAATCCACACAGTCTAATGTTATACAGATCATTCACCGCAATGTTGATCTGAAGTGTTTTTTCAATTTTACCAAAATGTTTATTATCGTTGTACATGCATATTTCAGTCATGTTTTACAAGGTAGTGTAGAGACACATTTACGTTATGGTGGGATATATAATAATCACATTATTGCAAATTGTGCGCAGAGTGTGTCAAAGAATTTTGAAAATTGGTCATTAATTGGCAAAGATAGGACAAAAGTAAAGTGCCACGTTTTTTATGGCCCACCCTGTATATGTGTGTGTATCTGTGTGTGTGTGATTATGTATGTTCAGATGAAGCAGTGCCAAGACATCATCTACCGGTGGATGTGATACTTCGACCACCGCCACCGGCTGCTTTGGCCACGCCATTGCTGTCCCTGCAGCTGCCATTACCACCACCACCCGGTCCCAGCGGTTTGCTCTCCGAGGAAGAATTCTATCGGGAGAAACAGCGCCTGCTCAGTCAGGAACGAGGTTGGGAACGCAGGTAATTATCCGCATTCTGTTCATAGGAACCCTGTTTTACTCCATCTATAAATCAGTCAAGTTGTGTTTGTTAGAATGCTTGAGATCAAGTCTCTGCCAAGCACTGTTTTAGTTTTGGGTGTTTGTAGCAATTTCTGTTTTAGAAAATTCATCAAATTGTTTTCAAACAAGTCGTGGATTCAGATAGATCCAGTTCTTTAACTGGATTGCATTCAAAATCTTGAGTTTAGTATCCTTGTACCACTTTTCTCCCTTTGTAAAATTATCAAAATCTGTTTTCACCATGCTGAGATACACTGAATATTGAATATCGTTTATGCACTGTCTCATAATGCTATTCCCAGAAAATTATCTGCAAAAGAATCTGGGCTGCCTCTAAGATCTAACAACATTCTTACTGCATGACTCAATGCCTCCACGAAATTTTCCTGCAATTTTTTATGTTAAGTTTTACTTGCATTGGACGGTGATTTAGGCCACTGGCTTGGAAATATTTAGGTATTTTTTTGTTTTGTTTTAACTGTTAGTTGTATTTGCATAATTCTGTTGGTCTGTAATGTGCTGAGAGATAGTATTTTGTGCTTGTAGAAAAGAGGTGGATATGCTAGATGAGTTTGCTAAATCACTGATGGACCGGAACAAGAAATATCCGCCAAAGCTACTCACTTCTTCACACTCAAGATCCAACTCAAGGTCAAGATCAAGACCACGATCGCCAAGGTGAGAAGTACTGTATTTTTTGTGGATCTGAGCATTGCAGCAGCAATACCATTGATACCAATAATGCTGGTCATTAATGTGAGTCACTTTGAAAACCTTGAAATTATCGAAATTTTTGCAGCAGTCACAAACAGTTCAGGGAATTGTCTAACAGCAGTTAGGTAATTGACAGAGAAAGAAAATGGGAAGAAAATATGTTTGCTGTTATCTATTTTTGTGTAGTATTAATTAATGTTTAGTGGCACAGTTTTTTTGTGCACTTCGTTGCTATACTGTTATATTAATATGTCTAATTTTGTACAAGACAATGCATGACATCAGTAACCACAACATTGGGAACAGCATCGCTGTATGTTGATGGATGTAAAAATATTCACAGCACTGGAGACAGTAGGCAAGTAGTCAGGTCGTGTTGATGTAGTGCGATTTAGTTTGATATAGCACCGTTGTCACATTGTTATTGTGAATGAGAAACGTACTAGACTTGGTCCGCAGTTCAGTTTTAAGCCTGGATTTCAAATTGCCAAAAGTACTAGCTGATCTGATTTTTGCGGAAATTTTGCTCTAGAAATGTGCTGTGTGTGTTAATTAAAAAACATAAAAGTCATTCCCGAGCCTTAAGGCCCATTGGACGGTGCTGATCTTCGTTTACTTAGCCCTCAGCCAGACACCAGTTTTACACTGCAAGACCACGGATATAGGGCCAGTGCATCGCCTAGTGTGCCCGTTTATGTGCCAGCTTTCACTGGTACTCATTGCACTTAGCCATGGAGGGATGGCCAGGCTGAGTTAACCAGTGTTTGTGTTAATTAGCTGATGTAATTGTTTCTGTTGCAGTTCGGTGCCGAAGCGCTCTGCTACTCCGCCGCCACCACGACGTCGATCACGCTCTGTTTCTCCGTCAGCAGGCCAAGCATCACCGGCATCGTACAAACATCGCAGCGTGTCTCCGTATCCACCTTCAATACCTCGTCACAGTCTTTCGCCACCACATTCACCGACTATTACTCAGCAGAGATGTTACTCACGATCGCCCGCCGCACTGCCACAGAGAAGTCGAACCAACTCACGCTCACCTGTCAGACGACGCCGGCGAAGTCCACCTCAATCCCCACTGCAGCAGAGAGACAGACCTGGCTCTCGGTCACCTCCACGGCGCCAAGGTCTACTTAGATCCCCGGCACCACAGAGAGGTAGCTCACGCTCGCCCGTCGGACGACGCCAAAGTCCAGCCAGATCCCCTCCGACTATACCACGTTCACAATCACCAGAACCTGTGGGTCGACGTCGATTTTCTCGGTCCCCAACCCCACCTACCAAGAGTTTCCCAGCAGCATCTCGATCACCTGGAAAGACAAGACGAAGTGCAACTCCCCACCGCGCGATGTCCCCGCGTCGCAGCTATACACCGCCACCACATCGGATGCCATCTAACACTGCCAGAAGCCCGTCGCCCGGTTGCTTGCCAGTACCAGGTCGATCTCCAAGGTCACCACGGCGATCAAGGTCACCACCATTGAAGCGGTTTTCCCGGTCGAGGTCGAGGTCTGTGAAGAGACAGCGTTCTCATTCACTGACGCCGTTGGGGCAGCGTGGTGCTTCACCGCCGCCAAGACAACCACGACCACACTCCCGCAGTCCAGCACCACCGCCAGCTCGTGAGTATGTGAAACGACCGGTGTCAAGGTCACGCTCAAGGTCGAGGACTCGTTCTCCACATCGTAGACAACGTTCCTCGCCATCTCGTGACGTTCATCTACGCAGTCCTCCACACCTGCTGCCTCCGCCCGGTGCACAGTATTCCAGGAAAGAATCTCCAACATTAAGGTTGCATCGTACGGCACGGGAATGGTCTCCCAGTGGCCAGTATGCCAGGCAGCTTCCGCCTCCTCAGCCTTTGTATCCTTTTCCATCTAGCTCTACTGCACTTGCTCCCTTTGTGCCTCCGCCAGACAAGCTGAGGCCCACATTTGACCCTGCACTTGGCAGTTTAAGTGAGCTTTACGTGAAATCATTGGGCGAGTGGTATGAACGTATGGGTTATCCTGGCTTCAACCCACTCTTGCCTCGGACACGTTCACCACCACGACGCTTAGCAAAGAGGTCCAGATCTCGGTCGCCTGGCCCCGGTCATAAGAGAAAGCGAAGCTTGTCACCACTGGAAGTCAGAGAACATGATCTACGCAGACGGGAGACATCTCGCAGGTCTAGATCCAGAGATGCCAGCTCCAGGCATCACGCATCTACCGACAAGGGCAGCAGGCCGCTGAAGACAAGTTCTACAAGCCATCCTTCAAGACACAAAATTAAGCCAGATTCCAGAAGCAGCAAGAGCCACCATGGAGGAAAAATTAAAGATGGCAAACCTGCAAAATCGGTGGAGGCAAGTAATGCTAAGGAGAAAATTGTGAAGAAAGTCTGGCTGGGCAAACCAGGTGATAGTGTGCACAAATTACATAAGTCTGAGGACATTGCTGTGACGCAAACGGAACCCGTTGCTTCGAAGCAGACAGAATCCATCCAGCCCTTAGTCGAACATCAGCAGCTGTCATATAGAGATAACGTCGAACGAACATCGGGCATGGATGTTGTGAGGTTGATGGATATTCATCCTGTGAAACAACAGAAAAAAGTGGCAGCACTCATGGATTTTGAAATAGTTCCCAAAATTTGGCAGCCTGTCGGTGATACTTCTCAGATCAAAAAAGTGATCTCTGAACCTCCAGCTGACCGGAAGCATATTCCAAGCAACTCTCGAGAAGCCAGTCAGTTGAAAGTGGAAGACGCTGAGACCGTCTCGGCTAGAAAGAAAGCTGCTGCTCTTCCTGCGGAACCTGTGGAAGAACAGGTTGATGCACCACAAGAAGACGAAGTGCCAGTACCACAAGCTCTTCTGGTAACATCACCAGTGGCGGAAGCTGTTGTTGAAACAACAGAGGCTGTCATTGAAGAAACCACTGAAGAACCAACAACTGAAGCTGAGCTGCAGACAAATGATGAGCCAGAAATACTTTCTCCAGTCATTGACAAAGTCCACGAGGCTGATTCCAAGCCGGAGTCTATTCAGCCGGAGCAGACAGCGCCACAGTTCATCACGGCCTTTGAGAAGACGGAGGTCTCTACAAAGAACATTGCTGAGGTGAAGCCACTGTTAGTAGCAAGTGTTCCGGAGAAGTCAAAGTGGGAACGTGAAGTGGCTGATATTTTGGAAACTCCGCTGTATAGAACCTGGTCTAGGGACCAAGACAGACGGGTTGCTGCTGCTAAAACAACTCTACCAAGGTCAGTTTGTACATACGCTACATTGCTGCTGTTCGGATTAAGTGACATTATATTTGTGGTGTAAGAAAGGACATTGTTATTTTGTTATTCTGCATCGAAATAGAAGCCACTGTACCTTACGTTAACAGACTGAATAATTAACTGATTTTGGGATTAAGTACGATTTTTTGTGGATCGTCCTTACAAGAGTCACTGGTAATTGTGGGTCAGCAGTCCGCTTCACAACAAGCAGTGATGTGTGTGCTGAATTTGCTGTGATGCTTATCGGCTTTTATTCTGCATTATTTAAATGTTGCTTTAGTTGTAATGATAGAACAATTACATTATGTTGTAATTGAAGTGATATCAGTAAAATGTGTGAATTGTCGTGTAAAAAGGGCCAACTTTGTATCAGCTTAATTCATAATTTGGCCAGATTGAAATGTCTCAATCAGTGTGTTGCTTTGCAAAATAAGCTGACGTTTGGCATTGTGCAGTAGCTAAAGTTGAACAAAAGTGCAGTCTGCATCTAATGTGATTCGTTATTTGCAGCAACACATTTTAGAGATGCTGCATACCATTAAAATATTTAATGCTTAATTTGAGTGTGTAAACTTGCAGTATTAATGTGCTGTCTTCATCTTTTATTAGAATCCAATGGTTGGAAATTAACTCAACATATTTTAATTGCGATTCTTAACTTTCAACGTCATATCATTCATTCAACAAAAGTGATGCAGCATAAAGAATGGTGTTGAGAATGCTCTTCCTGGGTCTTAAAATTGTGCCATCTTAGTACGCCAATCTAGAAAACTAAATAATTTTGCAAATTTCAAAAATCTAGTTTTTTCCGGCCCTGAATGATCATTTGCAATGATGTTGATGTGTTTGGTGCAGATCTGTGTTGGAGAGCGCAGATCAGGCTCTGCGTCAGAAGCCCCGCCAGCCTTCGATCGTCTCTTCAGTCGTGAAGTCACCGCCGCCAGTCAAGTCGAGTGTGCTCAAGATCGGTTCAGAGTCGAGTCAGTCGACCGAGATGCAAGCGTTGTCCACTGGGAGTGATGTCCGTACGGTGGTGCACGCTAAGTCCAAGGACTCGTCAAAATGGCATCATCGCCACACTGGGTCTGTGTGGGGCAAGCATCGACCGTCCATTGATGTTCCCAGTTCCAATGGGCAGCTGCTGATCACAGTGACAGAGGAGGACCGAAGTGCCGTAGCCCACGCCGACGGCGGTGAACAGATGAGCTACCAATCGGCGATTAGTGAACGACGAGAGTCCGTTCCGGACGAGGATCAGTTCGAACCGGACTATGATGAGACTGATATGCCTACCATCGAGACCGAACACCGTCACCACCACAGATCATCTCGCAAGGAGTCGACCAGCGGTGACAGGAAGAAGCATTCGCGTCACAAGCACCACTCTCGCCATCGCACGTCAAGTCACTCGGACAAGGCAGACAGGTCCAAGAAGCACAAGAAGCACAAAAAGTCCTCGAAGAAGCACAAAAGCAGCAAGAGTAAGAAGTCGGACACGCAAGCGATGTAGGATGTGGTAGCTTCGTGTAATAAGATGCTTTGTGAGCTTGAGACTATGGTGGGAGAGGGAAGTTTATCTGAAGCATTGGTACAATTACTGACTTGTACTATCAATGGATCATGTAGTTGTCAATGACTTGTGGATTGCTTGCCCCTGTGAAAGTCACTGCAGTGACCGCCAGTGGCATCCTGCATTTTAAAAAACTAGGCAGGGCAGGAAGTTGGAGTTTTCCGACGGCAACCTGCAAATTTTCAACAAAGGTGATCTTGTGTGTTCAAAATCTCAGTTGAGCCTTTAAATTTCCCACAAAATGGGGATGTTTCAACCTAAATTTGGAACTGGTAGCAAAAATTTTTCAACAGGAAAAAAATTTCGACAATTTTCAGACAGTCTAAAATTTTGAGGGAGATTTCAGAT
>Ga0209671_1000879_pt1 | contig 22688 bp, 13 predicted proteins | sample WorMetHERISLAND2_2_FD_187401 | JGI IMG/M metagenome (GOLD analysis project Ga0209671, IMG submission 187401) | Marine gutless worms symbiont microbial communities from Max Planck institute for Marine Microbiology, Germany - Olavius geniculatus... | ecosystem: Host-associated > Annelida >... | reverse complement strand
CTCTAAATAAAGCTGTAAAATTTCATATCCCGAACCGTTGCTGAGAAAACGGCGAAAAAATTTAGGGGTCCATTTTTTTCTGCCACACCCTGTATGTGTTTTTAACTAATTGCCTATTGAGCAGGGTCACCAGGAGTTTTCCTTTTGAAATGGGAAAATTTCTTAATTCACTGAGAAAAAAACTGTTTACTACAACTCTTAGTTGTCACAACTATTGCAGTAGCGCATTACTCAGCATGGCCCTACACCTTAGTTAATGTAGAAAATCTAATAATGTTTGTATGCTTATGAAAGCATTATCGAGATGTGTCAGTGTATGGTATCTATCCTTGTCACTTATAATCAGTAATACTTTTCAGTTTGCTGATACATGTGATACGACTAAAGAAAAAAACGATAATTTAGACTGTTTTCTAGATAAAACAAATGTGTGGGAAAAAGTACAAACGTTAGTATTTTTCCAAAATTTCCAGGAATTCTTGCTGGGAAGATGGAGAAGCCAAATTCTGAGGAATTCTCTAAGTGGCTGTGATTGAAATGGAACAGTGACCATTATTGGCTTCTCTGCATGCTCTGCATTTGCTTTGCTGCTGTTGCAAGTCAGATGTGATACATGTTGACTTTGCTGCAAATGCTGCCTCACATATTCCAATCAATCAGATGATTGTTGCTTGCACCAGTCAATCATTGTGCATTCTGATAATCTTTAGCTTGGTCAGCAGTCACTTTTGACAATGATGGTCGCAGATTGCTGTTCTTTAAAAATAACAGCGATTAATGATCAGTTAGTAATGCCATTTACAAACGTACTTTTGTAGTATTGTGTATAATGATGCATGTGTTACTAAAAGCTTATTCCATGATTTGGTTTAGGAGTAGCTGTAGTAGGATGGTTAAAATGCTGGACTCTCACCTAACAAACCCAGTTCGTATTTCTTCTAAGGCAGCTATGATTTTGGTTGGTACGTAACATCAACTCAGTCTTTTCACCCGTTGGGGCTGGTAAATTGAGGGTGTAAGCAGGGTGCGTTTACCTGTGTCAGGTGGTGGATAATCCTATTCCCATATGGCAGGTCACGCTCCATAGCTCCGATATGCGTTTTATTTGTAGTGCAAGGAGGGGATTCTGATCTTGTAAAATTTGGCCAGTACACTAGATGAGTAAGTGAGCACATTTGATTCATTTGTGTTGGCTGAATGCGCATGTTTTGTGAATTTTGTGGGAGGAGTGTCTTCATTTCTATTTGACTGACACTATTTATCTGATTACGGGTTGATGTTGAATGTCAGGAGTTCCAAGATTTTTACGTTTGCGTGTCTTATCGTCAGTGTTACAAGTTACGTGTATTTTTGACAGTCTCACAACCAGCATATCAGTTATTGGTTGGATATTGCGTTTATTTTCAAGAGATTTGGTCTGTTTTTTGTTATGAACGATTGGAGTTGTATGGATTTCATGAGACTCAGTATCACTGGGACATAATATATGAGTTAGTGCTAGTATGTAAATTATTGCACAAAAGATGTGAAAAGTGTTAAATATTTTAAGTATTTTTTAAAAGATGTAAAACATGATTAACTGATTATACTTTATTAGTTGAATTAGTATTAGTGATATGCTTAATGAATATTATGGAGTGTTTCATATTTTTGGAAAAGAGAATGAGGCTAGATTGTTGACAATGCAGTGTAGTTGATATACAGTTCAGTCTGTGCATTTGTGCTTTTATCATTTCTGCAGGCCAACCACCTGTAGCTTAATTTTTGTTCAGCTGAAGATAAACTGAGCTGGATATGTTGAGTTATACAGCAAGCAGAATGTCGAGTTATATAATTCAAAATTTTCATGATATTGTATATCCAGTATTATGTACATCATATCGTTGTTGTACACAGCTTCACCGCTTGTGCCTTATTATGTACATAATTTAGTACATTATTAATATTGTGAGCATATTCATATTAATGGATGTGTGTGTGTCATATGCATGGCCAGATTAACCGCTAGTCACTAGTGGGCTCGGTTGCTCATTGCTTTTTGGATTCGTCAAAAATTCAATATGCCATTAAAAATTAAAAGCACTTTGTTTTTTTGCTGGTATATCCGGAGTCAAAGACATTGTGTTGCCATAGTGTGTCCGTCCGTGCTATCCATTTGTGATGTTTTTTCGCGATGTTTACAGCACGCATTTATGCATTTCTATTTTGTGCTAAACCTTTCATCTTGGGACAAAAGTGGACTGTTTACAGCTTGTGGGGGGTAAAAGGTTAAAAGTCAGAGTCCCAGCTAGTGGAGACACAGGGCTCAGAGTTATCAAAAGCTTATACTATGGTTAAATGCATGCAGCCATAGTTTGGTCATTAAGATTAAATAAAAATTGGTGCACTGAATTCAAACCATCTGGTTGAATGAATGAATGAATATGTCAATTTGTATAGCGCCCAATTAGAGAAGACCTCAAGAGCGCTGGCAGCCAAATAAATGAGTTAAATGAGTTTTGGTTGTATCAATTTATGTATGAGTGATTGAGTGTACATAAACTTACATGCAATAATTTTGTTATTGACTGCCAAAGTATGAACATAGTGAATGAGACAATCTAGTCATGAAGTCATCGTCAATTTCATTGATCATTTTATGGAGGGATGGGTCCTCGCAGACTGTCCTCACCTTCACGATGACTGTCCTCGACCGCGAGGACAACCGAAGGACAAAAATTTGTGGTCTTGGCCTTTGGCCTTGTTTTTGGCCTTGGCCTCAACGTTTTGGCCTTTAGTCACTAGTAATGGATGTGTTCTGAGCAATGAGTTATTTGTGGTATTTGCATGATAGGCCTAAATCCGTTTTGTAACCGTGACTGTTCATGATTAAGTATTCGAATCGGCAGTTTTAATTTGGTGCAGATAGGTTATTAGACTCCATTTTAGACTCCGTTGAAAAAGCTGGCCTCCAACCAGTCCCTGAGTTTACGCTCAGTGTTTTTTCTTTGTTTTGATGCTTCGCTCAGGTGACAGACCTGGTTTCTATGCATGGTTAATCTGGCCCGGTTGTATGGAATCTTGAAAGAAGACGTTTAAACTGCTATCGGTGGTTTGAAACAACTCGTCCAAATGGTGCTTGCTTATTTTTGAAGTAGTTTTTGATACGGTGCTGTCTTGTGCCTTGTGCCAGCTTGTTGCTGATTTTAAAATACGTGCATGTATTTTGGCGTTTGTTTCTAACAGATTATCTTATGTATGACGGAAAAAAACATCATACATGCAGCGATTTTGCTACGTTTTCCTTAAAAGTCTTTGCAACATTTTATCTGCATGTGCGTGATGTGTGTTTTGTTCTGTTTGTTCGTTTTTTTTGGCTTCTGTGTTTTACTTGTGCTAACGTGACTTTCGCTTTCTTGTTAGCCGCTTAATATGTGTTTGAAGCTGAATCAGGTAATCTGCAGTAAACTGATTTATTTGCAATATATCGGAAAGTTTTTACTAGATTTGCTGATAATCAATTGTGTTATAAATTTGTATTAGTTTGGTATTCATATTGTACCTGTAGCGCTTTGTGTTGATTATCATTATTGTGAGTTAGATGGTAAAGTGGCAGACCGCAATGTTTCGTATTAAACGTTACTAAGTGCCGTGTTTTGTCAGTTTTCTTGACAAGATGTACAAGCAGTGTATTGACGCAGATTTTTGTGTAGACGTGACAAGCTGAGTTTTACTTTGGAGTAGAAGTTTTCTACTACTAGAAGTGAAAGTGCGGTGGCAGGTGATAGTGCAATGGCAACAAAAAAAATTATGGGTCATAAATTAGTTATACGTCGAGTGAGTGATAGTCATTTTTAAAAGCCAAATCGGAGTAGCATATAAAGTTTTTACATTGAGTGTATCAAGGATTTACTCGAGCAAAAACTTAGCCATAGGTATATCTCGATTTTTCGAGTTGATATGTACATACATGTGATTAATACGAAGTGAGTGTTGTCAAATGCACGGATTTACTGGTGGAGATACTATTGCAGGCAGTGGCGTCGCTAGAATGTGACGGGGACGAAACTACTGTAAGAGAGAAAACTCATTGTGATAAACCAAATATTATGCAATTCATGCAATCCGCAAAAAGCTATAGGCCTCTTATACATGCGCATATAAATTATAAAATGACGTCGACAATGAGTTTGACTCCCACATTAAACCGGAAACAATAAAACATAGGCCTACAAGTAGAAAGTTCTACTCAAGTTCTTTCTACTTATACGTTCATCAGTCCACTGTTTTAATTGACTCATGTAATGACTCGTACCGCAACAGTTTTTTAAAATTCAGAACAATGCAACGATTGTCTGACAGTGCTGCAAAACTAGCCAGCCTACAGACTACAGTCAATCGATGGAGTTGAACGTCTCTCTATAATTTGAAGTGACCTGAAAAATTGTACACTTACGCCAAAAGTCTGTCGAGCGCTGGCACGTGTGTTGAGCTTTTATCTCTTAAACCGTGGATAGCCTAACTAGGGTTAACTTTAACCCTAACCATAACTAACCCAAACCTCGTAATTTTTACAGATAAGGGCTTAACACAGGTGCCCCAGTGCCCTATAGCTCCCAACGTTATAGGGTGTTTACACGATCCAGCAAACGTCCAGCATTAGCACGTGTATTTTGAATACATTTGCTGCAGTGGAAGTTTGCTGGACGTTTGCTGGATTGTGTAAACACCCCATTAATGGATTACAGAGAGTGCACGCTTAGCCGCTGATAGACGCTCATGCCAAGGTCGTCGTCGTCCGTCGTCTGCAGTTTATCTGTTGTTACTGGTGCTAACTTATTCTTCTCCGGGTTCAATATTAGGCCTACTTCTGTCACTGTAAGACGCGATTCCGGCGTGCTTATATCCATAGTGTGTGCAGGCTACGCTGAAAACGCCGCCAACAACACTCTGCATATCAACCGGCTTCAACTCATTAATTAGTGACAAGGGAACGTGCCCCTTTCAAATGTTTTGGCCGGGAGACACAGACACCCATGACTCTGCCCCACAGTGAAAGAATTAGCCTAATGATTTTAGGCCCACTGAGAGCTGCCTCATATTTTATCACTTATCAAAATTTTTGTAGGGGCCTATTTTCGCTACTGGCAGTCTGGCAATGAGTCGGCGATGATTTGAATTAACATTATGAGAGCATCTATTTTCAAATCTGCTTGCTTTTAGGTGAACAATAATATTCATGCATCAGAAAAGTCGTACAGTCGTTTCAAGACCAACAATGCACCACAATTGTTTGCTCCTTTAGCTCCTCGAGACGACATTGCACTTTATAGGCTCTAGTCGTCTGGTTCAGTTACTTTGTCCCAAATGTTGGACATAGATGGACAGTGGACACCACTGATTGTAATGATGTATCACACATAACCTGTGATATTTCTGTGACATTTCCGCTTCAAAAATAAATTGAATTTAGCTGTGCTGAGTCGGTGCATCATGTATTGAGAATCTAACCGACAGACTGACTTTTAGGTCACAAAGATGACGTCCAGTAACTAACCGTGTTGCACGTAAAACGAACGCAGATCGCGTAACTGCATGGTAGCCAAACTTAATACTATCGTGTGTTGTATGAGGTCAAGTGCCTACAGGCTGTTGACTTTGCTCATGCACGATGAAGAAGCTGCTGATATGCTTTTATAAGTCTTTCAGCGCTAAATTGCTAATGTCGTCAACTGTTACAGCATAGTAGGCCTACGCAGTTTAATCTACCGGTATCTCAAAATGCAAGAGTAAAGGAATTATAAAAATATGTCTCGATTTGCCAAAATTATCACAATAAAGTTGACCCTTCTATGACATCTCACGGTCCCACCTAATAGGCCTACCGGTAGCCTATAGCAGAAACATTTACGACTTAATTTGGGGCAAATGGTTACATGTTGTCATGTTTAGGCTCTATACGTTGCCGTCTAAAACGTCATTGATGTTGTAAAAATAGAACAAAAAATTACTCACATTCTAGTCTAGAGGCGAGTTAGCGGCGAGCGAGAGAATGATTTTACTTAAGTAACAAACGGCTTTCCATTAACGCGCACTTGCCGTAGCCCCGCCCCAAGCGTCGTTGTGAAGACTGAAGAGTCCTTAGCAACGAGACATCGGCATGGAAGCGTAAACATCGAAGCGAATGACATTTAAGTGAAAGCCGACAGAACGATTAAAGGTATGTGTAAAATTATGTAACTAATGTCAGAGAGAGGGAAGCTCTCGTTCTCGTACGGTAGGACGTGAACTCGTACTATGTGCGGTCAATAACTCGGGTAGCTTTAGGCTACCGATGTAACACTTTATATATCTGTACATTTTCGATCTAGTCGCTCTGTACTTTTCAAAGTTTGGCTATCACACTACATTTTACACACTGTAGCTTTGGCCGATATGCAGAACGGAATTTGGTATCTATCTTTAAGCCTATTTCTACTGTGTGTAAGCCTAAATCATTTGTGGTCTTATTCACTGAAGTGAAGAAAATTCTATGGTGTTTCATTTGTTTACATCACAAAGTTACTTTTGCGGTAGAGTATATGGCATCTTTGAAACAAAGTACAATTACTGATATTAGCCTACCGGTTTTATTTTGATTTTATAATGTATATTTTATTGTAGGTCTTTTATTTGAGTGTATTTTAACTTCAGTATTTTATGTTAGCATGTTTATGTGTGTGTTCTTTTATATTGTATGTGATGTGCTGCATTGCTCGTGTAATAAATGATATTAACGATAATAATTATTGTTCGATGTTTTGTGGATTTTATTTGTGTGGCGTTATGTAGCCAAAATGTGCTTTGATGGATTGATTGACAGAGTGATTGAAAATGAGCAGCGGCGGTCAGTGCAATATGGAGTACTTGGGTCACACTCAGTCGTCTGTGTACACGGTCAAGCCACGCATCTCATCTGGTGGTGCAGTGAAGTCTGGCTTCTTACCCTCCGTGCACAACCAGTCTTGTACCAGCAAGCATTACATGTCCGCCGGACCGCCGCTTGAAGCGTCTGCGCTGCAGCGTTCGGCCAACTGTGAGAACGGCTCCTCGGGCGTGACGTCGTCGTCACTACGGTCCGGCTCGTCGACAAAGTGCAGACTTCACAGTGGTGGACAGGAGCGCGGGAAGTTAGCACCGTCAGAGTGGACGGCGTGGACACGTGCCGAGCTGTCAGCGGCTGACCGCGCTCGGGCAGGATCAGAGCTGGTGCGCGCTAACGTCCTGACGGCTTGTCACAGCTTGTGTGAGCGCACACGACGCACCCAGGCCGACGCCACTCGACGTCTTGGAGACCGTACCAACGACATCAAGTTCTGGCGTGATGAGCTGCGTGCAGAGGCGGATGCCGCAGGCGCCGAGTCGGCGGCTCTGGACCGTGCTGTTGGTCTGCTGGACCGCGCCTACACTGAGGCTCAGATACCGCTGGATATCGCCGAGGAGTGTCTGCATCTGAGAGAGCAGCGCATCGGCGTCGACCTCGTCCGCGATGACGTCGAGATTGAACTCATCAAGGTCGCTATATATCCTGAGTTCTAATTAGCAAGTATAAAGCTATGTCGGCACTGTCACATACTGCACCGCCGTCCACCTAACGCTTGACCATTTGAGCTAAAAGTTGGCACTGTAGCGACATATTGTAAGGTCATTCGCTTAGCCTTTGACCTTTGAAGCTAAAAAAATTGCTCACCGGTTACTTCAGTCTTGAAGGACGTTCATACCAAGTTAGTTTTTTTGCATTCTGTTTCTGAGTGAGGAGCCCGTATGGGCATGGGCGGCGCCAGAGAGGGGAGAGCAGAGAGGGAGGGAGCTGCCCCCGTGCCTTTGCCCTTGCCCCTTGCCAAGATGTGACTTGTTAAACGTCATTTTTGCAAGATAACACAGATATCTTTAAGTTTTTTTGTGTTTTGAATATAATTTTTAAAGAGCAGGCAAATTTGCGGTTTTCATTGCACATCCAAAAGCTATAAGTGTTTCAGCTTTAGGGGGGCTTGGCCCTCCTGACCTCTGACCAGGGGTTCTGCTTCTGGACTGGACCTCGCTACATCTTTTCAATTCACACAACACATGATTAAGGTCGACATTTGGCCCCCCGCACACAAAAAATATTGCCCCTATGCCCTGGTCCTTGCCTCCTTTTGCTCCGTTAGCATCGATTCCTAGCGCCGCCCATGCATGTGAGACGTACTGACGGACGAGCAAGACAGATAGTGGGGCATATTAGCAACACTGGAAATACCAATTACACAATTTTGTAAAAAGTTTAATTTGCAACACAATACAAACTTTGGGACTTATTTATTCTGACGCTACATCTTGCCTACTTGGAATTGCAGTATTTCTACAGCAAATCAATCACGTTTATGATCTTGCACCTGCTTTGTATTTTGTTTGTTGGCAGGAAGTTGAGATATTCAAGAGATGTCGCGAAGAAATGCGGCAGTTGCTCGCTGATGCTTCCAACCAAGCGTCGTATGTACTACTTATCGTCTGCATGATATATTTAATTATTAGTTTAGTGATATATTTGCTTCGTTTGTCATTGTTAGTATGAAGTTGTTTATACGTTTATTATTTTTTTGTATGTGACTATTGTTACGTCGTACGTCTTTGTCTCTCATCAGTTTAATAATTGCAGTTTAACTACGTGTGCACTACGTTGAGTAACCTCTCAGGTGCAAACAACCAATCATCAGAAATCAACCCTCCAATTAAGGTAACAGTGTCAACGTTAACAAAAAAACTGTTATTTAATTTCATATGCATTCATTGTATATTTATTGTGTTGTATATTTGTTGCTCTATTTTTATGAATTTACTTTATTTTTGCATTTTGTAGACTTATGCAGAAGTTGCAGTCTGAGCTTGCTCAAGATATAGCAGAGAAGCAAGTTGCTCTAGGAATGGACCAAAGTGCATTTAAACTGCGCAATACATCACGTGGATTAAACTTCGAAAACGGCATTGAAAACTTTGATAACACGTTAGTGTTCAGTATTTACATTATTATGTCATGTTTTGTTTTAACTGCTATTTTTTGTTATTTAACCAAATTATTTAAATACAAACTTTTGTGCCTACACTACACAGAATGTTGTAAGATTTTGTTAGAAAGTCTAGCGTATGTTGTCATATGCACCATGTCTTTTAAAAACTTCCCAATTTTTCATGCCCATATCTTCCCCAAATAAGGCTATTGACGCCATCTCAAAGATCTTTGCTTTTTGTTCTATTAGCACACCGAGAACGTTTGAGGTTATTTGCAGTTGACGAGCCATATTAAATACTCATTTACTTACTTACAAATATCGTTTAGTCTGTTGCTCAGTATTGTTTTTTTGGTTCTTGTGACCCACAGTGTCTCAAACCAGGAGAGCTGGACTCAGCACAGCAGCGACGTTATCACGCGGTCTCAGAAGCAGCGTGCCAAGGCGAAGGAGTACCGCGACCTGATCGACCAGATGCTGTGTAAGACGGCGACTGAGATGACGAATCAGTGGAACGTGGTCAACGCGGCGTTCAGCTGCAGGATCCGCCAGTACATCAAAGCACGCACCGATCTCGAGACGCACCTGGCTAAGGTCAGAACGACCTGTACTTGTATTTGCTTGTACTTGCGTGTTGATGAGTGGAGAAGCAGTTACTTTAAGTGCACTCATTCTGTTTGCTTTTTAATTTCAACAAAAGTGAAAATATCACTGTATTTGTGCCTGTCTTTTTCACGCAGGTATTACAAGAGATTGTAGATCTGGAAAAGTATCGTGAGATGTTGAAGAAGTGTATAAAGGAAAAGGAAGCACCTCTGAGAGTGGCACACACTCGCCTTGTCACCAGGGTCTCTCGTCCGGGCGTCGAAGCTTGCAAAGATTCCGCACAGTACAAGTAAGCTCTAGACTAGAGTAGGTCTACATTATGTAACTGTTGATTAGTTTCGTCATAACTCTCAGTCTTAAGATCGTAGCTTTGTTCCTTTTCTGTTTCTGTCTATTTATTTTTTTCTTCATGTTTTTGTGCTTCCTTTTTTTGCTTCCACTTTTTAGGCATTCTTTTTTCATTTTGCCAATCATCGTTCTTGCGAGACTTCGCTATCTCTGCAGTGAAGGCTGGTCATGTTGAGCAGTTAAACACAGTGTTGAAAATGACTATCATTCACTGTAATGATCAATGAGTTGTTTCCAAAACTGTCCGACTGCTTGATCTTTGTAAAGCACGTGTACATTACACTTTTTATCCACCACATTGTACTTGAAGGTTTGTTTAGTTACCCGAGCGACTCTTGCAAAGATGTAGTCGAGGGCAAACGTGGGGAACGCTGTTCCCCTAAATATTTTTGCCCCGAATAACAATAGGATCATAGGACAAGGGCGAACGGTGATAAACAGTACAGAGTTTTCCGAAATAAGCATGCAAAAATATGAAAAGTCTAGCCTCTTTTTGGATATATAAAAATACATAATAGAAAATTTTATGTTGTGAGATGCAGTGCAAAAATGTTCCAAAATATGTTTGCAGCAGACGCCACCCCAGACTCCGCTGGGGAACTTACAATGCTCCTTCAGGCCCTCTAGCTGAATTAAAAGGAGACTACTTCTAAGGGAAAAAGAGGGGGAAATGGGGAGGCGTTTCCCTAAACAAAAAGTTCAATTACACTACTGGAGACTCTGGTCATATCGTATCATATCATATCATATTATATTGAACATTTGCTAGTGTCCCCATTACATGCTAAAAGACCATGGGTGCATTGCAGAGTTTAAAGTTAAATAAAATACACAGCGAGATTTGATTAAAAACAATTATTGAATCATGATTCATGATGGACAATGCTAAAGCGTCACAGAATAAGAATGTTTTCAGTTGTTTGAAAGCTGCCTGAGACGATGTTCTTTGGATAGACTTCGGCAAGCGGTTTCACGCTGCCAGACCTGCATAAGCAAAAAAAAAACGATCGCTCTGCGAACTTCGTGTTCTGGTGTTGTTAGGCTGGTGGAGGAGGTGCATGAGATCGGTGATACGCTGGAGCAGCTGCAGGCAAAGATGGCCGAGGTCGAGAAGGCTTTGGCGCAGCTCTATCAGACGCGGCAGACGCTCGAATATGACCTGAGTGTCAAGAACAATAGCATCCACGTCGACCGCGAGCTCTGTCTCAGCTGGCGCAAGAGCTTCGACATGTCGCCTCGACGCTCCGTCTACTACTGTTAGTACGCCTAATCCGTGATGTAGTCAAGTCCACTAAGGCAAGGCGTAACAGTGCAGTTAATGCCACGTCCTACAACGACGGGTATGAGTCCGAGTCTTGAAAATAAGGACTCGGGTTTTACTCGAATACATTGACGGACTTGTGTACTAGGCCTACATCACTGCTACTGACACGTTCGTTATGTGGTCGTATAGTAATTATTCCGGCCTTTTTACGCTCGAACTAAGATAAATGAGTGTAAAATAGCTATGCCTTTGGTCACCGACAGGGCTGGGTAAACGACGAGAGGTTTCTCATGTCGTTTTATTTTGATCAATTTTCCTTATTTGTTAATTAAAAATTATTATTGCATGTACAAACTTATCATACTGCAAAATTTAATGAGAAATGGCAGATGAGTTATCTGTTACCGTATACTTGATCGATGCATTTGTCATCTATTTTCTAACAAGTTTTAGTTAGGCTACCACAAAATCTGAGAAATTAACCCATTTTCAAAGGGAAATAACCTCTAAACAATATGTCAAAAACAAGGATCGTCTTCACGTAGTGATCCAAAATTTGAGAAAAACAGCCCGCAACATGAGCAACAAATCTGGGTTATTACAGTTCGCATGAGCAGCAGTAATCCTTTCTCGACTTGCGGGTTTTTTGTGGTCAAGTAATTGACGTTGTTGGTACTAGGCCTAATGTACTAGTCACTATCGCATCACTAATGACATGCTAGCATTGTGGCGAGTGTAAGCTGCTTACAGATCATTGTTTCATGACACAGCCTCACGCTTTCGCAGGATGCAATGATAACTATTTGACGATATATTTGTACACCTGATCGACGTATTCAGTATATTGTAGTCGTGATAAGCTTCTGTGATCGTTTTACGTGCATTTGGTTTTTTTAAATATCTTGTAGTTTACTTCTGATCATCTGGATGTTTACCTTTGTCAAAGAAAACATTAATGCTTTTATTGATGTCTGTCTGTTTGTCTGTCTGTCTGTACTCTGTAAGATCACTCAAAAAGTCCAGAACGGATTTCGGAAGTTGTTTTGGTGGATGGCACGCAATTCAAGAAACAAGTAGATTTTGGATGTAAATGAAAAGTCTTGGCAGACGATTATGCACTCAAAGTGCATGCAGATTGTTAACATTTTTATCTGGTTATTATTGTACAACAAGTAAAGATTTTTATTAAATTTTGTTGTAAACGTCTGGCATCATTACACTGCTATGATATCGTTACATCTTGCAATGTATTCTAGTCACTGGCTGCTGAATGGATATTTCATCATACTTTTACTGACTTTTGCTGATGTTACTTTTGACTGTGACATTCCTGTAACTTACACTGAAGAACATCAACATATATATATATATTTTTTTCTTTTGTCTAATTTTAGTTTTCTTGCATTTACTGTTAATTCCAAACATGACTTTTTGCAGTATTATTATCTGTTTATGGCAAATCCTGTTTTGAACAACTTACCAGTAAATGTTGTTTATACTTAAGTTTCCTAATTGGTGTTATTTATTTATGTCAGTATTATACTATGGGTTAAAGGTGTACAGTTTGCATAATGCATTTTGCTGTATTGTACATATTGCGGTGTGAATTGTGTTGTTTCTACAAAGCGTGTGTCAAAAAATTTTACACCTCTAACGTGTTTTAAAATTTATTTTTCTCAGATGAAAACAATTATTCGATATTTTACACACATGTTCCAGGTTCAAATTTACGCCAAAGTGCAAAGTTTCATTTAATTATTCCTAAATTTGACAAAGTTATGCCATGTTATACGCAATCACTTGGAGAATTTTCAAAAGTCTGCGGCAAGTCATCCCGTATCTGCGGCAGTGCACCTTTTAGCTTCAAAATGGTCTTTAGCTTTAAATTAAGTTTGTAAAATGTTTGCAGCATTTCACCCCGCACTGGTGAATTTATACTACAGTACAGCGGGCTTTCTAGTGAAAATAAAAAATTCTTTAAATGAGCGTGCATAATATGGCACAACGTCATCAAATTTGATAATAATTGAATGAAATTTTGTAGTTTGGCGTAGATTTAAAAGCCAAATATGCGTATAAAATATGGCTTTAAAATTTTTGTTTGAAAAATTAAGTTCAAAAAACTTTCGAGCGTGAATTTTTTTTGACTCCCACTGTAGTATATAGTCAAGTCTTGTTATCGACCACTCTGGCGTCGTTCGCTATTGCAGCATATACAGCGTAGCGCCTAAAAGTGGAACATAAATGGAAACATGGATGGAAACATGGAAACATGGATGTAAAAGCTGAACATAATGTTATACGATCATTGAGCTATCGGACAGTTTTGAGAACATTAGCCTCAACACACAGTGTCACTGCATGTGTTCGTGTTCAACATGACCACCCTTCACTGCAATGATCAAGCCTAATCATTCCAAAAACTTAAACTATCCGATTTATCGATCACGCAAATCTAGTATACGTTCCACTTTTATGCGCCAACCTGTACACTGTGTCTCAAAAAGACCCACTTTTTCGTGTGAGTCCCTTCTGTTGACACAGTAAAATGCACGATGTGCGTGAAAACTCGGCAGAACTATTCCTGTCATTTTTCTCACTCACACGTTATATCGAGTTAATAGAGGCAGTGCAGAATAGAAATGTGATGAATAGAAATGTAAGATATGCTTTAGTTTTACGTTATTTGCGAGTGTGCTCGTTTTACTGCTGATATTTTAGTGTTTAATGTTTCTCATATTACTGCTTCATTTAGAGAAATTACTGTACCTTAGTAGTATTACTTTTCGGATTTTACACGATCGACAACTCCAACATTTACCTTTACGATCGTCATCGCTTAGTCAATATTGCCATTGATATGACGTTATTTCGTAGTATTATCGCTAGGCCAGTTTTGTCGCACTGTTATACGTGTAGTTGTATTTATTATCACAGGTTAGTATTAGGCATACAGTATTTGCTTGGTTTCAGTTGTGCTGTGATGTAGTGTGTGTGTGTGTGTGTTCTTCCGAGAAATAAAACTACTTCTCATACACTGCGTGTATTACACAATATGTGTGTACGCTTTAGACTACAGAAAAGCTGCAGCGATAGTTCAAGTCATGCACATCGGCATATGCAACAGCGCGCTGTAGCCAAAGGTTCGGTTTTACAAACTTTTCATCTTCAATACCAGCCCCCCCAATTCTCAGACAAAACAAAAGCACACGTTTACGCTGCACTAAATTTGCCAATTTAGTCATTTGATTCTCAGGAAATTAATTAAGGTTGTTGCCACGGGATCTCATATTTCAAACCTATCATGCGCCAAATTCCATTTCGGCTGGTGACGCCGCCCCATACTTCGCTGGGGAGCTCACAGCGCTCCCCCAGACTCTAGCTAGATTTTAGGGGTCCTGCTTTTAAACGGAGCTAAAGTAACGAAAAGGGAGAAAAGAGTCAGAAAAGGAAGGAGTAAAGAGGGAAGGAAAAAAAGCGAAGGGACGAAAGGGGGAAGAGAGAAGGGGAGGGGACATGGGGAAGAGAAAGGAGCCCCTACCCCAATTCACATTCCTGGCTACGCCATTGCTCAGTGCTATTAAATATAATCCTCATCGTCATTATTATCAGCTCATTAGTAAGGCAGTGTCAGCAATCTCAAAACTGATTCCAGTGGCCTTGTGGGTTAAGGAACATGAGGGAACAAAGTTGCAATTTTCTGTCAGACAGCTACGTAAAAACTTCCGACAGGGGAGATTATGGGTGCTCAAACTTTTTAATTTTGCCTGAAAATTCCCCCCAAATAGGGATTTTCAGCCCCAAATTTTGTATTCTTACCAGCCTAAGGGGTGGGACAGTTGTCCTTTGGTCCCTCTGCTAAAACGCCAATGACTAATCTGATGCGAAGGTAGTCGCCAGATGCACAACTGCACTGGTGTGATATTGAGAAGATGTCTACAAAATGCCAATAGATAGTCTAATAAGCAAATACTTCTAGTTCTGGTTGCAATCAATATTGATGACAGGAAAATGTTAGCATTCAGTTGCAAGGCGAGCAACAGTTTTGAATCATGGAAACGAAACGAGTCCTGACACCACGCCTTAAAACACAAAAGTCATTTCTTGGGGGGGATTTCTTACAAAGTTGCACAGAGTCGACGTGCACAAGACGTACAGTAGTTAGCTAAGGTTCTTGTTGGCTCGTTCTTAAGACAGTTCGTCAAGACGCTGATAAACAGCATTTCGACGCAGTTTGGTCCTAATCGTAAATTAGGCCCTACTCCCTACGTGAAAATGATTCGTCGATTTCTTTTCAAGTTCTTTCCTACGGTTATCGGTAGGCTACCTCGTTTGGGGATAAATCTCCTAGCTTCGACGAAGTCCCATTCTATTAGCTGACAAATTTATATTTTACGCTTCAGCATGTTTAGATTCTATAGCCTAACGCGCAACGGGAACTGTAGTTAACAAATTTTACAGTTTGAAAGAATCCTTTTTGAATCGTAAGATTCGCAACAGAACTGAAACTCTGAGACTGTAAGGCCGTATCACAGTGCAGCACGGTAGCGCTGACACTGTTGTAAGGGCGATGAACGTAATGTATAGGAAATAACGTTTGGCGGGGGGGATCCTGTATCTCCGAAACTCCTTAACCGATTTCCATAAAACTTGGCATCATTGATTACATCGCCCACTTGATCCCACACGCAAAATTTGTTTTTTTTTTGGTTACAATTCGTTCAAAGGAGGCGTGGCTGCGCATGCGCGAAATTCGCCGTTAGGCGTCTATTTTTTTTCCTTGCGCACGGCTACAGACCAGCCCTCAAAATTTGGCATATATTTTCATTTACAGCTGAAACACCTTATTGCTTCGCAAATGGCTACAGAGTTTACCTTTTTTGTTTAAATTTGCTTGCGAGAAATCCCGAACCCATACTGAGCACTTTCCTCTCTTTGCCCCCCACAGACATTAGCTAATTTGGCATGGCTAATTATTCCAATTTCTGGTCATGCCCTTCAAATTTAATAGCACAATGCGCGCCTGGAATCGTAGTATATACGAACTGTGACAGATCAAATTCACGTGTCTGTCACTCAAAATAGACGCGCTAGTAACGTCCGACATAAAATCATTATAGGAGTATTTTACTAAAACATCGGGCCTAATACTGCAGCTTCACAGTCGCGTCGTCATCAGAGATTATATAGGCGAAGGCCATGGCCTATATAGTCTTTGGTCATCATTACACAGCGTATATGTACGCGGTGTATATACGAGCTTATAGGTAGGTACCCGGCGTCCGTGCTCGCTTTTATTCAAATCCACTGTGTCTACAGGTTGTCGATCATCCACAGTCATTGACTTCATACCACTGGTAGTCGGACCAGCTGCGCCGCAGGCGAGAGAGCAGCGAACAGGCAAACAGAAAGTGCAAAACCTATCGACAACGAAATAAGCAAATTACATCACAAAAATAGGCCTATTTGTTGGCAGAATTAAGTTAACCTGCACTAAACTTAACCGAAGTTGTAACAAAACTAAGACTTGTGAATACGACGTTGTTGTAGGCAAATGTATAGGCAACGCGAAAACTAGTTCAAACAAAATCGCATGCGCGTTTTAATTTAGTTTAAGTCTTAGTTTTTACGCGCGAAAGCAGCTACTGCTTTCAGCGCGTCTTAGCCATCGCAATTCTGTCCGTCTGTCCGTCCGTCACACGGGTGGATCAGGCAAAAACGGTCCAAGCTAGGATCACCAAATCTTTACCATCGGCTGCCCGGAAGATTCTAGTTTCAGGAACCGTAAAGCTTTTCCATAAATTCGAAGGGAGTCACCCCGAACGAGGGCGCTAAATGAGAGGGGGGTGGGCAAAATTTGCGATTTTTGGCCAATAAGTCGCTGTATCTCAGTAACGGTGCGAGATAGGGCCTAGGTCACTATTTACCACTAATAGGAAGTCATACACTGGCTCTCGATTTCCACTGATTTCAATAACATTGGATGACTTTGAACGTTTAAATAGGGGTTTTTATGGATTTTTTGGCGATTTTTGGCTGCGAGACACTTTTCAAGAGCGAATTGCGCTGAAACCAATTTAGATAGACATAGACAAGCTGCGTATGACAATTTTAGCATTGAACGTAGATTTCGACGGTCTAAGTCTGGATTTTCTAGGTTCAAGGAAACCTGCGCACGAGGGGATCAAAGAGCGGTACCCCCGTAACAGTCGTTATTTTACCGTTGTTGGCCAGTCTTTCGTGAAAACAGCTGGAGATAGACTGACAGTTTGCGAACAGGAACTGCTATAGGCTTTTGCGCGTCTCGTGAGCCTTAGCTCAAATTTTTTTGTACACGTAAGTTAGGCATGTTTTAAAAATTATTTAGTGGCATCATCTACTTCATAGACCGTGCAGTGCAGACTATACGTAACTTAAACGTTACAAGCTTTCTACATCGTTGCTGCCAGCGATCGTGACGTTAATGTGAAATGACAACAAATAGCAGCAAGCGAAATACATGCTTGAATCGAAAGTTTGATTTTTCGGGCATCGTTTGCCGGCGGCAGCAAACGTTACTTTACACAATATAAAAAAATCTTGATTACGCAAACAACAATATGTTTTTACTATTTATCAATATATCAAGGTAGATGAACTTTTTTAAATGCAAATAAGCTTAACACATTTTGTATCATGGCTCCGAAATGTTATTTTCACTGACCTGCAGTATGGTAATGAGGAAAATGGTACAAAGGAGTATGCTGGCATTGGATACAAGCCGTTGAAGTGCCGCTTCACCGCATCCCTGCAAAAACCACCGCAAGTTAACCCCGAACGACTCTATTAGCCAATTATTACCCAGAAGCTGCTATGACTAATGCTAAAAAGTAAAATGAAAGATATATGCCTACTATACCACACAAAACAGTTAAAAATCTAACAAGTTAACGGATCTGATATGATATGATATGATGTGACAGCGAGTTGGGGATTTCAAATTTTCAATTCACAACTCAGAATAAGTTACGTATGTGATGAACAATATGCAGCTTCATAATGGTGATAAAAGTATAGGGCCTAATTATTTTATTACTAAATGCACGGTCACTTGTTTAAATTCCAAGAGACTACCGTTTTGCCTCAATGTGTACTTTCCTACATAAGCCTATGTAATGTAACACACTTTTTCCACAGGCGTCGACTATCGTTAGTGTAAGCCTACATTGTCGATCGGCTGGTGATGCAAGGCGACTGCATTCGTGGCGTTGTCGAATCGTTATACCACTACACACAATGGTAGAGTTTGCCTGACAATACGACTACTAGCCTGGAATAATCTGGCATTTGAATCACAGACAGAATCAGCGTGCACTGATTCTGTTTTCACAATATTCGGCTGAAGTCATGCGTCATAAAGCAATCGACGGTGTAGTCTGTGTGATCGTAGTGTGGTTTAAGTATAATAATGCAGCTCTCAGTCTAGAGTGGTATTAGCTCGTACTGCGTACTCGCTTACCCACGCCAGCAGTGCAATATCTAGTACATACCGCATGGATAGAACGGCAGCACTGATCGTAATTGTGCACAGTCATCGAATTCAAATCGTGATCGTGTTAGGGTTAGGGTAAGATCAGGGTTAAGTCCCAATAACACAAATTCTAATCCTAACCCTGGACCCGTTGATCGCGCATCGGTATCAACGATGATGCGCGATCTTCAGATTGCGCAGCGTGATCTCAAGATCGCGGAAGCAGACTCGATAATCGCGTGCGACAGTAAACCTATGATTTCACAGAAAGAGCGTCGTTCTGCATAACGCCAGTAAAGTAGATTAAGTACGTAAGTAAGTAATTATTTACTTTACACGTCACTGAAATAACAGAAAATACAACATAACTAACTGCAAAATTGCCAGTTAATAAAAAAAGAAAAGAGAGAAAAAACAAAACAGTTACATTAGGCCTACTAATGTTCTGGTAGGGCCACAGCAGATTTGCATACAGTCATCAAATAAGCATGTTCGATAAACAAACACATGAAAGAAAAAAAAAGTTACATTACTTATGTAAGACTACAGCAGATGTGCACACAGTCAGCAAACAAGTGTCCTTAATTACCCGAGTTTTCAGCTGTGTCTTGTTGACTGGACTGCTGTCAAAGAGAAAGTTGATGGCGTTGATCTGGCAAACGTTTTCATTGACGACGTCAGGATCTCGCGGGTCGTCATTGCGCAGCAGACAGCAAGACGGAGGCACAAACAGAGCCTCCTTGCGCGTCCGGTTAAACCACTCGCTGAACTTGTAGTCCTGAGGTCCCACCGCTCCGCAACAGTTCAGCTATACACACGTCACATGACAGCCGTCTCTAAGCAGGCTAGTAACTTTGAAACGTAGCCGGCTCACAACGTATACGTTTTAATTATCTAATGCTAATTTTGTTGGATAGACCTAGGCCTATGCATTGCGTTATCTTGCATAGACCTACACGTGTAAAAACGTGGTCAAGATGTTACAGAAACGTATCCATGGGTAGAATGCAATGCAGTCGAGCGCCATCGAACACATTACAAGGGCTGAATTACAGCTAAGTTAATATTATATCAAGCACAGATTATAGGGCTGGGACACGACTTATCGTCCACGTAGCGCACTGACTTGCGTTGACCAGATCTAGCACCCGGTAAATCTGACTGTCATTATAGAGGCCAACCAAATTAAATTTGTCCGGGGTAATCAGACATCAAACTTGCCCTTGGCCGCATTGCATAAACACAGCATTATCTGACGTCTTAGAAATTTCAATCGGGGCTGTGTTAGTTGTTCATCTGAGCGAACGTTTTCATTCCACGGGTCATCACGCGTCGATCGTACCCACTTCTGTCCAACTTAACCTGTGCGTTTATTTGCGGTAGCCACGCGGCAACAGTAGCTGTCCTATACGTCATGCTAGGTTGGTTACTGTGACTGACGTCTCCGGATTTATCTCACGTGTCATATTTTCTACGCGCACTCGCCCGAATGATGTCGCCGGAAAGTGGAGTGAGCTAAGGCGCATCGTTTTCTTTTCAATTTATATGCATCACCTTCCCAAAGCTACGTCCGTCCGTGCGCCAGTCAACTTCTATACTGGCTGAACATTAATCTCTGGCGTTATCTTCTCACTTAGTATCACTCCGGATATGCACTCACCGTTTAGATGTCACATTAGCCTTCGATCTGCCCTGCAACTTTGCATTATTTTCATCCATAGGTTTACTTCCTTTACCAATTCGACATTCGACAATTAAGGCGGGGCGCGTCGTTCGCTTGTGTTGGATGGCAGGTATAACACTGTACGATCTCATACGGCAGGTGACGCTCCGTAGCTTTGCGACGGGTTTCTCGCCATAAAGAGCACTCTATGCACATATAGTTTAGCCTTACCTTGATCTGCATGGCGTCCCAGAATGCAGTGGTGCGCATGACGGACGAGTTGGTGACATTGCGCGGTAGAGCTGTGTTGTTGTACTCGAACCTGACTTGAGTTTGCATGTTTGTTTCCACCAGGAATAACACCTGACAAACATTTACACTAAAAGCTTATTATGACTGTTGCAGGGTTGCATTTACAGGAAAAGGGTTGGAGATTCGACCCCCTGAAGAAAAGTGCTGACCCCCTCACACTCTACATAAAAATATGCAAGAAAGGTCAACTCCCATTCGAACTCCCCTGTTACTAATTGCCTGTGTTTAGCTGAATATGGACCACTTACCTAACGGTCATTATCATTTTCCTAATTACTGTATTGCATGTATATGCACGGCTGCGTGGTGCAACATCAGTAGAATTATTGTCTGTGGTACATGTCCTTGGATACCCAATTTGCGTGGATTCGTGTCTTATTAATTGCAAAAATTCTATTGCGCGTTCCTAGCACAGCACCGCGCAAGTAAGACCTATTCTGACCCTTCTGGGTAAAAACTAGTTAGTATGCAAATTTTTATCTTCTCGAGTACTTCCTTTTTCCACTTGTATAAACTTTTTTTACATTTGTTCTATGACGTCGGTAAGTGCTCTGTGAGCTTGGCAAGTATTACTTATTGCTGCAAACATTTATTGCTAGATTGTTACTAAGCCAGCAAAATGCCTGATGATCGATTGATGACTTTGTAAGAGTTGTCCTGTATAACGTTTTGATAATTTCAAGCCATTAATAAGTTCTTTAATGATTACCATGTCCCCTATTCCATCGCTGCGCCACAGGATACGCTATATAACAATCATATCATCGAAGCCCAATATTGTACCGGTTTCACATTGTCGTTTGCATGCTACAAAAGAATTATAACGTCAGTAAAATACTGACAAACTATTCTCGCCATTCACCATCATGCATTAAATTTCGTAAGCTGCATAAAATTAGAAATTTGAGCTAGTGCTCACGCGACGCGTAAAAGCCTATAGCAGTTACTGTTCGCAAATTGTCTTAATCTATCTCCAGCCATTTCGTTGCAGTTCACTCTTGAACTGTGCGCCGCAGCCAAAAAGAAAATCACGAAAATCAACAAAACCTTTTATTTTGGGAATTCAGGGTCTTTCAAAGTCATCGAAGTTGATACAACGTAAAACCACGTCACTAGTGCTTGTTGTGATAGGCAGCATGTCAATGCCTATCTGCAACGAGTCTTCCGGCACGTCAGCAGTGAAAATTTGGTAGTTTTAGCTTGCACCGTTTTTGACTGATCCACCCATGTGACAGACGAATAAAAAGACGGACAGACGGACGGACAGACAGAATTGCGATGGCTACGACGCGATACAGCAGTACCTGCTTTCGCCTGTAAAAATCAGTACACAAAAGCGTAGTGGCAGACAAAATATCGAAATCGTTGGCCATGCACATTATTAAACAACGATCATTTTTTTACGCGCGAAAGCAGCTACTCCTTTCAGGGCGTCTTAGCCATCGCAATTCTGTCTGTCTGTCCGTCTGTCCGTCACACGGATGGATCAGTCAAAAACGGTGCAAGCTAGGATCACCAAATCTTCACCTTCGCTGCCTGGAAGACTCTAGTTTCAAGAACCGTAAAGCTTTTCTATAAATTCGAAGGGGGGTCACTCCGAACGAGGGCGCTAAATGAGAGGGGATGGGCAAAATTTGCGATTTTTGGCCAGTAAGTCGCTGTATCTTAGTAACGGTGCGAAATAGGGCCTAGGTGGCGAGATAGGGCATAGGTTATTATTAATCACTAATAGGAAGTCATACACTGGCTCTCAATTGGCACCGAATTCAATTACCTTGAATAACCTTGAACGCCAAAATAGGGGGTTATATGGATTTTTTGGCGATTTCGGGCTGCGACACAAGTCTATATCATTCACTAGGTGGCGCCACAAAACTATCGTTATGCGATCCAGATAGAGAATTTGGTATTTGTATATTAACTTAGCATGAACCCCCCCCCCCAATTTTCAGCTAAACTACTGAACCGGAACTGCTATAG
>Ga0209671_1000877_pt1 | contig 22708 bp, 13 predicted proteins | sample WorMetHERISLAND2_2_FD_187401 | JGI IMG/M metagenome (GOLD analysis project Ga0209671, IMG submission 187401) | Marine gutless worms symbiont microbial communities from Max Planck institute for Marine Microbiology, Germany - Olavius geniculatus... | ecosystem: Host-associated > Annelida >... | reverse complement strand
ACATTGACACACAGTCAGTGTGATGCGGGCAATATCGCCTTTTGTAATTTTTGCTGTTTTCGATGTGCAAGTCCTTAAATGTTGCCGTTAACAAGTGTATAAACTAATGTTTTGTACATTTATAGGTGGATAAACCACTTGAGTCCGTGATGCATGGCCAGTGCGACCTTACCAGCCGTGGGGCATCACCGCCGTTTGATCAGTACCAAATTATGCTGTTTGGTGTCAGAGGCACATGTGTGTGAACAACTTGCCTAAGGTCAGTGTCCTGGTACGGAGTCGAACCTGCGCCTCTGAGTGACCTCAAGATTACAAGTCAGGCACGTTACTGTTAGACTACCAAGATGGCTGTCCCCTAAAAAGTGGCTATTTTAGCGCTATTCGCTCGTTTAGCGTGAAAACAGTTACAGATAGATACAGACATAGTGATGAGCTTTTTAATGGTGTCAACATCGTTGACCTTAAATGATTTTGAACTCCTAAAATAGGAGGTTTTAGTGTTTTTTTAGCAATTTTCGACTGCGGCGCACATTTCAGTAGTGAATTTCGCTTACGTGGCTGGAAATAGACCTGGACAACCTGCGAACAGGAACTGCTAAGGCTGTCGCGCATCTCAGAGCTTTGCTCAGATTACTTGTTCTGTGTAATACGCATAGTTTTGTATAGTAGTAGTGGTCACTATCAAATAATTTGCATAAATTACTAACACTACCTTGAAGCAACAAAAAATTGTTTTCATTGAGTGCAAATTTGCTTGCTAAAATGCTCAAAAATGTCTTTGCTACCTGGGCTTTGCCCCGCCCTGCTGGGGTGGTTTAGAGCCGAAAGTGTACGTGGAATGTGTAGAGTGGCTGATGTGTGTATTGTATGTGTCTTTAGGAGGAACAGTTTCGTGCACCAGCAATCAGAGCTCTTTGCTGTATCACTGAGGTATCTGCCATTTCGGACTCTTTCTTGCATTCTCTTGTGTGTTTCTGAGCTCTGTGTGTGTCCCAACAGCTGTAGTGTAGGCCATGTCTGTTACCTGAGTGGATGGCATGAAGGACGCTTGTTGTCTAAACCTGTTTGTGTTGCTGTATTTACATTGTGTGTTTGTCTCGTGTGTCTTGTACCAATATTGTGTCAGCATCGCCATGGTGTTAAGTCAAAGTTTAGTCAAGTATTGTGTTCAGGCAATATTTGCATGTGTACGTAAATAGTTTATTGTTGAAATTTAAGTTCTTTTTGTGTTTCTTGTTGTTGATTTTTTGCTTCTGATTTTGTCATCATTATCCATGCAAGTGATTGCCTGAGTGACTGACTGTTTTCATAATGAGCAGTAATGTGTCGAGCGCACATTAAGCTGTGATGGTATAGGGTTGGTGCGATCTCATATCATATATTCGTTTAATGTAAAGTTGACAAGCGCAACCCTCAACAATGCAAGCACAAGATGCACAATAAGTCCAAAAGCATGCAAGCGGAAACGTCTCATAGTTTGTCCGAGAACTAAAAACAATTTTAACGAAACCTACTTTCAAAAACTATCGTTACAGACAGAACAAATAAGTGGATCTGTGGCTAAATAAACCAAAAACAGACCAACAAATCAAGCATTGTAATAAATTTGTTAGCCAATGACTGCAAGTCAAAAGAAAGTTCATCGCCTACAAAACAACTAGCATAAAAACTCAAGTGACTGAGAATGATGAAGTGACATATGTCAGTGATAGAGTGAGACTGTTGTTGGTATTGATGTGAATGTGAATGGCGTAGTGGCTGACTATGCGTACAGGGCAGTATGCTGCAGAGCATTGAGCGCTACATGAAGCAAGCAATCGTAGACAAAGAGCCCAGTGTGTCTAGCGCTGCACTTACCTCATCACTGGTCTGTTGTCTTACACCGCTCACGCTTCACTCTTCACTTCACACACCGCTCACTCCATTGATTGATTGGGTTGGGTTGTTAGTTGGCCGGCTAGCAGTCAGGCTATTACTAACTCGCTGCTATTGGATCATGCTGATCAATTTATTAGTGCTTATGTAAACAATCGTTTGATCGTGATATATATAAGCACAGGCCAATCTAGTGATGCTGCTGGCTTCTGCCATTCTACGTAAGCTCAGTTTGTAGTATATTCGAATGGTAGAAATACTGGGTGTTCTGGAAAAACGGCACGGATTTTGCAGCACCATAATTTTGCAACCATATATCACGTCATGTGGTTTTAAGCAAAATGTTCAGAAATAAATTGCTTACAAGACCGACCAGACCAGTGTCCGAATACAGCAATTACATATTCTTTGTTTTGCTTCTGGCAAGTGAACTCTTCAAAAACAATATTAACCAATACATCTTAGGTCGTGTAGTGTAGTGTACTGATGTGATGTGGATGTTCAGATGTTGGCGAGGCAGAACAATGATGTGGTGAAGCGTTGGGTGAATGAGGCACAGGAAGCTGTCAACAGTGACAACGTCATGGTCCAGGTCAGTCACTGAACAGTGAACATCACCTAGACTGGCTATTAGAGTTTACAACCCTGGTTAACCCGAATCCGAAAACCCGGGTTTGGAGAGCTTGCAAACCCGGGTTTTCAGGTTTGAATTTTGACCTACATTATGTTTAATTACACATTAAAATAAAATTAAAATTAAATACATCCAGCTGTTATCGTTTGGAAGCTAATAACGGGACAAGCCTAATACCCACTTACAACTGAAGCTACGTTGAACAGCATGCATACTGAATCAGATGCAGTTATGTGTATTCTAAAACCCGAACCCGAAACCCGGGTTTAAGATTTTTGAAACCCGGGTTTGGAAAAGTGCTCCGGGTTTGGAAACCCTACTGGCTATCTACATTGTACAGACTGACTTGGTGTAGACTGTAGAGTAGACTGTCATTCTACACTGAGACACTGATTGAAAGAGGCTGTTAACAGGGACAGTGCCGTGGTGCCGGTCAACGACAACTCTGACTGGGCTTCTACACTACTGACTCTCTTGATGGGCAAATGCAGATAGGCACTGAGCCCTAGGGTCACAGATCTGTGAGAGGGCGTTGTTGGTTATGGGACCGGAGTGATTTGTCTTTTTGCTGTGTACACAACAGCTGAAGGAGATTATGCTCCTGTGATTCGTTGGCGACGTTTGTTGCTATAAAAATGCAGTGGCTTCTGTCTCTGTACCTTTTGTGCACAGCTTGCACCTAGTGAAAAATAGGGGGTGGAGGAAGATTTGTTAAGGTGTAGATTAAAACTCCCCTGTCCAACTTTTCACTGGGAAATCTACACCCTTAGCAAACCCTTCTCCCCATATTCTTCACTGGGCAATTAACAAAGCACAAGGAACCTGAAAGGAGGAGGGGAGCTTGAACCTTAAAGTAGGGGGGGGGAACTTGCGCTCGATTTCAACTCCAGATTTTTGTGTGATAGAAGCCACTGTACAGATGCGTTTTGATTAATTACTTGTCTGTTGCATCTGTGCAGTATCATGCTCTGGGCCTGTTGTATCACATTCGCAAGCCGGACAAGCTTGCCGTCTCAAAGCTTGTGGCTAAGTTCACGCGTCACCCACTGAAGTCCTCGTATGCCTACTGCCATCTGGTGAGTCATGCTGTAATTGCATCTCTTGCAAGCACCAAGCAAACAGTCAGATTATTGTGATTTATCTTTGTTTGTTTGATTTGGTGCAGTCTTGGTCCCCAGTTAGGCAAAGCCACTGTGCACAGGCAGATTTAGGGAGTGTTTGTTCGAACAGTGGCTCCACGACAAGGGGGCCTCACAGACCAAAAAATGTCATCAGACAGCAATGCAGCATTTTCTGACCTGTGGCATTAAGGGGGGCCTCTATATGGTTGCAACATGTAAAACTGTACTTGGTGCAGTACAACATTTTCTCTGTAGGCCTAAGGCTTCAGAGGTCAGAACTACATGCAGTTGAAAGCTGAATTCTTCTTTGCTTTTTGTACATTGATGTTAGAAAATTTATATATGGTCTAGGCACTTGATTGGCCTTAGCATTTTTTTTAAATGGAAGAATTCTCAGCCGAGGTGCAGAATTTTGCCATTCTCCTGGAATTTCTATGCTTATGCAGAATTTTGCAGAATTTCATAAAGGGGAACCTGCCAATTATTAGCTCTGATACCATGGCTTATGATAGCTGGTATCCTGAGTTATTTGTTGTATATCAGGTCACTGCAGAAACAGGAAAATTTGCCGCATAGAGCCGTAGAATTTGGCAAACTGGCCTGCAAAATGTGGACAAATTTGCCACGGAAAACTGTGATCACTTAGTCTAATGATGCGCAGCTGATGTTGCTGATGCTGGTTGTGGATGCAGATGCTGTGATGCTTAGGGACCAACTTAATTCACGATTTCACGGCTGTGACATTTTCCGTGAAATTGGCCTTCTTCCATGAAAAATGCCGATTTCCGTGAAATCCGTGATTTTTCGTGAATTTTAGCGCTTTTAGTTTAATTTATGACAATTCCAGAGTTTTATCAGCAGCTTTTGTACAGATGTTGCTGTTTGCTACGTGTCGCACTTCAGCACTAAGTAGTTGACATTGACTGTCTTGAGTCTTGACTTAGTGTAGTAAATATTCGTTGTTCTGAAATTTCTTCGTTTGCAATAGTGCAGCACCTCGAAATAAAGTCTGTGGGGCCCGTGAATTTGCGAAACTCTTTCCGTGAATTTTCCGTGAAATTTGACACATTTTAAAAATTCTGCTGTGAAATCATGCATTTTTTCCCGTGAATTCAGTTGGTCCCTACTCATAAGATGTAAATCTTTGCAAAACGCTTTTCGAATCACTAAAATTTGAGGACAGGTTGATAACATTTTACCATTCCGTTCCGTTTAAACCAAATTTGCAAACTCGAAGTGATAACGTTCAGGAGCATAGCTTAGCTGGCATGCCAGCTATGCAGAATAGGAAATGGTGAGTGCAAATAAAATAGAAAGAAATCTCTCTGGCTCCCCATAAATGAATAGTAACTCACTTTCACCAACAGAGATGGAGTTCCAGTGAGGATGCCCGCTGCTCACGGATAGATCATGTAAGCTTTAAAAACTGTGAATCACTGATGAGTCATTTGACAACGAATCCCGCAAATATTCAAGAATATTATCATTCTAATAACATGATATGCAAGCTATAGACAGTTCACAGTCGCCTATTATGGTGTTTGCGCTGTTAACAGCATTTTTGTCTGCAGAAAAATAAAAGACGAATGCCTTCCGGTTTTAGGTAGAAGTGCAGAACTTGCAAACAGCGATAAAAAATCAGCAAATAAACACCAATAAATCTTAATCTGTCTGCAAGCAAATATACCTGCAAATATGTCGTCACAACCACACGAACTGCATCCAGCTATATATCCACTATAGCAGCGATTTTTTGTTAGTTTGCTCGCACCGACTACAACAAATTCCCAGACGCCATTACGTCTCCGCCATTAACGACACTGTGCCGTTTGTGCCACTTCGAATCGACTCTTGAATTTTAACCGGAGGGTCTTCAAGCCCGGTTTCCATCTACTGTAACGCAACTCAACGCCGTTGCATGCTTTTTCTGTCGCAATTGACGCAGGCAATGCAAAAATACGCACGGAAGCTCGCTACTAGCGTATTTGCTTGCGTACACTGTTGCGACGGCTGTCAGTTTCTAACTTCCTACGCAACTGACCCAGCGGCCTAAACGAAGAGTGTTTTTGCGATGTTTCCTCTGCGTACGTTGTGTCGTAGACACAAACTTACCGATAGTGAGACGTAGCAATGCTGCTCACTGCTCGCTGCTCAGTATGCGTGTTGCTGTAGTCTGTTTAAACAAAGTATTACCGGTTGTTGGAATGAATCTTTGACTGCAGCTGACGTTTATGAAGTCAGAAACTCATCTGAATTAATATTTTTGCAATGAGCCGCAAGCACGCCAATTTGCCACCAAATGTATTCTGTCCGTCCGTCCGTAATCAACGACGATGTTTCATGGCCATGCACGTATGTTGAGTTACTCAAAAATTAATTGTACAAACAGGCTACTTTCCGTTATTACTCCTCAATGCTTCAAAACTGCATGGTCACCTAGTCCTAAGATAACATTCCCAAATTTTGGGTGGAAAAGTTTAGAGCACCCACAGAAGTGGCCCTATCAGTTACATGATGCATGACGTCATTTAAAAGCACAGTTGTAAACATAAAAAATAAACACGCAGCACACTTACGTAGTTATTCATAGCCGCTAGTAAAACTAGTAGCACCTAGATCTTGTTTCTAGCCTCATTGCACCATGCCAACAAAATACCATGTACCGATCATTCACTCGTCAACTCAGCTATAAGCCAACGACTTTATATATACAAAAACATGTAAACAATTCATTGTATTAATAGACAGTTAACAGAATTAACATTACAAATGAAATGACACAAATGATACAAATGAACAGCGAAAACTACAGATATCAAACTGGCAAAATGGCAAACAAACAACTATAAATTAAAGAAGAAAAAAGGCAAAGCCTGAGACACAGAAAACAATGTCTACAGCTATGACTAATGATCAACAAGTGCTACTACAGCGTGGACCAAAAAAATGACCTAACTTTTTTTGGCAGAACTTCGTCAAATCTTTACCAAATTTGCCAATTTTTGGCATACGGACTGCCAAAATGATAGAATTATGTGAGATACACTTATTGTCCACCTCAGCGAATTTTTGTCAATGCACTACCATGTAAAATGCAAATGCTCCAAAATGTTACATTACGCACTGATTATCAGTATCAGATTGCTCACCTTTTCAATATCAATTCGACGGAGAGTGCCACACAATTTAATAATTCGGTGGTATTAAATGTTTTACGCCAAAAATAGCAGAAAACAAAATAGCTGACTGATGAGCTCAAAACATCACTAATCCATGAACAAGTGTCATCATATCTAAAACATTCTGAACACTTAAAGCATAAATTCTAATGATTTGGAAGCAAGCTGTTACATAAATTTACAATTCTGTTAAATAAATCACATTTTAGTTTATTGTGGGCTAAATTAAGTTTTTGAACTTATATGGGCACTCAGCATTATGCAACAATTTAGAGCATCTGCATTTTACACAGTAGTGCACTGACATAAATTAGGCGAAGTGGGCAATGAGTGTACCTCACATAATTCTATTGTCTTGGCTATCTGTGTGCCAAATATTAGCAAGTTTGGTGAAAATTTGACGAAGTTCTGACAAAAACAAGTTGGGTCATTTTTTTAGCCTACCCTGTATATACAGAGGCTCAAAACAGCAGGAAAACACGAGCAGTTTCGTTCAAAAGAAAAATTGTAATTTGTAATCAGTAGCCTACTATACAATACAAAGACATGCAAATTCATTGCCAAATATTTGAAATTCCTCCTGCTTAGTACCGTACCATTCTGTGAGTGTGGCAAGTTCTGCCAACTCAAAATGGACCTTACAGTGCTACAAAATGGCAACGAGCAAAAAATGGGTAGAGAACCATAACAGTGGAGGTGATAGGTGTTTAAATTTGCTGGAGCAGGAATGTAGGACCAACAGTGGCATCATAGCCAGGGAGGCAAAATGGGGAAGCAACTGCCCCCACCCTGAACTTCGGGATGTTGGAAATTTGTCAGAAAATCATCACGTCTGAAAATTTTCGCCCAAAACTGGGCTTAGAAAAGCTATTTTGATAAATTTAAAAAAGTTCAATTTTGAGCAACCATAATCTTCTCCGTTGGAAATTTTTGGCTGTCTGTCAGAATACTGTTAAAATGCTGCAAATTTCCAAATTTTTGCCCCACCTAGTTTTTTCAACCCATGACACTGCTGATGAGAAATAATAGGGATGTGACGATACAAATAAAAACATGATGTTGGTCCGATGAAGCATCAAAGGCATTAAAATTGAAACACCACATGGATGTGTGGGCAAAAAAGGAGTATCCCTCTCCAGAGGACTAAAGGGCCTATGGGAGCATACTTCTGATGTACAAAAATATGAGACAAAGAATGTATAAAAAAGAACATCATTCTGATCAATCACATAAAACAGCAACAGCGTGAAGCTACTTTCAAGAACATTTTCTGAGGACAACGTCCAACAGGATTCGCATGAAAACAAAGCAGGTGAACTTTACGAGCAACAGAAGGACCTGCACCCTCTTGAGTCTTTGAAGCAAGATTCCCTATCCCCTTTTCCTTCCCCTCTCCCTTTCCTATTATTCCCCATTCTCTCATTTCTTTGTTTCTTTCCCTGAATCTAGCCTGCACGGTGGTCTGAGAGCTGTAAGCTCTTTCAGTAGGATCCGGGGCAATTCCCCAACTGCCTATGACTTTGGAGCAAGAAGCGAGCGAAAGTTGATGAAATTTAAATCTTAAATTCTACTAACTTCCTGCAACCCAGAGTGCCGAAGAACGTTCCCCATTACATTTTCAATAGGGTATTTGTTCATACAGTTTATGGAGATCAACACGTGCAACTGTCATAATGGATTCAGCAAGTCACTCGGATTCCCCAGACCTTGCTACGATCGCTGCCTGTTGTTGGCCGTGCTATGCTCGAGTACGGACACTTGTTCAGCCTGAAGTGTGGCTGCAGACGAATCAAATCAAATACAAAGGTTGTTCCATAAATGAGTTTACAAAATGGCGCCATTCCATTAATTCTTAAACTGAAAAAAGTCCGAAATATACGTTTTGTAGGAAATTTAATTCTTAGTACCAGGTGTGAGTTTTGTTAGGATGACGTCACTCTGACGTCATTTATAAACGTTAAATAAGGCGACGTTGCAACTGAGGTTGTCCCGCAAAGAACAGAGTGCTATTTTGTTTGTTTTGTGGGCAAAAAGACTTTATGCAAATCAGACTCACTCTGAAATGCATCAAGTATATGGCGACAAGTGTTTTACAATGCGAACAGTAAAAAGAATAGTAAGTGGGCAGAAATTTGCATTAAATGCTGAGCTGCAATCAGCCATTCGTCAGTGTGTTGAGCATTCAGAAGCTTGTTGACAGATAGGACAAATGTTTGAATGAACTCGGATGATATGTTAAAAAATGAAGCGGTAACGTTTAGCATTTAAAAAGGTGATATTCGCTTGTTAAGTTTGTTAATTTTTTCTCACTTTTAAGTTGTTTGTGACTTGTGAGTTTGATACATTACTGGTGGGGAAAATAATACACAAATATACAGTGTTCTATTAGCAGATGACGTCACAATAACGACGTCATCATCAAAAAAAATTGGCACATATGTTCAGAATTAAATTCCCTACAAAATGTATATTTCGGATTTTTCATATTTTAAGAATTGATGGAATGACACCATTTTGTAAACTCATTTATGGAACGACCCTTGTTTTTCTCTAATAAGAAAAATGACAGACTGCAACTGCATACAGTGTAAAAGAACACACAATAGAAAAAGAATATAGTCAACAACACTGATAAAACAAGATACCATGATACATACGACAAAACTGCAGCCAATGAGATGGGATATAAAAAGTCACGTATATCTCTTTATGGAAAACCCATCAACTACACAAACCCCTACAGAGTGTAACCTACCACATAGAATCACACAGGTTTACATGCCACCCAACCGACACAGGTGAATGCACCCCATCTTAACCACAACCACACAGATTGATACTTGATTTACCTACCCCAGAAGGATAGAAGACTAAGTTTTGGATATGTGGTCTAAAAGCTGCTTATTTTATTCCTTGAACTGTATTTGGTGGCAGCAGGTAGAAATAAGAGTGCTTGCAAATAGTAATTTCATCCATTTAGACTTATGACACCTCTACTTATGAAACACATGAAAATAAAACCACGTTACCTTTCTGTCACTGAGCACTTCTGCCAGAGAGTTAACAGTCGACTCTTTCAGCATTCCAAATACGTCAAGGGCCTCCAGAGACTGAATCTCAGCAAGCAGCCTAACAGCAACCAGCACGATACTAGCAAATGTCAGCCCAGTAGGTAAGGTAAAGGTAAAGGTAAAGGTGCCATACCCCACAAAGGGCATAGGCGAAGTGCTCATCTCCAGACATTCGCTGTTGAGCCCGCAGTTGGATAGACCACTGAGTCCGTGACCCCAGAACTACAATTAGCTTCCCAGCCACACAGTGTCACAACCATTTGGCCGATATCTAACTATACTGCTTGGTGAATAAAGGCACATGTGTGCAAACAACATGAGCAAGGTTGTTACCCAGCAGTGAAGCAGCTAGGAGTCGAACCAGCGACCTCAGAAGCTGAACCTAGATCAAAAGTTAAACCAAGTTCACGCTGAATTACGTTGCACCAAATTGAACTTGGATCACTGATCCCATTCAGTTGAACGGCCGTGGTTGTACTGTGGACGACGCTGATTGGTCAACCATGCTCGGCCTACGGGCCAACTACAATGACGTCACAGTCACATGCAATGCTTACGAAACAGTCCAGTACAGATTGGCCGTAATTTGTTCAAATTTTAAGTTTCCCTGAAGCTACTACATGATTTTTGCATCAACAGTTGCACTGATAAAGTTCCGAAGATTCGCATTTTGTGTTCCAATAGATATTCGTTAATTATTCTACGTACATTGTCAAGATAATATGTTTACCATAGGTACAACAGAGCAACGGCGCATCGGCACTCTAGAATGCCTTTTATTTATCCATTAATTATTTTATCCAGCAAAAGACTACAGAAAATGTTAATAAAATCGACACTGTCATGTTATTTTTCAAAACTGATATGTCATTTTTCTTAGCTTGATTCGTGATTATTATGTTAAAAATTTCAGATGAAATTGTTAAGTTTTTACTGAATCACAACTATTTGTTTTGGAGTCCACTTTTTATTGGGACACAGTGTGGTAGTACTCACATGAGGCCAGGCAGTGCAATGCGATAACATCTACTCAGTGCCAGGTATCTCAGTGATGTCAGGTGTGCTATAATACACTCCACGGACTGTGAGGTGATTGCCGCGGCATCACTCAAATCCAGCTCAGTTAGCCGAGGACAGTTTAGACATAGCTGTACAACATCTGTAACACAACAGCATACAGTGTCAATACTAACTACTACTACTACTACTACTACTGCTACTTAGTCAGCCGAGAACAGTTCACACATAGATGCAGGACATCTGTAGCAGAACAGCATACAGTGTTTATACTACAACAACAACTACTACTACAACGTTCGGCACAATGACAACAACCACTAAGACAGCAATTACTACAACAGTAGACAGAACAAACACAGCTGTATGACATCTGTAGCAAAACTAGAACTACAGGACAAGTGAAAACAAAGCAAGTTGCTTGTTGTGAATGCATAAGAAATGAGTCTTAATTATGCTTTGTATTTCAACACGTAGGCTGATGATGACACTGAACTGAGCACAAATCTGCAGATTTCCACATTTCTGCACAAAACATGATGAGGAATAAGGATCATCAAGTTATGGTTTGAATTTTGCGTACCAATGACTCGATTAGAGTTACTGGCAACAGTAACTCAGTTCAGCTACCAGTCAAAAAGCTGAAGCTCAACTTGATAACTTTAAACAAAATTTCATCAACTTAATTTGTGGCCAGGGCTAGTGTTAGTGTCAGCATTAAGTTTAGGGTTAAATTTAGGCTTACAAGTCCAGTTTTTAGTTACCACTACTTGACACCCTACTCAAACTCGAATTTGATTCACTGAACACAGAGAGCACAACATTCATCTCGAACATTCTTCATTTCAATCTATGTATTAACTTGCTTCATAGTCTTTGCTACCGTACTGATTTGTCACTGCAGCTAAATAGCCCAGACTTTACTGCTGCACAAGCAGACCACTGAAAAGAAGAAGCAAGACAAGAAGAAAAGAGGCCAACACTTGCCTTCATCTTGCAAAATGTTGCGATAGCCGCTGAAGTTGAGCCTGGTGAGGGTCGGCGGGAGACTTGTGACGAGATAGACGACAGCATCACGATTCATGCTTGTCCACGCAATGTTCAGTGAATCCAAACTACTCCCAGACAATCCACACACACTCAGTCAATCAATCAGTCAATCACAAAATTGTGCATAATGCCTCGTACAGTCCTAAATAGTAGCAACAAACAGTTGAAACACTACACTTGAACAGAACAACAAATCCACAATACTCGCATAAAGCCTAATCTTATTATAATGCTCAGAAAATTTGTTTGTCTGTCTGTCACATCTGTCATACCCCTCACGTGCCTTTCGTGTTGCATGACCATGGCATTCGAGTCCTTGGGCCTTAGGTACGTGTGACCCACCTTGCCCTCATCTCCACCCACGGGCAGTCTGAGGAAAGGGGAAAGGCTGAATTGCCAGGTAACAGAGTAAACCCACCCATAGGGCAAGAAGTTTTCTAGCAACAAATAATTACTAATAGCAATAGGCCAGTATGTAGCCTTCCGCAATTCTTACTTAGCAAACAGATTGGCCAAAAAACCGTTGAAGGCTACTAAGTGCCTGCAGTAAATCCACACTGGACAGACAGACAGCTTAACTTATGCAATGTCCCTTACTCGGAAAAGCATAATAAGTTAATAACATTTAGTGGTGTGGCACTTTCACCCATGTTTGGTGGCAGGCAACAGTATCTTATCCCATCTGGCAGGTGAAGCACTGTGTCTCGACCTTCTACTCCCTGTGTGACAGCAAAATGAGTATCAGTTGTCTACCTGAAAAATAATAATAATCGTTCAGCTCTTTGTGCATATCGGCAGAAATGATAATGGTGAATATAGTCACTGTGGCTGCCTGCGCCAGATCTATTAGATCGGCTTGATCCAAAGGTCGGTAGCCAAATGGCAATGTGACACATTTATCACATAAATGGGTCAACTCTTGCATTGGCATGACGATCACATTAGTACTGTTCTATTGCTATCAAGCCATTAGTTGCTGAGAACTGGTGCAGTACCTATGAAGAGAGTTGCAGAGTGGCACCAACGCATTCTCAGTGATGCCCTGACACATGCATAGATTCAACACCTCCATCTGTTGGTTGCGACCAATATACCTGCAATGTAACAAATAAACAAATAATATATTTCCTTTGTTAAAATCCACAATCCACATAGTAAAAAATCAACCTTCTACTATACACATTGTAAACTCATAAAGTTAGAGCTGAAAGAATAACCAACTAATCATATAAATTATGGTTTTAATCAAAATTAATGATTAATTTGTTAATTTTTAACAAGTTAGCTATCCACCCCAGACTCTGGTAACTAGTGATGATTTGATATCAGGATTTCAATTTCGATACAATATTGATACAATATATCAATATTTTCAATATATCAAATCATCACTACTGGTAACAGGCTCGGCATATTTTTCCTAAATACTGCACAAGACATCATGAACCTCTGATTTCTTTGTAACATATGATGCTACAAAACATAATTGTGTTCTGACTAACTGATATAGAAAGTCACAGTGCCACATCTCAGACTGTTTTTGGCTTCGTTTTAAGCTTGCGGTAAGCCTCCAACATTGCACCCCACATGCGATAGCCCATTGGGTTTATATTCAGCGAATTTGGAGGCTATTGGTCTTTTTTGATGAAATCTGGCCAGTTCTGTGTGTGTTTCTCAGACTGTGCTAGACACGTAGTGGTTATAAGTGGTGTATAGCTCTTTATAGAAAACCCATTTCAAGAATATGAAGCATCACCTGCCATACGGGACCACACAGTGTTATCTGCCGCCCGACACAGGTGAATGTGCCCCGCCTTAACTGCTGCCAGATAGTCTGGTCGGTAATCGATTTACCTACCCTGGAGGGATGGAAGACTGAGTTGACCTATATGGATGGTTACATACTAAGATGGTTTACCTGCCCGCAGACAGTCACCCATCCAAGTACTAACCTGGCCCAAGGTACAGCAACTTCAACGTGTTACTGCTATGCCACACCACCAACTCAGATGCTCTGATGCTGATGTCTCGGAGTAAGTAATCACATCACTTACCGACATATATTGTTGCTGAGCTGACATGACTCTAGACTAAGCCGTAGCAGATGAACACAGGATGATAGCAGCTCCTCTAGTGTTTGAACACTGACGATGGCCATCGACAGATCCAGATACCGCAGTCTGTTAACACTGTTACACAAGAAAGACAAATACACGATGATGACAAATGAACACAAGATGACAATAAGAGCATCATCACATGGTATTTGCCGTATCAATCGAGACTAATCATGTCTCAAAACGTCTGATTGTTTCAGCTACTTAAAACACACACCAAGTGTTTAAACACTGATGACAATCATCGACAAATCCAAGTAACGCAATCTGTTAACACTGCTACACAAAGTCACACAATCAAAGTGCAGGATGGCATATAAAAACTACAACATGAATGCTAAATGCTGATTGAGCAATTAGGAGTTTTGCAAATAGTTAGCCTCGATCACTGTAGTGCAGAATTGTCATGCTGAACACTGTGTTCAAGTGTTTAACATGACTAATGTTCAGTATGACTAAACGTTTCTAAAACTGTCGGAATGCTTTATCTACATAAAAAACATGCATGTTTCCATATTTTATGCATCACATGGTACTGCTTGATAAAAGTTAAGTTAAAACAACTTGCTGAAACTACCAGAAAAAAATCTCACGGTTACAAGCTGACACTCTATGACTGAGTCACCATGCTGCCAAGCTTGAATCACAGACAACATAATACAGTGCTTTCTTTTATTTAAACATTCTGATATAGTGCCACCAACATTGTGACATTAATTGCAAATCTAATTAACAAAAACAGACAAGTTATTCTGTATACTGGCTGAAACAGTCAATGACCATCCTCCTCAATTTGTGGAAATTATGCCAAAGATTGAGCAACCATCCGTTAGTAATGCATGACAATAGTCAATTTCATTACTTTTTGTCAATACTCAGTTTTGACAAAAAATAACTGATTTTGAAACACTGCTCAAATAATAGCTGACCACGTATGAAGAGAAAGCGGCAGATTTGGTCCATCAGCTGGAGACTTGATCTGAAAACAAAGCCACTAAATAAATTTCATTCTAAAACAAAGAAATAACACTATCATGTATGAAACTGACTAAAATAACCTCATAATTTTATTCCCAGATAAGTAATTAAGAATACCATTTATGGTATACGTTAGTATTAACATGACTGTGGTAGTTTCAGACACTAGGAATGAATAACTGATTCCTACTCTCTACTGACTTTTATCTCAGAAGGCAGTCTACAATTTTCTTCTATTATTTTGACCACCTTGTTGCTAAAACTCTCACGGTTGGCCAATTCAAACTTTTAATATAAAAATAAAAATGCCAAATATCAAGTTAATAGCCAGAAACATTGCAATTAACACACAGCTGACCTACAATTAACACACTATACTCGATGATGATAGTAACAGTAATGGCCACAACAATGCTTATGATGCTGTCATCACGCCAGAACATTGTGAGAGACCAGTCACCCAATTCATCTAATAACTAGAAGGCGCTTGTGAGAGTGCATATCTCCGCCAATGTACAAGTTTTCACAGAAGAGCGCCACCGTTCCTGCCGGTTGCGTATGACACGTGGAGATGATGATGAGCCATCGTGTACACAGACACACGGAATGTTGGACACACACACGAACAGAACGACCAATCTCATAATCTCCTCCAACGTTCATTTCATTCAACTTGGCGGAGATAAATACAGCATGAGTATTGGGCAGCTGGCAACCTTTGGATCAAGCCAATCAGCCTGAGGCACAGATCCACCCAAACTGTCAGCTATAATACCACATTCATGGGCACTGTTTATTACCACGCAACCCAAAAGCTGACACTTATTTTATCATACTACAGAGGACAGAGAGCTCATTAGATTTGCCAGCTGAGAGTCCGAGATGGTTTACCATCCAGGTATTAACCGGGCCCAGCGTAGAACAACTCAGTAAACTATGTCACCAACCAATGTCTGTGCCAATAGGAAGCACTCACCTCCACCCTGGCAAGTCTTACTACAGAAACTCCTCTCTCCAACAGCTGGAAAATGACAGATTTTTTCAGCGTTTTCCCTTTCAGATCAAGAGCACCTTTCCACAGGGACTCATCGTACCTATACAAACATACACAGAAGAATTCAAGTGCATACAACTGTTTTTAAACACCAATTCTACATTTATCAGGTCCGAAGCCTACATCTTGTACAGACCAGATCTCCTTCTAGATATTCAGCAAACAGTGTCATGACCTTCTTCATGACCCAGAGTCTCAAAACTCTCGACACTTTTAGAATCAACTGAAGACGGATCTTTTTTGTGAAATATTGCTGACAAATGTACTAAATGCATTAACTGGAATTTTTTCCTGAGTGAGCAAGTGCTGTATTAATTGACATCTTACTTCCTTACTTACTTATCTTTCCAGAGCTACAATACTGCAAGTTATGCAGAGGTTATTCACAAACGGACAAACTTTCTGCTGGCAAAGCAGCTCAGCTCATAACCTTGTTGTAGTATTAATTCTGCACAACACAGCTTATCAGTCAATTTTAGACTACATATCCATCTAACCAATGCCATCAGAGTATTCACTGTCATAAGAACAACCATGAGAAAACATACGCAAGTCTTCGCCAGCGCCTGCAGACCCGAGCACATCGACACAGCGTCGGCTTGGGCAAGAATGCAAACACTGACAGAAATATCTCGTCTGGCATCAGGCTCCAGGCGTCTGCACCATTAAATTAAAAATAGAGCTGTCGAGGCGTTAATTTTTTTAATGCATTAATTAACGCATAAATTAATGCACCCAGTCCCGTCGAGAGGGAGAGTAGGGGGATAAGTTATCACAAGCCTCGCAACTTTTGAGGGGCCCTGCCTGTCTAATATAGAAAGTTAGAAACACATTTTTAACGCATAATCAACAATAACTGACATCATAGGTAGCATAGAAATCTATTAGCATGTCATCAAAAATCGAAATAATTATTTACAGTAGTGATGGAACGAAAACTACAGTTTAGTTACTCGAATTCACTCGATTGTCAAATAACCGCAGTTTAATGGAATATTCCAACTTTTGCTTCACAAAATTTAGTGAATTAACATAAATTTACGTATGTGCGTTAATTTTTTTAACGCGCATTAATTTATTAACGCATTAACGCGTTAATTAACGCGTCAATTGTGACAGCTCTAATTAAAAACATTCACCATCATCATCAGCACTCGCATCATCATCATCATCTGTTCTTGCTTAACAAAGGCGGCTTAACGATCACGATGTTGGACTTGAGCCTGATGCCCAGTCAGGTCGCTATCAAGTAGTTACTAGCTGTGATCAGTCTGCAGACAGAGAAACCATCTTGGTATATAAACAGCCAGCAAGGTAAACTCAAGCCTTATATCCCTCCGAAGTAGGTAAACCTACCTGGCTGAGGTTAAGGCAAAGTCAAACCTCAAAAGTAAATTTATACAGTGCACTCTCAAAAAAACCTCTAATGCTAGGTGCATTCACCTGCAATAGGTGGCAGGTAACACTGCGATGTAATGGCAGGTGACGGCTGTCCATAGTTCTGGGATGGGTTACCATTAACATACGTAGATCTTCTGAAGTAAAAGTATGAAAAAAACAAGAAAGCCCAGCTAATACAAAAAAGAACACATGACAGCGGTGCATGTTTGAAGGCCCACTGCAAACAAGATCTATACGCTCACCGATCCCAGCAACTGACATTGGGTACGATGCATTCATGTAGGCCAGATGGCGCCACCGCCTCGTATGGCTGCTGCTGTTCGAGTGGTCGAATGTGAGCATTCACAAGGGAAAGTTTGATGCCCCCGTATGATGTATTTCTTAAATACATCAGGGGGCAAAATTTAAACTAGTGAAAACTATGTTTAATGCTGAAAGTTCAATTACGCAGGCTGTCCGTGTCTATCTCTAGCGATTTCAGTGCAATTCGCTCTTAAAATGCGTGTCATAGTCAAAAATCATCAAAAATCCATAAAAACACTTATTTTGGCATTCAAGGTCATCCAAGGTCATTGCTTTTGGTGCCAATCAAAAGCCAGTGTATGACTTCCTATTACTGATTAATAGTAATCTAGGCCCAATCTCACACCGTTTCTGAGATACAGCAGCTTATTGGCTAAAAATTGCAAATTTTTCCCACCCCCCTCATTTAATGCCCTCGCTCGAGGTGAACCCTGTGGAATTTATAGAAAAGCTTTACGAATCCAGAAACTAGAGTCTTCCAGGCAGCCAACGGTAAAGATTTGATGATCCTAGCTTGCACTGTTTTTGGCTGATCTACCCGTGTGGCAAACGAACAGACAAGACAGACAGACAAAATTGCAATGGCTAAAACGCAGTAAAAAACAAACCTCTGAAGTTGGACAAATCTTGTTCCAACTCAATGCACGACAGTAATGGTGACAATGTGATGCCTGTGGCTCCATCCCTCGGAGTCTGACTTGTGCTTAAACTCTTTGCCATTGCAGCTGGCACATCTTTTGGCTTTACAGCCTGCACAAGCAAAATAAACAAATACTAAAAATGTGTTAAAAGTATGAATAAATTAAGCTGAATGACCTTTGCAGCAAAAATGGGAACACAAAGTTTCACAACTGTTGTCATAATGACCATAATAAATGGTCTAAGATTGTGAAACTCTTCCCATAACTGACCACGTGACCATCAATGGGTTGTAATTGGTTTAGGGGTAAGGTGTGAGGTGACAGACGACCAGAGTACAACAGAGAATACTTAACAATAACTGAAAATACACATAAAAGACAGACATTTGATAAAATGTTAAAACACACTAATTGGTCACTGTGTTGACTGAACCCAAAGATATGCTAATCCATCACACAATTTTCCACTGTGAACTGTATTCATAGTTTATCTCTTGATAAACGACCAGAGTACAACAGACTGCCAGCAACAGACCTACAACTATTCATAAGGGTTTGTAAAATGTGACACATTCGCCAATGCCGAGAATACTTAACAATAACTGAAAATACACAGTGTTCAGAAAAAAACACCCACTCACGTTTTCTTTTGTATCTCTGTGGAAGATGTTCAAATTTCCATAAAATTTTCCGGAAATGTTTAGAAAAAAAGGTCCACAGGTGAAAAGTTACATATTCTTTGCTACCTGTGACGTCATGGTAACATCATATTTCCATGTGTGTAAATTATGGGATTTACCATAAAAGACAGACATTTGATAAAATGTTAAAACACACTAATTGGTCACTGTGTTGACTGAACCCAAAGATATGCTAATCCATCACACAATTTTCCACTGTGAACTGTATTCATAGTTTATCTCTTGGCTGAGTGCAAGATCCTCAACTTTTTTGATGTTGACAAGCGTACACGCACTGCATCACTGTATGCATGTCCACTTGCTCGCTATCAGACGCATGGCTTAATACTGCCAGTCATGTCAATTTTTTATCCAAACATTTTATTTCATCAATATTCAATTGTCCGTGTATTGTAAAGAAACATCTTGCACAAACTTGCTGCTCATAACCCTTCCTGATTCGCAAACATTTTGTCAAAAGTCTGTCTTCAACGGTAAAACCCGTAATTTACAAACACGGAAAAATGACATCACCATGACGTCACAGATAGCAAAGAATATCTAACTTTCTACTGGTGGAATACTTGTTTCTTCCTAAACATTACCTAAAATTTTGTAGACATGTGAACATTTTCCACGGAGGTATTGAAGAAAACAAGAGTGGGTGTTTTTTTTCTGAACACAGTGATGATGAACTCACATGAGACTGGGCAGGTTGTGTGGCATTAGACTGAGATTTAACACTGTGACGCCCATTAGTCTTTTTTCCATCAGGCATCAGTAAAGACACGCCCACATCCTTCATCATGGTATCAGTGCTGTCGTAATCCACATCCCACAGCATCCGAATGATGCGTGGCTGGACACTGGCCTCTGGCGACTTTCTCTTTCTAACAAATGCAACAACAGCAACAACATAATAGTGTCGAGAGCCCTTGCTTTATCCACACACTAAAGGTAACCAGCTGTACAGCATAATGCACAGTTCAAACTTATCAAAACCACAGTGATAAAGCAAATGCTGTATGTGATAGTCTACAAATTCAATCAATTCTACTGTTTTTTTGCTAATATCAGAGCACAGCTGCACTGTAAATTACATATTCGGACAGACACACTGTGAACGTCATATATTTAGATTATTAGTTGTCAGTACCGACAATACTAAAAGCTGACAACCTGAAAGACAAACCTAAAATAAAATCTACTGCAAACCAACACTGGTGTTGCAACTGTTTATGCTGCCAATGCATTTTATCTATATTTTCAAAATGACATTAGAGTTCATCTCAACACAAGAATGATCACAGTGGAACGTACCTCGTTGGCGCGCGTAGCATGGCATCATCACACAAACTCTGAACTTCGTTGTGCATAATAAACGTCAGCTTTCAAACATAAACGTACGCTATCCACCTACTGTCATTTACTTGGGACACATTTTAACCTGCTAAAAACATGTTACAACACGTTCGCACACTTTTCTTCGAAAGTTGTTTATGCCGGAAGCGGAAATCGTAATATTGTTGGTATCACATAACGTAAGTACTTGTCATAAAGATCATTTCTTTTCTGAAATAAAGCAGAAGCAACGCATTTTCCCAATATTTCCAAACTGACAGAAAGTTGTTTCCTGCACTGTCTGTTAATGTCTTTGGTCCGATCGTTAAGCTGTAAGCTACGAAGTGTCTGTCGTCTGTCTGTCTGTCACAAATGTATTGTGGCTAAACGGTTGGTCCTACCGGAAAACTTTTTACGCAGATAATTAACCTAGTGTGGTGGTTTGCGGCCTCCAAAATTTCAGCGATCAAGTGCAAAAGAAACATTTTCTAACTTAAGGTTAAATGGAGGAAAGTATAAAAGTATGTGAAATGTGCGTAACGTTGAAAGACAAAGACCACTAACAGAAAGTAGCATATGCCCTTTTACACGACACAATAATCATTTTGCTGGCCTCACCATCGGCCAGAAATATGAAGTACGCCAGAATGTATCATTTTGAAAAAAAATTCAGAAATTTTCTCCCCAAAGGAGCCCCGTGAAAATGTTTGGGGGCCCCGCGAGAATGTTTCACCGGGCCCTGCTGTGGCTCTCGACGGGCCTGGCTAGATGACTGTTAGAACTGTAAAATAAGCACTTTGTTCCCAGTCATGTTGAACAGTGGTTGCAAATAACCACATGTTCACCTTGCACTGCAACGATCGAGAAAATCATTTCCAAATGTGCAGAATTGCTCAATCTACTTCTTATGCATCACCCTTAGAGCGAATGTTGTATTGAATATTTAATGGAGTAGGCATAAGTTAGCATCAAAATTAGTCTTAGTAGAACTTGACCTCATCCAATGGAAACAATGAAAAGAACAAAATCAGTCGAGTATACTGCATTATTTATTGTGATGCAGAAATGTAATATTACAGTACTATAACACAATCGGAATGTCTCAGTCTTTATTTAAACAAGTACTCAACTATGACAGAAAAAAACAGCACATCATCGCGGCCCAGTTACTAGAACTCTTTCAGATATGTAAAGATTACTGCCATAATACCACATAATACATCTTATGTGATGCAACGTTTCTTGATAATATAGTTGAGATGCAGTACAGTTTTAGATATATTCATTTCAATGCATGAGAAAACATAAGTTCTGCCAGTTAACGTAATACAAAAAAATTATTAAGTAATATCTACACATTTTACATTTGGTGAAAAATGACTAAACACTTAAGTGAAACGCACGTCATAGCTGATAAATCAGCAGTAAAATATGTGACTAATATCTATACAACTGCATAGGAAAGACAAAAATTCAGGCAAAAAGACACTTAAAAGTGTTAATTCAGCAGTGACTCATAATGTTATATCAGAAATGCTAATCCACCACTCTTTTCTTGTCCTACAGTTCCCCTTTCCTATTTGTAGAAGAGTACTGTCCCTGTAAAAACTTTTTATTCACTAAAACCACTTTAGTAACAAAAAGCATTACTGGAACAAATGCAAACTGTGTGTACCTGCAAAATAAAATAACAATGATAACTACGTTTACCTAGTACAATGTTAATCGAATTACGTCATTCAAAGCAACGTAACGTAAAACATAACGTAATGTGCATGTTTATACCACAGCATTCATTGGCACTCATTGTGCCTACCTATAGAGAAATGGCGAGGCTGAAGTAACTTGAGTACTTAGAGCAATAAAGTAATGTGACATTCAAAAATCTGAACATGCTCACAACGGCCGAAACATATCTGACCTGAGAATCCAGTTTAAGCCGAGGAACTGGCACCTATGCAATACATAGCTTCACATACTACTCACAAGATGATACACTGCATCTCAAAAAACGTCCCACTTTGTAATTGTCCATATCTTTGACAAATATTAACCGATATTCAAAATTTTTTCACTGGCACACTGGAATTTGGAAATGACCAAATTCCCAGAAATTCACAAATGGGAATTCCCGGTGGATCTGCAGCAAACATAGCCAAGAAGAATGGTCCAATTCATTCACTAAAATTTATATCAGGGGAAAAAAACTCAAAATTTTCTCTCTTGTTCACTACCCAATCATAATG
>Ga0209671_1000876_pt1 | contig 22711 bp, 20 predicted proteins | sample WorMetHERISLAND2_2_FD_187401 | JGI IMG/M metagenome (GOLD analysis project Ga0209671, IMG submission 187401) | Marine gutless worms symbiont microbial communities from Max Planck institute for Marine Microbiology, Germany - Olavius geniculatus... | ecosystem: Host-associated > Annelida >... | reverse complement strand
ATACTGATACTGATAACACTACTACAAAGCAAAAGAGATATAAAGGCCATTAAGCACTTTATATCTCTTTTGCTTTGTAGTAGTGTTATCAGTATGTATTATCAGTTTGTGCATGTGTTTCATATTGTTAAATTACTATTAATATTATTATTATCTTTCTTTCTTTTTATATGTAGTACTTCATAGTTTATGTAGTAGACTGTAGCCCTATAGCATGATTATTATTACTGTCTCTTATATGGACCTTGTTGTCTGAATTAAACATGTTTGATTTGATTTGATTTGATTTGATAACAGTTTATTGGACTACGCCTGTATATCAGCCTGACCATGACAGTTTTTAGCCACAGATTGTTCAGTGCAAAGTGATGTTATAGCAGCATAAACGAAGCGCGGAGGCAACTTGACATCAACAGCACTTGAGCAACATTGAACCAGCAAACACAGGTCCCATTCTGACCTTATGCATCACAGGGAGGCATCAAGCAGCAGACTGAAACATGTTCACATATAACATGCAGGCAGATAGCAACTGCTAGTTATAGTCGGTGGAATCTAGACGTGTACTGGTTATGCTAACACGGTGACCACTTTTTCTGAAAAAAGGAAAATATCAGGGAGAATATATTGTCAGGGAAAAACTGCCCAAAAGCTTTCTTAAAAATTGCGTCAACAGGCTTTTTAATATCACTAGACGCTATGCCAATTATTTTATGGCATTTATTGCTGAATTTAGCCTTCATGTGTTTAGTTTCGTAACATTTATATCTGTTTTATTGTAGCTGGTACTATGATTAGGTAACTGTTGAGTGTTAAAATGCTCAGGAGTGCCACACATCGCCAGGGAATTTCATAGTGACTGGAGAGTGTTCATCGTGTTTAACGACAGATTTGAGTGGGACACATGAGTGCATCGTTTGTTTGGCAGTTGACTGTTGAGATTGCACCTCATTGTCACAAATTTCAAAATTTGTACCTCTCAAGTTAAACAATTTGCACCAGGCAGCAAGTATTTTCTTCTCTGCACAGATTTACTACATTTTCAAGCCAGTAGCTGCAACATCAGTGCAAGCACATCCAAAAAGCTTACAACAATGCAATATGTACACTGTAGCACATTTATTCTTATTGTACTCAGACTACGACATACACAGTCACACAATATCAACAACTTGTTCATCACTATTTACTATGAAACACTGGGTGTGAATTAACTTCATGCAATGTTTGCAGTACTTGTGACTAGGCAGCCAGAAATAGAACTGATTTTTCAGATAGGCAGCAATGAAAGAAAATAGTTACATGTCAGAAGAATTGCAATTAATATCTGCCAAGCTTCGCTGAATGCTACAGAAAAAACAATATACACTAGCGAAAGCAAAACCTGATATAACCATCAACATCTTGGCTAAAACGGATCTATTTTACACAGCCACTGAAGCTTACATGAAATGCAAGCATTAACAGTCCTACCAAAGTAGGTCATGGAAAGCCGTCACAACAGGAACTGCAAACTCTTGATAAGCAGCTAACACGGAATGTAACAAATGTGGTAAAAATGCACAAGTACTGAAGCAAGAAGATGACTCGATTCAACATAAAACAAATCAATTACAATGTGTCACCGTACTGTAAGCAAAACTACTTCATCCACAAGAGTAATATCATAAATTTCTTAACTGTGTCAAAAAAAAACAGAACTGGTGTACAAAGCATTGATTTCATATTACAATATATAACAGCAACCCGTGACAGTCTGACATGCACACCGGTGTAACACTTAGTCCTTGATACATAAACTGTACAGAAGTATTACTGCAATCAATATGCTACAACTACACTGTGTTCCAAAAAACATCCCAAACATTTTCAATTGCAACTGTAATAAGGATTATCGGATTTCAATAATTTTTGATACAAATATTCCTGAAACAACTAGCCATCAAACGTCTTTTCAATTTCCCCCCTCACCCGATGAAAACAGAACCAACGAAATATTACTTTTTTATACAATGCAGTATAATTACTTAATCAACATAACACAAAAACACATTTTGCTTACATTTCTGACACTTTGGCTGATATTTTATCTAGTTGTCCATTTTCAACATTACTCAAAATGTCGGCCCATTATGCGAGCACAGGCATGAAGACACTTTCTCCATTCATTAACAGCAGTTGTCAATGATGTTCTGCTCCAGACCAATCCAGGCTTTACCAGTTGCTTCTTGAATTCATAATCATCCCTGAATGTCAAGCGGTACAGGCACTGCTAATAACAGTCAAACCTTGTAATAGACTGGCTGTTGGGGCCCACAGATCTGGATACGAGTGCAGATGGAATTTATTGACGTTTTTTCATTCAATTCAACGCGTATTATGCTTGGTCTGCTTTCCTCAGGTAGTGCAGAAGCAGACGTTGGGTGCGGTGGGAACTTAAACAATGATTTAGTAGCCAGTTGTCAAAAATATTTTTGCCAAAAATTAAAATCTGGTAATCTTTCTTCAAGTTACAATTGATGATGTCAGAGATGTTTCTCGAGGTTTTTCTGTTTATTTCAAAGTATATTTCACTTGATCTGCTTTCCCTAGGTAGTGCAGAAGAAGACAATGGGTGATGTGGAAAACTGAATGGTCACTTCATGGCAAGTTGTGTCAGGAATATTCCTACCAAAAATTATCAAAATCTGATAACTGGTTTTCAAGTGACAATCGAAAATGTCGGGAATGTTTTTTTAAGACACTGCGTAGTGAGTATTTGTATGTCCATCTGGAAACTCAATTTCTATTTGACCAACTTTTATCAACTGTTAACCTGTATATGTTATGTATTAAGTAATGCAATTTTGACAAACTGGCCAACAAATGAATAATTCCATTTTGACATCACTAACAACTTAACACATGTTACTAAGTTGTAACGTTCATAAAAACCTGCACAATTGCAGCAGTTGACACGTAGCACTTCAGCAACAAACAGACGAGGACACACAGGCATGTTCTGTTTTCCTTTTTACAGCAACTGGAATCCAATCATCCGGGTGTGTTGGGTCCGAGACAATAAGACTATTTAAGTATGCTAATGTCACTATGTGACTAACAAGATTTTTTGCCACATTTAGGACACAAATTGCTATACTGGGAAACACAAAACCAGAAATAACCAATAAAAATCTACCACATCTATTAGCATACTACTGCACTATGACGACAATAATGATGCTACTGCACTGAATTTTTGTTTGACCAATCATTTTTCGTGGAGATAATTCATGTTACGTCACAGAAGTGAACTTTTGGAAATTGTTGGAATGAATTCTACATAACAGCATGTATTTAAACATGTGCATATGAGGTAACATAAATATTTCTTTAAAACATATACATACCACTTTATTTACAATCAGCTGATGATCGGTCTGTTCACTTATCTTCTTACTGGCTTAAACTGTTAGCATACCAGACTTGCTATACATGTAGAACTGTTAGATCAGCAATGACAATAACAAAATAATTCTCTTAAATAATATGCACCACATTCAACAAAATACTACTGTACACTAAAAAGTGTCATGTGAAATACAACACTGCAAGCGCAAATTATGAATTCGCCAGTGCACAAAAATGTGACTCTAAAACTTAGTTTTCTAAAACAGGCATCTTAATTTCAAAATGTTAGCGAAACAGCATGATACGGACAGTAATCTGGGACACTGCAAATCTCTGTTGTGTTATTGGTAACGTCAAACACAATAATTATCACATGCTTGTTAGATACTGACAATTATCACAAAGTGAAAATCGATCTGTTTCACCAAGTACTGCACAAGTGCAGTCTGTTAACTCTGTTTGTTTACAATTTACACAGCAGATGCAGCAGACTCTACCAGACCAATGACACAAGTCTAAGTTTCCATGTATGGGTTGTCAGTTACGTGCAAAAGCTTTCGCTGTACAAATGGAGCATTCGCAGTCACCTGTACAAGGAAAAGGCTTGTACTGTTGACTGCTGATCATCACTTCTCTGTTGACATTATTCGGTGAAATTTGCAATAAGTATTACACAATTTCCCCACTACATCATTAAAGGTAAATTACTAAGCATGCAGCCTAATAATGAACATGACGTTAAGTGATGACGTCAAGTGCATGTCACAACTGTGTAGAGGAAGTTGATTTAATACTGTTCACGTGCTGTTCGCTCACATGGGCTGCCTTAAAACAGGACCCACACAGAAAAGCCAGGGAACCAGCACTTGTGAGTTGCGACAATCAACATGAGTGGAAGCTGGAATCTGTTTGGAGTACATGCAAACTCATGCTTACCATAAAGCAGAGATGGCACATGGGTACTAGGACTCACGTCAATGTGAATGAACCCTAACCAGGGCTTGAAGCCACATGGTATGGCACACACAGTCACGTACTTTGCCAAATGGAAAGATTACTACCACTTCTGTCATGAGATAGTGAAAATAACACTAGACTTACACTTAACACATGAAATTAGATCAGCAACAACACTCTGACAGTTCCCATATCGGCACTTATTCTTTTCCACTTCAAGCCTTGACGCACTGGAGAAGTGAGTGTCAGACATCATCAAAGATTCCTCGAGGTGGAGCTTGTCGGTGGTGGGTGGGCCGGCTTGGGCCAGACATGACGGACCAGTCTCCTCCAGTCTGCTGAAGTGGTCGTGGCCCAGCGTCACCGGCCTGGTACAGACCACTCGTGAGGTCACTGTATGCCGATGTTGTCTGCACACTGCCACCGCCACCACCACCACCACTGCTGTAGTCAATGGGTTCCGCCTCATGTAGCAGCTCCGACCGGTCGTGACCCTTCACCTGCCATCCTGCACGACAACAAGATTTACCTATAGACCAGGGTCTGTTACACCACCTTAAAGGCTGTGTATAGCTCTTGATGGGAACTCATCGCAGAGCAGCAGTGTGCCATCTGCCATAAGGGATCGCACAGTGTTACCTGCCACCCGACACGTGCAACATAACTGGGAGACAAACCCACGACCTCAACACTGTATGACTCTACTGTTATGCCATCACGACACTCATTATGCTCAACCGCGGAGAAATGGCCAAGCTGAATTGGCATGGATGGCTTGGTTAAATATCAAAATGAATAAACAATCACCCATCTTAATACCAACCCGGCTCGACACAAGGCAATGCGACCATTGACGTCGCCACTACGCTAAGCTGCCACGCTGCAAATTGCTCCAAAGCAGACATTCAACCACAGTCAATGCAACACAGCTACACAGTAGGACCACGTGTCACTTTCCACAATCACACAAAATGCAACTAAAATGCGATCTAGCATCACAAAATGGACCTGATCTTTTCCGTCCAGTATCTTCCACTTCCGGTGCACCTGCAGCAGCAGCAGCAGCTCGACTGTCCGAGCGCTCGGCAAAGCGTTCTTGCCATGTCCTACGACGAGTTTCAGTCTCTTCACGCCTCTCCTGCTTCCGCCGTTCTATGCACATACCACCCATGCACACGTCCATGATGCATGCATGCACACACAATGTTTACACTACACATAAAAATGTCCATCCAACTGGCACAGTCAGAGACACACCCTGCAAGCCATGTGTCACTGGTGACACACAGCCCACAGGGGTTAAAAAGCATCAGCAAAGTAAAATGTTTTGAGATGGCGTTATGCAGATGGATTGATGACGAAGTACATGGATATTCAAAGAAACGACATTCCGGTATTCCGGATTTGAGAAGCTGCGTAACTGAAAACGCGATGACGCCAGGCGTATGTAATAACATAATATCTTGGAAAGACACCGCACACAACTTAAACTCACTGATACACATAACTTAGTATACTTAACAGCTGAACGTATTTCTAGTACATAATGAAAACAACGAACTTGCAGCACGATTCAGAGCTCACCTCTGCTGACAAGCTGCGCTCCTTCATCAACAAGCTCCTGAGTTATATCATCATCACCTATGAACTGCTGGAATCCGACCAAATGCAGAACTCTCTGACCAACGTTAAACCACGTCAGAATGCACAACAGCACGATCGCAATCGGAAAGTAGATGTTGAATCCATCGGATATGAATGATATCACGTCCATGTGTCCCATGAACTGCAGTCATAAGTACATCATCATGCCTAAAACTTGAAAATTTTGCACACTATAATTGCGACAATATAAACATTACAGTTGTACTTGAATAGGCTGAGTCAAAAATGCAAAACAAAAATTGGTGCACTCAAGTGTCGACAGGCTCTGATTATGATAAGTAAAACAATGCAATTGTCAGCATTCTGATTGCAATTTTGTAAAGAAATTGTCAACACGCTATTCAACATGCAACTGCTGCATCCTATACGGCTGGATAAATTGTAACTTGTGCTGTATTTGTGTTCATATACGTTACAAATTGGCACGAGTTTAATAAATAATGACAATAATTGGAGCTGCAGAAAATAAAGATTAATCGTGCAATTAATCATTGAAAGATTAATCATGCAGTTAATCATTTACTAAATTTTATATGTCAAATTTTTGATGAAAGTCACGTTATTAAAAACATTAAAAGTAGATACAATGACAAGCATTTGATTAGTGATAATCCACTTTCTCCAGATAACATGATTGGACAAAACAACCATTTTGGCCCTAATAATGATAATATAGACCTACTGTTGACTCCGTGCATTTGGAATTTCCATTAGATGAATAACTCCACAAAGTTGATAAATAACACAAATATTCTTCACACAATAACCACTGTTGGTTTTAGTCAAAAGTAACGATTAACAGATCATTAATTTCTGAACACTTAACTATAAAAAACTTTAAGCTTTAACTTTAAGCAGCAATCCTTACCAGCTATAATAATAATCGGTTGGAGAATGTGGGAGCTGTGATGGGTCAAAATGTTGGCCTTCCCATTGACTTGGCACATTATTTATACAACAGCTTGTCTTGTTGCTACCGCACAAGCCATGACAATAACACTGACTAGAACAACAGCAATGCTGGTAAGAGCAGAGACCTTAGTATATGAAGTTTCCACGATGCCGGTGTCCGCAATGATGTGGCTGTCGAGATGCATCAGTCCAAGGAAGTTGAGACAGAGAGGCGGGGTCAGGCGACACAACATCCTGGCCACAACAGAATACAATGCAACAGCATCAATCAATCAGCAGCAATGCACTGCATCAACTAGAAACAACAAAAACCAACAAGACTGACCAAAACTCAGTGTTGGACTAGTTGAAAATAAAACTGGCTCGGACATACACCAAAAAGAAATGATGAAAGCATTGCCAAACAAACACTATAGCAGACACTGCAAGTCTCAAGAGCAACCAAAGAACACCTGGAAACCTTACCTTACCTTACCTCCGAGGTGAACAGGCTGTTACATCTGCCCAGCACTGGAAAAAGTGACATGGAAAACAATGAACAAGAAGTTCAAATACAGTTGGAAAAAATGGACTAGCAGCACAGGACATAGCTGCATTGGAAAAAGTAGTCTGCAGCCTGTGTTCTAGTGGGTGCGACAAAGCCGCATAAGTCATGTTAGGTCATCGAAATCAACGAAAATTTTATAATTAGGAAGAGCCACAGACTCCAACTAAACACAAGAATGACTCGTCACAAACATGGGTCATCGACATCTGAGGTCAGCGGACAGCTAGATGTGTGCAGTGCTGCGGACACAGGCGCAGATTGGTGACAGAAGTGTCATGGCAGCTGGACAGCAACTGCGAAACAATCTACCAGTAAAAATCTGACAGTGACAGCTATGAACATTTTTGACGATTACTAAAGGCATTTCCGTTTGTTTAGGCTATAGTGCAATGTGACTTTTCTTGCTGAAATCGAGCATCATGCCGGCTATAAGCACTCTTACTCACTCACTCAAAAACAACAGACTTTCAGATCATGGACAATCTTGGCTTGATCTCCACCAAGACCTGTAAGAGTCAATGATGATATCATAAATGACTACAGACGGAAATGAAACTGCTGCAGAGATGCCAAAAAGTCCTACTCGTGTAAGTACTAAGTACAACTAAGCCCCAACCAGAGGAAATTACAATACCAAAATGCACCTGGTAATGATCCTTTGATTATCCTCAGTATGCAGAAAAATGGGAGATAATTTGTTTCAAATCATCAAATGGCCAAAGCAAAGCAAACAGATATAGCAAAACAAAAAAATAGCAGTTTGAATTTTAAAACATGGCTGTAAGTACAGCATCTACTTAGAATCAAACTAATGTCTGAATGCAGATAAAGTGCAAACACTGATGACATGATATTGTAAAAAAAGTACTTACATTCCACAGAAAATGAGGCTGTTTTCATCAGTGTGGTGGTTGCCGACGACAACGTAGTAGTTGAATATGCGCATCTTGAACACAGTGTAGTACGCACAGATGCTCAGGTACGCGATTGTCACAACACACATAAACTGAAAATACATGACGACAACAGACAGCATTTTGACAGAAAATATCATATTAGCCTATTTTATACACAGTTGCTGGAAATACTTCTTCTTTCCTTTTGCTGCTCATACAGCAGGTTGGTCTCTTGCTGAATGCCCCTATCTTCAGCTGCTTTCTTCAGATCAGAGTAACTGTTATTTTGTATCAAATCGTATATCATCTGTATCCATCTTTCCCCATCTTTTTTCTCAAACATCCCTCCATTCTAATATATCACACAGCATTCTGTTATACTTAACACATGTCCCAACCATCCGTGTCTACGCTTCTATGTTTTGCCATACGTAAAATTTCTTCGTTAGTTACTACAGCTTAACCAGTTCTAAGAAATAAATTACCGAAAAATGTTGTGGCAGTATGATACACGCCGAGGTTGCTCTTCAAGTACCCAATCAACAGCATGAAGTACTGAGAAATGATTTTTAACTAAGTATCATTGCAAGGTTTGTAATAATCAATAGAACAGCTCGCATATTGCAAAATAAAATGGTCAATATAGAATCCTAAAATCTGTAAATTTCAAACATATGGTAATCACTGCAAAGCATACAATTAACTGAATGTGACATTAACGTTAATGAATCTATTACAAAAGATATTAAATAAAAGATAAATTTATCCTATGTCAAAACACGTGCCGAATAACAAAGCAATGTAGATCAAAGCAACGACATAAAAAACAGACAGACCTCAATTGCAATGTAGTTGTACGAATGAGTAGTTGCTAGGTTAAGAAAAACGGCAAACAGAGAAAGGACCGGCGTTTTGATGAAGAAGACACACTCCGACCACACGACCATCAGAGTCAGTACAGCCATAAGCACAGTCGCCATCCGCAATGACCACGGAGTGATGCAGCATTTCCAATACCACTCTGTAACACATAACCTCATCAATACAGTGCATGCATAACCAACAAATGCTGTCTTCAAACAAGCAACTCCCAACAACTTTATTTTGCTGAATGCATACTTAGTCAGCATCGGAAAATGTACGGATAAATAAAAGCAGTGAGTATGTAAACTGTGAATGCAGTCATTCAGACGCAGAGACAAAATAAAAACTTCAAATAAACACATTACTGTAAAAAAATTTTTGGGACTGTACACCTAGTGTTACTACTAGTTTTCATATGCAGTTCAGCATTAGTTCCATAGCAGTTTGGCTAATATACTGAGTGATGCAGAACAAAGTGAAATATTTCACTTTCGTTTTGTATACCATGTACTACACAATCACACAGATATGGGAAGCTAATGAAACATATCAAAAATATCAAACTCGACAGTACCTACACAACAAAGCAAATATTATTTTAGCATTACCACATTTTGCTGCAATGACAAAAGCTGATTGCTTCCAAAACCCTGACCGATCAAATTTATACACAAAGCATGCATGTTCCACTATTATATGTACCACCCAATACAAAAACGTGCTTCTCTATTCAATAGCTTTGGAACGAAAATGGCAGTTCTACTACAAATTTTCGCATGCCTTTCAAAGACACACATGTGCCCTCAATGCCAGCACTAATGATCCGATGAATAAGTGGAGATGACCACATAGTGGTCCTCGATAAATGTGGTTGCGAACTCTCTAAAGCAGAATGTCAAACAGCAGAATCTGCGCGACACACAACTCATGATCGAGTTCTCCACTGACATATCATGGAAACGACAACATTCCAACTGAAGCACGCTGTATAATGATGATAATTCCAGCACGAGTGAGTGAGTGAGTAGGGTTTAACGTCCCACCTGACACAGTATATGTCATTTTGGGGACAGCCTTTGCATGTGTCGAAAATGGCAGTTCTTATAATCTTCCCTGTTATCCTCCAGACAGTCATCAATCTCACAATGCTGTCTATTGGAGGACAGGGGGCAGAAGACAGCATTAGTCCAGCAGAGGTTAAGCTAATATTTATCACCGCATGTAACTGACCAAGTCTATGACAGCGGCAGCAGGTCCAGATGCTTTTACGACTGATTTCCAACGACCGGACAAAGACATGGCTGCCGGATGATCGGTTCCAGCCGACGTCCTCCAAGTGGACAGCATTCTCAACGAGTTTGTTCCACTGGCATTGCGCGCTGTTGTGCTGCTCCACGGAGACAATGACTCGCCGATGCAGGCGCACCAGTGCGGTCTCACTCAAGTCGCAGTCCTCGCTGCTGGCAGCGCTGTCCGACAACCCGACAAAGTCATCATGAGGCCTGCGTGCTGTGGATCCTGAGCCTGCTGCAGCCGGTCCGGCCATTAGCGACGTCTGCACAGAGTCTGGACACTGACGAAACACAGTACAATAAACACATTTATTAACACAATTAATGCACTCATTAATACAAATAACAAATCATGTGATTGCAGTAGAAAGATAAACAACTGGACTAATGCATTTCCTCCACAGATAGTTTAAACATCATAATATTGTAGTACTAGTAGACATTAAGCAATAACACAGCAACAATTTAATACCAAATCACAATGACACAACAGCTGCAACAACAACAACAACAACTACTACTACTACAACCACACTAAGTTCATAATTATACTAAACAATGGACTAAAGCGAGTCTAACAGTAGGCAATGTATGGCAAGAATAAATAGTTCCAAAATTTGGCAACTGTTTGGTTTTGTTTTCCGTGCTTTATTTTCCTGGGCTTGTTTCCAAAAACTTGCAGACATAAAAATTTGAATTTTAAATTTCATGTCTTTCCAGGATCTGTGTGCATCCTGATCAGAGCAAAAACTCACAACATAATTTCTTTAACAGTTTGCTTCAAGATAGAATGGTACAGTGAAGCTCTATTACCTTGCTGATGATGGTGTCAACAAACCGTCGATGCGGATGTGATGGCCTGACTGCTTCATTCACACGTCTCACTTCCTATATACCATGAGCATGCAGCTGCCTGTAGTGAAAGCCTCAGAAGAATTATGGCTTTTTCGCCCCTTTGCCGTTTCACCCCCTGGCTGTTTCGCCCCCTGGCTCCTTCGCCTCTGGCTCGTTCACCTCCTGGCTTGTTTGCCAGATGGGTGATTTGCCACATCACCTTAGACGATTCGCCCCCGTTGAATAATATTGGTTTAGTGTAGATTAATATTTTGTTTTTTTTTTTTAGTTTATAATAAATTTCATTTTGTTTTGGTTTGTAGAAATTAAAACAACAACTACAGCGAATCGTCACTTACACAACTGATTAGTATTTCTAGTCATTTAGACCTAAATTAACATAAATGTCATAAAAGACTGAGCATAATAAGTGATCACAGCAGGAAAACAAAAGTCAGTCATCTCAGGCCCTTGGCAGTGGCATCGTGGAATAAAAAAATAGCTACAATTTTCTGACAAACACGTCTGCAAATTTCTGATATAGCCTAATTCCGACAAAGACCTAAAAATGTCAAACTTAATTTCAATTCCGTATTCTCCCCAAAATGGAATTTTAGCAGCAAATATTGCACTTGTAAACAAAAAAATAACGCAAATTACACAACAGGGGCGAATCATCCAAGGTGAGGGGGCAAATCAGCCAGGGGTAAACAAGCCAAGAGGCGAATGAGCAGGGGGTGAATCATCCACAGTGCGGGGCTAATCAGCCAGAGGATGAATCAGCCAGGGGGTGAATCAGCCAGGAGGCAAAACGACAAAGGGGTGAATACTAATAATAAAAAAGTGACAACAACATTTGCAATCATCAGATACAGTGCATATAGCAAATTATAAGAAACGCATCTCAACAAACTTCTATTATATGAACAATTCTGGAATTTGAGTTTATACACCAAGGCCACTACTCCCAAATGCAGATCAAATATGGTGCTGAAAATCTTTTCGTTGCTTTGAATGTGTTTCAACTCAACAAAAAATCAAAAATACCATGTTTGATAATAAGTTTCTCAAGTGTCAAAACATGAGAACTGTCTGAACTACTGTTTGCTCCATTTCTCAGTAACTTTCAGTGTCAGGCCACTGATGTTTAAGTCCCTAATTATTTCCCTGTCATTTTTTTGCGGCTGGTGCAAAACTAACAGTAAATTTTTGGGAAATATCTTTGAATTTCTAAACCTACCTATTACTACGATGCCTTTCAGTCCCATACATGACAGCATTTGGAAGTATTGGCCTTCATATGTGAAGGTTTTGGGCAACTGCCCAGCTTGTCCGTGCTTAAATCCAGCACTGAACAGTAATAAATTCTATTTGCACAGCACTAAAGAGCAATATCAACCATCACAAGTCAGCACCTGCAGCAACAGACTCGTATCTGAGAAACCGCACTGCACGACTGGAAGGTAGGAAATAATACAATACAGTTCATTGCAGCTTACAGTTAGTCTGCCAAATGACAATAATTAAAACTACCTTAGCACTCAAATAATCAATTTAATACTTGCTATGATTATAATCATTACGCAGCTTGACTGACCGAGAGAGCATCCTCAAGTGCCTCTTCAGCTTCAATGCGTTCAAGGCTCATCTTGGCAATCTTGAAGTATGTTCTCGACAGACTGTATCCTTGCTTGGACATATTCCAGCAGATCCTGGGCACCTCCACCAGTCCATAGCCGAGCAGCAGGACGAGCAGAGACAAACCCCATGTGTTGCTGGCTGTGATTGCCAGCACCTTCATCTGTGCACTGTAATCAGTCATACACATCAGACACATAAAAGTATCAAAATCAACATTTAGTTTTAGTTAGGATGAATTATTAAACATCTCTCTCTCTCTCCTTCAGGCTGGTTTAGATCCCTTGGGTGAGGGGTCAGCCACATGGGTTCTCCGTCTCCACTCGGCTCTATTCTCCACGTCCATCAGGTCGACCCACAAGGATAAATTATTAAACATGTTTATGTACAAAAGATCTGCAAATTTTGGTGACTAGCCGGCTGATTAGTGGTTTAATTTTTATCTAATTTTCACACTGTCGATCACACGGTTAATATACCCCATAAATGAGTGCATTTGACATCTTTTAGTGTCTTTCAGTTTTGTTTAGCAACAGAATCATCTGAAAAACTGCACAAAAACATACACTGTAAAGAATATATCTCACTATAATGCACAGAAAGTCTGTCTGTCTGTCAGCCCCCTCTAGCGCCTTCCCTGTTGCACAGTCATGGACCCCGACTGTGGCGTTTGAGTCCTTGAGCCTTAGGTATGTGTCCCATACCTTGTCCCCAAGGGCAGCCTGAGGGGGCGGGGGTTAAGTTGTTGGGTCTTCTTTCCCCACTGATTCTGCCAAGCCTGCCAGCTTAGCACACTGTGTAGTACTTCATGGTGGAAAACTCCCACCCATAGGGCGAGGCGCTTCTAGTACATATAATTGTTTAAGTGACAGCTTACAAAGCATTCAATTCCAAAATGGCAATAATGAGTAAAAAGCAAAAAAGAAGTATCAAAGCTAAGTGATTTGAAATCAAAATTGAGTACAATTAATCACACAGTTCAACTAGTCATTTTCAAATAGCATACTTGTTCACTCTAATGAAACAGCATATTATTGGTGAAGTTCAACAAATATGATATAACTCAAGAAATAAAACCCATATTTAATCAAACAAGAATGGCAAAACAACAAAAAATTGTCCAACTTACGCATCAAAGTGTAACTCTGGCTTGGCCGCAACATAAATCAGGCACACACCAAAGATAAGTAAGTATGTGCCATAATAAATGGCATTAGTAATCAGAGCATACTTCATCTTTCCAAGTACTGTAAACTCGCCTGCTGTAGCATATGACTGCATTATGGGCAGAATAACCCTTTCACCAAAACAATCAATATACAATTCAGTAAACCATAACATATACAAATTTAAATAAATACATGTTTACCACAGACAGCATTGATCATCAACTGCATTGTTACTCATGTTAAACTAATATTCAAACAGAGTTAACATTTTCAAAATCTGAAACAATATAACCAGTAAACATAGTATTTAAAAATTAATTTAAAAAATAATCATTTATCTGTAGCACACTGAATCAGCTGTACAAAATATTATTACAAAAATACCTCAATTTAACTGTCATAGTCCCATAACTAGTCATTAGAATAAGCAGTAGTTTATTTAGCTTTTAAAATCAACCAGAAACTATAAATGACGCCACATTTTCCACGAATCGCCATCCACTGCATAATTGTGCTTGCTTAAAATATTTGTCAGCACAGTCAAACTATCAAATAATCTCACATAACACATTTGCACTGTATTTAAGTAATATTCAAGAATGATAACATACTGGCATTATACTTTTAGCTTACACAAATCATATCAAACCTAATACAGCAACCCTTCAAACTATAACTGAACGTCAAATATTTCTGAGCAGTGAAAGTCTCAATAACAGCCAGAAACATAAGACGAGCAAACCATGTAAGAGCTTGGGAGGTCCAGTAAACCACATGCCACAACACGGACAATGTGAATGCCGACACATAACTCACTGGTTCCCTGCATGACTTTGTGTCTGGCAAAGCCGACGCCAGTGACGATGCCAAACGGGCATTACTTGTAGAAGCAAAGGAAACACCACTAGACTTTGTGTATTCTTCAAATGCCAAGTCACTGGAATTTGCGGACATGGTAACTGTAGACAATGATGGATGAATATCTGAAGTTAGAACGGTAGTTGTAACCGTTACCAGTTGACTGTCCTTGCTTATACAACGATTGTAACAAGTCTGTTGCAAAAAACATAACACGGTATCAAAAAAGCGTTGAAAAGCAGATCCAAGTAATCTGCTTTGAAATAAAGCCAGCTCATAATTTTCTACTAAACTGCAAGACTCACTTGTCAATAATATAAAGCATCAAATAATAAATTATAAAAATTCATGAAATCACAATGATTGTTAAATGATCATTTGCGGGTTTGACAGACAGACGGACAGACGCCCAGATGATGGCTAAGACGCGCGAAGCATTCTGCTTTCGCGCGTAAAAATTGTTCCAAGAAATGTCACAACAGTTGCCAAAGTCTCCATAAATCAAAAAATAGAAATTGTTATTCCGTGAATTATTATAGCTTACCTTGTTAATAATTCTTGGCAATATTTAATACATCTGTTAATTAAACAATGCAAAAGATGGAGTACTTACACTAGATATATCAATTGGCAGCACAAAAATAATCATAGATGGCAAAAACCACGACAGAAATGTTGCCACTGTCACAATGACATGGTGCTTTCGCCAGTTGCCATAATAGTAATGCAAGCAGGCAATGATGAAAAATACAGCAGCAATGTCCACGATCAGAGGAACTACTGTCATTTTTCTGTCAAACAAATTCACATACCCAACAAAGTCCATTCATTTCATTCCATATACCAAAAATTTGCACCAGGTGTGGCAGCTCTGGTATGCTTCAAATAATAGAGCATCAACTACGTCATCCAACAGACAATGACAGTCGAGAACAGTTTTGACAAAAAATGAATGTCTGTATTGTTCATATTGGAAAGATAGCACTTAGAAACAAAGTTGTTGAGGACTTCAGAGTCAAGCATGTTGCTAGTTACATGGTCTTTAAACTCTTTCACACAAATTGTACTGACGATAGATTTTACGACTTAAAATAAAGCATGCATAGCAATAAAAACAACGTAAGGCTCAGAAAACCAAGTGTTATATGTCCAATTGTCTTTTTCTAGGTCCAAGACTGTTGATTCGCCAAGCCATGAATTATTTATGCAGTAAAATGCTCCTACCCCAAAACCCTTCAATGAAATCTCACTGAAATTTGGCCAAATTTTTTTCCAGGTAAGAATTGTCCAATCATCTTTCCCCCAATTTTGGACTTAGTGCACTGTCCGATTTCGAAAAAAAAGTAGAAAAAAGCAAAAATAAAAATAAAGTGGATAATGCAAATAGAGCTGCCGAATTAATGCGTTGACTTAACATGTTGCACGTTTGTAAATGTACTAAATTATGTGAAACAGGAGTTCCTGTATTTCATTAAATTGTGGTTATTACCTCCGCCAAGAAGGTAATGTTTTTGCCAGACTTTGTTTGTTTGTTTGTTTGTCTGTCTGTTAGCAAGATAACTCAAAAAATTATTGACGAATCTTTCTGAAATTTTGAGGGTATGTCGGGAATGACACAAACTACCAGTGATTCAATTTTGGGGATGATCCAAAAGGAATCCTGGATTCTGGATCACTTTGAAATTTTTGTTACCATTGCTTTCAATGGGGCATAAGGGAAACTGCTGCAAAACCGAAGATGTTGCTGCAACCTAGCAAACAACATTGCCTTGGCGGAGGTGTGCGGGCTCTGACTGCTTTCTAGTTTGACGATCAAATAATATTAAGTGATTAAAAATTGTTTTGTTGAAGTTCCATCATTATTGTTGTGGTCCTGCAATACAGCCACGAGTTCGTCAGTTGTCATCCCAGTAACCCTTTCGATGTAGTCCACCTAAAACTTCAGCAGTATGCTTGCTTGTGGTAGTCTGTCGATGTCAACAATGATGTGCACTGTAGTGGTATTGTCATTGCGGTCTTGGACGGATGCGCAGATGACTGCGCAGACCGAAGTCTGAAGCACAGACTCTATCACATTCGAGACAAGCAGGTCCGACTTGAACTGCTTGGGCTAAGGCCTCGTGTGACTATGTACGAGCGGCCTAAAAATACTGCTTACACAGATTACAGCTTACAACTAGAGCTGTCAAAGCATTAATTTTTTAAAAGCGTTAACGCACTGCATTAATTTTTTAATGGATGCATAAATAATGCTTCGTTAACATTGCTGATACTGTAGATAAACTACATCAAGAGAGTGACAAGAATGAAACCCACGAAGTCATGCCTGTGTTGCAGAACTGTGACAGTAATGATGGTTGATGGAACATATGCATTATATAATCCATTTCACTGCTATCCTACGCCAGCCTGTCAATATAAGCACTAAAATATAGTAGGCGCATTTCACAACCTTACACTGTGCATCTACCACCCATCACTTGATGCGCTTGCTCGAATTACAAATGTTTTGCTCCTTTGATGTTTCGCCCCTGGATATGTTGCTCATTATAAAATTGTACACGACAGCGAAAACAGACGGACCGAGGATATGACATCCAGAGGGTGAAACATCTTAGTGAATGAAACGTCTAGGTTAGTGCTGAAGCATCCTGATACTGATTGCTCGATCTGCACAATTTCACATCTTACTGTCGCCGTCATTCAGCAAGTTACAGCCGACAGACTGCAAGCGTGACCCCATGCATGTTTCTGCATGCCATGAAACTAAAAATCGTTAGCGGGAACTGTGAATGTGTTTGTCTTATCTGCTCTACCCTACCTTGTATCTCTCTCTCAGCAAAGTTCTGTTGCCTGCCTGCCCATGGAGTTTCTGTTTAGCAGGCATCTGGTAGTGAGCGAGGAAGTGCCCGGTGGGCGCGTTATCACCGGACGTCCGCGCTGGTTTTGGTGCTGGTCAGAAAACCGAACTGCACCAAACTGAAACCGCGTTTTAGCGAAAACCGAACTGAAACCTTAACCCTAACACTGACCCTAACCCTAGTCTAGCATCGATGTCGTCCAGTGGATAATGACAGCCGTATCTAGTTTAGCTACCCTAATCCTAGCCTAGTTATAGGCCCGTCCACAGGCTGAATTAGGCTGTAGGCTAATTAGGACGAAGTTTTTGTCTACCCTAATCCTAACCTTTAACGCTAACGAGAACCCTAACCCGAACTGTAACCATGCATGTCATTTTTTTGTACTGCCTTACGCAAAACAGTAGCGACGCCTTGCGAATGCGAACGTATTTGCGTCACTGCCATACATTTCGTCCCGACTGTGACTGTCGGAATAGTCTGCCTTCCAACCCTATTATCTAGTACCAGTTAATAGCGACAGGTTGTTAAGTAACCGACTGACTATGTTCTAGATGTAATAACACTAATACAAACCTGTAATACTTAAACGTGAGTAACAAAATAGATATAAACAAAATTATTTACAACATTCCCACATAATACGTAGCAACACAGAAAGGAAGTACAAATACGCCGATTAAAAGGTAATCGACGTCTTTGTGTTAAAATAAGTAAATTCATAATAAAAACATCAACGTTGTCGTTGGCGAGCAATTTACCGTAGCAAATAATAGCAGCCGTAATTCGTCAAAAATATCCGATTCTGTAACGCTTCTCGTTCGTTTCCTAATGTTTCTGCAGGATTAGAATGTCTTAAAATCGACTCCAGTGGGTTTTCAGCCAGAGGCGTCATTCATGGGGAGGAGTGGTACTGGCAGTGGCGGTTCTAGTCCACATCTGAAGGGCATAGCCGCATGGCGAGCACGGTAGCTCGAGCCTATAACGGGAGTCTATGCCTTTAACTGGGTCCAGGAGCATAGCCCCTCCTCAAAGGGGCGCGAAGCCCCCTGAAGCACTTCGTTTTTGGACGTTCAATGGAAGCCCCCCTCCATTCCGGGCCAAAAACGGCCACGGGGTACTGGAGAGGTCTGTATAGGGACCCTCCCAGGAATTATGAGCTATGACTAATTTTTCCCCGTAAGTCGTACCTATAAAACATGTTACTGCTGCAAGAACAATACGTTACACAGGCTGAGACAGAGACACCCAAGAGCTCCCTCACTAAGACCCAACCCCAATGATTCACTGAAATGACGCCACTGTTTCCAGCATTCTCCAGATTTCTTAGCTGCATTGTCTCCTATGGAAGAAACAAGATAAAGAAAAGAAAGACGGATGAGCAATAGGAAAAGAAATAGGGAAATATAGTGCAAATGGCAAAATGGACGCCCATGAAACAGCTAGCTAGTTACATGTACAGACTACAGATACCACATAGCTAAAATCTATAACAACGCATCATAATTATGTTGGCTGTCTCACTTGACTGTTACACATCACTACTGACAAAATTGACAATTAACCAGTAGCATACTTAGAACTGTAAAAGGGAGATTGGTGTACATATTTCTGTGCTAAGCCTGACCTACTCCCTTCCTACTACAATTAATATTTTCAAGGAAGAGCCAAACTGCCACCTGCTGCAACCAGTGGCTTCTATTGCTATACCTGGTGGGCGCAGCTTGCACCCAGTGAATAATAAGGGGGAAGAAAGTTTTGATAAGGTTGCAGATCAAAACTTTCCCCCTATTTTCTCTGGGCAAACTACACCCTTCACAAAACTTCTCCCCTATTTTTTTTACTTCCCCCTATTTTTGTTTTGCTTTTTGCGCCACTATGACAGTGCAGAGACGTAGTCGTTGAGTCGTCGCACTGCAATGCTGCCCATGCTCATACCACGCTACAATTTGGCAAGTTGTTTCACAGAGAACATGCACACTACACGGCAGTATTAACTGCTATAATTAAAATAGCTGCTTTGACCTCAAAATGCAGTTCACAAACCATTTGTCAGCCGAGCTCCGCCCGGATTTCCTGGCGCAGCTTACAGAACTTGGCTGGCTAGACCCTCTAGCTGGATATGGGGCACCTCGTGAATGGGCAGAAGGAACAAGAATGGAAAGAGGAAACGTGGAGGGAAAGGGGGATAAAGATAGGGAAGCAGAGTAGAGAGAAAGGAGAAGGAAAAGGGACAGATGGAACCATGGAGAGAAAGCAGGAAAGAAAGGGAGCCTGAAGGGGAGGGGGGCTTAAGGCCAAAAGTGGGGAGGAAACTTGCGCCCGATTTTGATTTCAAATTTGGAGGGATGGAAGCCACTGGCTGCAACTCTGTTATGTTCCCTACAATACAGACTGTTATTATCATACCGACTATTTTCAATCATTCACATTCAAATGATTGATCATTAGCCAAAATTTCTCTCAGTGCAGAACAAAAATAACATGTGAAAAAGACTTTCTACCAGTGGAGGCAGAAGTGTGGGTTAAGGGCCAATAATATGGCCCAACTTTCCAAAAGTATCCATTTTGGTGCACTGAATTTTTACTCCAGATAGCCCTCAATAGGGCTGAATTAACAAAATAATCATATCAGCAATATTTCTTAGCTTTGATGAGAAAAAAAATTGCTTTTGTGATAAAATATCACAGCATGGTCAGTACCGAATCTTGAGAAGATCATGGGTCTAAAACACATTACTTACGAACTGACTGGATTTAACTGGTAAAGATAAAAAATATCCATTTCTCTTTGTTGCATCGTTTGCATTTCCCATGCATTTAATGTTTGATTTTAACAGTTTTGTTGTAATCAGAATGTTAAACTTAACCGCAGAGTAAAAAAAACATGGAAATGTTGAGATTTAAAAAAAAAATTCAATATTTTCCACCCTCAACCCTGTTCTCAGGCCCCAGTTCATACTTTAAAACAGCTTCTGTCGCCACTTGGTTTCTACTGGTGAGAACCACATATCTGCAAAAAAATTCATGCAAACTATACGTGCTTGTGATCTGGATTCTGCTAATAGTCACCATAAAATAAGTCAAACTATACTTTGTAACAACAAATTATACAGTATGTTCTAAAGTTTCAACATATTTATATATGCACGACATTAGTCATCTCTGAGAAAATGTGCATTATCAAAAACAAAGCCGAGAATCTGGAATCTGGCAACAGTGACTACTTAGGCATGAAAAAATCACGCAGCACGACATAATGGATGCAGTTTTTTTTAATTTCAGTAAAACGTTGAAAGCAGAAAGAACAAGAAAAGCCCTGCTAACGCAAAGGTGAACACGCAACAGCGGTGCATTGTCGTACGCTAGTGATCCATAGACTTCATTCGTAGATCTCATCTGTACGGCTTTTGGCTGCAGTTTCACAGAAAGCCCAGTTAAACAAAATCAGTCGCCAGATGGCACCAGATGACCTATGACTAAATATGTATAGGCTAGTGTTTTATTTACTTGTACTCACCAGAAGGTGCCACTGTCTCGCTCTGGCAATGCCATATCGGCTGGATATTGTAGATTTTTCCGACCCCTTTCTCATTTAGCGCCCTCGTTCAGGGTGACCCCCTTCGAACTTATGGAAAAGCTTTACACTTTCTGAAAGTACAGTCTTCCAAGCAACTGACAGTGAAGATTTGGTGATCCTAGTTTGCAGCGTTTTTGACTGAATCACCCGTGTGACAGATGGACAGACAGAATTGCGATGGCTAAGACGCGCTACAGCAGTAGCTGCTGTTGCGCGTAAAAATGCATCAATATTTTTGAGAATCCGACAAAATTTTAGGGACAAAGTTTTTTTCATGACAGATGGCACTGAGTTCTCTTACACCACGGTTAATGCTAACTATGAACAAATATAGATATGGACAAATCTAATATCAATTCACCAAAAACACAGCAAGTTTTGGAAAATGCACACCATTCAGAGCTAGCAATATGTGCTGGACTGCTTACAGATTAGTTTATACAGCAACCCGAAGCAACTTAGCAGCTTTTGCTTCCTGCAGTTCAGTTTCCTGCTGTTCAACAATCTTCCGACGTTCCTCGAGATAAGCACCATACTCCTCAGCGTCGAGGTCCCTCACCACCTCGATGCCAAGGGTGTGAGCGGATTTAATAATCAACCGGCACAGAGTCTCCATGGGAACATTTTCATTACATGGATCTGCACTTTTGATGCGAGCTATCTCGTAGATGTGTCGCAATGTAACTTTACCAGCAACTTCGTGACCTGTGTCGTACATTTTCACCATAAAAAATAAACACTTACATAAGCAGATTTTTAAGTAACGGGGGTACTGAGTAAACATCATTGTAAACAGACCTCAAGTCCTCAACCGTAATCATCTGCCAATACAGTGAATTCTGCACAATGTAATTAGAAATCAGCCAAATAAACTGCCAAGGCAGCATTCACATTCTGCAAATTATGTAAAGCAAAAAGTAGGTGCTCAGTCAGTATTTCAAGACAAAACTCGGGAAACATAATTTGATATTTACCAGTATTGAGTGCTAATCTTGTGACATTAGTTTACACAATGGATAACTTTCGATACACTGACAAAATTGTATCTAAAATGCAAGTCTTAAGTAAAAAAAATTCAAACTGCCTAACTACATATTACAAGCAACAAACTGTCCTAAAGAAACTTCCTAGTATCAAAAAACAATCTAGCAATCAGTAGGGTCCACAGTTTTCCGTGGGCCACAGAATTTCGAGCTGAGCCACGGAATTTGACCTTTTCCGCGAAATTTCAAGAATTTTTCAGAAGTTAAG
>Ga0209671_1000873_pt1 | contig 22721 bp, 15 predicted proteins | sample WorMetHERISLAND2_2_FD_187401 | JGI IMG/M metagenome (GOLD analysis project Ga0209671, IMG submission 187401) | Marine gutless worms symbiont microbial communities from Max Planck institute for Marine Microbiology, Germany - Olavius geniculatus... | ecosystem: Host-associated > Annelida >... | reverse complement strand
TTTGTGCCATTCCCGACATACCCTCAAAATTGCAGAAAGATCCGTCCATAACTTTTAAAGTTATCTTGCTAACACACAAACAGACAGACAAACAAAGTCGGGCAAAAACAATTTACCTCCTTGGCGGAGGTAATAAACTACAGTTCTGCCTGTGTGCTTGTGTGCCGCGTGTCACGAGAGAACGGTCTCTCACAGCACGTACATGATCACGTGACACAGCGGATCATAGGTTGTCAGCATGTCTAGTGGCGGATCAGCTGTGCCGAGAATTTCGAGTCCTTGTAGATGAGTAGCCGGGTAAATGTTCAGCCAATGTTCTAGTGTTTATCGTAACTGACGGCATTTTTGACGCAGAATGTTCATTATTCGGTCGATGATGTTGTCTGTGACAGTGACCAGATGGGAGTTGAGCCAGAAATACTTGTTCTTGTCGTGGGAGGTCGTCGACTTTTGTGCGGTCCAGTTTCTGTGCTGCAGGAGTTGTGCGTCTATTAGCTGTTGCTATAGTGCTGATGGAGAACACAGTGTCTGACGTGACGACGAGACTGACGTGTGTACAAATCAACAGACTGTCGTCTGTCGCCTGAGCATTAGTCCAGTCGGCCAGTCCATCAGTCAGTAGTCGGTCGGTCGGCAGCATTGATAAATTGCACATCACGTCAGCAGCCGCTCCAGCGCAGCAGCAGCAGCTTCATCGGTGTCGTGTGTTAAAAAGTCGGGTAGAAGCAGAAAGTCGCGATTTCGCAAAGGCCAGCTGCTAATTTCCGGCGAAGAAAATTACAGGTGCTCGAAATTTACATTTGTGCCCCGAATTTTTACGCGCGACAGCATGTAATGCTTCGCGCGTCTTAGCCATCGTCCAGGTGTCTGTCGGTCCGTCTGTCCGTCTGTCTGTCCGTCCCTCACACTCTTGATCTGTATCAAGACGGTGCAAGCTAGGATCACGAAATCTTCTCTGTGGGCTGCTACAAAGACTCTAGTTTTTCGTGACAAAATTTCGTGCCCCTGAGTGAAAGGGTTCCCCTCGAACGAAGGCGTCAAAATGAGATACCACCTAGAAAAACGTTATTTGGCCGCTATTGGCTCGCCTAGTGTGAAAACGGTTGCAGATAAGTATAGACATGTTGCTTATCATAACAAGCACTGGTCACGGGCTTTTTAGTTTCATCAACACCGATGACCTTGAACGACCTTGAACCCCCAAAAGATTGGTTTTTGCCGATTTTTTGGCATTTTTTGGCTGCAGCGCACATTTCAAAAGTGAATTGCGACGAAATGGCTGTAGATAGACCAAGACAACTTGCACATGAAATTTTCAGCATAAAACAGATTTTAGTAATCTAAGTACCTACCACTTAGGTTCAAGGAGGTCTGCGCACACGAGCGTCAAATAAGGGTACCCTTCTAAAAAGTGGTTATTTTACCGATATTGGCTCGGCTAGCGTAAAAACAGTTGCAGATAGGCATCGACATGCTGCTTATAATAACAAGCACCGGAGACCAGCTTTTTTGGGGGGGTATCTACCTCGATGACTTTAAACGACCTTAAACCCCCAAACTAACGGGTGTTAATGGGTATTAGTGTTTTTTGCGATTTTTAGCTGTAGTGCACCCTTTAAAGGTGAATTACGAAGAAATGGCTAAAGATAGACCAAGACAATGTGCAAAAAGAAACTGCTAAGGCTGTCGCGCGTCTCACGAGCTTGGCTCAAATTACTTGTTTCAATTGATATCGGGCATTTTTAGCCACGAGTTTCTTTACTTGCAAAAGCATATTTTCAATCAAACAGGGAAATTTTCTGGCACACCAATATTTAGGGGTGGGGTGCAGTTGCTCTTCTTCTATACTCTCTTGCCACTACACCACTTTGCAGCTTTAAGCTTGTTATGTGACCAAAAGGTCGTCCTAATAGGCCGCATTACGGTTGTTGTTCATCCGTCTGTCCGTCTGTCCATTTGGACAGAAGTAACTAAAGTACCAATTTTCAGTTCGTAACGTCGAAGGTTACTACTTCACGAAATCAAGCAGACATCGCGTATCGCGACTGCGCCACCAGCATGCTGCATCCCGCATCCGCGATAGCCGCACGCTGATGTGTATTGCATGCAACAAATTTAAATCTGCTGAGATTTTACTGCATGTTGAGTGGTAAGTGTTTGACGTTTATAATGGGGAATTCCCACGATCGCGGACGATCGCACAAAATGTCGGCACTGGGCGACGACAAAAATCAAGAGGCTAAGTGAATTTTTTTCCTGTAGCTCAAGCAATCAATCAGTCGGTATGTTCACAAAACTGTGTAAAGTGCAATAAATGCAGCAAAGCTATGACCAGAGCGCTGGGGTGTCGTGTATGTACCTGCATTGCGTTGTAGAGGATCTGATGTTCGTACTTCTTGATGCTGAGAATGTTCTGGAACATGTCGTAGAGCTGTTCCTTGGTGAGAATCATCTCCGAGGTGGCGGCCGACTGGCGCTGCGGACGTTTGCGCGGGTCGTCGTCGCCGCGAAAGATCTGATCGAACTTCGCCATCCACGAGCTGAGAACAGTCTCCTTGCTCAGGCCGTCGATCTCGGGCAGACTCCGAATCCGCTTCTCGATGTTATTCTTAAACACCTGCAGCGTCGTTATCATCGTCGTCAGGAAAACAATCTCTCAGACTGCACCGTTTACGAGCTAAATAAAGACAGCGCTGCGTCACTGCACTCACTTATAACTCACGCCGATTGACGTGTGTCTGTTTATTCTCAATGTTAATCAATAACTCAATAGCGTCGTGGCCGGAGGGGTGTAGGGGAGTAATCATTTCTCCCTCTCTAAATTTTAAACTGCCGAAAAATAATCGGAAAAGCTTTTTCTAGTCGAAAGATTTTTGTTAAGAAATGCAAAATTTGAAGCTGAAAACGCACATTTTGAGACATTTAAGAACAACACTGTAATTTGGAGCACGCATATGGGCAGCTGTCTGTCGGAAAATTGCAACTTCCTGGCCGCCCACGACGCCGCTGGAGCAACTGTTAAGGCGCGTTCCGTGTGGCAGGTTATCGCAGATAACCTGAAGCGCTTCTTTGAGTTTGGCGCTTGTTTTCAGCTTTGTTTTAAGCTTGCAGTAAGCCTCCAACATTGCGCCCCATAAGTGATAGTTCATTGGGTTTATATTCGACGAATTTGGAGGCCATTGGTCTTTTGTAATGATATCTGGACAGCTAGCCCGCAGCCAGTTCTCTGCGCTGCGAGGCGTTGCGAGCTGTGCGCCCGGCGCGCCGTAGAAGATGAATCCGGTGGGCAGCCGGCGATTGCTTTAAAGGAACGATAACTTAGTGATAATTGATAAACAATATAAATTGCTGTTTATTAAAACGTCACTGTGACGTCATCGGCAGTAACGTGTAAACAGTTTTTGAAAATTAAATAGCATTTTTAGCATGAACATTTTTGAACGCCGAAAAATCGGTAGGCGGTCATGTTAAAAAGTCGCTAACTTCGTCGTTTTTCAACAGAATCAAATTTTACTTGGTAGTTAAATGTAGAATGCTTCACTAAATAAAAATGTAAAATTTCATATTAAAATCCCAAACGGTTGCTGAGAAAACGGCGAAAACATTTAGGGGTCCACTTTTTTCTGCCGCACCCTGTATGACTGCTCCTCGTATATGCAGACTATAACTGCAGGCTCTTAGCTCCACGTCTTTGGGTCGGGCCAATGCCAATCCAGTTGCGTATGTAACAGAATGTAATGTCAATTCGCTGAGATACCTCGGCTTCGTGGAGATGGACTACATTTCGGGGCCGTGTGTCTGCCCTAATTAATGCTGAAATTTGAAAAAAAATTAATCACAAGAAGACGGGAGTCGTTCAAACCTAAGGTAAAAATAATTTTGCTATTGGCAGCCCACTTCTTCACGTCTGCTGGATCTGCACATGGACAAACAAACATAGGCGAAATAGGCCTACTTTGCACACCACTGGCAGTATCGGTAGTCGGTACGGGATCACTCACACATTATACTCTTAATCAGGGGCACGATTCATAAAATATTTTAAAATAATTTTATAACACTTCACACGTACCGTGATTTTACGCCAATAAGGTAATTCACCAAACATTTATTACATATCTCACCATATACATTGATATAAATATCACAGCATGCCACGGCGGCTATACCGCGGACAGCTTTAGCTTTGCGCGAGGCTTGACAATCTTATAGTGTTTTTTCCATTCAAGCGGTTACAAAAGTGAAAGCATCAGGCTTTTACTTTTTAGCAACAGGCTAAAATGATCAATAGTGCAGACACAAAAATTACAGCTAATTTACACGAAGCTAGGAGACCAGACCAAAGCAGGATTGCTCTGGAATAAAAGGCTGTATGAGTAAGAATGAAGGCTGGATCACACGCATCAAAACTGCCTATTGTCTACGTCGCCTTTAATGCAGTGGAGGTATTGATCTGTTGCCTTTTGACGCATTTTCTTTACGTTTTTCTCTTGTTTTCAGTCCGTGCGCACGCCTGTCGCGCATGTACACGCTTGGCGTCACTCGTGAATTAAAAAAACGATTAAACCGAAACAAATCGCATTACGCATGCGTGTAAAGCGTGACATGAGCTACTAACGCGCCAAAAAATCAACCCTCTCACCCTATCCGCATTTCAGTGTACGCACAGCATTGATGTCGATCATTACGCGGCCGTCTCAATAGGTCGCATAACGCGTACATGCGCGTCTGTTCGTTTGCCCCGTAGGGCTCCTGAATCGAAAACGCAAAGGCGTAGAAAAACAAAATTGGTTGAAACGTTTTGCTAGCAAGACTGACCAGTGTGTCAATTTTCAACTCAGAAGATCAAAGATAAAGGTCACCGGACGTCAAAAATCTCTAGATTATGACACACACTTCGCGTCAGTGTAGCGCATGAGTCTGCTCGAAAACGATTAGCTGAATAGCGACAAACACGACTGGCAATTATTGTCTCTCAAAGTCTCGCGTGTCGCATCTATCATCTGTAGCCTATTACTACATGTGCTTAAAATGTTCTCCTCCAGCACGAACGCAAGCGCGTAGACGTAGACGCCACTCGCCAACAGCCAATGACGTACGATACCATTTGCGTTAAATACGTAACAGATGTTTAATCATTTTCTGGTTTCATTGATTTTCTGAGCCGACACATGTCATATGCTAAGCATTACGAATTTATTGTTGTAGATAGCCAAAGTACGACTTATGCATTTCACAAGGTAGTGTAGCAACAGTATTAAGATAAAGCGGGCAAAATTATAGTTATTTACGTGAAGCTTTTCCTAATTTTGCATGCCAAAAGTTATTAAAATTATCAACGGCACACGTTTTTTTGAGACACGGTGTATACACAGACCTCGCGGAAGTCATTGGCGGAGCTGCCGCCGCTGGAGACGAGCGCTACGACTCGGTCACTCTTGAGAAACTCCTCGAAGTAACTCTGTACGGCGTTGACGAACGCCTCGTCCGCAGGGATCTGCAGCTCACCGTTGAGAAACGCCTGCATCATCATCATCATCATCATCATCGTGCGTATAAGTCGTGGCGTCGCCAAGCATGAGACATTCAGACAAGAAATGTTTAAAGGCGATACGTGACAGCGAACGACTTAAACGCGGTCCAAGTGCGTGGCGGAAAGTTCAAAATAATATTTTTTTTATTTACAAGCCACTTCGTCACATCTGCGTACAAGTCCAGATATACTCTAGACCGTGACGAAGCGTGCTTATTTCTTGACCGTCAAGAACGGTGTGTTTAGCGTGCAAGAAGCGAACGCAAGACGCGTTTCAAGTGTCAATCTTCAACCGTCGCGTTTGAATAAAGTGAGATTATAGGCGGTTATAACACCGCAGACATTGTGGTAAAAGACAGTAAGACGACGTAAGTCAAGAAATAATCGATTGTATAACACAATAGTACAGATATAAAAAGCGTTTATACGTTTTTTATTATTGCCACGTTTTTTACATTTGTAACGTTTTATTTATTTTTCCAACGTTTTTTTTTATAATTACAACGTTTTTATTTTTATAAAAAAACGTCCGTTAAAATTTGAAAATTCCACTTAAAACGTCGAGAAGCACTTTTAAAGTCACTGAAACAATAAATAAGCTATCCTGATGGTGGTTTACTTACTTAGTCTAGTGATATTTGGTTTTATGACTACACAGTTGAATAAAAATTAAAAATTAAAAAAAAAATTTTCTTTGTTTAGTTCTATCTATACTGCACTTACATTATTAGGTTTTAGGCAAGAAGTTGAACAAATAAGAGCTAGCGCTTTTATCAACGTTTTTAAACGTGTTTTTTTATTTCTGCCATGTTTTTACTTTTTAACGTTTTTATTTTTTTCTGAAACGTTTTTTTACATCTATGCATAACACTGACATTTAATCTTTATTTATACTCAGCGCGCAGTTTATACTCAGACAGACAATTAATAAATAGACTATGTAAGTAACTACGTATAAGCAAGCAAATAACTATCTTTTATTTATGTATGCCAGACGCACACAACAAGTAGCAAAAAAGAATGAAATGAAACATTGATAATACGCCCAAAACACAAAATATCTTACACAAAAAGCATTATACGATATATCTCTAAACGGCATGACCTGAAATCGTTCTCTGATGGTTGCGAGCTGCGAGCGGTTGACTTTGACCTGGCGTCGCGCCATGTCAGTCGGCTGCTTGGCGTTGAACGGGTAGGCGATACATCGCATCACGAACACGTACAACTGTTGACGACGTCTTCGGTCCTCCTCCTCTTTCTCAGAGCGCTCTCCGGCACTCTCCCCCTCCACGCCGCCGCCGCCACGGTCTGACGACGCCAGAGAAGGACTCGGACTGGCCGGACGGATGCTGGACGAGTGTACTGGCGTGGTAGACACGGAACCTATGCTGTCCACGCTTCCGACACCAGTAGGAGTAGCTCTACCACTGATACCGAGCCCAATGACGTTAGCTGGCAACGCCGTCGGACTGGCAGTCGCAGCTGGCAAACAACAAGTAAGTAAATGAACCAACCACTAAGTAAAACATAATATTAATGCAATAGAGCCTACACGTAACAATCTCCGTTCAAAACTGCGCCTCTGATTCGTTTGTGACATATGGCGCTGTATAAGTAATGTTGTGATAGACGGATGAATGGATTGATGGATGGATTGATTGATTGATTGATTAATTGATTGCTTGTGGTTCGATCGATCGATTGTTCTGTTGATATGTCAGAATTCAAAGCATAAAATGATGCGATGAGGAAATAAATGGTCACAGATGACGATAAGTGAAATAAAATGCAAACATCAGTTCGAGTACGCAGACGGACGACGAATATCAATATTAATATAACTGCCAAAATTATTGTTAAAAATATGCTAAGTCTAATATTAATAATGAAAACTCCGTCCGTTTGCCAGCTTGTCCGCAAGATATTCAAAACTTTCTAAACAAATTTTGATAATTTTTTGAAAAAAGTGAGGCTTAGTTTTGTTGCCGTTGTTGTTGTTGTTGCTGCTGCTGCTATCGTTGTTGAGCGGAATCGCTTCGTTCTTGCAGCGCAAGCGATTTCGCCTCTTCCTACACATTTCTCCGTAGCATGGTCTGTCGTCTGTCACATTCCTGCCCCTGCTTAAACCGTTCTAAAAATACACTTAGTGGGGTCTAAGACACGTTGTGCTAGATGGCCCCTAAGGAAATGGCAGACTTTTGGAAACACATTTTGAAAAAAAACGTCAGTACAATGCTGCCACCTTCCGAATATTATTGTATTGCACAGAATGTTTTACTTTGGTCCTTGCTGTTGTTGTTATCGTCGTTATAGGCCTACGCAAACTTGTAGGCCTACGAGTCGTGTAACAACAGACATGTCATGCATGCACTGCGTTTCACAGACTGCAGACAAGCGGACAGATTGTTAGCTACTATCACAGGCGGCGTATACCGGTGGTGGTAGAGAGACTGTGGCTGCGTTGATGGAGTAGGTCGATGCTGGGAGGCACAATACTGTTGGAGCCAGCGGCAGAAGACGCCGCAGTCAGCGACGTGTTCGACGCCGACACGCTACCACTGCCACTGCCCGGGCTGCTGATAAGAGCACCTGCCAAACCAGTCTGATGCCCGAACCCGAAAGCACCGACCCCCGCAAAGCCTGCCACGCGTCCGCCAAGCACAGGTAGCGGTCGGCCGCCAGGACGGTGAGCGCTGGAGTCCAGGCCACCCACCCCGCCGGACGCGCCACCGTAACCCGCCCCCTCGTCGCCGTCAACGTCCGACTCTTCACTGGACGACGGCTCAAGCATGGCGACGAGCGACCCAGCGCGATGATGAACAGACGATATTAATTACCGCACTCACCGAGTACACGAGCAATGCCTCTCTCATCTACTACGTGTAGAGTTCGCTCAAATCCTGCATTGCGATTTGCAGCGAAACAATAGCAACATTTACTAGCAACGATTTACTGATAATAGACATCTGTAGAAACGTAGCAGCCGAGGATGATGACGGTGATATTGCAATCGCTCAGCACCTGCAGACGATCAACAAGTCAACCATGTCGCATAGAGCAACAGTCTGCACGCTGTCATCATCATCATCATGACACACGCACGCAGACAAGCAGACACAACCTGGCGACGGCAGCGCACGGCACACGACTGCACACCGACGACTGCTGCTGCTGCTGCTGCTGCTCCGGGGCGCTCATTTTCATACGACGTACGCGACAACCTGCAGCTGAGTGACTAGCCGAGAGGTGTGCAAACAACAGATGGATCCGCCGCACCGCATATTTCGAGCCGCCGACAGTGCGCCGCCGCTCCATTCTGCACGGCTCCACATCATGGATGTAATACAACGTTAAGAACTTTAAAAACGCTAAGAACGCGTTTTGTGTAATTTAAAAATTTAAAAAACGTTCTATTCTTTAAAACGTCTGTAAATTTTGAAAAACGTGACTTTGTACCTGACATGGAAATAATTTTTTGTGTTCACCTAATTCTTGACATCACGTTAGCAAATCTGAATATAAAATCTGTCATTATTTGATCAGTGATTACTTTTTGTGTAAAATATTTCACATTACTGTCATTTCTACCATGGCCGCTCAACGTATACTAAAAACAAAAACGTCAAGAAAAAGAAACAACGTTAAAAATAAAAACACGTTTATGACAAACATTTAAAAACGCATTGACTCTATGACAGGCAGCCGGTCAGATGACCTGTAAGATAGCCTGTAGGCTATCTGACCGGCAGATAGCTGACTGGTCAAAACGAAAAATCGCAGTCGCCACTTCCCAAATGACATTAAATAGATTGTACGCGCTACATAGAATTCGCGTGAATATTGTGGCGTAGGGTTTACGGATTAGGATCAGTGTTAACATTAAGGTCAGGGTTACTGTTAGGGTCGAAGGTATGATTAGGGTTTGAGTTAAAGTTAGCGTTTTCAAAAGATTTACCGGTATGTGTCAATAATGAACACCAAAAATTAGCGTTCAATATAGGTGGTAAATTCGAAATTCCTGCAGGAAAGGAATGAACTTGCCGACTGGTAATCCGTGATGGTCTACTTGCTAGTCTTGAGGTGCCAGTTGGCGGACTGGCGATCCGTGATGCTATACGGCTAAGGTTGTCAGTTGCTCGGCTGAACCGCCGCAGGGACACGGTCTTAGCCGCTACCTATGAGCACGATGGTGCTCGTACGTACCGGTTAAGGCTGTTCAAGGCGGTGACCGGTCTAATATCTGGCCCTCAAAGGTTCGTATATTTGACCGGTCATCAGTCACGTTTGACCGAAGACAAAATTTGACCAGTCATATAACCTATAAGATATTTGACCAGCTGCCGGTCAAATATCCTGTGCCTTTGAAAAACGTTTTTAAACGTAGCTAGCCTACAACTAGGCCTATGGTTTATAGACCACGTTTATTCATATCTTAGTGTTGGACATCCTAATAAAAAGTAAAGGTAAAAGGTAAAGGTCGTCAATTTGTATAGCGCATATTCGCGAGCATGCGCACGCCTCTAATGCGCTTTCGTCACTAACCAGAGCCGCCTGCCGCACGGCAAACGTGTGCAGCCTGCAGACACAAGCTGGTGCAGCGGCCGGCTAGACAACCCCAGTCAGCTGTACCAAGGTCCTCACCTTCTGTAACCCATGTAAATGAGTTACTACTCATTTTACCGTCCCGCGGAGGGTAGAAGGCTAGGTCGACCTAGCTGGCAGGCTTCGCACCGAGATGGTTTACCTGCCCGCAGGCAGGCACCCATCGCAGTACTAACCGGGCCCGGCTTCAGCCAAAACGCGTTACCAACTACGCCACGCCACCAGCCAATAGGCCGTAATCGTCGTGCTCTTTCTTATAGTGATTTGCCATGTCAACTGACTCCTCATCGCGCGAGAACTCTAGCGAATATCCGCACAAACTTCTCATTAGGCCTACTGAAAATTAAGAGTTCCTGGAGAACATTACCGTCGCTAACATTATGACAGTATTTTCATTCGTTTTCACATAATTGTCTCCAAAAGCAATGCAAAGAAATCTAGTCCAATCAACGATGCAAACGCATTTTGGCAAAAAAGGATCTCAAGGTCATTCAGCGTCATGCATTGTAGGCTCCCTGGATAACCGATAACGCACTTCACGTTGCCGCATAATATCCGTAGATATGGCGAACAAAGTTACTAAAGTCGCTGGTTCCGACAACCCTACTGTCGTTAGATGCGCCCTGGTCACGTGCGGAATATACGAATATCCGCATGGACCTTCTACTGCCTAAGAAAGCTTCACGGATCATGAAACTATAGACTTTTTAAAGAGCTGTTTAAAAGTGTCTTACAGTCTCAGTGAATATGTTATCTTAGCTTGCAGTTTTTGCATCGTTTTGGGAGATGGAGAGTAGGAGGTAAATTACCCCGGGCCCAAGACGTTTATGGGACCCGCCTGTAGAATATAGAAAGTTAGAAAAATGAAAAAAAGTTTTAAAAACACATATAATTTTTATTTTTAAATGTATTTATTTAGACTATTTACTATTTAACTATAACAGTATTTTTATTTTGTATATCATCTCTTGTCCATCATAGAGTCCATCATTTTGTGATGGACTCTATTGGGTTAAGCTTACGCGAATTGCTTGCTTACTGTCTTTTGTCAGTTTCGTGTGTATGCTTGTATGTCTGTCTCTCTGTCTGTTCATTTGTGATTGGTAAATAAATAAGGATTTAAAAATGTAATAAACTTTAATAAAGTAACTATCAATATTGCCGATGTTGTAGGTGGACAGTGGACTACATGGAGAAGGTGACTGGAATGAAGCCCACAATGTAGTGCCTGTGTCACAATAGCCTACCGTGACTGTTTATTTACAGTAGTCATGAAACGAAAACTAGTTTAGTTACTTGATTTCATTGGATTGTCATATAACCGCAGCTTAATGGAATATCCGAACTTTTGCTGCACAGAATTTAGTAACTGAATGAAATAAATTTACGCATGTGCGTTAATTTTTTTAACGCGTGTTAATTTACTAACGCATTAATGCGTTAATTAACGTGTTAATTAACGCGTCAACTGTGACAGCACTAATATTTATATCTACTGTTCTGCAATAACCAATCACATCACTGCCAAACAGAGTCAAAACCGCATGATTTTGTTAAGCCCAAATTCCATTATGCCAACTTTCCTTAACCTTGAGGATTTCTCGAACTTGTCACAAACAAGTCGCGGACATGGACCATGAAATGGGGATGTCATGGGAATGCTTTGGAAATTCAAACGATCTCGACATGTTGCAATGGTTTAAAAACAGTGATAAGTCTGCCACAAACTTATTTGGGTCGCTCTAATGGAAATTGGAAATGGGCACGACAGACTTTGGCACGTCCACCAATCATGCATCAGCTAGATATGACGGACTTCACCGTGGCTTGTCACGAGGATGCCGCAGGCATCACGAAAAAGTCGACATAATGAAATTTGGACTTGCAACGAAAGCTACAAAACGAGATGGGACAAGTGATTCGTTTTCATGGTATTTGATACAGTAGCCAATGCTGCCCCTGCATTAGTACATGGAATCATGAATATTACAGCATCTCATCACAAAGTGGCAAAAGCAATAAAAATACAACACTAGAAAGCAGTGAGAGCCCGCACACTCCGCCAAGGCAATGTTGTTCGCTAGGTGGCAGCACCATCTTCGGTTTTGCAGCGGTTTCCCTTATGCCCCATTGAAAGCAATGGTAACGAAAATTTCAAAGTGATCCAGAATCCAGGATTCCTGCCTGATCACCCCCAAAATTGAATCACTGGTAGTTTGTGCCATTCCCGACATACCCTCAAAATTTCAGAAAGCTCCGTCCATAACTTTTTGAGTTATCTTGCTCACACACAGACAGACAAACAAACAGACAGACAGACAGACAAACAAACAAACAAAGTCTGGCAAAAACATGACCTCCTTGGTGGAGGTAATAATGTAAACAATATAAGCTGCAAAATGTTAGGCCAAGAAAAAACTGCTCGTAAGATCGCCAAATTATATCAAACACAAATCCAGCAACCAATGAAACTGTCAACAACACTTCAAACATCCGCTGCTGTAAAAAAACAAATTCAAAATGTTACCCAGCGCTAGAATGGCGCCTGAATGCCCCGGGCCTTATGCAAATAGACTAAACAAGACAATGTTATGGCTACCGGTATACGTTCAGTGATTAAAGTGTACGTTTAAAGGGCCATAGACTCGGTGCATTTCAAGGCACTGTCACTGATCCGGAGCCCTAGACTTAATTAAAAATCTTAAGAAAACAGCAGTCACATGTGCAGATTCGCCAAATTCATCCAGGATCCCACTGCCAGTTACCGAGAGCTTACAGCGCTCCCCAAACTCTTTAGCTGCTGGCAGGGGAGGGCTCTGTGCCACATCCCCAAGAACCCCATCCCCGCTATCAGCCTTTGGCCACGGTTTTTGGCCCTTCAAGCTTCATGAACCTATGCAGTGAGCGTGTCTATGTCGAAAAAATTTTGTCACCAACTGATTTACATTATCTCTTGCAATAACAAAATTTCATAACACAGTATCTGGTCAGTGATGGCAGCTTATAGGCCTATTATTGTTAAAAATTAACAATTGCAATAAGAAATTAAGCATTGTTGGGATATCATTATTACTGAAGTAAGTAGCCTACATGTGCCAGAAATCCTGTGAGAAATAGGTTTTTTATGCAGCCTACACTATTACAGCAGTTTGCCAACTATTGAGACAGGCGCTACCGCACTACAGTCATGGTCAAGCAGTGTGATTTTTGTTATAAACGGAAATGAAAAGTGGCAAAAACGAACAAATAATGAACTTGTTTACATTGAACGATCATATGACCACCGGACAAGTCAACACCAAATTTTGTTTCTGATTTGTTCCTGGTAACAAAACTAACGTAAAAATACACACACAAAAAAAATCTCAAAAAAACAATTCAAGAACGAAAAGTGAAACAACAACATAACAAATAAAAAAAATCACACGGCCGTCCAGGCGACTACGAAGAAACCACATCAGCAACTGCGACAATCTGACGCAATATCGGCAACTGAAGGCGCATTCTCACTGGCGACTAAAGGTGTGTTAACATCACCAGCTGAGGTCCACTTCTGTTCTTGTGAAGTTCCCAGCAGAACATAAGCCAGGTTTCCACCAGCGTGCAGGAAAGCTGTTATGAAAAAGATGAGCTGCCAGCGCGAACGACTTGGCTGTAAAACGATGACAATTACAACCACTATCAGGGTTCTTTATAGGCCCTAGAGGCATCTTTGGACGGCAACACTTAACAGCAAAAGTAATAATAAATAATGCAATTAACAGCTAATTTTGTTGAGGATTAATACAATTTTTATCGCTAAATTGTCTACCAAAGTCACATCACTTCATATAATGCATTATAACAATAGGTCGGGGCCTAAGTGTTTGCTTTATCTCAGAGGTTTAGCCCCCCTATAGGGATAAAATCTTGACACACCACGAAGAAAAAGTGGCCAGCGGGGTGTTATGGTTGAAACCAAATATATTTGATAAAAATATGTTATTCCTGCATCACTGTTTACTTGCGACTGCTCAAATTGTGAAGTTTATTATTTGTCATTAATTCACATTATCCACAGAGTGATTATAGCTTATCAAATGCTTGTCATTGCCAGGCTTGCCGTGGATATGGATATATATATGGATATATCCATGTGTGGATATCAGACTTTAGCCATACTGTGGATATATCCATGGATATTAATATGCTGTCACACCTCTAATAAACTGAATATGGCCTATATTTATGCTCTGTCTCTCTATAATATTTCCCTATCTGTTGTTCTTACTTTTCATTTTCTCTTTTATTCATGTTATTGAGTCAATTAAATAATCACTGACATCAGCATGTCATCATTTAGTTAGTCTAAATTTAATTTATTAGCACTATAGCAGAAACAGATCTTAATTTTTGATGCTATATTACTGTCGAATGGGCAACAAATGGTCTACCAATTTGTGAGCTTATTTTCATTTTTTTATCAAACTGTAATAAAATTACAAACGTTTTTGTTTCCTAACATCTTTAATGCCAGTAGGAAGTACAAACCAAGTGTTCTTCAAAAGCGTCCACTCCATCCTATACCTGTAGGCGAAAGCTTACATAAATGCAACCTGCATCTCAAAAAAACAAAAATCCCAGCTGTTGTTGGGGTTAGCCGACAGTTCCACTTATATCTGAAGGCCAATGTCCGACTTTCTGTCGCAAAAACGATTTTCAAGTCATTGCGGTCACATGCACGCTCTGGTGACGTTGTTTAACCGAACGCTAGAATCAACGCCAGGATACGATACGGCTCACATGAGTGACGGCTGCAGGCAGCAGCACTGCATTCAAAATTGCAGTCCAACCGCTGCTGACAGAGACATGGTTATTTTTGACAGCCTATAGAAAGTCGCTATCGCCTTATCTAACGGCACCATTGCCAACCCCTATGACGTATCGTTACAGACAAAGGGACGAAAGGGAAACGACATATCGTACGCAACGCTCGACCTAATGGTCGACCAGAGGAGAAGCAATAAAATTATGTAGATTTTCAAGACAGTTGGAAAATATTTAACTAAAATCTGATTTCAATGCAAATATGTTTATTTTTTTTACTTTTATTTAGTTTTTGAACAATTTCAAAAGTAAAATCACTCAAATGTTTGCGTCGTTTTATTGGGGGAGAGGGGAATGGATGCTCTTGCACTGGTGTATTTTGCAAAAATTGTGAGGGTACATGTACGCACGATAGGCGTCTGTGGATATGGATATATCCATGGATATCCACGGAAAATCTGTGGATATGGATATGGATGGGAAATTTCATATCCACGGCAAGCCTGGTTATTGCACCTACATGTACATCGCTTCTTTGCTGTCAGCTGCATACTACTTTGTGCTTTTACGTTAATATGATTTATTTATCTCAATGAACAGACAACACACAGCACCACTCTGTAACATCATGCGGCATCATGAATTAAATGCTAACAGATGCCCAGCACTAATACAGAAAAAGAGAGATACACGGACAAGGCAACTGACACTCGTACGTTGACAGATTTTGAGGGACTGACTGAGATCAGCGGTCAGCCAGTAAACTAAAACAGACTGTATCAAATGTTGTATTCTATCCGTGTGGACACATGATGCAAACTGTACAGTACTATTGTCCTGCTGCAGTTATAACTGTAGGCTGATACGCAACTTTGGTAGCAAATGACTTGAGGAAAATCCATGATGATGACGATGATGACGATATGCACTAAAAACAGGAGGTAGCTCTCAGTTTAATCCAGCACATAACCTAGATAACTAAAAAAAACTAATTTGGTTTATATGCAATTGAAATTTCAGAAATAGATTAAGTACCATAACAAAAATCCAGAAACAGACAGTTATGCAAGAAATAAAAGCCCGATATCAGAAAACTAAAAAAAAACTGAAACTTCAAAAACTGAAACCAAAAAAAACTGCAAGCAACTTAACAAAAGGAAAATCGCAAGCAGACCAGATATCCATGAAACAGTCTCACAGACAGGCTTAGAAGAACAGACTGTGGTTGTGAGTCTGTTGAGACAGTGGCCAATGGTTTACCTGACCGCTGGTTAGTAGATGAACAAGCAAAGGAGCCAAAAAGCCACCAACACTGTTCATTGAGTTCACAACTCCGTACAGCGCACCTGCCAAGTAAACATCAATTCACACACATGCATTGGGCTAAACGTAGGCTACAATATCACGCATATACAGCATGTCTCAAAAAAACAAGCCACTTATATTTTTTGAATAGTTGCGTAAAACACCAACCAATTTCAATAGTTTTTGGCAAGCAACATCGCAAAGCATGTGTCAGCTCCAAAAAAATCATAAAAACCACAAATCATGCAAAATCTGTTACTTATTCAACATTTCAACATTGAACGTACGCATTTTAAAATCATGAACTAGAGCAGAACATTATCGACACTGCTATCAACAAATGGAGCAAACATCTCCGTGCCATTGTTCACACAATGGAACAAAATTTCGTACATTTTTACTAAAGGCAGTTGAAAAATAAACAATTGTACAAACTGTCAGCCAAACTAGTACCTAAAATGGGTTAATGTCTGCGGACAGGTAAACCATCTCAACCTGCAACTAACAACCCAGACCAACTCAGTCTTCTATTCCTCTGTGGTAGGCAAATCCTGGCTGGGATCATAAAGCAGGCCATGTTCTCCTGCATCGGGTGGCATATGGCAGATGACGCTCCGTAGCTCTGAGCAGGGTTTCCTACAAAAGGTTATACCTATTTAACCCCCTTGACCCTTTAACAGTGCAGGCAAAAGAAGACTATGGAAAAATGTGTGAAAAAAGCAGATTTGTACCTGCATGCTGGGGTGACATGTCCAGTGCGCTAATGGGTGGTCCAACGCCAATCAACCCACAAAATGCCCAGCCAATTGTAAGAAACGTAACAGCCAGAATGTGATCACAGTCAACATAACCAACTGCAGCGATAAACGCAGCCATAGACATTCCACCTGCAGCAAAAATTTTCAGCTGATGACTTCGACCAAATAAGTAATGTAAAAGTCTAACTTCGTGTAACTTTCGTTAACACTATGGTATTAGGAAAACATACAAACATAATGGCGGATGACAGTGAAAATATAAACAGTAATTGGGCATAATTACAGCAACCAAACAAATATCTCAATCTTTTGAGAACACCATATACTGTGCAGACATCCTGATAAGCTCCAATACAGGTCTCGCGGCCATGTAATATGTTGATACTGTGTCGACATATTTTGTAGTTTCTTAACAAAAGTACAAAGTGTGCACGAAGCATTACCGACAAACGTAAAAAGTTTCCTGGTGGCAGTGACAGACAGCCATGAGCAATGAGTGATAATGAAGTCAGCAGCAGGTCCAGCAGCGAGACCAACGATGAACGACGCTAGTGGCGGGGATGCCGTCAACAGGCTGTTCTACAGCGCTCAACCCATCAATCAAATGGTCAATCATTCATTCAATTCACCATTCAGGGCCAATTGTATGAATGCTAATCAAGAGTTAAGTCTCTTCTCATCTCGCCAACTTAATTAGACTCAACATAAAAAAACACAGTGCGAAACCAAATGCTGAACAAATGACTTTGGTCTACTCAAACCTTAAGTGGCTTATTCCTCGCTCAAATTTACATTTACCTTTTAAATGGCGGACGAATGGATCATATTGTCTGTGTTAAGCAACAATTTGTGTGTAAAACTACAATCATAAGTAAAGAACACGCAGGCGGTAGGCGTGGTGTAGTGGTAACGCGTCTGATCCAATCAGCGAAGTTACTGTACGCCGGGCCCGGTTAATACTGCGATGGGTGACTGCCTGTGGGCAGGTAAACCATCTCGGGATGTAACCAACCACCTAGGTCAACTCAGCCTTCCATCCCTCCAGGGTAGGTAAATCGAGTACCGGCCTATCTGGCTGGGGTTAAGGCGGGGCGCGTTCACCTCTGTCGAGTGACAGGTAACACTGTGTGATCCCATATGACAAGTGACGCTCCGTAGCTCTGAGATGGGTTCGCTCATTAGGAGCTATATTCGGACCTTTAACCTTTAACCCTCAGAGTTGCCTTACACTTGACCACCCTATAGTAAATCATGACATTCACCAGCACTTTTTGCTGCAAAATTGATGTTCTTTCCGACGAAAACTATGTCTACCATCACTGGTGAATCAAAGTTGTTGCTACTAGCTTCAAGTGAGTAGAATCAGTTTTATTTCATGCGACAAATTTTGCCTGATTGAAAATCTGAGCAAAATCAACAATAAGAAGCTTCGATTGGTTTTGACTGGTTCGCAATGGACCTTCATACATGCACTGCTGTCATGCATTCCCTTTACGTTACCTAGGCTTTCTTGTGTTTTTTGCCCCTTCCTATCCTTTGCATAAAAAATCTAGCTAGGAGCTTTGATTCTAGTAAACTTGCTGACTGTATTCAAATTTTCAAAGATATGAGTGGCATTTATATAATCGGCCCTCAATCAATCAATCAACAAGTCAACAAAAATTATCTCAATAAAACAACAACATTACTGCAGCCCTGCCAAGTTTCACGCATCTTGCATGAGTCTCGTGCATTTTCAGTCGACTCACGCTTTTTTGCCTGCCTAAGTTTTATCTCACGCATTTTTATCTTTTCGCATTACTTCGAAAAGACAGAATTGTTTTCACTAGGCACAATTTCGAAGCTAACAATGCACAAAAATGTCTCGGTTGCTGTGGTTTGTGGTTTCCGCAAACACACCTCACATGAAGTAACCTAGATAAATATAATCCACCAATCAAACAAGAATAGGAATCAGTTGTTGTAGCAGTTACTTTGCTACAAACAGCATGCAGTGACACTATGTGTCTATCTATTGGCTACAAAGCCAAGCTCAGCAAAAGCCGACTCAAAGTAAAAGCTAAAGGTCTTAGACACGTAGAGAGAAGACTTAATGAGATTGCGACAAGTAACAGAAACGACAACCAAAATTGGCCTGCCAGTCTCGGCCAGATGTAGAATCAATCCAGAATAAAAACTAAAGAAAAACTCAGACAGGCATATCTAAAATTACTTCGTAAACCAATGATATGTGCATGCATAATAACCTGAGAAGACAACAACAACGACGACAATTACAAATTAATACTACAACTAACGCTACAGTGTAACCTGTGTGACGTTGTAGTTTAAGAGAGTCTTCAGGTAGGCTGGGTAACACGTGTAGATAATGTACCAATACTGCTGCTACTGCTACTACGACTAGTACTAATACTACTAGTACTATTAGAGCATGACTTATAACCTTTGTGATGTCGTAGTTAAGGACGGTCTTCATGTAGGTCGGGTAGCACGTGTAGATGATGTAGAAACCAGCGCCATCCAGGAAAGTTTGTAACAGCAAAGCATATACAGGCCTACTGGTGAACATCCGCTTCCATGGTGGACACGAGAACTACAACATAGAAGGATACTGTTATAGATACTACTACAACAACTACAACTACCAGGACATAGACAGGCCTGCTGGTAAAGATCAACTTCCATGATAAACACGACAATTACTACTAATACTACTACTACAACAACTACTACTTAAAACACACAGCAGGATAACAAAGCGTCACAGAACGTCACCTGCCATATGAGATCACAAGGTGTTACCTGCCACTTGTTACAGGTGAACACGCCCCACCTTAACCCCAGCCAAAAAGGTCGGTACTAATTTACATTACCCCGAAGAAATGAAAGGCTAAGATGATCTTGGTGTTGGTTATATAGCGACATGGTTCACCCGTCTGAAGACAGTCACCCATCCAAGCAGTAACCACCCGATAGCATCCTGACCAGCGACTTCTCAATCACAAGTAGAAAGTTACACTACCACATCACCTTGCTGTGACTGTTTATGGGCAGTGTGACGTCACTGGAGTGTGACAGCGAGTGCAAAATGTGCAGTTTCTCGTCGTGTGTAATGCACGGATGCTCTATCATGTTGTGTCTGGCTACGACCATCCATACGACGTACCACACAATGCTCAGCACACCTGTATACATACACACGTCGATACTGACATGTTACTATCAGCTCACTAAAGCAAATTTATGTTTAGCTGAGAAAAAGACTACCTACATACATTCTGATCTACACTGTGTCTCAAAAAAACATTCCAAACATTTTCGATTGTGACTTGAAGAAGAATTCTCAGATTTTAATAATTTTTGGTAGGAATATTCCTGAGACAACTTGCCATTAAACAAATGTTCAATTTCCCACCTCACCCATAATCTATTTGTACACTACCTGGGGAAAACAAAATCATCGAAATATTGCTGTTTTACCCAATGCAGTATTATTGCTTAATCCAAATAACGCACGAAAACATATTTTGTTAACTTTCTTGACACTTTGGCTAACATTTCATCCAACTGTTTCGTTTTTCAACTGCCTACAGCAAAACTGCTTAAAATATGGGCGCAGGCAAGGAGACGCTTTCCCCATTCATCGACAGCAGTATCAATAATGTTCTGCTTCAGACTAACACAGACTACACCAGTCACTTCTTGAATTCATAAACATTGCTAAACATCATCTGGTTTATGACACTGCTTTATGACAGTCAAACCTTGTAATAAGCTGGCTGTTGGGGGCAAAAGATCTGGATTGATAGAATTTATTGAAGTTTTTCATTCATTTCAACACATGACTTGCTTGGTCGGTTTTCCCCAGGTAGTGCAAGAGCAGAAGTTATGTGAGGTAAGAACTTAAATAATCATTCAATAGCCAGTAGTGTCCGAAATATTTAGACCAAAAATTACTAAAATCTGATGATGTTTCTTCAAGTTATAATCGATAATGTTGGGGACGTTTTTCACGTTTTTTGCGTATTTCAACGCATATTTCACTTGGTCTGCATTCCCTTGGCAGTGCAGAAGCAAACACTGGGTAAGGTGAAAAGCTAAACAGTCATTTGATGGCAAGTTGTGTCAGGAATATTCACACCAGAAATTATTAGAATCTGATAACATATTTTAAAGTTACAATAAAAATGTCGAGGATGTTTTTTGAGACACAGTGTATTTTCTTAGTCTAACAACAGCGAAGAACCAAGTCAGCCAATTTAAATTTTTCCCATCCAGAAAGCATAGTGAAAATTTATATTAAAATTTCTAATAAGTTAGCTGTATATAATATAATGTAATATAATAATGTATAGAGATATTTCGGTGCACAATATGACTTATGCTAAGCCCGATTAGTACTTGGATAAGCCACCATCATCGATGGCCACATCAACAGAGCTAATGAACACCGGGCCCGGCCAGTACATAGATGAGTGACTGTTGGCAGATGGGTAAACCACCTCGGTATGTAACCAGCTACCCAGGTCAACTCAGCCCGGCCATCCCTCCATGGGTAGGCACAATATTTCCAGTGAGAAAGCACACCATGCAATGCATTAGCAATGTATCGGTGGTCTGGTAGTGCAATCTAGTGTCAAGAAGAAGACTAAGAAAAATGCAGTCCAGCGCCTTGCGGCCTGGAAAAGATTCTACGTCAAATTACGTTTCAGGCTTCCTTAGCCATGCTGACTGCATCCAGTCGATAAAAGCATAAGTCAACAACAACAAATCCTACTACTACTACTACTACACACACAAAAGCTCTACAGCTGTACCTCGCTGTAAAATAGAACAAAAAAATAACAAAACAAAGCTGGTTTATTACCAAACAGATAGAAAACCGAGGGCCAGCCACCGAGCAGCTGAGAGTCACAGAGAAAACCAGTGATAACTGGAGATACGATCTCACTCAACGTTGAACCTAACATACCATTGCATTGTTTCTCTCTTTACTATTAACTGATGCCAATAATAACTAATATTCAACAACAATAACCTAGCTTATACAGCGACAGTATGTCATAATCACAACAAAGTTTTAGACTTACCATGCTTCCTACATTATTGGACAACAGCATAAAAAAAGAACCTAGAACAAATAACCCTTACGGGCGTTCAATCAGTTCCAGGACCACGTCCTTAATACAACAACAGTAAATCGCACATTTCTGACAATTATGTTACTTTTCAACATGTTCTCCCTGCAGTTCACTGCAATGTTCCTATTGTTCTACAAGTCGGCTGGAACTCGTAGCATTAAGTTTTTTATTGGCACCTGTAGAAATTTCCGGACAAAATGCTGTAGAACATCTTCATCTTTTTTAAACTTAATGTCTCCAAGTGATTCGCTCTGTGGTCCAAACAAATGAAAATTACTTGGAGCTAAATCTAGACCGTATGGCAAATGCTGTAGCAGTTCCCAGCCATCTTTTCAATTTTCTTAACTGTTTAGTGGGCCAATTGCACGGTGGAGCACTGCCATTCTAAACAGTGACACCTTTCTGCAGCAAACCTGGTCAGCTGCTGCGAATTGCTGGTTAAAGGTTAAAGGTGCATATAGCTCTTAATGATCCCATCTCAGAGCTACGGAGCGTCACTTGTCATATGGGATCACACAGTGTTACCTGCCACCCGACAGAGGTGAACACGCCCCGCCTTAACCCCAGCCAGAT
>Ga0209671_1000871_pt1 | contig 22748 bp, 10 predicted proteins | sample WorMetHERISLAND2_2_FD_187401 | JGI IMG/M metagenome (GOLD analysis project Ga0209671, IMG submission 187401) | Marine gutless worms symbiont microbial communities from Max Planck institute for Marine Microbiology, Germany - Olavius geniculatus... | ecosystem: Host-associated > Annelida >... | reverse complement strand
GTCAATGGGAGGGGGGGAACGGGTGAAATAGAATTTTTTGCCTAACACAATGTAATGCCACATTTCGTTTGAAATTGCACATAAATTTTGTATATTTATGAAGCTCAAATCAACATATTATTTAAATCTACATAAATTGCGCGAGTGAGTTTGACCGTGGCCATGGACCTTGAAATGACTGAAACAGCAAAGCACCAATAAAGGGTTGGTTGGTGGTGTACGTAATGACGGGGTGTCTGAGAAGTCGTGGGCTTGAGTCTAGGTTGGATCGCTATCAAGTGGTTACTACTGGTCTATAGATGAAAATGAAGACCCATCAGCATTACGACGATTCTGGCAATTGTATTTCATTTTACTGTCATCATGGTTCCTACTACTCTGCAGAATTCATTTTCCCTGAATTTTCCATGACTTTCCGGGACAAAATGAATCAATTTCCCTGACTAATGTGTTCACACGAAATACCAATGTCGGTTGCAATTACAGCAAATTACACTAGAAACAAGGGTGGTGAAACAAATTAAAAAGTGCAGGTACAAATACGCAGTCTGTGTACAACAGTTCAAATTTTTTTCTGCGTCTTTGTTAACTTTTGCATCCTGGTACTTTTAAATTCTCTGATATTCCCTGACCCTCTGAGTTTTCGCCGACTTTGGAATGTAAAATTCCCCGACTTTCCCTGATCTTCTGATTTTTTCCCTGACTTTCCCTGACCGTAGGAACCATGTGTCGTGAATGTTACAACAGGACAGACAGGCTCTAACCCGAGAACATCCATGTTGAAGCGCTGCTGCAGGTTGCCAAGATATTCTCCAATCTTCAACTTGCTGAGACCTTTGCGAGTGACAAGAAACCTCGCAACTGAACTGGCGTTATGCTCTGCAAAACGTTGCCGAACCAAATACCGCAAACCCAGCTCCGGATCTCTGCCAAACAAGCATATCATATCACTGTCATTAACGCCATTACCATTTATATCAGGCTGTTATGATCAATTTATCAAAGTTAACTGGTTTGGACAAAATGACAAATTACGCTATTTGTGCTAGAATTTTGCGGTTTCCTGCTCAGTGCAAGAAAAATGTAATGGTTAATAAAAGTTATTTATGGAGATTTATTTCTTTATGACTAACCACACCTAAGTGGCGGTAAAGCAATGGACTCAGAAATCAGTTGTGACTTATAGGGTGTTTACACGATCCAGCAAACGTCCAGCATCAGCACGTGTATTTTTAATACATTTGCTGGAAGTTTGCTGGACGTTTGCTGGATCGTGTAAACACCCTATTATATTTCACTTTCATTAAATAAGCAACAGCACCTGCAGGTAAAAACTGCTCATTAGCTTCAACAAAATCTTTCAGCTTGAAGCACGTCCAAGTCTTTAACAGCCTACGTGTACATGTACGTAAAACGCAATGTAAAATATATAGTGTTATTGGTGTATGGTAATGACGTGACATATATTAGTGGCAAATTAGCGATAATACATAACACAGTGGAGATGGATGCAAATTTATGCAATCAACCTGTTGAAAAGATTCAATCCAATGCGGTAGGCACGCTTTCGCTGCAGGTCAGAAGAAGCAGTAATAAGAATGGAGGAACGTTTGGACGACATCGCAGAGTGGACCGACTGGTTGATAGTATTATTGGCAGCAGTAGCATGCTGATGACGATTCTGATACACAGCCGTCGTCTCACCAGCACTACCAATGCTGCCGGTGTCCTCCGAACTCGTTGTCGACCCGGGGTACAGTTCACTCCAAGGACGATCCGTGTGCCCACTCCGGCCCATGTCCACGTCCCATTCCTCCAATCCGGTCCCGACACCTGTGTCGTAGGAATCCACGCTCCTGCTTTTCCGCTTCCAAATCGGAGAAGGTTCGGCATGGTCGGAGAGCAGCCCAAACCGGGCAAACGACGAGGATGGCGACTGGAAGACGTGCGAAGGCCTGAAAGTGTGATCCGGATATCTCGTGGTGGTGGTACTGAGACCTGCGTTCCTTTGGTCAGTACGATGTTTACTGCGGCTCCGACAGACGCCGTAGCTGAGTCCAGTGTGGTGGTAACACCGGTGCTCGAAGTAGGAACTGTGACCGTGACGGTCTCGAGGGTCGAGCGGATATGCATCTGGACAGACAGTGAACATGCAGTCCTGAATGCTGTGGCCGGGACACACCTTGTGACGTCCTCCGGCACAGGAAGACATCATCTCATCTTCCAGCGAACTCTCGAAATAGACGCTCGGCAGATCGCCGGGTGCAGGCAACAACGGCAGCGGCAGAGTCGGAGAAAGACTTCGACTGCTAGCACCACCGCCGCTGCCATCGTCGCAGTCCTCAAAGTCGTCGTGACCTTGGAACTCGTCTGAAGACGACTTCTCCGCAGCTGTGTCTAGAACCAGAATAGCTACGGCATCGGCGTTGTCGGCAGCAGCAACAGCAGCAGCAGCGTCCAGCGGCTGTTCGACTGCATCAGTTCCTCCCGTCTGCTGATTGTCCTCGACGTTTGCGTCACACAGCTGACTCAGGTCCAGAGACCGGTCGACGTCGACGGAAGAGTCCTGAGGCTGACGCGGCGAGCAGTCGGTGGCGATGCCTCGACGTCGGGCGAACCTCTGCGACCGTCTTGACTCACCGGCCTCCAGACGCAGCTTGGCGAAGCTGCGGCTCATCGAGTACTGCCGGTAGGTCTGCTGGATGAGCGTCGCGGCGCGCTTCGCCCGCATGTAGCCGCCGTAGCTGGCACACAGCGACTCCAATTCCGACTCCGACATCTGCGTCGTCGTCGTCGTGGATTGTTCCGCGCCATCCTTGAGCGTGGTGGCGGCGTCTGCGAGTTCCACGCGCGCAGGGGTGTGCGGACATTCAGAGGCTGGGACTGTCGCTGCAGCATCGGCAGCAACCGACGACGGCGTAGACGTGTAATCGCCACCAGCATGCAGATTCCTATGCAGTCAACACGTATACACACACTCACACAGATACTCATTACAGCACAGAATGAACATCAACTGCTTGCAGTTCAAGCAGGAAAGTCGTCACGGCAGAACTCGCTCATGGTGACAATATGTAGTATGCACACGTAGGGCGGTATACGCGCCCCGCCTATAGTAGAAACTGGCAGAGTCAAAACGGGCCTTCTGCAATTTCCTTCCTGCAAGTCACCCAACAGCGTCATAGGCACTGAAAAGTGAACTGAACATCTTACTTGACAGAAAACAAGAAAAGCCTAGCTAACGCAAAGGGGAACGCGCGACAGCGGTGCATGTTTGAAGGCCTGGTGCGAACAAAATCTAAGTTCACCGATCCCAGTAACGTGTTTCATTTGCACTCGCCAGAGGACGCCAGACGGCGTGACCGGTCTCGCGCAGCCGTATTGGCTTAAAATCCCAAATTTTCCCTACACCCTGTCATTTGGCGTCCTCGCTCGGGGTGACCACTTTCAAATTTATGGAAAAGTTTTACTCATCCTGAAACTCGATTCTTCCAGGCAGCCGACCGTGAAGATTTGGTGATCCTAGCTTGCACCATTTTTGACTGATCCACCAGTGTGACAGACAGACAGACGGATAGACAGCGATGGCTAAGACGCGCGCGCGTAAAAACCAACACAACACATAATTGTACACGACTTCACGAAGCATAACTGTACAGTAAATGCCGTCTGCGAAAAAGGGACCTCTCAGAATGGCAGTTTCGACAATTCGGTAAAATTAACTATAAATTCGACAGCTGTTGACAAATTGAAGAAAATACGGCAAAAATAAACGGAGGGTTTTAGCGGCAACGGCGCGAGTCATATATATAAGTGAAGTTATACGCTGTGCAGAGCCTGGCAGCGTTCACATACACAAAAATAAATAAGCAAGCAAGTAAGTGGGTAATTTGTATAGCGCCTTAACTGTAAAGCCAGCGACACATGAGCCGCACATCCGGGCCGCACATGTAATGCTTTTTGTGGCCCGCACGCCCGTGCGTGGCTGGCTTAAGTAAACCTGGAGTGGGACGCTCTCCGTCGGTTAGTAGCAAGAATAATATATCAAGAGAGGAGACGCAACGCGCGAAATGCTGCATGACCAGCTAATCAGACATCAAACAGAGAATTCACGGCCTACCTGGCAGCACGTGTCACGTGACTATGACGTCATAGCAAGTGCGCGTTGCTCAGCAATGAGCCGCTATACAGCAAGAACTGCTGACGCCGATACATTAGTCTCACGTCACGGCCAGAGCAGCTCGCGCCAGAGAAAACATGCATCTAATGTAAAATCTAAGAGACCGACATTTATACAGAATGGACCAAAAATAGCACCATTTTTATACGCCTTAACTTCATCAAATAATAACCGATTTCCAAAATTCTTTCAGTGCCAGAGTCAGGAGAAAATTTATACTAACACCATCACTAAAGATCTCACCACAAACACTACCCTGAATAGACGACATCACCAACAGTAATAGCGCAGCAACAAATAATGACATTATGAGCGCGACAATCGATATCAGAAACGCCCAGAAAAAGTCCACGTCTTGACATATACCTACAAACATAATTTATGACAGGCAAACTTGCACCCTCTATAGTGAGCGTCGCCATCTCCCAGCTCTTGGATGCGGTGTTGCGGTGTTCATCTCCATTTCTGGGTCCTGAATCGGCAGCCTGCGCCGGGTGTTATAGGTTAGAATCGCTAGATCATAGACTACATCTTTTACATACGACAATCTGCTGGTAGCTTCCCTGTTTTACAGCGGTACCAAATTATACTTGCCCAGAACTGTTGAATATGGCAGTGACGTGACCCTCGATTGCCAACGAATACCCGACAAAAGACCAACCGACAAAATGCCACCAGACTGTTTTTTGGCTATGCGTGTAAGTTAACTCTCCAAACCATAAATCCAATTTCCATGACCTTAATGCAAGAACATTGTCTCACGTTGTATCTGAGGCTTTCGCATGTGACGTTAAGCCCACGACGATATAGAGCAGCATCTTCCGATGACTCGCTCCACCGATTACACAAAAATAAAGCAAAATGGGCTTCATTAAATTACACAGCAACAAAAACTGCCATCTCACAGTATAGTGTGGCGACTGGCGACTTGGGTTACATTTCCGTGCACTTTATTTAGATGATGCCCTAGCCATTAAGCCTACGTCAAGCGGCCACAGGTGCATGAACAGGACAGAAGAACGATATCAAAGTGTGTGATTTGTGTGTTCATCAGGCGTGATACAACTAATTGCATGGTACCAACTTGAAATCAGATGCAAGCACAGGTAGACGGCGTGACTCAGACGGCTAGCGGCACAGACAGACAGATAGACGGACACGCGCAGATACAAAGGAACGAACAGCCAGAAAGCGGCGCGCACTGACACGGAATTCACAGCACTGCAGCAGTCAGGCGTGCTGTCACGGCCCTTCCGATCTAGTACTGGATCTAGAGGGCCGTGATGCTGTGCATTAAGGCGCGTACACAGCGATGCAACCCAACTGAATGGCATGGTTTAGTTTTTACGCGCAACAGCAGCTGCTGCTGTAGCGCGTCTTAGCAATTCTGTCCGTCCGTCCGTCTGTCTATCATAGACAGACGGACGGGTGGATCAGTCAAAAACCGCGCAAGCTAGGATCACCATATCTTTATCGTCGGCTGCCTGAAAGACTCTAGTTTAAAGATCAGCAAAGCTTTTCCATAAATTCGAAAGGGGTCACCCCGAACGAGGGCGCTAAATGAGAAGGGGTGGGAAAAACTTGCGATTTTCAGCTGATACGGCGTTGACTGAGCAAAAGAGGTCGCGCCTTCTGGCGAGTACAAGTAAAACACTATAGATAATTAGCCGCCGGTTGTCTGGCGCCCTGTGGCGACTGTAAAAGAAACATCCTTGCTAAGATGGGTGAACTTAGATTTTGTTTTATTGGGCTTTCACACATGCACTGCTGTTGCGCGTTCCCCTTTGCGTTAGCCTGGCTTTTCTTGTAGACAAACTGACCAAAGGGCAAGCAGCAATACACTACAGTAGACGCCGTTTAACGGAGTCGTTGGCCTAACGTGACTAAGCTCAACCAATGACTAGTGAGCTCGCCCCGCTTGTCCAATGGTCAGTTCATCAAAAACTAAACCGTGTCAGTTCAGTTCAGTTCAGGTACGTCGCTCTGTAGGCGTCTTTATATTATCATGGCACATGTTGGAGTGGACTAACATCCGGTACACGAGCGCCGGTGCCGTGCCCGTCCGTCCGTCGGCTGTTATTCAGGAGCCGTACTAACAGGTCCCATTACAGCTCTTGCCCGTCCCTATAAGTCCGTCTGTCTATCCCATGCGCAGACTCCCATATAGCAGCAAAAAAGAAGCCTCCTGGTACAGACTCCACTTGGAGAAAAGGTGTAGAAAAGCAAAATCGGTGTGGACCCAACCTCCATGGTCATCATGCCATCAGTTTAAAAACAGGGAGAAAAAAAATAACCAAACGCTCACCATAAGAAAGTAATACATGAACACATTTGTCGAATGTCGCTATTGCTATCGTGCAGAAATCTCGTACAATACAGAAACGTCAGCAGGTTTTTAAGTAAAACTGCCCAAGTATAGCCTTACATATCAAATTGTGATGTTTAAGTTCTTGTACTCAGAAATACATGTATACCAATAAGAATCACTGCCGATCAACTTACAATTAACGGTCACGTGCCAGTACGTATTTTGCTCGAACGGAGCTGCGTTCTAGTCCGTGCAAGAAACCGGTACAAACAAGAAGCCCAGCTGTCGCTAGGGAAGACGTGCTACAGCCTATACAGTTCTGTTGCAGTACAGACCTTCGATGATTTTCATCTCATCTGAAAGGGCGTTACGTGCGATTTCCTATTAGCGATGAATAGCAACCTAAGCCTTATCTCGCACCGTTTAGCCACAAAAGCCCACAATACATCCGTGACCCACAGATGGACGGACAAACAACCCGTGCCATAGACGTCTACAACATAGCTGTAACGGCACGCGTCAAAAATTCACGAAAAAATCCGTCAGATGATCAGACCCCCTAGTCTCAGACGCAGGTTTACTTGTAGCCTACAAGTTATACGATTTCATAAACGATATATGTAGAGATAATGAAAGATGAAAGCAGAAGCCTCTGTGATGACTGAATAATTCAGACAACGATAGCCATGGGCCACCCCCTATAGTACGAAGTATTATACTAGACTAGAGCATCGGCGATGTCCACACGAAGACCCCTCCCCTAAAGCTTTGACACGCTATTACACAGTAACATCGTGGGGCTACAGACGGGCCAGGGACAGGGAAGACATTGTCCTCCCCTCCCCCCAAATTTTGGGCTGGCCCAACATCTTCTTCTTGTGGGAAAATTGTCGCCGAAATATGCAAAAGTTGAGGCTAAAACCTCATGTTCATGAAATTTATTGGCAAAATTGAAACACTGAGCAACCATAATCTCCTCTGTCGAAAATCTGCAACTGTCCGTCGGAATTCTATCGAAAACTCTGCTGGAAAATTGTAAAGTTTTGCCCCGCCTACTTCCCATCACGACGTCACTGGGGTTTATTACACCAAATGACTCACGGAGCACTAAAAGTAAACGTGATTCAACTATGTATAGACCCAGGCTACACAGATTAGTATTACTGCGCATGGAGTCGGACTGGGGTGGCAATTGTGTTCACCGGATATACAAAACACGGCAGGGCTCACGCGTGGGCGCATTGCATAAGACCGGTAGTTTATGAGATAATCCCGCGAAAATGCCAATAATCGTCAATCCGTCGAATAACTGTCAAACTGGTGAGCTGTGCAACTGGCAACAAGGATTCGCGGTAAAGGTGAATAGAGCCGAGAGCGGAGAGCCGTCAATGGGCGCTTAACGACGTATGACACGCAATCGCGCCATAATTGGCAGCGCAGTCGCACTACACGCGCCAGGCCCATCCCTCAGGCCTCATGCTCCAAAGCAAACAAAGCTTGAAAAAAATCAAAATTGGTATAAACGATGCCCAGGGCAAGAGTAGACCCTAAGCTGTGCGCCAATTTTTAGTCCAAATCCGGACGTCAAAAAACTCGAGAACAGGAAGCACATCTCACGTGATCACGGCTTTAATCGGGAGGTGGTAACAACAAGTAATGTCAATGGCACAATAGGAATTTCGACCCCCACGAACCCCACGAATCACCACCGACAGTATCTGAAGTACGTGTTTACAGTACCGATTACTGACGGACGGCGGATAAGGCGTCTGGATGACTCAGGCGCCGAGTGCAAGCTGGGCCTAGTAGTCGTAATCCAATTCACTCTGTCAGCGCCAACTGGACGTCCTCAGCAAGTATAGACGGACGACCGCATATGTCAATGCCGACATCTTTTCTTTTTTTTACCATCGCGTGCTGTTTTTACGGTGAATAAAGTTTTCGATATTGCCACTTCAATCGTAGATTGGCAATCGGTCGCCCCGTTTACCAGCTAATTCATGGACATGCATACATCACAGCTGCGCCGGGCTGAAAAGTGTCACTTGACGCCACATGTAGTGAAAACAGCCGTACAGTTCCGGGTCCCATTAAACCGTCTGTGACGCTGTGACTGTGCGGACACGCTCTCCGCTCAACAAATTCTTCACGTTACGCTTTATTGGCCCGCGCTTACGCCGCATGCTAGAAATTAACTCACTACACCACACTAGATACACTGTACCACTAACTGTAATGCATTACTGCTTGCCCAATGGTCATCTCGTCAAAAAAACTATAACCACGTCAGTTCAGTAGTTCAGTTACGTCGCTGATTACCCGCCTTAAGATTGACACATGTTTAACTGCACTACAGAAATAACCTCACTTAAATTTATTTACTTACTATTATAAGTCTATCTGTGACACTGACAAAAGTGTATGCCAGAAATATCGTCAGTCGAGCACGGGATCTGATCTGAACTGAGGCCCTGATTGACAGTTGTGAAATAGCTGCGGCATCGTCACCAGCGACTAGTGAGTCAGTAGGCTAGTTAACAAGTTGCATATGGGAAAGGGCGGGGAAAGAGCAAGTGCTCTGAGGCGTGTATAATTCTCGCTAATGCGCTCGGCTATCCGGCTGTGGTTCGGGCCATAAACTTGTCCCCTGTGACGTCATCAGTGACGCTTACACAGGCGCCTTAAAGTGACTGATGATTAATCAACTTCAACATCATCATCATCAGCAGCAGCACAGCCAGGAGGCGGCATCCAGGGCTCTAAGCCAGCGTGACGTCATGCGTCACGTGACTCAATTCATGGATCATCTCAGTATCAGTCTTAACAACATCTTAACGACTCTACAGTCGACCCCTGGACTACGGAAGTCTATGATACTTGTCATGCCATCTAGGCTACACCGTCTTTGCATTTATATTTCACTAGGTAGTGTAGCGACACAATTAAGGTGTGGTGGGATATTCAAAATATTATTCATTATTCAATGATCACTTTATTGCCAATTAAAATTGTCCAGAGTGCGCCAGTAAAAACATTTTGAAAATCGGTTAAGATTTATCAAAGACAGCTGGTTAATCACACATCCCACGATCGCAGCTATACTGTATAACTGTCAAATTGTCAATTAATATTTAATCCTATTCAGACAGACAGGAATGCCGTAATATATACGGTACCCCGCGGCAAAAAAGCCCGGAGAAATAACACTTCAAACTAAAAATGTCTTTCAATTCCACAAGAAAAAGACTTGCCATGCAACAAAGAGTCGTAAGTCAGAAAAAAAATCCAGATCCTGAACGCGATCCATAAACCCTGATGGATCCGGACCTCGGTCCATGCGACATCCCTCCAGAAGCTATCACTAATGATTACAAACACATTTAATGATTATAAATAGGCCTACATTAAATCAGCCGACGCACCCCCTTTGCAGAGGTTACAAATGAAAATCGTATACCCGTACATGATGGCTAATTTTGCTCCTCCCCGCCTCTTTTCCAGGCTAGAGGATTATGTACTACACACTACACACGGTACGTGCTGTTACAAGCAACGTTATCTGACTAGAAAGACTAGGCAAAAAATAATCTAGGCAAGTATCAGTTTCAGGCCAGATCAAATATACCCAGAACACACAGCAGACTGCACAAAGCAGTGCTGTTAGGCGGTCGTTCTATACTATACAGCAAGCCGCATTATGCACTGTACTCCGTCTGTCTGTCCGTCCTGGACTCAGAAGAAAACCGTACAAAGTTTGAACTAGCTCGACGATATTATATCAACTCAAGTGTAACCACGAGGTCAACAAGATGAACATACAGAGTCACCACGCAGGACCAACGTTCACGCCAGTCTGCCTCTGCAACACTTTGAGACGTGCACCAGCGCTCTAACTATAAGATACTGAAGCACAGGGCCGGATTTAGCTGGTGGGAGGCCTGGGCCCAGTGGCGTATTTGGGATTTCAGAAAGGGATTAACTATTGAATTACAAAGTTTTAAAAATTGAGGGGTTTGGCGGGAGACCCCCTGTTGGTGGGAGGCCTGGGGCCGGGCCCCCCCTAAATCCGGCCCTGCTGAAGCACAGGACCCAGAAGCTTTAACGATCACGCTGACGGGGGGATTTTCACAAGATCAATACAAGCGCAATATTTTACATTAAACCACAGTTAGCTTGCACCGGTACTGTTTTCGCAATTTTCGGCTGCAGTCGTGCGTCATAAAGCAAACGACAGTGTAGATAGTGCATGCCATCTGAGCCTGGTTTAAGTACGATACATACCACACTGCCTGAAGTGGTATAACTTCGTTCTACGTACTTGCTTATTCACTCCAGCAATGCAGTATCTAGTACGAAATTTGTACTATGTACAGTTGGCACTTGAGTGGAGCCCCTGCATGTTTTCTGTAAGTATATAGAAATATCGGTTAAAAAATCACTTGTCATCCGGCAAAACCTGGTTTTCTATCTCAGAAGCCAAGGCGTATTCACAACACTGACTTTAGCACAGCACGCATCAGCATCATCATCATCATCATTCTGTCACTGTTATCAGCAGCAAGTTGCAGCAACTGACACAATTTCATCTGACAGCAGTGACAGACGGACGGACAGCAACTGATATTCCGCTGCAGCATAACGCGGTCACGGTCACTTAGATAGTTACCGCAGTGCAAAACAGGCGCCGTGGGATGGATAGAGCAGTAATCACAGTACTCGAAAGTGTAAAACCAATGCTATAGGTCACGTGGCCAAGATTAGCACCAGCCAAGCACGCAGGCAAGTTATCCACGACATGATCTTTGACCTTTATAGGAAATTCACTCACCCATACAGAACCCGGCAGCAATTTATTTCAATCCGTCACTTCCTCTTCTTCCTTCCCCCTTTCTCGACGTGCCGTTATGATTGACCGCAGCTACGGACGTGAAAAAAGCTATTTTATATATACTTTTTTAGTTTTCATTAAACATGGCGTTTTTTTGCTCTTCAGACGTTTTACTTACGACACTTGGACCTATATATGCATCAAGTTCAAGTCAATGTCTTGATAAAAAGGCAGACCGAAAAAGAAGTGGACTGACAACATATAAGAAATTCGAGCTAATGCTCACGAGACGCGCGAAAGGCTATAGCAGTTCCGGTTCAATAGTTTAGCTGAAAACTGAGGTGTTCACGCTAAGTTAATATACAAATACCAAATTCTCTATCTAGATCGCATAACGATAGTTCCATGGCGCCACCATGTGAATGATACAGACTTGTGTCGCAGCCCGAAATCCATAAAACCCCCTATTTTGGCGTTCAAGTTCATTCAAGGTCATTGAATTCGGCTCCAATCGAGAGCCAGTGTACAACTTTCCTATTAGTGATTAATAGTAACCTATAGGCCCTATCTCGCACCGTTACTGAGATACAGCGACTTATTGGCCAAAAATCGCAAATTTTGCCCACCCCCCTCTCATTTAGCGCCCTCGTTTGGGGTGACCCCCATTGAATTTATGGAAAAGCTTTACGCTTCCTAAAACTAGAGTCTTCCAGGCAGACGACGGCGAAGATTTGGTGATTCTAGCTTGCACCGCTTTTGACTTATCCACCCGTGTGACAGACAGACAGATGGACAAAGAGAATTGCGATGGCTAAGACGCGCTGAAAGCAGCAGCGCGTAAAAAGAGAACTATACTGACTGGGAGTTGACAATCAACCATGCTACGAGACTTGCTGGAGATCGCAAAGTGACAAAGCATGGAGGAGCACTGTTCTAAACCTGGGCTGACACAGGCGCGCCGAGACCTCGTCGTCGTCGCCAAGGCATTAGTCAAGTTACGTCAAGTAAGTCAATGTCTTGGCCCACTGCAATAACTCATTGGTTTTGGTGTGACCTTAATATGACCTTCAAATGAAATCAGTTGAACTACCCTTCGCACAAAACAGAATACGTGTTACTTTGTGAAAATCCGTCAACTTCTAGCCGATGCAGACACGGGTGTCTAAATTTCTGCACATCTGAGGCTGTTATAGCAACCTTGATGACCTCAATCCTTCGACCTTCAAACCTAACCAGTTCACGTTAGACGGCCGTGGGCCGTGGCCCCAACTAAAATTCTCATGTCTCTATAATCGGTTCTGAGATATCAATCAAATTCCAGGAATCAGGAAGCACTTTTTTCGTTTTAACATTTTCCATGACAAAAAAAAGGAGAGCTTTCTGTGTTTTCCAACTTTTTGTCATGAATCACATCATTAGGCGTTCTATTTTCAACCTCCAAGTATAGCAACACAACCAGTGTTTGAAATTTCCGGGCGAGGGTGTGGGGCGGGAAGTGAGCGGATGCAGCCCCAACTGTTTTTCTGCCCCCTCCCCCAACACGTCAGATTATGCATTCAGGGGAATCAATTATGATTCAACCCCCATCACCAGCTATTTATCCACAATTATTCAAACCTGAACATATGAGACTGGAAGACTCGGCACCAATGCAGTGAACGCACAAGACACAAACAGTGGTTACAGCAAGCACACAGCATCATCAGTCTAGCAACTAAAGAAGAGACAATATGGCGAATGGACAGGAGCAACATACCACAGGCCTGCAATGTGTGGTCTCTGGTTAGACCCAAATTCCAATGTTTGGATTTGTTGTCTATTGGTTCTACACAGCATGTTGTTACAAATCCGCCACAAATTCAAGCAAGTGGAGTTTAGCACAGCTGAATGAACTGGTTAACCTATATATAGGGCAACACTCCATTCTGCTGTCTCAGTCTGTTAAACCCATTATGAAGAATCAGTTTTAAGAAAACAGAAAGCACGCTATGGCAAGCCAACCACGTGCAAATGTGAGAGAAGAAAGTATGATGCGCTGATTGGAAAAAGTGCCCTCTCAAGTGTAATGGATTGGCTACATAAGACACCAATATAAATGCCAAAATGTTATATTTAGGGCTATATAGCAGCCACACAAAGAATCAACTCAAAAGCTCAGTCACAGGTCAGATTTAATTAAAACTACAAGAAGCATGCAGCAACAACTGATGAAAATGACCCCCATCACTTTTCTTTTTGAAGAACCCACAGTACGTGGCGCTAACCTCGGGGATGCTGGCCATGGACATGGTCGTCCACACTGCAAGCTACTGCACTGTTATGACCAGAACAGATCGGGAGTCTCACAACAAAGTCCAATCACTGTATTGCATTCCGTCAAAGATTCAGACACTAGGCCTATAAACACACAATGTATGCCTATACATACGACTGCATGATCGTAAGTTATGAATTACAAAATAAAGCAGAAACTAACAGATCATTTAATACTTTTTTCTTGACAGCATTATAACTAACACCCAATGTGAGCTACTATGGGGGTTAATAATGTTGCTGAGCAATTTACTGAAACAGAAAGGGAAAAATGAGATTACAATTTTTGACAAGCTACAGATATGCTGTAGGTGTCTGATAAGGCTGTCCTATGACATCTGTCTGTGACAGATGTACCCTGGCTAACGGGTAAGTAAGTAAGTAAGAGAGTAAAACAGGGTTTTCAAACACCGAATGTAAATATGGACCTAAAACACCGTGATCAACATAGCTCAATCACATAGGAAACCTACATGCACCAATTTTCTCGTCCGAGGCGTTGTCTGACGTTGCTTAGCATTCCGAGGTTTAAAAACCTCTTCCGAGAAAATCGAATGGAATCTGCATGCTCATTCTTTCCGATTTCCTCGGACAAGGTTTTTTTGCCTGCCAGCAAAAAAGTGCCCATCAGAACCTCGAACGATGCGTCATCTGACGTGGCTGATTTCCTCATCCGAGAAACTTGGACAACACCTCAGACAAGAAAATTGGTGTGTGTAGCACCGGCATAATGTGTAGATTTCTTATCACGGTCTCACACTTGTATTTGATCACTCTGACTCCCCCACTAATCCTAACTCTGTTTTTGAAGCATTTTGCCTAAGGGAAGTTTGAATAACTGACAGACTGGCTGACATGCACGAGTAGGCTAGATAAGTGCGTGGCGTACTTGCAAGAGTTGTCAAGGTTGACATCTGTCTCCAGTGTAACATCGTCCTGGTGACTCGGGTTGGCTTCGCAGCTCAAGGCGGTGTTCTTACGTGGAACGGACGAAGTCGTCGCCAACTCGAGCTTGTACGACACCAGAGCCAGCTGCGTGCTGATGGTCTCGCGCGCCACCCGCAGCCGCTCAACTTCACTCTCCAGCAGTTCGATGCGCTTAGCCTGGACGCGGATAATTCGATCCTTGTTCTTGAGAATCTTTGCGAAGTAATCCGGTACAGCCGGGCCGCCGGACAACTGTCCGAGATGAGTGCCGTGACGCGGCCGGCCATTAATAGACGTTTCCGCCATCTAGCGCGAATGCAAGCTACGCTTCCTGGCCACAGTACGACGAACGGTTCAGCATTCTCGTTAATCTCAACAAAATACTGGCAATTTTCAAAATTTACATCAAGTTTATCAACTGCAAACTACTACAACAGTTCACACACTCATATCATAACTGGGCTGGCGCGCTCGCTCACGCTAGCCAGTAGCCTGAGCCGAGCCACGAGTGGAGAGCACCTGCTAGGAGCCTAGGATGCTAGCAAGCGCACTGGCCTTGGCCCGTGGCCTGAGGCCACGCTGCCAGCATCAGTAACCGCAGACGGCGACGAGAGTCGACTGTCTATACTAGAGACAAGCCTGGTTCAAAGATGAGCTGCAGTACCTGAAAAGTAAATGTTAATTACAAATTTTTACCACTATGGTTAGTTATTACAAAGAGCCATTTTAATTCCGTTCCCGTAAATCATGTCATGGGCGATCACCCCGCTCCGTTTACTTATTTACATCATGCCATGTGACGTCATTGTTTTGTTTTTTGTTTATCGAAGTCGGTCATGTGAGACGGAGAAATACGTTCTTGTTGTTATTATACAAAAATTCAGTTTGTAGCGTAGCTACAGGTGACTTGGATTATATCTGATCTAAATACGTTGTAAATGTGCACAATTCTATGGTTAAAAGTGCTTATAGGAACTGTGATGATTATGTATGCGTGAGGGGCGTGGCATTGCTGTAGGGTTTCTATAATTACTCAATCGGCCCCATCGGCCCATCGGCGAAACAGTGCATCGACCATTCATGTGTTTGCTGCTGCCGGCGACATAGTTATGCAAAGCTAAGCTAGTAAGTTAATTTAAGTTATACAGAAGTCTAGGCACAGGCACTTCTAAGTACATAATTATTTAATATCATATTTACCTAGATAAGCTTTTGCTGCAGTCGAATTTAACATCTCCCACGCATCTCCGGCATAGAAAGTACTTCTCACTGTGTGTATAATCATAAAACTGTTCTTCTGTCAATGGTGCACACTGCTTATGCACCCACATAGTACACTCGTCACACTGTATTGTGCCTTTTCCTGCTGATTTCTCACATATTACACATGGATGTTTTATTTTTGTTTTACGTTTGCTAGACCTATATGAAGACATTTCTGCAATCCACTAACTCAGCTGTGTGTCTAATACAGCGTGATTCTGTCTCTCTCTGTCTATTATATAGCCTATGCGTTTGATTCATGTTCACTGGCCTACCTTGTTTTGCGGTTAGTTAAAGGACAATGTAGGCCTAACGCAGCGTGTGAACTCTACTTCTTTGAAGTCAGTGGACAGTGGCGATCTACTCAACTACAGTAGCTTCTTTGTTTACACCGCCACCGACGCCACTGCTGCTGCTGCTGTGAGCAGCACGCCTGCTGAGCAGCAATGGCGGTAATTGTTCCCTTGCGCGCCGATGGGCCGATGGGGCCGATTGAGTATTTACAGTAACCAATTGCTGTATAGCGTAAAACGGGAAGGTGTACTTTGCGGAATGCGAAAATTTGAAAAGGTGTATTTTGACGAATTTCACTTGCGGAACTTTCCGCGAATTCCACCTTAGATTTTTCTGCATTCTGCATTCCGCAAAATGCAAATAAAATCAACGCAGTGTCTAGAGAGCCGACAGTCGGCTCTAGGACACAGCCTAGAGAGCCGACTGTCGACTTCGTAAAATCAAATAATCAACTTTGCGTAGGCTTAGGCTTATTTTTGAGTCTCGAATCTACATCGGCTCATCACAAATGGCGCGGTCACGCAGTCTGCAAAGTAATCACATTGACGTCTTCAACTTAACTCTTAAAACCCCTTAAGTCCGTTAATTCACGAGCGTAAGCCAGCACATCACACACGAATGCAAGGTTAACTCAAGTAGCCCAAGTCATTAAGAAGGCCTACTGCAATATTTCACCTGACGGACTACCGTTAGGGCATGATCAAAGACAACTAAAGAATTCAGCTCAAGCAGGCCTACTCACAAAACAGTTGCCGCTGCTGTGACTATTGAGACATTTGCTCAGGTAGGCCTAATTAAGATTGTAATTGTATCACACGATCAAAGACAATTGCAACTGTCGTGAATAGTTCGTGGATAGTTAGGCTGAGAGCAGAGAGCAGACAGAAAGCAGAGACAGACACTATATTAGAGCTGTTCATTACAACAACAAACGTGCAGTATTTGCATTTTGCATTGCACGTTTGGCATGTTAAAATGCCAGTTGATATAATACAGTTATTCAATGCGGGTATACTAAATCAAGGAACAATGATAAAAACTATCTCCTGCAAGACACAACGAGGCTTGTGAGCATGGTCGAGCGCTCTGTAGAATTGTACACTTATTCAGTTGACATAACTCGGCAACAAGAACATTTTCCGCAATTTTAATTCCGCAAAGTACACCTTCCCCCGTAAAACTGCTAATAGAAGTCTCCAGCTTCTATTAAAACATTGTCAACGTGGCATATGAGGGTAATACACTTTTTCTATGGTTAGTATGTGCAACACTATTATTACCTCCGCCAAGGAGGTTATGTTTTTGTTGGACTTTGTTTGTTTGTCTGTTTGTCTGTCTGTGTGTGAGCAAGATAACTCAAAAAGTTATGGACGTATCTTTCTGAAATTTTGAGGGTATGTCGGGCATGGCATAAACTACCAGTGATTCAATTTTGGGCATGATCCAGCAGGAATCCATCCTGGATTCTGGATCACTTTGAAATTTTCGTTACCATTGTGTTAAAGGGGACATAAGCGAAACCGCTGACAAAGCGAATATGGTGACGCCACCTGGCGAATAGCATTGCCTTGGCGGAGGTACCTGTGAGCTATGATTGCTTTCTAGTTACAATACAATTTAGAGCAAGCGTATAAGACTACTGCAGTCTGCGCATACAATTAATCACTACTACTATTACAACTGCTAGTACACTTAAAACAACAATGACTTGGATGTCCAGCTTATATTAGGGACCCGGCTTTTATTTGAGACCCGGCTTCTATTAAAACATCAGTCTCAGACCCCCGGCTTGTATTAGAGACCCAGCCACTGTATGAGATCTGGCTTGTATTAGCAGTTTTACGGTATGGCAATTATATTTTTATGGCGTACATGTCTTTTTGCAGTCAAGTATAGTTTAACCGGTTTCACTTTACATGGGTGCGCCACGGTAAGCCCATAGTAGTATATACACCGTGGGCCATAAAAAACGTGCCACATTACTTTTATCCATATCTTCACCAGTTATTGATCGATTTTAAACATTTTTTCACTGGCACACTCTGTGGACAATTTGCAATAATGTGATTGTTATATATATCACAACATTCTAAATGTGTCTTTTCACTACCTTGTGAAATATAAATGTAAGAAAAATCAATGACAATAACAAACATTTAGGTCAATAAAAAAACTCTTCAGTCCAACATTGCGGTGAATGATCCATATGACACTGGACTGCGTTAGACCCACACAGTCTAGTGTCATAAGGTATTGTTGATCTGAAGTGTTTTTTGTTTCATTTACCAAAATGTTTGTTTGTTATTATCGTTATATATGTATTTTTCACTTATATTCCACAAAGTAGTGTAGAGATGCATTCACGGTCTGGTGAGATATATAATAATCTCATTATTGCAAATTGCCCTCGGAGTGTTCCAGTGAAAAAATTTTGAAAATCGGACAACAATTAGCGAAGATATGAACAAGAGTAACGTGGCAAGTTTTTTTATTGGCCCACCCTGTAATTTCTAGAAGATTGCCGGATAACCTAAGCGAGCAAATTTTTGACAGCATAATTTTGATGTTTTACTTCAGTTTGTGAATATGACTGCATTGGTATGATGCTGTAATTTTTGCTGGTTCTGTTGTTGCTTGTCAGCACCACCATGACACTGGTTAATAACACAAACACTCCGTACACAGTTCCAATTATTCCAGCAGATTTGCGACACGAAGAGATGATCCTTCAGATGTGTGACACGTTAGCATATCTGGATCAAGTTGCTACGGACATTTTCTCGAGAATCAGTCGATGCGTGGCTGAAAGCCGTGAAAAACTTGTGCAGCTGAATGGCCGCATTGTTGTTGCTGAGGCAAAGGTTAACCGCATAAAAGGTTGGCTTTAATCATTTTGCATTTGTAAAATGTCTCATGACAGTTGCTGATAAATGTAACTTAAAGATATAAACTGCAATTAAACAATGCAGCATCAGTTGCTTATCTTCCTTATATTCAGTTTTGTTACTGAACAGTAATCAGTCATTCAATTGATTGCTTAGTAGCTAAGTAGAAGGTAATACATGGAAGAAGTCAGTTTCAGTTAAGGTTAATTTAAGTGTGATGCGAAATTGTTCTCTGCACAACCTTGGTGTGTGAATGTAGTCATCTATGAGACTGAAACTTGCATCTTAGAGAAATGACAGCTGAGAGACAGATGTGATCTGATCACCCGATGAAGCTGAAACTTGCATTGTTCGTGATGCAGGTAGCAGCAAAGCAACACACGTTTTCAGCAGTGCAAAGTATCCTTCGTTGGATCATGATTTCGACCATCATTCTGTTTTCACCAATATTCCAACAGAGCTTCAATCTCCTGTCTCTAGCAAGTACACTGTTCATTCCAAGCATCCATACCCTGATGATAAGGTAACGGTATTTCATCATTCACAGCTTGTTGCTTGTCTCTCTGCAGTGCAGTCATGTCGTAATTATCTCAGTTTGCCATTTGACTGAAACGCTGGATTAATTTGCTGTTATGGCAAAAAGCTTCGCTTTGTTTTTCATTCACAGAGAGCATCTATTTTCATTTATTGTGTTTGTATCAAAGTATGAAGTAGTGTTTTTTTCACAAACATGTACTGGTACAAGAGCTTTGCTGTCACCAAGGGAAGCCAGCAGTACTGCCTGTGCCCAAAGGCTAGCAAATGTTAACGTAGCTTTTTACGTATTTGCATAATTTGGCCTATAACATTACTTAGGCTCCTCCCCCCAGTACTTATGTTGCAAATTGCAGCCAAACAGCAGCAGTTAGTGACGTGGTAACTGTTGATGGCCTATACCAACGCTCTATTTAACGGTACCATTATTGACCCTGTACAATGTACCATTTAGCCACAGTACATATGTTACAGACAGGCAGATGACACATTGTAACATAAGTCCGACTGCGAGTATAGTTGGCTAAAATTGTAAAGGATTAAACTGCTTAAGACAAGAATTTTGAGATATATCTATACTGTAAATAGTCAGTGTGAACTGATGTACAGTGCATAAAGTCAAAGCGTGAGTTGTACATAGTCGCTAGCAAGAAATCATCCAGTGAATCTGGCAATCAGAGTGAAGGACTTGGTCGCCTACCACAGACTATTCAGTCCGTTAGCTCTCTGCTGCTTTTCAACACCTCGGAAAACCCGTGAGTATTGTCACTGTAGTAAAATCCGTAAGCACTGAGAGAATGCATAATGTTGTCCTCTTTTTCCTGTCTTGTGGTTCATGATTGTTGATAGAAGTTGTTTGCTGTAGTTATCACTTTCGAAAGCCATTTGCATGGTCACTACCTTACATTCACATAATTCAAACTTGCATTGCTTATATTACTTGTGCCTATCGGCACTTTGTAGGTGCTGAACTGCTGAAATTTAGCTTGTAGTAAGAGCATGTTTTACTATTCACTTTTGGAGATCGACCCAATGGGAATGACTGAAACAAAATGCAAAACCCGAGTTTGTGTATGCATATTTATGTATGTGTGGGTAGTTGTAAGTATTGTTGTGCTGCATTTTCGTGCTGACAGATACAAAAAGTACGTTACACTCGACCCACTCGGTGTGGTGACAAAGACACGGACTTCTGCAGAGGATGATGACAGCGATCGTCTAGCAGCTGCGCCAAGCACCATCCAACAGGGAGAGGAATTGCCGCAACTTGCAGCGGAGTCTTACTTCTATGTTCCTGGGCTCGGTGCCGTACCAGAGTTCTCACTGCCTGACTTTCTGCCCGAGCTCGGCGGTTTGTAGTGCGAAGGCTGTTCTGTTATAGTGATTGTGTGTCTATGCTGTGTTTCCAAAAAACAGTCAAAATTGTTTTTGTCATAACTATGTCAAATGTTCACCGATTTTGATAATTTTTGGCATAAAGATGGTCAAGGCGATAGAATCATGTAAGATGCACTCATTTCCTATTTTGCCTAATTTATGTCAACGCACTACCGTGTGAAACACAGATGCTCCAATTTTGCATAACACTGAGCTGTTGTCTCCAGTAAACTTAAACTTAACAACTTAATTAAACACACAATAAGTGAAATGTACATCATTTGGCAGAACTGCAAGTTTGTTCAACAACTTGCTTGCAAATTATTCGAGTTTATGCCCAAAGTGTGCCCAGCATACATGGACACAATGGCTTAGATGCAACGCCACTGGCTGATAGCGGAATCAAAGTTTGACTGATCAAATGGCATCATTCATTGATTAGACATGTTTTAAGCTCATCAGTCAGCTATTTTGTTGTCTGCTATTTTCACCTTAAAATATTTAATACCATAAAATAATTAAATCATGTTTAAAACATCAGTCGAATTGATGATGCGAAGGTGAGCAATCGGATACAAATAATCACCGCGAAATGTAACAATTTGGTGCATCCATGTTTCACATGGTAGTGCGTTGACATAAATTAGTTGAGGTGGAAAATTAGTCCACCTTGCATAATTCTATTGTCTTGGCCATCATCATGCTAAAAATTATTAAAGTTGGTGAAAATTTAACAAAGTTATGAGAAAAACAATTTTGACTGTTCTTTTTTTGAAACGCGGTGTATAATCCGAAGGTTCAATAGTTCGAAGGTATACACTGCAACAACATGCATTTCTACTAACTCTTAACCCTAACCCTAACACTTACTCTTAGTTGAGAGGAAATATGCAGATTGAGTCAACATCTGTAGAAGTGTATAAGAAAGAACTCTAAAACTTTCGGACTATTGAAGCTTTGGATTATCTAGCTGCCTTTGTTATAGTTATGCATATGCTCAGCAATGGTCTGGAAAGGGATAAGTGAGTGTTGAACGAACTTGTACTGTACACTACAGTTCGATGACTTGGATGTTTAGGACATTCGACTTGTGCTTGTGATATTGTGGGTACAACCCTGGTCGCATCACTGTCGAGTGATTAGTACTTGGACGGGTGGCTGTCCGCAGACTGCAGACAGGTAAACCATATTTGGTGTATAAACAACTCTGTCCCTCCAGGGTAGGTAAATCGAGTGCCAGCCTGCCTGGCTGGGGTTATGGCAAGGCTCGTTCATGTGTGTCGTGTGGCAGGCAACCCTGTGTGATCCCATATGGCAGGTGACACTCCATAGCTTTAAGATGGGTTTTCTATGAAGAGACGTGTCATTTAACCATTCAACAGACAGTGGTCTGCATTGTCTGCTTTTGCGATTTTTATGGTTTTAGTGCCAACTAAATGTGCAATCAGAAGTTACTCTCATTGTTGATTATCAGTATTAAATTGCTCACCTTTGGATCATCAATTTGACAGAGCGCACCACATAGTTTAATAATTTTGTGATACTAAATATTTTATACCGAAAATAGCAGCTTGTTGTACTGCATGCATTGAAATACGTCATTCTCAAACCGGTAAATGCAGTTTGGATGTGCGTAAATATGTGCAGGGGTTGCGGGTGATTTGAAGTATTCAGCTGATCTCGGTCCGTCGATCGCTCCGTCGGTACCAGGCAGCAACATGCCCATGCTGGATCTGCCGACAGTGATGCCCGAGCCCATACCACCTAGTTCCAGTGGTAAACCTATGATGGAAAGGCCACCGCCGCCTCCTCCAGTGAATGTCCCACCACCGCCACCCC